>ERZ842401.3459-NODE-3459-length-19634-cov-48.591654_pt1 | contig 19634 bp, 17 predicted proteins | sample MGYA00521270_ERZ842401 | MGnify/ENA primary metagenome ERZ842401 (study PRJEB31892, sample SAMEA3878208) | bioreactor metagenome | biome: Moose rumen | place: Sweden | collected 2011-10 | study: EMG produced TPA metagenomics assembly of the PRJEB12797 data set... | reverse complement strand
AGGAGGAAGGACTGAAATTTGACTAATCAGTAAAACCGATAATAACAAGATGAATATATTAGTAACAGGCTGTAACGGCCAACTGGGCAATGAGATGCAACTGCTGGAGAAGCTGCATCCTGAGCATACCTATTTTAATACAGACGTGCAGGAGCTGGACATCACCAATAAGGTCGCTGTCGAGTCATTTGTTTCTGAAAACGAGATCGACGGCATCGTGAATTGTGCTGCCTATACTGCTGTGGACAAGGCTGAGTCGAATGCCGAGCTGTGCGACCTGCTGAACCATGTGGCACCGGGCTATCTTGCCCAAGCCATAGAGGGTAGGGGAGGATGGCTCATACAGGTGAGTACCGACTATGTATTCGACGGTACCAACCATAAGCCGTATGTTGAGACCGATGCCGTCTGTCCTAATTCTGTGTATGGCACTACAAAGCTTGCTGGCGAACAGGCCGTTGAGTCGGCATGCAAGCGCGTCATGATTATCCGCACTGCATGGCTCTACAGCACCTTTGGCAACAACTTCGTGAAGACGATGATACGCTTGGGCAACGAAAAGCCAGAGCTGGGCGTCATCTTCGACCAGATTGGCACGCCTACTTATGCCCGCGACCTGGCCGTTGCCATCTTTGCAGCCATCGGCAAGGGCGTCGTGCCGGGCATCTACCACTTCTCCAACGAGGGTGTCATCTCGTGGTACGACTTCACCAAGGCCATCCATCGTCTGGCCGGCATCACCACTTGCCATGTGCGTCCGCTCCATACCGCCGAATATCCCACACCCGCTAACCGTCCCCACTATAGTGTGCTCGACAAGACAAAGATCAAGCAGGTATATGGCATTGAGATACCCTACTGGGAGGAGTCGCTGGCAGAATGCGTCAGGCAGCTGGTGTAGATTTGTTTTGGCACGGATTGAAACCGTGTTAATCTGTGCCTAAAAAGCAAAAAGAGAATATGAACCAAGAGATAGAACGTAGAAGAACATTCGCGATAATATCGCACCCCGATGCCGGTAAGACCACGCTGACCGAGAAGTTCCTGCTTTTCGGTGGACAGATACAGGTGGCTGGTGCAGTGAAGAACAACAAGATCAAGAAGACAGCCACCAGCGACTGGATGGACATAGAGAAGCAACGCGGCATCTCGGTCTCAACGTCGGTGATGGAGTTTGACTATACGCCGGACGGGAAGGACCTCGAGTACAAAGTGAACATCCTCGACACGCCGGGTCACCAAGACTTCGCCGAAGATACCTTCCGCACACTGACAGCCGTCGACTCGGCCATCATTGTGGTTGATGGTGCCAAGGGCGTGGAGACCCAGACGCGCAAACTGATGACCGTCTGCCGCATGCGCAAGACGCCGGTTATCATCTTCATTAATAAGATGGACCGCGAGGGCCGCGACCCGTTCGACTTGCTCGACGAGCTGGAGCAAGAGTTGGAGATAAAGGTGCGCCCGCTTTCATGGCCCATCAACCAGGGGGCCAAGTTCAAGGGCGTATACAATATCTACGAACAGAAGCTCGACCTCTTCACGCCCGACAAGCAGCGCGTCACAGAGAAAGTGAGTGTGGAGGTCGGTTCCCCCGACCTCGATGCACACATAGGGGAAACTGATGCGCACAAGCTGCGCGATGACCTGGAACTGATAGACGGCGTCTACCCCGACTTCGACGTGGATACCTATCGCTCTGCTGATGTTGCTCCGGTGTTCTTCGGTTCGGCACTGAACAACTTCGGTGTGCAGGAGCTGCTGAATTGTTTCGTAGAGATTGCCCCGTCGCCCCGTCCCACGAAGGCCGAGGAACGCGAGGTGCAACCCGAAGAGCCAAAGTTCACGGGCTTCATCTTCAAGATTACAGCCAACATCGACCCCAATCACCGTTCGTGCATAGCCTTCTGCAAGGTGTGCTCTGGCAAGTTCCAGCGCAACCAGCCCTATCTGCACGTTCGTCAGGGCAAGACCATGCGTTTCACATCACCCACTCAGTTCATGGCTCAGCGCAAGAGCACCATTGACGAGGCCTGGCCAGGCGACATCGTGGGCCTGCCCGACACGGGAGGCATCTTCAAGATTGGCGACACATTGACTGAAGGCGAAGCCCTTCATTTCCGCGGCTTGCCTTCGTTCTCGCCCGAACTGTTCAAGTACATCGAGAACGATGACCCCATGAAAGCCAAGCAGCTGCAGAAAGGTATTGACCAGTTGATGGACGAGGGCGTAGCACAGCTGTTCGTCAATCAGTTCAATGGCCGCAAGATTATCGGCACGGTAGGACAGCTACAGTTCGAGGTTATTCAGTATCGCCTTGAAAATGAATACAATGCCAAATGCCGCTGGGAACCCGTCCATCTGCATAAGGCATGCTGGATAAGCAGCGACGACGAGCAGGAACTCGAAGCCTTCAAGAAGCGTAAGTATCAGTATATGGCTAAAGACAAAGAGGGCCGCGACGTGTTCCTGGCCGACTCTGGCTATGTGCTGTCGATGGCTCAGCAGGACTTCGAGCATATACAGTTTCACTTTACCTCAGAGTTCTAACCCTATTTCCTCTATGACCCAGGAACAAGACATAAAGAACGCAATAGAAACGATGCGGAAGGGTGGGGTGATACTCTATCCCACCGACACGGTGTGGGGCATTGGCTGCGATGCCACTAACCCCGACGCCGTGAAGAAAGTGTATGCCATCAAGCAGCGCGACGACTCGAAGGCACTCATCTGTCTGGTTGACAGCGATGCCCGTCTTCAGCGCTATGTCAGAAACGTGCCCGATGTGGCATGGGACCTGATGGATTGTGTCGACAAGCCTACTACGCTCATCCTCGACGGAGCCGTCAATCTGGCGTCCAACCTTATTGCCGAAGATGGCTCCATAGGCATCAGGATAACCAACGAATCGTTCTCTAAGGAGTTGTGCTTCCGCTTTCAGAAGGCCATAGTCTCTACATCGGCCAACATCAGTGGCGAGCCTGCTGCCCAGAACTATCGTGACATCGACCAGCGCATCATCGAACAAGTGGACTATGTCTGCTGGTCACGCCGTCAGGAGCACAAGCCTCACACCCCATCGAGCATCATAAAGCTGGGCAAGGGTGGCGAGGTTCAGATCATCCGAAAGTAGTGGGGGCCTTCTGCCATATAGCAGAAAAGGTGGCTTGCAGATAGCAGAACGGAGGGCAGTTTGGCAGTTTGGCACGACATTTGCATTAGGCTTTTCAGCAATTATATTTAGGTAAAGAGATTCAAATGACCAGTCAATTTTCACCCAAAGTATCCCAGATCCTTGCCTATAGTCGTGAGGAGGCTGCCCGTCTGGCCAGTGGCTTCGTGGGGCCTGAACATCTGTTGCTCGGCATGCTCCGGGTAAGAGATGGCGAGGTGAGCAATATTTTCAAACGCCTGAGCCTGAACTTGCAGTCGGTCAAGAGCGAGCTGGAAGACAGGGTGAGGCAGGACGAAATACAGCCACAGCAAGACACAAGCGAGTTGCTGCTCAACGAAAAGGCATCGAACATATTGAAGCTGGCCGTGCTCGAAGCACGTATCCAGCATACCGATCGCGTAGACGAGCAACACTTGCTCCTGGCCATATTGCACGACCAGGCCACTAACGGAGCCAAACAAACACTTGAGCACAACAATATGAACTACGAGGACGTACTGAGCCTGATGCGCACCCCGCAGCAGAGCAAGCCTGTAGATGGCATAGGTCTGCCTGACGAAGACGAAGAGGAATATGAAGAAACTACGAACAGCGCCATGCAAAACGGCAGACGACCGAACAGCAGGGACACGAAGACACAGGAGCCAACATCGAAGACGCCTGTGCTCGACAACTTCTCTACCGACCTGACGAAGGCTGCTGCCGAAGACAAGCTCGACCCCGTTGTGGGCCGTGAGCGCGAGATACAGCGTGTTGTCGAGATATTGGGGCGTCGCAAGAAGAACAATCCCATATTGATAGGCGAGCCAGGTGTGGGAAAGAGCGCCATCGTCGAGGGGCTTGCCCAGCTTATCGCCCAGCACAAGACGTCGCCCGTGCTCTATCAGAAGCGCATCGTGGCACTCGATATGACCGCCCTGGTGGCTGGTACAAAGTACAGGGGACAGTTTGAAGAGCGCATACGCGCCTTGCTGAAGGAGGTAGAGCAAGACCCCAACATCATAGTCTTTATCGACGAGATTCACACACTCATAGGAGCAGGTTCGGCTGCAGGCACCATGGATGCTGCAAACATCATGAAGCCTGCACTGGCACGTGGCACCATCCAGTGCATCGGAGCCACCACGCTCGATGAGTATCGCAACAGTATCGAGAAGGACGGAGCCTTGGAGCGACGTTTCCAGAAGGTGCTCGTAGAGCCTACCACACAGGAGGAGACCCTGCAGATACTGCACAACATAAAGGACCGCTACGAGCATCATCACCATGTGGAGTACACCGACGATGCCATCATGGCATGTGTCAAGTTGACAGAACGCTATATCACCGACCGTGCCTTCCCCGACAAGGCCATCGATGCTATGGACGAGTCGGGTTCGCGCATGCACCTGTCGCACGCTCAGATACCGCCAGAGATTATCGAGAAGGAGAAAGAGCTGGCACACATACGCGAGCGCAAGCAGTCAGCAGTGAAGAACCAGAACTTCGAGCTGGCCGCCAGCTATCGTGACCGTGAGACAGCCCTCGTGGCTGAACTATCCAAGCTCAACGACGAGTGGAGCAATGGCAACATGGACGAGCACCATCAGGTCGACGCACATGATGTTGCCGATGTGGTGTCGATGATGACTGGTGTGCCTGTGCAGCGTATGGCAGAGAGCGAGGGAATACGATTGAAGGGTATGGCACAGGAACTGAAGACCAACGTAATAGCACAGGACGCAGCCATCGACAAGATGGTGCGTGCCATACTTCGCAACCGCGTCGGCCTGAAAGACCCCAACCATCCTATTGGTGTGTTCATGTTCCTTGGCCCTACAGGCGTCGGCAAGACCTACCTGGCCAAGAAGCTCGCCGAGTTTATGTTTGGTTCGAGCGATGCGCTCATTCGTATCGACATGAGCGAATACACCGAGTCGTTCAATGTGAGCCGTCTCATCGGTGCGCCTCCAGGATATGTAGGCTACGAAGAGGGCGGACAGCTCACCGAGAAAGTGCGCCGTCATCCTTATTCCATCGTGCTGCTCGACGAGATAGAAAAAGCCCATGGCAATGTGTTCAACCTCTTGCTGCAGGTGCTCGACGAAGGCCGTCTGACCGATGGCAATGGCCGTTTCGTCGACTTCCGCAACACAGTCATCATTATGACCTCTAATGCTGGAACGCGCCAGCTGAAGGACTTTGGCCGCGGCGTGGGCTTTGCAGCCAGTGGCACCAACCTGATGATGAACGACAAGGACAAGGAACACGCACGCTCCATCGTACAGAAAGCGTTGTCGCGCCAGTTCTCGCCAGAGTTCCTCAATCGTCTCGACGAGATTATAACCTTCGATCAGCTCGACCTGCAGGCCATACGCCAGATTATCGACATCGAGCTGAAAGGGCTGCTGAAGCGCGTTGACGAGATGGGCTATCATGTAGAGCTCAGCGATGCTGCCAAGGACTTTGTGGCCGAGAAGGGCTACGACGTGCAGTTTGGTGCACGTCCCCTAAAGCGAGCCATACAGAACTATATCGAAGATGAGTTGGCCGAGCTAATTGTCAATGGCGACATTCCGCTTGGTACGACCATCCATGTCAGCAAAGAACAAGACAAGAACAAGCTGCTCTTTCAGCATGGCGAATGAGCTATGCGGCAATCGAAATTGTAATGTTCCATAAAAAAACATGCCTACATTGCTCATAGTGAAGAAAATAAGTTTCGAAAAATTTTGCCAATTCGCTGATTTGTTGTAACTTTGCAGTCGATTTTCTTAAAATAGTTAATGAAGACAGACAAAAAACAGAACCAATACCGTGTAAACGAGCAGATTCGTGTACGTGAAGTCCGCATTGTAGGCGAGAGCGGATCTACGGTAATGCCTACAAGACAAGCTTTGGACATGGCGCGCCAGCAGAACGTTGATCTGGTTGAAATATCGCCCAATGCCAATCCGCCTGTGTGTCGTCTCATCGACTATTCCAAGTTCCTCTACCAGCAGAAGAAGCGGGCCAAGGAGATGAAAGCCAAGCAGGTGAAGGTCGAGGTGAAGGAAATTAGGTTCGGCCCTCAGACCGATGAGCACGACTATCAGTTCAAGCTGAAGCATGCACGCGAATTTCTTGAGGAAGGCAACAAGGTGCGTGCCTATGTGTTCTTCCGTGGTCGCAGCATCCTGTTCAAAGAGCAGGGCGAAGTGCTACTGCTGCGTTTCGCAAACGATCTGGAGGAGTTTGGCAAGGTAGAGTCGATGCCCAGCCTTGAAGGCAAGAAGATGTTCCTCTATCTGGCTCCCAAGAAGTCGGGTGCTTCTACCAAGAAAAGCCAGCAGGCTCGCGACCGCGAGGCCCGCGAGGCAGAGGCCAGCGAGAACAGTCGCCAGCAGAAGACGGTCAAGGAAGTTGACGTAGAAACGCCTGCCAATGGCGGTTTGCTGGCCAATGCGAAGATAAGTGCCGATGCTTTGGCAAGTCTTTCGGCGCTGAACGAAGAAGAATAGAACGAAGCAAGGTGCGCTGCGCCCGGTATATGCGTTGCCACCAAATTATTAATAATTAATTAAAACAAAAAACAATGCCAAAAGTAAAGACAAATTCCGGCGCCAAGAAGAGATTCTCGTTCACCGGTACAGGTAAGGTAAAGAGACACCACGCTTACCACAGCCACATTCTCACAAAGAAGACCAAGAAGCAGAAGCGCAACTTGGTGGGCTACTCAATCGTTGATAAGACTAACATGAAGCAGGTGCGCGACCTGTTGTGTCTCCGTTAATTAACCTATTGTCGAACATTAAAAAGCAGGGGGCGTCGTTCTGACCCCCAGAAGAAAGGAAAAAAATTATGCCAAGATCAGTAAATCACGTTGCATCAAGAGCAAAGCGTAAAAGAATTCTGAAGCTTACCCGTGGCTATTTTGGAGCCCGTAAGAATGTTTGGACAGTAGCCAAGAACACATGGGAGAAGGGCCTTACTTATGCCTATCGTGACCGCCGCACCAAGAAACGCAACTTCCGCGCACTGTGGATTCAGCGTATCAATGCTGCTGCACGCATGGAGGGTATCAGCTACTCGAAGCTGATGGGCGCTCTGGCCAAGGCTGGTATCGAGATCAACCGCAAGGTTCTTGCCGACCTCGCCCTGAACAATCCCGAGGCTTTCAAGGCCATCGTTGCCAAGGTGAAGTAAGAGCTGCTATAAAAGTTTAGCTATAAAATAAGAGTTGCACTGCTGAGGTGCAACTCTTTTTTTCGTTTCTAATTGACGTTGGAATGGTGTCACTTACAGTGTGACACCATTCTTGAAGATGGATATCTCGCGGTAGCCGTTCTCCTCGTTGCGAGCCTTTTCGCCGCTGGCCACGCTGAGAACCTTGTCGATGAACTCAGGAACAAGCTCTTCCATCGTCCTTCCTTCCACCAGCTGGCCAGCCGAGAAGTCTACCCAGTTGGGCTTACGCTGTGCGAGGGTGGGGTTGGTGGCTATCTTCATGGTTGGTACGAATGTGCCGAAAGGCGTGCCGCGACCAGTTGTGAAGAGCACCAAATGGCATCCGCACGAAGCCAGGGCCGTGGCTGCAACAAGGTCGTTGCCTGGTGCCGAGAGCAGGTTCAGGCCTGTAGCCGACAGCCGATCGCCATACTCCATCACGCCGCTGACAGGTGCACGTCCACACTTCTGCGTACATCCCAGGGCTTTGTCTTCAAGTGTGGATATGCCACCGGCTTTGTTGCCGGGAGACGGATTCTCGCCTACAGGCTCGCCGTGGCTTAGGAAGTACTCCTTGAAGTTGTTTATCATCGCTACGGTCTTCTCGAAAAGCTCCGGCGTCTCGCAGCGGTTCATCAGTATTGTCTCGGCTCCGAACATCTCGGGCACCTCGGTCAGCACGCTGGTACCGCCCTGTGCCACGAGCCAGTCGCTGAACTCGCCTACCAGCGGATTGGCCGTTATGCCGCTGAAACCATCGCTGCCACCACATTTCAGTCCCACGCGCAGCTTGCTCACGGGCACTTCCTGGCGCTTGTCTTGCCTTGCTATCTCATAGAGTTCGCGTAGCACCTGCATGGCAGCCTCCACCTCGTCGCCCTCCACTTTCTGCGTGACGAGCAGTCGTATGCGGCTCTTGTCGTAGTCGCCGAGTGTCTCCATGAAGGCGTCTGGTTGGTTGTTTTCGCAGCCAAGGCCCAGCACCAGCACGGCTCCGGCATTGGGGTGCAGCACTATGTCGCGCAGCACTTTGCGTGTGTTCTCGTGGTCGCCTGACAGTTGCGAGCAGCCATAGTTGTGGTGCCAGGTGTATATGCTGTCCACGCCCTCGCACTTCGTCTCTTCGCGCAGCTGCTGTGCCACTCTTTCGGCAATGCCGTTGACGCATCCAACAGTGGGCACAATCCATATCTCGTTGCGCACACCCACATCGCCGTTCTTGCGGACATAGCCCATAAAGGTACGGTTCTCGCGTTTGATGTTAAGCTGCTCGTCTACAGGGCTGTATGTGTATGTGAGCGTTCCGGCAAGGTTGGTCTTCAGGTTGTTCTCGTTTATCCATTCTCCAGCCTTCATTGCCTTGAGTGCGTGGCCTATAGGATAGCCATATTTTATGATGTTCTCGCCCTCGGCAACGTCTTTTATCAGCACCTTATGTCCGGCAGGTACATCTTCGGCCAGCGTTATCTTTGTGCCGCCCACTTCGATGATGTCGCCTTTTTTCTTCTCTACTAAGCAGACCACCACTGAGTCTGCCGGGTTGATTTTCAGGAATGTAGCTCGTGCCATTTCAATGTTGTTTTAGTATTTGTTTTAAGTCGTTGTTTTTTCTTGCTTATGCTATCCGTTGTAGGTTCTGCGATAGAAGGCCACGTTCTCCTTCGTCAGCAGTTCTATGGGCATGTAGTTCACGGGGTTCACCTCTTTCTTCAGCACGATGGCCTCGAAGAGTGCGTCGACACACGAGAATCCTTGTCTGTAAGCATGCTGAGCTATGAGGAACGAAATGCTGCCCTGCTTCACACACTCCTCGTTCTTGGGCACCATGTCGTAGCCCATTATCTGTACGTTGCGTCGGTTGGTGCGCAGCAGGAAGTCGCCAACGAGATGGGCCTTTGAGTTGAAGGTGATGCAGTGGTGCACATGCGGATGTGTGGTGAAGAAGTCCTCGAGAATGGCGTCGTAGTGTTCGCGCTTCTCGTCGAGGGGCAGGTCAAGCTCGGTAATCTGGATGTTGGGGAAGTGGTCGTGCATGTAGTGGCGGAAGCCCGTTTCGCGGTTCGATTGCTGTTTCGAGCCGATGTGTCCGTTCTTCAGCTGCTTCATCATCATAATCTCTTTCTCCTTCGAGGCAATGAGCATCAGCATGCGTGCAGCGAAATATCCACTCTGGAACGAGTCCTGTCCGTAGAACGAGAGTGGCTTCAGGTCGGGCAGGTAGGAGTCTAACAGTATGAACGGCACGTTGGCGTCTTGCAGTTGCTGTGCGAAGCGTGTGGTGACATCGAGCTTGGCGGGCACCATGATTACTCCGTCGGGTTTTTCTTTCAGACATTCATTGGCAATTCTCATGAACGAAGGTGTGTTAAACCGTTCATAGTAAAGCAGTTTCAGACTTATGCCGAAGTCGCGTCTGCGCTCTGTGGCAGCCTTTGCGCCTTGCTCTATCTCGTCCCAGTAGGCTTCGCTTTCATGGCGGGGAATGAGACAATAGAACGTGTATGACTTGTTGTAGGCCAGTGCCGAGGCATACATGTTGGGCTGGTAGTCCATTTCGCCCAGGGCTTTGTTCACCTTCTCCAGAGCCGCTTTCGACACGTTGGGCCTGTTGTGCAGCACACGGTCAACGGTTCCTACGCTGACTCCGGCCCTTGCCGCAATGTCTTTAATCCTGATTTTGTCAGACGCCATAGTCAAACCTTTTTTTATTGTAAAACTATTGCAAAGTTACGAACTTTTTTGTTTACAGCCAAATATCGGCTACGAAAATTTGGCAGGTAGCCAAAAAAGCAGTAATTTTGCAGGCAATATACAATAACAATGAACAAAATGAAGAACATTATGATGATGAAGAAGACCATTAGGACAACCCTGTTGTCGGTTGCTACGGCCATTCTCGTGGGATGTGGCACTACCTCTACCGTGCCTATTACCGGCCGTAAACAGAACCTGTTGGTGAGCGACGACCAAGTGCTCACGCTGTCCATGCAGCAGTACAATGAGTATATGCAGACAGCCAAGAAGTCGACCAACGCCACCAACACTGCCATGGTGCAGCGTGTGGGCCAGAAGCTGTCTTCGGCCGTGATGAACTATCTCAACCAGCACGGCCTGGCTGCCGATGCACAGAAGTATGCCTGGGAGTTCAATCTGGTGCAGAACAACCAGGTGAATGCCTTCTGCATGCCTGGTGGCAAGATTGTGGTTTACGAGGGCCTGCTGCCTGTAACACAGGACGAAGCCTCGCTGGCCATCGTGCTGGGCCACGAGATAGCCCATGCCGTAGCCAAGCACTCGGCCGAGCGTCTGAGCAACGAATATAAGAAGCAGTATGGCGCTCAGCTGCTCAGCGTGGGCGTTTCGGCTGCAGGTCTTAGCGACTATTCCAAGCTGATAGGCATTGGTGCGTCGCTGGGTTCTGAGCTCTGGACGTCGGGATTCTCGCGTTCGCAAGAGAGCGAGGCCGACCACATGGGCCTCATCTTCGCTGCTATGGCTGGCTATAACCCGCAGGTGGCCACCACCTTCTGGCAGCGCATGGCAGCACAGGGCACGGGCAGCAGCTCGGTCTTCAGCGATCACCCCTCAGATGCCAAGCGTATCAAGCAGATACAGGAGTGGATGCCTGAAGCACTCCAGTATTATCGTCCTGCCACAACAACCACTACCACCACCACCACGGCCAGTAAGAGCAGCAAGAAGACAACACCTGCTACCTCGAAAGGGTTCCGCATTGGCAACTAACTTCAGACGGTCTCGTTATGGCAAAGAAAAGAAGATGGCACTGCCTGAGCGGGCAGGAGCCTACAGAACTTGACAAGCAGGTGATGTACTGGGAGCAGAAAGGCAAGCTGGTTCCCACGCGCGACCTGATAAAAACTCCCGAACAGATAGAGGGCATACGCCGTGCAGGCGTGGTAAACACAGGCGTGCTCGACGAGGTGGCCAAGCACATCAGGGCTGGCATGTCGACGCTCGAGATAGACAAGATATGCCGTAGATACTGCGACGAGCATGGAGCCATACCTGCCTGCCTGGGTTACGAAGGCTTCCCCATGAGTGTCTGCACCAGCATCAACGAGGTGGTTTGTCATGGCATACCTAAGGAGGAAGACGTGCTGGAGGAGGGCGACATCATCAACGTAGACTTCACCACCATTCTCGATGGCTATTATGCCGATGCCTCGCGTATGTTTATCATTGGCAAGACAACACCAGAGAAAGAGCAGCTGGTGCGTGTTGCCCGAGAGTGTCTGGAGATAGGCATGGAGGCCGCAAAGCCTTTCGGCTTTGTGGGTGATATAGGGCATGCCATCGAGAAGCACTGCAAGAAATATGGCTACGGCATTGTGCGCGACCTGGCTGGTCATGGTGTGGGCCTGAAGTTTCACGAAGAACCCGACGTAGACCATTATGGCCATCGTGGCACGGGCATGCTGCTGGTGCCGGGCATGGTGTTCACCATCGAGCCAATGATCAACATGGGCACATGGAAGGTGTTCATCGACGAAGACGACCCCTACGGCTGGGAGGTCATTTCAGGTGACGAACTGCCCAGCGCACAATGGGAGCACACGCTGCTGATGACCGACCACGGTGTTGAGGTGCTGACATATTGACCTGATAAACCATATATTTCCCTAAGCTAAACCGCATACTTAGCCTGCCTAAGTATGCGGTTTAGCATTGCTAAGTCATATACTTAGCTTTCAGATCAGACACCTTTCTGGTGGGAAAGCCCTGTTTTGCGGTCTATTTATGGAGCTTGGCCACGAGGAAACCTACCAGGAAGATGACTATCGTGCCGAACACAATGGCCAGGTATTCATGTATGCCATTGGTGGGAAGTCCCAGCAGGTCGTGCAGCGAAATATATCCTATGACTATCACGCCACATATAACTCCAATGGCCGCATCGATATTCTTCACGTGGTTCGACATGAACCCCAACAGGAACAATCCCAACATGCCGCCGCTGAATACCGACGACAGCTTCCACCAGGCATCGAGAATGCTGTCTACTCTGAGCATGGCCAGCGAAACAACGATGCCTAAGATGCCTATGGCGATGCCTGCCAACTTGAGCACAACCAGCTCCTCGCGGTTGGTGGAGTCAGGACGGGCACACTTGTAGAAGTCGTGCAGGATAATGGTAGAGGCCGAGGTGATGCTGGTGGCCACGGTCGACATGCCTGCTGCAAAGATGGAGGCAATGAGCAAACCGGTGAAGCCCACGGGCAGCTGGTTGACAATGAAGAAGGGGAACACATAGTCGCCCTTGGTGCCACCCTCGGGCAACATTGAGGGAAAGGCTGCATAGTAGCTGTAGAGGGCAGTGCCTATGAGAAAGAACATGGCCGAGACGGGTATGAACAGCCAGCCGCCAAACAGTGCCGAGAAACGGGCCGAGCGGGCCGAACGGGCCGTATGGTAGCGCTGTACATAGTTCTGGTCGATGCCGTAGTTCTGAAGATTGGTGAACAGGCCATAGACGAGACACACCCAGAAGGTAGACGTGCTGAGGTCCAGGAAATCGAAGGAACCCAGCGAGAACTTGCCTTCGTGCCATGCTGTGGCAAGCGATTGCTCAGCACCGCCAGGCATCGACATGAGCAGAATGACCAGGCACGTCACGGCTCCGGCAATCATAATCACGCCCTGAATGGCTTCGGTCCAGATGACGCCCCTCAGTCCTCCAAGTGTCGAATAGAAGATAATGGCCAAGCTGGTGCATATAATGACCATGCTGATGTTCCACCCTAACAACACGTTCATGGGGATGGCCAGCAGATACATAATGGTGCCTATGCGGGCTACCTGTGTGAGCAGGTAGCAGATGGAGGCATACCAACGTGCCCATCGGCCAAAGCGCTGTTCGAGAAATGCATAGGCAGAGACACAGGTCTGCTTGCGATAGAACGGCACAAACCACTTGGCCGCCACCCATGAGGCAATGGGAATGGACAGGCTGAAGACAAAGGCATTCCAGTTGGAGTCGTAGGCAGAGCCAGGATAGGCCAGATAGCTGATACTGCTGACGTAGGTGGAGAAGATGCTAAGGCCTACAACCCATCCCGGCAGGCTGCGCCCAGCCGTGGTGAAATCGTCGCTCGACCCCTTCTTTCTCCAGAAAAGGGAACCAATGATTACAATTCCTCCTGTGAACAGAAGGAAAACTAGGAAATCTATAGTGTGCATATAGCAGTATACAAGTTATTCTTAGGCTTATGGTTACGTTGTGGGCGCAAAGGTACAAAAAGTTTTCCAATAGCCCAAGTAATTTGACAGAAAATTATCCGCCAGCCTTGCACAACTGGTAATATCTTCCCTTTTGAGACATTAATTCTGTGTGAGTGCCATGCTCGACGATGCGTCCGTGGTCGAGAACGATAATCTGGTCGGCCTCGCGAATGGTGGACAGCCGGTGGGCAATGATGAAGGTGGTGCGGCCCTCCATCAGCGAGAACATGCCTCGCTGCACCATCTGCTCTGTGCGGGTGTCGATGGACGATGTTGCCTCGTCGAGCACCAGCACGGGGGGATTGGCCACTGCAGCACGGGCAATGGCCAGCAGTTGGCGCTCGCCTGCCGAGAGATTGCCTCCGTCGCCGGTGAGCATGGTGTCGTAGCCGTTGGCTAAACGCCTGATAAACTCGTGGGCACCCACCAGCTGTGCTGCCTGGCGGCACTCTTCGTCGGTGGCGCTGAGACGTCCGTAGCGTATGTTGTCGAGCACGCTGCCAGTGAAGAGATGGGTCTCTTGCAGCACGATGGCCATGGAGCTGCGCAGGGCCGACTTGCTGATGTCGGTCAGGGGTATGCCGTCGTAGACAATTTGTCCTTGCTGAATGTCGTAGAAGCGTGATATAAGGTTGATGACCGTGGTCTTGCCGGCACCTGTTCCACCCACAAAGGCTATCTTCTGGCCTGGCTGGGTGTTGATGTCGATGTCGTGAAGCACCCGCTTCTCTTCGCTATAGCCGAAGCTGACGTGGCGGAAGTCGACGTCGCCCTCGATCTTGCGTCGCTCGCCCTGTTCGCTCTGCCATTCGCCGTCCTGGCCTGTCCACTTGCCTTCGTCGGGTTCGGGCTGTGCATCGGCCAGCGCAAACACGCGGTCGGCACCCACTGCGGCATTCAGCACCGAGTTGATTTGCTGGCTCAGGTGTGAGATGGGCTGGGTGAAGCTCTTGCTGAGTTGCAGGAACGAGACAATGGTGCCCAGGGTGATAGCGAAGTGAGCGGTGAGCGCCGAGTGCTGCGAACTGAGTGCCACCCACGCACCAACAACGGCAATGAGCACGTAGTTGAGGTTGGACAGGTTGCCATTGACGGGCATCACGATGCTGGCTATCTTGTTGGCATTGTAGGCCGAGCTGCGCAGTCGCTCGTTGATTTGCTCGAACTGCTGTATGGCTTCTTGCTCGTGGCAGAACACTTTCACCACCTTCTGGCCTGTCATCATCTCTTCGATGAAGCCGTTGACGTCGGCCAGCGACTGCTGTTGCGTCCTGAAGTATGTGCGGCTCCACTTGCCCAACCACGTTGTAGCCGCCACCATCAGGGCGGCCATGAGCATGGATACAAGCGTCAGAGGCACGCTGAGCACAATCATCGAAGTGAAGGTGGCCACGATGTTGATGACCGACGAGAACAGCTGGGCCATGGCGGTGGAGATCATCTGGCGCAACGAGTCAACGTCGTTGGTATAGGTGGACATGATTTCGCCATGCGAGTGCTGGTCGAAATAGCTCACCGGCAGTTGCTGCATGCGCTCGAAAATCTGCTTTCGCAGACGTAGCTGGGTGCCTTGCGACACTTGTATCATCAGTCGGTTGTAGGCATACGAGCACACTACGCCTAACAGCAGAATCAGCCCCAGACGGAAAAGCGTTTGCAGCAGCGAGGCATACTCTGGGTTTTCGACCTGAGTGAGTGGCACGATATAGTCGTCGATGAGTGTGCGGGTGAAGAGTGTGGACACCAGCGAGGTGATGGAGCTGACGACGATGCAGGCCAGCACAGCCGTCATGTGCCAGCGGTAGTGGTGCCATACCAGCAGCCCCAGACGGGCCATCGTGTGGCGTTTCTGTGCGTCTATCTTCTGGAAGCCGGCTTGTGGCTGGGGGCCTCTGCGGCCAAAGTTGGGTTGTCTCATGGGGTGAAGTGGGGCTAAAGGGTTTCGTCGAAGTCGCCTGTGTCTCGCATTTGTATGTCGTAGATTTCGCGATAGAGTGCATTGCTCTCTAATAGCTGCTCGTGGGTGCCATAGCCCGACACCACACCGTTGTCCATGACCAGTATGCGGTCGCAGTGCTTTACGGTAGATATGCGCTGGGCAATGATGAGCTTCGTGGTGTCGGGCAGCTCTTCGCGGAATGCCTTCTGTATGAGGGCGTCGGTCTGCATGTCGCAGGCCGATGTAGAGTCATCGAGTATGAGCACCTGCGGTTTCTTGAGCAAGGCCCGTGCTATGCATAGGCGTTGGCGCTGACCGCCAGACACGTTGGTGCCACCTTGCTCTATGCGTGAGTCGTAACCATTGCTCATCTCCATTACGAAGTCGTCGGCCTGGGCAAGGCGGGCTGCTGCCCTGAGCTCGTCGAGCGTGGCATCGCTCTTGCCCCAGCGTAGGTTGCTGGCTACGGTGCCGGCAAAGAGCGTGTTCTGCTGTAGTACCACGCCAACGGCATTGCGCAGCGTGGCAAGGTCGTACTCGCGCACATCGTGGCCGCCTACGAGCACTTGACCCTGTGTGGGATCGTAAAGACGACTGACAAGACTGACCAGTGTTGACTTGCCCGAGCCAGTGCCGCCGATAACGCCTATGCTCTCGCCTGAGCCGATGCTGAACGAGACGTTATACAATGCTGAACGCTTGGAGCGGGGCGGAGTGTTGGTTTCGGTAGCCGAAGAGGCATCGGTGGGCTTGTAGTCGAACCTGACGCTGCGGAAGACAATGCTTCCGTCGGCAACAGATGTGAGAGGGTGGGGCGGGTTTTGTATGTCGGCCTGTTCTTCTATAACCTGCGAGACACGCTTGGCCGAGGCAGCACTCTGGGTGAGCATGACGAATATCATGGAGAGCATCATCAAGGCTTGCAGGATCGACATGATATAGGTGAATAGCGATGTAAGCTCGCCGGTGGTCAGCGTGCCTGCTACTACATACTGGGCACCCCACCATGAGAGGGCGATGATGCAGCCATAGACCACGAGATTCATGACGGGATGGTTCAGTGCCATCAGGCTCTCCGCGCGAACATATAATTTATATAGAGCCTCGGCAGCACTGGCAAACTTCTCGCTCTCATATTTCTCGCGAACAAAGGCTTTCACCACGCGCATGGCCCTGACGTTCTCCTCGACACTCAGATTGAGGGCATCATAACGCTCGAACACCTGCTGGAAAAGGTGGGCTACACGAGAAATGATGTGATAGAGAGCCACGGAAAGAATGGCCATGGCGATGATGAATATCAGCGACAAGCGGGCATCGATGAGCAGGCACATCACTACGGAGAGTAGCAGACGGAACGGGGCACGCACAGTGATGCGAAGTATTTGCTGGAGAGCCTGCTGCAGGTTCTGCACATCGGTGGTCATGCGGGTGATAAGTCCTGCGGTAGAGTACTTGTCGATGTCGGAGAAGGCGTATGTCTGAATGTTCCTATACATGGCACGTCGCAGATTGGCGGCAAAGCCTGTAGAGGCATAGGCCGACACACGACCGGCTAAAATGCCGAAGAACAGCGACAGCAATCCCATGCCAAGCATGAGCAAACCATAGCGATAGACCGCTTGCATGTTGCCGGCATTGATGCCTTTGTCTATGAGCGATGCGGTGGCATAGGGTATCATAACGTCCATGACGACCTCAAGGGCTGTCAGCATAGGTGTTGCTATGGTAGCCCATTTGTATTGGCCTATCTGGTGGTAAAGTGTTTTGAGCATATAGTTTCTGTGTTTATTGCATTTCTCGGACATTGCCGAAATCCGTGTGCAAAGGTATGAAAAATTTGGCAAATACACTCATATATTGGTGGGAATTATGCCAGAAAGGGTAGGGCACTCACTCCTTTATAATGTACTGACATGCAAAAATAGTTTAATTTAGTGCGATTTTTGCAATCTATACTTTGCAATTTGCAAGAAAAATAGTAACTTTGCACAATTAAACAAATCAAAATCGAGAATGGAGGCTTTCTTTAGAACTCATCGATACCTGGTAGAGCATGTCAATGCTCCAGTTCGTCGCACCCTGATGGATGAGATTGACTGGAGCGACCGTATGATTGGCATCAAGGGCACTCGTGGGGTAGGGAAGACCACTTTCTTGTTGCAATATGCCAAAGAGCATTTCTCCGTAGAGGACAGGCAATGCCTCTATGTGAACATGAACAACTTCTACTTCCAGGGACGTGGCATCGCCGACTTTGCTGGCGACTTCTATCATAAGGGGGGTAGGGTGCTGCTGATTGATCAGGTTTTCAAGCAGCCGGAGTGGAGTGCTGAGCTGCGCAAGTGCTACGATTTGTATCCCGGTCTGAAGATTGTCTTCACAGGTTCGAGTGTGATGCGACTGAAGGACGAGAACCCTGAGTTGAATGGTATCGTGAAGAGCTACAACCTGCGCGGTTTTTCTTTCAGAGAGTTTCTTAACTTGTTGACAGGAAATGAGTTCCGCTCTTATTCGTTGGAGGAAATATTGAGTGACCATGAGCGCATTGTGAAGCAGATATTGCCTAAAGTTTCGCCCCGACGCTATTTCCAGGATTATATCCATCATGGCTTCTATCCCTTCTTCCAAGAACAACGCAACTACTCGGAGAACCTGCTGAAAACGATGAACATGATGACCGAGGTGGACATCCTGCTCATCAAGCAGATTGAGCTGAAGTATCTCACGAAGATTAAGAAGCTGTTCTACCAGCTGGCTGAACAGGGCGCAAAAGCACCTAACGTATCGAAGCTGGCTACTGACATAGAGACCAGCCGTGCTACGGTGATGAACTACATCAAGTATCTCACAGATGCCCGTCTGCTCAACATGATTTATCCGCTCGGCGAGGACTTCCCTAAAAAGCCCTCGAAGGTGATGCTCCACAATTCAAACCTGCTCTATGCTATCTATCCCATCCACGTGGAGAAGCAGGAGGCCATGGAGACCTTCTTTGTGAACTCGCTATGGAAGGACCATAAGGTCAATCAGTCGGGGCGCGACAACTTCTATCTCGTGGATGGCGAGCTGAAGTTCCGCATCTGCGATGCCGATGCTCATAATAAAATAAGGTATGCGCCCGACACCATCTACGCCCGATACAACACTGAAATCGGTAAGGACAACCAGATACCGCTCTGGCTGTTAGGATTCTTGTACTAAAAACAAAAGGACATGACGCAACTATCGAAGGAAGAGCATCAGGCAATGATGGCTGACATGCAGGCATTTGACGAGCTGATGCCCTGCGTCGGCATCTTCTGGTACGACCCAGAGGAGAAGGTGCTGTTCGGTGTGCGCAAGCAGGAGCTGACGCCTAAGATGATTGAAGATGCAGCCGACGACGGACTGCCTTACCTCAACTATCCGCACCTGCACCGACAGGTGTGGGCTTTTACTTGTTAATGACTGTAGGTGTTTGGCGATACCTGGGAAACGTAGACGAAGTAGCAAGTCCGCGTTTTCTTTTTTCTGCTACAGAACAAATCTTAAACATCATAAATATACTATTCACATTATGTAATTATCAAGAAATCAGAACTTTGCACACCGGGCAGCCTTTGTGGCGGTGGCAATGTGGCTGTCGCTTACAGCGGTGGCCGACAACGAAACATGGTTTCTCGTGGCCGACGGCGGGCGCACGGTATCCATGGAAAGCGTGGGCAGCATGGTGACCACTGACGCCAATGCCGCCATCACCGTGCTCGACTATGACGGCAGCATACTGCTTACTGACGTGAACGAGGTTTCATTCCGGCTGCTCGACCCCAATGCGGTGCGCGAAGTGCCGGCCACAGGCGAGCGGTCTAAGCTGCTGAGTGGAGCAGTGGAGAACCTCCTGACCATTATTGGGGCCTAGGACGATGTAGCGGTATACACCGCTGCCGGTGCCTTAGTGCTGCGGCAACCGGCAACCGGGGGCGAGACCGTGGTCAACGTGTCGACGCTGGCTACGGGCACTTATCTGGTGAGAACGGGTCGGCAGTCGTTTAAGTTTATAGGGATGTTCTATAAATTAAGTTATTAATAATCAAATAGTTACTTGCGTAATTC
>ERZ842401.3458-NODE-3458-length-19636-cov-5.090751_pt1 | contig 19636 bp, 18 predicted proteins | sample MGYA00521270_ERZ842401 | MGnify/ENA primary metagenome ERZ842401 (study PRJEB31892, sample SAMEA3878208) | bioreactor metagenome | biome: Moose rumen | place: Sweden | collected 2011-10 | study: EMG produced TPA metagenomics assembly of the PRJEB12797 data set... | reverse complement strand
GATTTGAAGTGCACTTCACTTCAAATCGCACCTTTTTTTATAAAGCTCGACATTCGGCCTATATTACCTTTTTCTGAACATTCTAATTCAACCTGCTGACTAGATATGGGATCGCCTTTTCAAATTTTGCAAACACTGCAAAAAAGATAGTGCGGGGCGTAAAAAGGCTGTCCTACGTTCAGAATGCATTTTTTTGCGTAAGGCACCCCTTTTTTTATCCAAGCAGCAGGCGTTCTAAGTCGTGGACGGTGTTGCAGATGTAGTCGGCGTGGTGGGCTTCAAATTCGGGGAGGGAACCGTAGCCGTAGAGTACGGCGGCACAGGGAATGCTGTTTTGGTGTGCGCCGTTTATGTCGTTTTCACGGTCGCCAACCATAAGGATTCTTCCGGCTTTTGCGTCTGCGGTGGTCAGACCGCAGTTTTGCATTGCGTAGGCTATTACATCTGCCTTGCGGCTGCGGCTGGTGTCCAGCGTTGAGCCGCCTATAAAATCAAAGTAGGGTGCGAGCTTAAAATGTGTCATTACGACGTTCGCTTGTTCATCGGGCTTTCCGGTGGCAAGAACAAGGTGCTTTTTTGCTGCCTTAAGCTTTTGCAAAAGCGGAATTATGCCGTCGTACACGCGGTTTATGAAAATTCCCTCGCGGTTGTAAAATTCGCGGAACACGTCTATTGCTTCAGCGCATTGGTCGTGCGTAAAGTCAAGGTATTTTGGGCAGCTGTCCCACAGGGAAGGCCCAAGGAACGGCTTAAGCTCCTCGTTTGTGCGAGACAGCCCAAAGTGAGCGAGCATTACATGCAACGCGGCAAATATACCGTCCTGAGAGTCGGTGAGCGTTCCGTCCAAATCAAAAAAAATATAATCGTACATAAAAATCCTGATTGCGGCGGGGTTCGTTCATTTTCCAACGCAGAAACGCGAAAAAATGCTTCCCAGCACATCGTCGGCAGTAACCTCGCCGGTTATTTCTCCAAGAGAGTTGAGCGCCTCTTCCAAATCCTGCACGACGGCATCAAGCGAATAGTCCTCGTTGGCGGTGCGCAGTGCATGATGCACGCTTTCCAGCGCTTCTTCTACGGCGGCTTTTTGCCGTGCGGAACCAAGTCCTGCCTGCGCGCGTTCCGTTGGAAGTCCGCTCGTAAGCACTTCGCCGATTGCAGCAAACAGCTCCTTAAAGCCCATGCCTTTTTTTGCGCTGATTCTGACTTCCTTCTTAAGCAGTGGCATTTCCAACTTTATCTGTGAAGAAAGCGACGGTTCCTTTTCTACCATGTCGCTCTTGTTCCACACAAAAATCACCGGCTGCATGCAACTTTTTAGGAATACCAAATCGTCGGCGTTCAGACCAAAGCGCGAATCCTCAAGATACAGAATAATGTCCGCATCTTCCAAAAGGGAATGAGTAAGCTCCACGCCGTGCGCCTCTATCACGTCCTTAGTGTCGCGTAGCCCGGCGGTGTCAAACAAACGCACTGGAATTCCGTCAATGTTCACCCAGCTTTCAATCCAGTCGCGGGTGGTACCTTCTATGTCGCTTACAATTGAGCGCTCTTCCTTAAGAATGGCATTGAACAGGCTGGACTTTCCGGCGTTGGTTCTTCCGCACAGCACCACGCGTGCGCCGTCCTGATATAGCTTTTCGCCCTGCCATGAAGCACTAAGTTCGCAAAGTCGTGCGGCGGCTTTTTCCAAATCGGCTTTGTTAAAGGAGTCGGCAATGGTTTCCTCGTCCTCTGGATATTCAATCTCAACCTCTATAGCGCCGAGCGTGTCTGTAATGAGCCGCTTGATTCCGTCGATTTCCTCAAACAGGTTGCCCGCAAGACGACCTGCGGCGCGGCTTCGGCTTTCTCCGGTTCGGCTGGAAATAATTTCCTGCACTGCCTCTGCCTTGGTCAAATCTGCCTTGCCATTTATGAACGCCCGGAACGTAAATTCGCCGCGCTCTGCCTGTCGGAATCCTGTATTCAAAAGCAGGGCGTGAATTGCAAGCACAACGCCAGGACCGCCGTGGCAGCAGATTTCCACCATTTCTTCGCCGGTAAAGCTTTTTGGTGCACGGTAGATGCTTACCATTACCTCGTCAATTTTTATGTCTGCGTCATTCGTGGCATTGCTTGCCGGGTCGTTGGTATGGTCTGTAGCTTCGGCATTGCCTTGAGTTTTGCGCGCCGGTACATTCTGGGCGGTTCTGTCTACAATCCAACCGTATACGAGCGTGTTCCCGGCGGCTTCTAGCAGTGCCTTTGGGCGCGAAAATACGTGGCTTACCAGCTCAACGCAGTTTTTGCCGGAACAGCGCACGATTCCCAGTGCGGCAGGGGCAAGCGCCGTGGCAATGGCGCAAATTGGCTCTTCGGGAGCATATTTTGGGTTAGGCATGGGCTTCCTCGGTTTCAGCGGTTTTTGATGAGCTTAACCTGAAGCAGCGGCGTGTACACCTCGTCGTCGGAGTCCGCTTTTTCGCCGCGGTCAGGACCAAATTCGCCGTGCTGGTAAATTTTGTCCATCCACGTTAAGCCAACGTCCTTAAATTCTGGTGCAACGGACGTTCCAATGGCTGGTTTTTTAAACGCAAGGTCGGCTTCCATGCAGGTTCCAATGAACGGCTCTTCTGGGCTTACATCCGGCGAAAGCATGTCGTAATTTCCAGAATTGTTCCAATGCATGTATCCGTTGTTCACGGAATCGCGCACGCCAAAAATTTCCTTTCGCACGTAGTCCTTGTTGTAGAACTGGCGGTCGTAGCTTACGTTCAAATAGAACGCCTGAACCCATGGGCGCACAATGGCGCGGTTTCGGGCAAGAACGCTGTTTCGGTATGTGCCGTAATAGTAGATGCGGTACGTGCGGTCGGCAACCGGTGGGTAGTTCATAAAGCCATTCTCAAAGTGGCTTGGATAGAACATAGGTCCAATGACGTCAACGTAATGCGCCATCATCTCTACGTCCTGACCGGTGCGCGTTCCGCTGCGGTACCAACCGTTCGCGCCGTAAATGTCAATTCCAATCGGAGCCTGAATGTTCTGGCGCGCATAGCTCAGGAACGAAACCAGCGCGGCTTCCTTGTCCATTCCAGGGCTTTTCCAGCGGTAGCTTGCCTGCCGCAGGTTATAGCCGTCCGTCGGAAAGCGGATGTAGTCAAACTGAATCTCGTCAAAGCCGCGGAAAATAAGCTCCTTTGCAATGTGAATGTTGTATTCCCACACCTCCGGGCAATACGGATCAACCCAGTTTTCATCGTAGTACACCGCGTTTTTGCCGGTTACCTCGCCGGTTTCCTCGTCAACAATGTCCTCGTACTCGCGGATTCCCATCCACGGCGCGTTTGTGTTGTAGTTCCACACAGCGTATTTTGAGCCGCCAAACTTTGCAAGATTCCTGTCCTTAAAAACGACGATTCGCGCGATAAGGTACACGTTGTCCTTTTTGAATTCGCCTACAAAATGATCCAAGTCAACGGCATACTGCGTTATCTTGCCCTTCTGGCGCACCAGCGGATCCTTTGCGTCGTAGCGCAGCAGACCGTAGTCGTCCTTCATGTCTATTACAAGGCTGTTCAGCTTGTTTTCTTTTATCAGCTTGCGGAATTTATCAATTCCCGCCTGAAGCCGGCACTGGTAGGCAGACGCATAAATGGACTTTTGATTCCGCGCGACCTCGCCATATTCAGAATTAATCGTACCCGGATACAAAAGCCACAGCTCGTTAAGGCAGATTCCCTGCTTTATGCCGCTGCGGGTATACGGAATCCATGCGGTGTTCAGATTGCCCGGCACCGCAGAAAAATTCTTTTTCCATGACTCAAGGTTCGCCATTTCCTGCGGAGCGTCAAACTGCGTCATGTCAATCGCGCATACCGACTCATTCTTTGTGTAGATAAGCTTTCCGTCGGCAACGGTAAGACCGTCAAGCGTTTCCGCAGGCTCCGTTCCCTTGTATACAAGCTCGCCGAAGCAGTCGTCCCAGTTCAGTTTATAAATACGCGGAATGAACGTGTTTGTCATGTACAGCTCAACAAAGCTGTTGCCGTCTGCATCGGTAGAAAGCACCGGAAGGATGTCGGCAATCTCATCTGGCGTGGTCATGGACGGAAGCATCTCAAAGCCCTTCGTTATGTCGTTCCAAACCGGTTTTGACGCGTCCGGCTTTATGTAGCTCAAGCCAAAAATCGGGTGGCTCATCAGAACCACAAGCTCCGTTCCTCTGGTGCCGTCGCTGAATTCCACCGGAAGCGAGCCGATTGCGCACGCCTTTACGCCCGGCGTTGCCCCGCTCATGGAGCCAAGGGATTTCCACGTGGTTCCAGCGTCGCGGCTCAGGTAAACGGCGTCCTTTGTTGCCGTTACAAGCTGGCGGGGATTAAGCGGGTTTGCGCAGATGTCCTTCAGGTCGGCAACCTGCTTTTCAAAGGTCGTGCTTTCGCCGTCATATCTTTTTAAGGTCAGAACAGGAAGCCCCTCGTTGCGAAGCTCAAAGGTCTCCAAATCAGAAGAAAACAGAATTCCCTTGCTGGTGCGGAAGTACCAACTTTCCAACGGCGAGCCGTCCTCGTCGGTATACTGAACTCGAAGAATCTGCTCAACGGAGCCGTCCGTCCACAATGGCACGGAAGACATTCCGGTATTCACCTTGAACAAACCCTTGGAGGAACCTGCCAAAAAGTTTTTTGTTTCGCCCGGTCGCTCCGGAATTTCTGCCACAGCATTTTGTTCCGGGAGATGGTACAATGGTTTTACTTTTTTAGCATATGCATTTGAAATAAGTACAAAAGTCAAAAAACAAAAAACAAATCTTCTCATACCTCATTTATCGGCAAAAAAAAAAGGCAAGTTAAGACTTCGTTAAATAAAAAAGCGGCGGCTCTTGATGACATCAAAAGCCGCCGCAAAGGAGTTTTATGAAACAAGAATGTTGTTATACTTTGAACTGATCAATCTGTGCACCGATTTTGTCGATGGAATCGCGGATTTTTTCAGAAACGCCGCCAAGCGCCACGCCGGTATCGTTAATCTTGCGTGCACCGGCAGACATCTGATTCATGCTGTCTTTCATGACAAGGGCAGAATTCTGAAGATTCTTCATCTCATCAAGAATCGCCTTGTTTCCTTCTGCCATCTCAACGGAAGCATTCTTTACTTCAAGCGTGCTGTTGTTCATGACAAGCAGCGCGTCGCTGATTTGCTTGGAACCTTCGTTCTGCTCTTCCATTGCAGACTTAATCTGAATGACAAGCTCGTCGGTTGTCTCAATCTGACCAGAAACAGCCTCAAACGCCATGCTTGACTCGTTGGAGGCGGTAACAACGCCCATAATTGATTCCGAAATGTTGCTCAGCTGGTCGCCGATTGTCTTTGACTGCGCCGTAGAAGTTTCTGAAAGCTTGCGGATTTCGTCAGCAACAACGGCAAAGCCCTTACCGGCATCGCCTGCGTGTGCCGCCTCAATGGCTGCGTTCATGGCAAGCAGGTTCGTTTGCTCTGCGATTGCCGAAATAGCGGCATTGGCTTCCTGAAGCATGGACGACTGCTGCTCAATCTGCTGGATACGCTCGTTCACATCCTGCTGCTTGCTGAAGCCGTGCTGCGCGTTCGTGCGCAAATCGCTGAACGACTGCGCCATCTTGTCAACGGAAGCGTTTACCGACTTGATGTTGCCAATCATCTGCTCTACTGCGGCAGAAGCCTGAGTAACGCCGGAGCTTTGGTTTTCAATCATATGCTCAAGAGACTCGATATTGGAAGCGATTTCGTTTACGGCACCGGCTGTTTCCTCAACACCGGCAGCCTGGGACGTAATCTGATTTCCGATTTCTTCGATGTTGCTCAAAATCTGCGTGATTGCGCTTGAGGTGTCCTGCGTGCTTGCCGTCAAGTCCTCGCCGGCAATGCTCAGCTCGTTCTTTGATGCTTTTACGTCTGAAATAATGGTCTGAAGCTTGCCAGAGAACGCGTTGAAGCCCTTTACCACGTAGCCAATCTCGTTGTTTGAGTCTATATCTATGCGGCGCGTAAGGTCTGCGTCGCCGGACGCGATGCCGGAAATTGCCTTCTCCACTACAGAAAGCGGCTTGAGCGCCGTAATCAGCAATGCGCCTGAGATTACCACAAGCAGAAGCACGCTTACAAGCGCAAATACAAACATGAGGGAACGGATTGTATTTACCAAGTCATAAATCTGATTGTCTGGAATAGAAAGCGCGAATGACCACGGCGTTCCCTCTATCGGAGTGTAGACAATCAGATCCTTGCCGACACGTCCATTCGCATTGATGAATTCAGAACCGCGCTGGCGTTGCGTCATTGCCTTGGCAACCTTAATCATGTCGCCATTCTTGCCGTTCTCGCCACCTGTGATTCCTGTAATGAAGTTCTTCTGCATTACAAAGTCCTTCTGCGGGTGCGCGATAACAAGACCGTCGCTTGCAATTAGGTAGCCGTAGCCCCTGTCGCCAATCTTAATCTTATTGATTTCCTCTGTGATAAGATTTATGTTCACAACGCCAGAAATCATGGCGAACGTTCTTCCATTCTTATCCTTGAGGGCGCGGGTAATGTGAATGACTGGCAGACCGGTGGTTTTTCCGATTACCGGATTGTCAACAAAGCTTTCCTTACCCTGCTGCATGACTGCCTTAAAATAATCGCGTTCACGGATGTCCGTAATTCCGCCAAGGTCAGTTCGCGCACGACCTTCCGGACCTGCAAGCATGATGTAGTCAAAATCTCCGTGCATGTCGCGATGCTCGGGATCCATAATCCATTCGTACACATTTTCCAAGTTGCCGTCTTCCATGATGTCTGCATGTACATATCCATTCAGCTCTTTAAAATATCCCTCCAAATCGTTTTGAAGCGAAAGCGCATAGCCGTCTATCATGTTGTTGTACATATCCAGGTCTTCGGCGATGATGTCTTTTTTAGCATTTGATGTAACAAAAAGAACCTGAATTACATTGATTGCGACTATCGTGATTCCGATAAGAAGCGCAAGCCGAGCTGTAAGACTTGTTCGCTTCTGATTAGTAGTATTACTACCATTCATAAAGAATAACCCCTTTATTTGGTCTTATAAACTCGTATTACATTTTAATACGAAATGTAGGTTTGTCAATTTTGTAACAAAAAAAATGAGAAAAAAAAATCTTGCTTGTGCGGGCATAAGGGCTGAGCGCGGGAGCAATTAAAGAAAACGCCTGATTCTTCCGATATTCTTAAAAAGAGGTCTATTATGAAAAAATCGCTGTCTTTAATTGGAATTCTCTTGCTTTCTTCTATATTAATAGCGTGCCATGATGTATCTGACGACGAGGTTGAAGAAACACTCAGCGTGGAATGGAATGCTGCCGCCAAGCACGTTATTATTTCTGTTCCGAACTTGAACGGCGCGGAATACATAAATATTTTCCGCAAGAATTCGGACGATGATGAATACAATATCGGCGAAATAATTCCTAAGAAAACCTCGCGCATTTCGTTCATTTTTTATGATGAGCTTGCGGCAAACACCAAAGACGGATACACATACCGCGCGCGCTACCGCCTGAACGACAACTACAAATATACCAGCTGGTCAAAGGCAGTCATTGTTTCTGACTCGGACTTTGCAAGCGAGCCAAGCCCGGTTCTTGCGCAAAGTGGCACAAAAGAAGTGATTTTGAATTATAAAACTGAGACTTCCAATTTGGTGCTGGAAAACGGCAGCATTGATATACAGCCTGAGCTTCTTTCTGCTGCTGAGGGCGGAACTTGCACGCAGGATTTTGCCGGAGACTACGCTGTCGTTCTTGCTCTGAAAACTGAAAGCGATGCGATTCTTGTAGGAATGGGCACAGAAAAAGGAAAAAGCGTAAACGAAGGAAAAGAGCGCCCAATGGTCTCAATCCTTCCGCTTGAATATCTTGAAAAGGAACTGAGCGTCATTGGCGTATTGTATCAGCGCGTAGAGCCAATATATGTGGATGACGACGAGGAAGAAGGAATCGAATACACGACAGTGCATTGGTCAACCAAAACAAAAATTGGACTGATGGTTGACGATGAGACTGCAAAGAATTTTACGGTAAAACGCCCGGGAACAGACGAAAGTTCGTACAGCTATACGGTTCCCGTCGAAAGTGAGCGCGCAGTTCTTGCCTTAGACTTTTAGAAAACCTTCAATAACGGTGTTTGCCGCAGAATAGACTTCGGAAATGTCCTTCTGATTCAGAATGGTCAGCTTAAAAATGGCGGACTCAATCAGTCCGTACAGAATTTCGTTTGCGTCCTTGATGTTTACCTTTCTGAATTCCCCGGAGCGGATGCCTCGGATTACGGCGCAGTTCAAAAGATGGTGCAAGCGGATTATGCGGCGGCGCACGCGTTCTTCGGTGTCTACGCCAGACTTTTGCAGCTGTGTCAGGTAGTCCAAAAGAACGGTGAACAGCTTTCTGTTTTCCGTGCATTTGTTCAGTATGAATTTTACCATGTCCTGCAAAACCTGCTGGGTTGAGATGCTGGTGTCGGTCGCGATTTTTATAAGAACGTCCTCAAGCGTGCTTAAAAGCTGTTTTATGCTCCACAAAAAAATCTCGCGCTTGTTCTTAAAATAAATGTACAGTGTTGTGCGCGTTATGGCACAGCGATCCGCAATTTTTTGGAACGTTACGTCCTCGTAGCCTTCTTCGATAAAGACATCGAGGGATTTTTCCAAGATTTCAAGTCTTCTTTTGTCGTGCTCAACCATGATGCTAGAACCTCACTTTTCCATTTGAAGATTTTACATTTGCCGCGTTCCGGGCTTGCGAATGTTTTTTTTCGCCGGAACGATTTTTTTCTGTTTTCTGCTTATATACGTACAGCGTTGTGTCTAAATTTCCCGCCTTGATGTCTTTTAAAAGCGTCGCGTAATGACCAAAGCTTTCTTGAAACTTTTTGTGCGACGTGATGATGCCAAATTCCCAGCCCTTGAAAGACTTATACAGCTCGTCCATTGAGCGGTACAGTTCTTCTGCCTGTGCTTCGTCGCCAAGGCGCTCTCCGTAGGGCGGATTTGTAAGGATAAGCCCCGTGTCGTACGGCGCGGAAAGCTCCGTAAAATCTGCCTGAATGAAGTCGGGGCGGATTATTTTTGCGTCGCTGCCTATTGTTTGAAGCGCGCGTCCTGCCATGACGCAGGCGTATTCTGCATTTTTCTTTGCGCGCTCAACTGCCTCGTTGGAAATGTCTGAGCCGGTAATGCGAACCTCTACGTCGGTGCGGATTTTTTCTGCTTCCTTGGCGCGGATTTCTGCGGCTCGTTCCGCATTGTACATAGGAAGCTTTTCTACCGCAAAGCGGCGGCCAAATCCCGGTGCAACGTTGTAAGCGTAAAGCGCGGCTTCTATTGCGATGGTGCCGGAACCACAGAAAGGGTCGTGCAGGGGCGTTTTTCGCCGCCACATCATTTCCTGCAGAAGGACGGCGGCAACCGTTTCGCGCAAGGGGGCAATGCCGCCGTCAACACGGTAGCCGCGCTTATGCAGCGGAAGTCCTGACAAATCAAGCAGGATGAGCGCGTTGTTCTGCTCCATGTATACGCGTACAGAGAATTCGTCGCCGGTTTCCGGCATGCTTGACATGCGGAACCGTTCCGTCAATTTTTGGTAGACCGCCTTTTGCACCACAGACTGAATCGCGTGCTCTGAATTCAGCTTGCTTTTGTGGCAGCGCACCTTGTCAATCGTAATTTTTGAATCTTTCTTAAAATAGTCGTGCCAGGGAATGTTGTATACGCCGTCAAACAGCTGGTCAAAATCCTCTGCGTGGTAGGAGGCCATCTGAAGATACACGCGGTCGGCAGTGCGCAGGCACAAGTTCGCGCGGAACAAAGCGTCGTTGTCGCCCTCAAAAAAAACGCGGCCGGGCGCATTGCCCTTTAAAGAGTAGCCCAAAAATTTAATTTCGTTCCCAAGAACCTTTTCCGCCCCTACGGGACACAGCGCAACAAGCGTATTCATATAGAAGAATATAACATTTTTACAAAAACAGGGCAATTGTCAAAATGACATTTTTTAATGAATTGTCAAAATTTTAGTCTTAAAAGACCCAAAAAAATAACCTCATGGCGAACTTTTAATCTTGCGCCCCTTGATTTGCATGCGCTCTTGCAATGCGGTACAATGGGGGCGTGAGATTTTGGGCAGTGGTTTTGGCGGCGGCGATGGTTTTTGCGCCGTACGCCAAAAAAATTCCGCAGGTTGGTTCTCTTGGCGAAGAGGCGGCGCAAAAAAGCGCACGCCTTGTTGTGTCCGAAAAATTTTCCTGCGCGCTGGAAATTATAACGCCCCAGAAATTGGTGGCAGAGCGCAACGCAGAAGAAAAATGCTTTGGCTACTCTATTGCCGTTCCGCCCCGCGCACCGCAGCTTTTGCGCGCTTTTTGTGTGCTGATTGCCGTCGTTTTTGCTGTAAAATTACTTCACAAATTCCTTCTGATTGTGCTGCTGTTGCAGACCGTCCGCTAGACGCGTTTTTTTTTTACACTTTCTTCTATATATAATTAGTATTTCTCGATTTTTTAGAGGTAAACCATGATTCCATATATTATTGGCTGCGTTATTTTTGCGGCTGTTATTTTTGTATGTGCTCTCTTTTTTAGCTGAGCAGCATGCGTTCTGCAAAGGTTCCTGCGCCGGGGTGTAAGGGCGGCGTAGCCGTTCAAAACGGACGGAACGTAGTGCAGGACGTTTTGAATGAGCGCGAGCGGAACCCTGGAACACCGGTTACGAGTTCCGTTTGCGCCCTTGTTGTTGTTTTGTAATTTGACTGACATAATTCTTTTGGCTTGGTATACTGTTTGTATGACGAAACAGGATTTATTGAAATTGCAGAATGGAAGCGACATCCGCGGGGTGGCGCTGGAAGGTGTTGAGGGCGAGCCGGTGAACCTGACCGAGGAAGCCTGCCTTAAGATTGGAGCCGCGTTTGCGCTGTGGCTTGGCAAAAAAACGGCTAAGCCGCTTGATCAGCTTACGGTGGGAATTGGGCGGGATTCGCGCATTTCTGGACCGGCGCTTGAGGTTGCCGTTGCAAAGGGGCTTATTGATGCCGGCGTGCGCGTTGTGCGCTGCGGAATGGCGACGACGCCTGCAATGTTCATGTCGATTGTGTTTGACGACACACATTTTGACGGTTCGGTTATGATTACGGCGAGTCATCTTCCGTTCAATAGGAACGGTCTTAAATTTTTTGATTCTGACGGCGGGCTTGAGCATGAGGACATAACGGCGGTGCTTGAGCTGAGCGACGCGCTTGATGTAAAAAAAATAAGCGCGGCTGACATTTCTAAAAGCGGCGTGTACAACCTGATTGACGCGTATGCCGCTCATTTGCGCAGGGCAATTTGCACGGGGTTGGGCGCTGGCGAGGGCGACAAACCGCTGCGGGGGCTTAAGATTGTTGTGGACAGCGGAAACGGTGCTTCGGGATTTTTTGTTGACAAAATTTTGCAGCCGCTTGGTGCAGACACCGCTGGAAGCCAGTTTTTGGAGCCGGACGGCTCATTCCCGAATCATATTCCCAATCCAGAAAACAAGGCGGCGATGAAGGCCATTCAGGACGCGACGGTAAAAAATGGCGCCGACCTTGGTCTTATTTTTGACACCGACGTTGACCGCATGAGCGCCGTGCTTTCTGACGGAAGGGAGGTGAACCGCGATGCCATTATTGCGATGGTTGCGGCAATTCTTGCGCCGGACTATCCAGGCAGCACCATCGTTACAGACAGCGTGACCAGCGACCGGCTTACGTACTTTTTGCAGGATGTTCTTGGGCTTACGCATTTGTGCTATATGCGCGGCTACAAGAATGTAATCAACAAGCAGAAAGAACTGAATGCGGCGGGAACCGTTTGCCCGCTTGCAATGGAAACCAGCGGGCACGGCGCGCTTAAGGAAAACTATTATCTGGACGACGGCGCGTATCTTGCGGTAAAGCTGATTGTGGCGCTTGCCAAAGCTGCCAGGGACGGAAAAAAGCTGGACAGCTTTATCGAAAAACTTCCGCCGCTGGTTGAGGAAGGCGAATTCCGCTTTAAAATTACTGCGGAGCGCTTTAAGGAATATGGCGCATCCGTTCTTAAAACGTTTGAGGAGCGCGCGCACCATAACGGCTACGTCATGCCAAAAAGCTACGAGGGCGTGCGGCTTTCATTCAAAGAAGGCGACGCGCAGGGCTGGATACTGCTAAGAATGAGCCTGCATGACCCGGTTATGCCGATGAATATTGAGGGCGCGCGGAATGGTGACCTTGCGAAGCTTGTAAAAATCGCACAGAACCTTATGGCGGGCTTTGACGAACTTGATGTTTCCTGCCTGAAATAACGGGAACGGAACGTTTTTGTTTTGAAGGCAAAGATAGGCCGCATGGCGCAGAACATGTAAGGTGCTTCTGCAAAATGCGGCTTTTTTCATTTTTCACTCATTTTGTATATAAAAAAATTTTGAATTTTCATATTTTATAGTATAATGAATGCACTTGATTCTTAGTTAGGAGTTTGTACTTATGTTCAAATCATTGAAAGTTCGTTTTATGGTTATTTTTGGGGCGTTCATTTTGGTGTCTCTTACAATTGTAACCATTCTTTCTGCACGGCAGATTTCTGATTTGGCAATTACGTTTGCGGCGTCGCAGGGGGCGCCAATTGTTCAGAAGGTTGCATCGCATATTAACGGCGATGATTTTGAAGCCTTTACGCGTCGAATGGACGATTCCGATGATTATTATGAGGAAACACGCCTTTGGATGCTCGACCTTAAGCAGGCAACCGGCTGCCAGTTTTTGTATACTATGGCAAAAATAGGAAATACATATCAGTATGTTATTGACGGAAGCTGTGACCCAAGCGACGAGGAGAATTTTTCTGCCTGCGGAGACGAGGAAGACCTTGAATCCTGGGGAGAAGCGCCGCTCACCACGTTCCGAACCGGCGAGCTTACTCACTCTGACTTTGAGCAGCAGGAAGGCTGGGGCTGGATTATCAGTAATTACATAGGTATCAAAAACTCGTCTGGCAGGGTTGTCGGCATGATTGGCTGCGACTTCAGCGCGGGCGACATACTTCATTCAATGCAGTCTGAAATTACAAAAATCGCGGTCATTTCATTGATGCTGCTTATCATCGGTTGTATAACCATTTGGGTTGTGTCTAACCTTATGTTCCAGGCAATGCAGAAAATTTCTGATTCTATGGAAGCAATTTCTACTGGAAAGGCGGATCTTACTTCTGCAATTCCGGAGGAAGGTGGCACTGAGCTTGAGGCGCTTGCAAAGAACTGCAACAGCGTTATAAGCAGCCTTGGTCGTTTGATAAAGAACCTTCAGGAAGAAAGCTCCGTGCTTCAGACCACAGGAAACCAGTTGTACGAAAAAATGAATTCACACATCGGGCAGATTGATTTGACCGTTGCCAATGTGAATACGATTGCTGACGAAATTGATTCCCAGACCGACAAGATTGGGCAGGTTGCCACCAGCGTTAGGAACGTTGACACGCAAATTTCCGGCGTAAGCGGAAAAATGAAGGATCAGCAGGACGCGATTCAGCAGGCATCAAGCGCGATAGAGCAGATTTCTTCTAATATAGAGTCAGTAACTCAGACGGTTGAAAAAATCTCCCGCGAATACGACGTGCTCGTAAAGGAATCCGAGACCGGTCGTTCCAATCAGGAGAAGGTTTCGCATCAGGTTACGCAAATTTCTGAGCAGTCAAAGAATCTTAATATGGCGAACCAGGCGATTGCGGCAATTGCCGCGCAGACAAACCTGCTTGCCATGAATGCCGCTATTGAGGCGGCGCACGCGGGCGAGGCGGGTAAAGGGTTTGGCGTTGTTGCGGACGAAATACGAAAACTGGCCGAAACCTCTTCAAAGCAGTCAGGCGAGATTAAGAATCTTTTGGGCGGCATTACTGTTGCCATCGACGAGATTGTTCAGTCGTCAAACATTTCCGTTCAGTCGTTCACGACGGTTGGCTCGCGAATCCTGAATATGGATAATCTTATGAAGGAAGTTAAGAACGGCATGGATGAGGAAACTCACGCTGTTGGCGACATCCTGAATACGGTTCGCACGGTCAATTCCACTACAAATGCCATTACGGACGCGTCAAATGAAGTTAAGAGCGAAAGTTCCCGTCTGTTCCAGCAGATTAACGAGCTTCAGTCCATTGCTCAGCAGACGCACGAGCGCTCAACGCAGGTTTCTTCTTCCATTGCGGAAATGAAAGACACTGCGCAGACTGCCGTTGATGCCAGCCAGCAGAACCGCGAGGCTGCCGCAAGCGTCATAGAGCTTGTGCAGGGCTTCAAGGTATAAGCCCGCGCTTTGCCGTTTTAAGAAAGGGAATGCCGACGGAAAGTTCCGTGCCGCGCATTCCCATTTTTTTTTTGTCCTGCCTATTGCAATTTATTTCAAAAAATTGTATAAAATGAGAACCTACGCTGTCTGTATGGTCGGCGTTCGGTATAGGTCTTTGAGTGTCGGCGGAATGTGGGAGTTCCTGCAGGTCCGGTATAACCGTAAAGTTAATTGCTTCGGCAGTTTTCAGGTGTATACGGCTCTTAGACGTGGCTCGTGCCGTTGGCATGGGCAGATGATCAAAGCGTCAGGGGTTTCGGCAGAATCTGTGGTACAGATTGAAGTCCCGGATGCCATACCGGTCATCAAAACAAGACGTTTGATGATGTTCGGTGGTTACGGAACACGGTATTTCGAAGAAGAGATGGAATATCAATTGAAAAAGTGCTTTTCAAGTCCGATTAATCACAAAGATAACCGTCCTCAAACAAGAATAAAAGTGTGTCTGCGAACGCTTTTTGCGGCTGTTGCTGCGGATTGTGTTCTGGCTTAAAGTGCAACACATTAAAAATAAAAATGCCGGTCTAGGTAAAAATTAAGCCGGCAAGGAGACAAACATGGCAAAGGAGAAGTTCATACGAACTAAACCTCACATGAACGTAGGTACCATTGGTCACGTAGATCATGGTAAGACAACTCTTTCAGCAGCAATCACTTCATATTGTGCAAACAAATATGGTGACAAGGCTCTCAAGTATGACGAAATCGATAACGCTCCAGAGGAAAAAGAGCGCGGTATCACAATCAATACTCGTCACTTGGAATATCAGTCAGACAAGCGTCACTATGCACACATCGACTGCCCAGGACATGCCGACTACATTAAGAACATGATTACTGGTGCTGCTCAGATGGATGGTTCTATCCTCGTAATCGCAGCTTCAGACGGTGTTATGGCTCAGACACGTGAGCACCTTTTGCTTGCTCGTCAGGTAGGTGTACCAAAGATTATCGTATTCTTGAACAAGGTTGACCAGCTTGATGGCGATGAAGAAATGTTGATGCTCGTAGAAGAGGAAGTAAAAGACACAGTTGCTTCTTACGGATTCTCTCCTGACACACCAATCATCAAGGGATCTGCTTTCAAGGCTTTGAACGAAGCTTCTAACCCAGAGAACACAAAGTGTATCGAAGAGCTTCTTACAGCTATGGATACATGGTTCGACGATCCGGAGCGCGCAGAGGACAAGCCGTTCTTGATGCCAATCGAGGACATCTTCACAATCTCTGGTCGTGGTACTGTAGTAACTGGACGTATCGAGCGTGGTGTTGTAAACATGGGTGATGCTGTACAGATTGTAGGTATCAAACCGACACAGGATACAACTGTAACTGGTATCGAAATGTTCCAGAAGACACTTGATCAGGGTATCGCAGGTGATAACGTAGGTATCCTTCTTCGTGGTGTTGAAAAGAAAGACGTTGTTCGTGGTCAGGTATTGGCTAAGCCAGCTTCTATCACTCCACACACAAAGTTCGAAGCTCAGCTTTACGTTCTTACAGAAGCTGAAGGTGGACGTCACTCTTCATTCCGCAACGGTTACCGCCCGCAGTTCTACTTCCGTACAACTGACATCACTGGTACTGTAATGCTTGGTGAAGGTGTAGAGATGGTTAACCCTGGTGATAACGTAAAAATCATCGGTGAACTCATCCACCCAATCGCTATGGACGAAGGTCTTAAGCTTGCTATCCGTGAAGGCGGACGCACAATCGCTTCTGGTCAGGTTACAAAGATTATCGAATAGTTAAAGGTTAGGCCGGTTTGCTGTCTGACAGGTCAAACCGGCTGTTCCTTGGAGGATTACACTAATGGCTAATGGAAAGATTCGTGTTCGACTTCGCGCATTCGATGTTGAGCTGATCGATCAGAGTGCTAAAGCTATCGTGCAGGCTGTACAGAAAGCAGGAGCAAAGGTTTCAGGACCTATCCCGCTTCCAACAAGAATCAACAAGGTAACTGTACTGCGTTCACCTCACGTAAACAAAAAGTCTCGTGAGCAGTTTGAAATGCGTACCCACAAGCGCCTTATTGACATCTTGAATCCAACAACTGATGTGATGGATTCTTTGATGAAACTTGAGCTTCCTGCAGGCGTTGCTGTAGAAATCAAGCAGTAAGTAACTGCTTAAAATAAAGGTACGGACCCTCCGGATCTGGGTTGGCGGCCGAAAAAGACGGAACGAAAGTTCCAATAGGAGAATATCAGAATGAAAGGTCTGATTGCAAAAAAAGTAGGAATGACACAGGTTTTCGACGAAGCCGGTAACTTAACACCTGTTACTGTGATCCGCGTTGATCCGAACACTGTTGTTGCTACTAAAACTAAGGAAACATGCGGATACGATGCTGTTGTTCTTGGCGTAGACGATTTGAAGGCTAGCAAGACAAACAAGGCATACGCAGGCATTTTCCCGGAAAACGTTTCACCGAAACGAACATTGAAGGAATTCCGTGACTTTGACGGTGAAGTTAAGGTTGGGGATTCAGTTGGTCTGGAACTTTTCAACGGAACACGCTTCTTGGATGTAACTGCTACTTCTAAAGGTAAGGGATTCCAGGGTGTAATGAAGAGATGGGGCTTCCATGGTGGACGTGCTACTCACGGTTCAAAATTCCATCGAGAAGCCGGTGGTACTGGTGCTTGTACAACTCCTGGACACTGTTTCAAAAATATCAAGATGCCGGGACACATGGGATTCAAGAGAATTACTGTTCAGAATCTCAAAGTTGTAAAAATCGACCCTGAACTGAATGTAATTTTAGTTCGCGGTGCTGTACCTGGAAACAAAGACTGCACACTCATCGTGAAGTCCGCAGTAAAGAAGAACTAGGAGATTAGGATATGGAAAAGAAAGTATATTCAACTTCTGGAAAAGAACTGCGTACAATCACACTTGATGACAAGGTATTCGGTCTTCCAGTAAATGATGATGTTATCTACTATGCTATCACAAATGAATTGGCAAACATGCGCGTTGGTACTGCTTGTACTAAAGGACGTGCTGAAGTTCATGGTAGCAATGCTAAGCCGTATAAGCAGAAGGGAACTGGTAATGCCCGCCGTGGTGATAAGAAGTCTCCGCTTATGGTAGGTGGCGGTACTATTTTTGGACCAAAACCAAGAGATTATTCTTATTCTATGCCTAAAAAGGCTAAGAGACTGGCAATTAAGTCAATTCTTTCTATGCAGGCTCAGAGTGATAGATTTACAGTTGTTGAGGATTTTACTGTAGAAAGCGGTAAGACAAAGGATCTCGCACAGATTCTTAACAATTTTGTTAAAGACGAAAGAACAGTAATCGTTCTGAAGGACGACGATGCAAAGATTAAGCAGGCTGGACGCAACTTGCCGACAGTTTCTTTCCTTTCATACAATCGTCTTCGTGCGCACGATTTGTTCTACGCTCGCAAGATTGTAATTCTTGAAAGCGCTGTAAAAAATCTTTCAGATTTTTATGCTGAAGATAAGGAGGCTAAATAATGAATTTTTCTGATATTCTTATTGAGCCTGTAGTTACAGAAAAGGCAAATGCTCTTCGTGAGCAGAATAAGTACGTGTTCATCGTGCATCCTTCTGCAACTAAAACACAGATTAAGGAAGCTGTAGCAAAACTTTTCAATGTAAAGGTTGTTGACTGCACTACTATCAATGTTATGGGTAAGGTAAAACGACTTCGTGGTAAACCTGGTCGCACAAGCTCATACAAGAAAGCAATTGTACGCGTCGCTGCTGGTGAGACAATCCAGGCATTCGAGGGCGTATAATCCGCGTAGACTAAGGGGAAACGAAAATGGCTCTTAAAGTGTATAAGCCAATTACTGCGGGTACACGCGGACGCGTAGACCTCGTCAGAGAAGAACTGACAACCGACAGACCCGAAAAAACTTTGGTGTCAGGTAAAAAGTCTAATGGCGGTCGTGGTCAGGGTGGTCGTATTTCTGTACGTCATCAGGGCGGCGGTCACAAAAGACGCTATCGAGAAATCGATTTCAAACGCAATAAGCACGGAATTCCGGGAACTGTTAAGACAATTGAATACGACCCGAACCGCTCTGCTAACATTGCTTTGATTTATTATGCAGATGGTGACAAGCGTTACATCATCGCTCCAAAAGGCTTGCAGGTTGGACAGAAAATCATGTCCGGTGAGAATGCAACTCCAACAGTAGGAAACGCTTTGCCTTTGGCAAACATTCCGGTTGGTTTTACAATTCACAACATTGAGCTTCAGCTTGGTTGTGGTGGACAGCTTGTTCGCTCTGCTGGTGCGAGTGCAATGATTGCTGGTCGTGAGGGTGATTACGTTATCGTACGTCTTCCGTCTAGTGAAATGCGCAAAATCAATGGAAAATGCTACGCTACAATCGGTGTTGTCGGAAACGAAGAGCACATGAATGTTCAGCTTGGTAAAGCCGGCCACAAACGCTGGCTTGGTATCCGCCCTACTGTTCGCGGTATGGCTATGAACCCTGTTGATCACCCGCTTGGTGGTGGTGAAGGTGCTGGAAAAGGACGTAACCCTGTTACTCCATGGGGACAGCCTTGTAAAGGTTACAAAACTCGCAACAAGAGAAAGACGTCAAGCAATTTTATTGTTTCACGCCGCAAGAAATAGTTGCATAGGAGATAACCGTGTCAAGATCTGTTAAAAAAGGTCCTTTTGTAGAAGCAAGTCTTTACAAAAAGGTTCAAGCAATGAACAAAGAAGCAGACCGTAAGATGATTAAAACTTACTCACGCTGCTCTACAATCATACCTGAAATGGTAGGTAATACTATTTCTGTATATAATGGTAAATCATGGATTCCGGTGTACATTACGGAAAACCTCGTTGGTCACAAGCTTGGCGAGTTTGCTCCTACACGTACGTTCCACGGCCATGGTGGTACAGACAAAACAGCTAAGGCTGGAAAATAATAGGTGGATATTATGGCTGAAAGAAAAGGTTATGTAGCCACAACTAAGTTCCTTATTGCTTCACCAACTAAGGTTCGTCCAGTTGCTCATTTGGTTAATCAGCAGCCTTGTACAAAGGCGTTGGCAATTCTTGCTAACATGCCGCAGAAAGGTGCTGGTCTTATCAGTGCAACTCTTAAATCAGCGATTGCAAATGCGCTGAATCAGAACAGTAAGCTTGATGAAGATATGCTTTACGTTAAAGAAATCAGAATTGATGAAGGTCCGAGACTCAAGAGAGTTTGGTTCCGCGCACGTGGTCGTGCAGATCAGCTTCTGAAGCGTATGTGTCATATTACC
>ERZ842401.3457-NODE-3457-length-19637-cov-90.925289_pt1 | contig 19637 bp, 17 predicted proteins | sample MGYA00521270_ERZ842401 | MGnify/ENA primary metagenome ERZ842401 (study PRJEB31892, sample SAMEA3878208) | bioreactor metagenome | biome: Moose rumen | place: Sweden | collected 2011-10 | study: EMG produced TPA metagenomics assembly of the PRJEB12797 data set... | reverse complement strand
CTTTAATACCTGCCTTAACGGCTTTCTTCTCTTCTTCTGAGAGTTCTGGATTCAGTGTCCAGAGAATAATGTGCTTAACCATAATTTGATGTTTGATGTATGATGTTTGATGTTTAAAATGGCACTGGTGAGACGAGGTGCATTTCCTCGCCCGTTATGGGATGACGGAACCATATCTCGGTGGCATGAAGCATTAGTCGTTGTGCCTTGGTGCCATACAGTTCATCGCCAACGATGGGACGTCCTAAACCGTCGGGATGGGCACAGTGAATGCGGAGCTGATGCGTGCGCCCCGTCTGAGGATAGAGGGCCACAATATTAGGACCGATGAACTCGTAATCTGTAATCGCACGCTTACCATGTTCCATATCCACCAGTTGACGTGGTCGGTTCATGGGATCAGGACGCAGAGGCAAAGAAATTGTTCCTCTTCCCTCTTCCATCTTCCCTCTTCCATCTAACATCGCTACATATTTCTTCCTGACTTGATGTTTGATGAACTGTTCCTGCAAGAGGCGATACACCGCTAACGTCTTTGCGACGACAAGCAGTCCTGACGTCCCCATATCCAGCCGATGAGCAACCATACAGCCAGGATAGCGTTGCTGCATGACGGTCTCGACACTATAATCCTCAATGCGTCCGGGCACAGACAGCATCCCGCTGGGCTTGTCGACCACCACCATAGCATCGTCCTCATAGATGGTCTTCACCTCCAATCGGGCAAAGCCCTGAAGCTCAGGGTCAGGATCTACCTCCAACCCTTGCAACATCCATGTGAGGACGGGCTTGCACTTACCCCGACAAGCCGGATAGTAGTTCAGATGCTGACGCAGTTCGGTCTTTGTCGTAGCACCCCACCAGAACTCCGCCATACATACAGGATGCAACCCCTGTTGATAAGCATATTGCAAGAGCTTTGGCGCACAACAGTCACCCGTCCCACCTGGAGGCAACGGATACTTCTCACGCAATTTTGGTCGGGCATAATAATCTTGCCAGATGTCCACCAAATCCCTTACCTCACCACGAGCATTGAGCAACTGGTACTGATGGAAGAGCCACATCTGCAGGTCCTGCGACATCTGTTTTGATGTTTGATGGCTGATGGCTGATGTTTGAGATATCTCGCGTTCCTTCGTTTTGAAATAGCCGTCGGGCTGTTGCGCATCATAGACGGGAGGCACGAAGAAATCCCAATCGTTTCTGCCTGCCAACAGCCCGCTATAAGCCGCCAGATAAGCCAAGCTGCCCTGATGCTCCACCACCAACACGCCAAACATCTTGCCTCGGTCAGCATCCTCCCTGATTTCCACATGACTGCCGATAAAGGTCTGCACCTCACGAGCCGCCAACTGGCATAGCGGATGCGGCTCATAGCAGAAAGGATAGGTAAAACGCTGGGGCTTCTGCAGGTCGGTATGTAGCGGATGTAAGTGTTCCATCGTTGCAAAGGTAAATAAAATTTTCAAATAATCATCTATCTTTTTGGTTTTGTGCTTACTTAATTGTATCTTTGCAACCACTAAGACATACTAACACTAACACTTTTTAAATTAATCAGCATGAAGAAGAACGAGAAATTTGTCATTACGATTAATCGCGAGTTGGGTTCCGGTGGCAGAACCATTGGTGAGAAACTAGGCGTGAAGTTGATGGTTCCTTTCTATGACAAGGCACTCATCCAACAGTTAAAAGACCAGTACCACCTCACCGTTGAAGAGATTGAGCGTCTGAAAGGACAGAAGCACAACTGGTTGGCAGACTTCAAGCGTAGCATGATGATGATGCCTAACTACGTGACCCCTCAGTACATAGGAACCCCCAACAGTATTCCCGATTTTCTGTTAACAGACGAGATCTTCCAGGCAGAGACGGAGATATTGAAGAGTATGGCAGACGACGGCTCATGTGTCATTGCCGGACGTAGCGGATTCTATATCTTCCGCGATCATCCCAACCATCTGAGCATTCTGATTCAAGCCTCCATGCAACACCGTATAGACCGTCTGATTAGGAAACGCAGAATCTCCGCTGAGGAAGCGCGCGAGATTATCACCAAGGTGGACGAGATGCGCGAGAACTATGTCAAGAAATACACGGGTACTTCAAGATACGACACGCGCAACTACGACCTGGTCATCAACATGGACGACCATACGGAGGATGAAGCCGTGGAAATCATCATGAAATACATCCACTAAGAGATGGCTCCACAAGCATCGCCCATACAACTACTCCAACAGCAACGCCTCTTGTTGCAGTTGGAGTATAATACTGAAAAGGAGGCCTTCCGTCAGCAGACCGAACAAATCGGGATAGAACGGAAGGTGAAGCGTGGTGAGGCTTGGTGGCCTGTCAAAGTGACTCGCAGCTATTACAACTCATTGAACCAACTGGCCGTTGAAGTGGTACGCACTACGGATACGGACATTGAGCATAACTTCGAGTTCGGACGTCCGGTGGTATTCTTCCATGACGACCCCATCAAGTATTTCCGATTCACAGGGACCGTGAGCTATGCGGATGGCGACCGATTGGTAGTTACCGTACCTGATAACACCTGCATCATAGACCTGCAGAACGCAGAACGACTGGGTGTGCAACTGTCGTTCGACGAGACGAGCTTCCGCCTAATGATAGAGGCACTAGACCGGGTAATCAAGGGGAAAGGCCGATTGGGCTATCTACGCGACTTATTCTACTCACGACAGAAGCCAGAGACCTTCGTCTTCCCACCCATGCACTTTCCCTATCTGAACACTACGCAAGAGGAGGCCGTCAACATGGTGTTGCGAGCCAAGGATGTGGCTATCGTACATGGTCCCCCGGGAACGGGCAAGACGACGACACTGGTAGAGGCCATCCGCGAGACGCTGATGCGCGAAAACCAGGTGCTGGTGTGTGCACAGAGCAATATGGCTGTCGATTGGATTAGTGAAAAACTGGTGGATCGGGGCATCAATGTGCTGCGTATCGGCAACCCCAGCAGAGTGAACGACAAGATGCTGTCGTTTACCTACGAGCGGCGTTTCGAGGCACACCCTGACTACACACAGCTGTGGGCCATCCGCAAAGCCATCCGCGACCTGCGTAGCCATCGCAAACGTGGTGACGAGAAATTCCATCAGAAACTGGAGAGTTTGAAAAGCCGTGCTACCGAACTGGAGATTCGCATCAACAGCGACCTCTTCGGCGAGGCCCGTGTCATTGCCTCCACCCTCGTAAGCTCAGCCAACCGTCTGCTTGATGGTCAGAAGTTCGGCACCTTATTCATCGACGAGGCGGCACAGGCATTGGAGGCAGCCTGTTGGATTCCCATGCGTCGCGTCAGCCGTGTGGTACTGGCTGGTGACCATTGCCAGCTTCCCCCCACAGTGAAGAGCATTGCGGCCTTGAAAGCCGGACTAGGCAAGACGCTGATGGAACGTATCGTGGAGATACACCCTGAGGCTGTCACCCTGCTCCGAATGCAGTACCGCATGAATGATGACATCATGCGATTCTCAAGCAACTACTTCTACGACGGGAAAGTGGAGAGTGCACCAGAGGTAAAATACCGTAGCATACTAGATCTTGATACACCTATCGAATGGAAAGACACTTCACTGCTGGATGAGAAAGAGCAGTTCGTAGGAGAGTCGTTCGGACGCATCAACAAGGCAGAGGCAGAGCTGACACTCGACACGCTGCAACACTACTTCGAACGCATTGGCAAACAGCGCCTGCTAGATGAGCGCATTGACGTGGGCATCATCTCGCCCTACCGCGCTCAGGTTCAGTATCTGCGGAGACTGCTGATGAAACGTGAATACTTCAAGCCCTTCCGCCGACTCATCAGTGTCAATACGGTGGATGGGTTCCAAGGACAGGAGCGCGACGTCATCATCATCTCCTTGGTACGATCAAACGACGAAGGCCAGATAGGATTTCTCCGTGACCTTCGTCGTATGAATGTGGCTATCACCCGAGCCCGCATGAAACTGATTATCCTAGGCGACAAGAACACATTGACTCGCCACCCTTTCTATCGCCAGCTATGGCAATACATCCAACAATTGTCAGGAAAGGAAGAATAAAGACACGCCAACCACACTAATCAGTGCTCCCAACACGCCTTTAAAGGTGATTGGCTGACGGAACAGCCAATAGGATGGCAGGATGATGATAATAGGCGTCAGCGCCATCAGTGTACTGGCTATTCCTGCACCCGTATACTGGACAGCCATTAGCGAGAAGCCCACTCCCACAAACGGCCCAAAGATGGTCGTGGTGGTTGCTGCCGTCATGTCTACCTTGTCACACAAGGCTTCACGCAGGGGTTTCAGTCCTTCCTTGAAATACAATAATAAGGTGAAACCCAACAGACCTGCAATACAACGGAAGAAATTGGCAGAGAACGGCAAGAGCCATGCTGCCTGCTGTCCATCCATAGAAGCTTCGTAATAGTTCATGCCTATCTTGCTCAGCACCAGTCCTACGCCCTGGCATACAGCTGCTCCGATGGCGAAAAGCACCCCATTAAGGGGCAGTTTCAACGACACCCGATGGTGCTCTCCACGGCCTAAGACCGAGATGGCAATACCAGAGAGGGTGACCAGCATTGCCACCATACTCATGAAGGTCATTTGTTCGCCTAAGGAAAGCCAGGCAGTAAATGCTGCAGCAAGGGGAGCCAATGTCATAAACAGCTGACCGAAACGCGAACCGATAATGATATAGCACTGGAAGAGACAATAGTCGCCTATGACATAGCCTACCAGTCCTGACAACAGCATCCAGCCATAGGCTTGCATGGAACCACTCAGCGGTAGCGGACTACCCGTTGTCAGCCAAAACATCAACGAGCCGAACAATAAGGCAAGCATCATGCGCAACACATTGAGCACCAAGTTGCCCATACGCTTGCTGCCAAACTCTGAAAGAAGGGCTGTGGCTGTCCAGGAGAAAGCCACACCAATAGAAATCAATTCACCTATATACTGCATTATTTCCGGTTGCGCAGATAGTTCATCAACATCACCATGTTCCAGATATAGGTTCGTGTGGAGATACCTTTCACGCTTCGGTTCTCGTAAGGCGAGGTATCATACTCATCACCTACCATCTTCTGCGCATAAGAACGGTCCTCACTACTGGCAGGCATGGTGGACGGAATCGGTTGATAAGGGTTGGAAATCTGGTTGAAAACGGTTAGCCATCGGCCTTGCTCATCCAACGAGGAGATGACGGCATCAACACTTGGCATGCCAAACTGCCGGCGCACACCCATCGGACGACGATAGTAACATTCTTGCGGACTGCTGGTAGCAGCCTGCTTCAAGGGAGAATTCTCCTGCAACTGCTTGGCATCCAATGCCTCCGTCTCACGTAGCAGTTGGCGGAGCGCTTCGGGATTGGCTGAATAGAAAGAACTGTAATGGGCTATCGTTCCCTGAGGAATACTGTCGGTATAGTACTCACCATTCACGACGTTGGAACCCTTCCGGTGTACGTACATCGGTTTACCATTGTCAGGGTTGATGAATCTGGGCAGGAAGATATCACCCTCACCCAACGGACGACGACCTAGCATCGACACCCATTCATCAGGCAACTGCTGACGCTCCAAAAAGCGGATAGCATTGGGGATTCCTTGTAAGAAACTCTTGTCACCCGTCATCTTGTAGAACTCCACCATCTGGCGAATCATGGCAACAGTCGTTCCTGTGTTCACCGCGCGTGGCTCATAACTACGGGCATGTGCCGGCTTACGGTCTTTGACACTATACTGGTCAGCCCACCCTGCCAAGGGCAGTGGTTGTTGCAAGTCACGCATACAGTACATCGCTCTCAGGATAGGTTCCCTCAATTCTTCCATTCCCAACGAGGTATAGCATTGGATGAGGAAGTCGATGTTACGAGGCATCACGTCGTCATTAATCGTGATGAACGACGAATAATCTGCCTGACCACGGAACGGGTGATCATACATCAACGGATAGCGTTGAGGCCATCCGCCATTCTCGTACTGGCTCTTCAAGAAGAAACCGATAGCACGTTGTAAGGCGGCATGGAACTCAGGATCTTTTTTCTCCAGGTAGATGCGGAGCAGGAACTCAGCACTGTGCATCGTTGCTTCGTCGTCGAAAGTAGCATTGCCATAGTAATGCTGGAACTCCTCCAATCGCCAGGCCTGACGACCGATAGTGGCATACCAGCGTTTCGTGGTCTCCTCCGACTCATAGTCGAACATATAGTTCCAGCCTCCTGAGGGTTGCTGACCATGTATGATGCAACGTGCCACCTTGCAGGCACTGTCGTAATAATATTCGTCGCCCGTTACATGATAGGCATCCAGCAACACCTGTCCGATGTCTGGCGTACCCGGTGATTGAAGCCACACCATCGTACGCCAAGCCTCCAACTCACCCCACTGTCGCGAATAATCAGGCAGATAGTTCCATACGAATCCACCTTTGTAGGATGCCACGTCCATCATGTATTGCGTGGCGCGGCGCATGGCCTGCTCTACCTCCTTGTCGCCAGCCTTTGCAGACAAAGCGACAAGGAGGGTCACGACATATAAGGTCAGCCGGTTCATGGTTGGTCTGTTTTATCTTATTTCTTACCCAGGAAATCAGCACGCATCGGGCTGAAAGTATCAATCAGCACACCTGCCTCCAGACAAACGGCACCATGAAGCACATCAGGAGCCACATAATAGCCGTCGCCAGCACTCAGGATTTTCTTCTCACCGTCAATGGTCAGTTCGAACTTACCACTGGCAACATAGGTGGCCTGAGTGTGATAATGTCTGTGGGGCTTGCCGATGGCACCCTTCTCAAACTTAACCTTCACAACCATCAGCTGACCGTCGTAGCCCATGATCTGGCGCTGTACACCCGGCTCTGCATCTTCCCACTTCAAATCCTTCTCATAGAGGAAACTGGCGCTGCGCGTCTTCTGGCAGCACTCCTTCTCACATTTCTTCTCGTTCTTCATATCACATTTCTTGTTACACGTTTTGTCGTTCTGTGCACTCATTGACAGTGCTACCAACATGGTCATAGCCACTAAGAATAGTTTCTTCATTGTTCTTACAGTTTTTGGGGTTATACATTTATAGTATGACGAACGAAAGTTGATTTGGTTTATTTTTTTTAGAAAAAAGTTAGTAATATTTGTTTTTTCAAATGCTTTGCCGTATCTTTGCATGCAGAAAAGGATACTAGAAGTAATGAGCACGATTGAAATCAAACAAGTGACCAATCGCAAAGAACTGAAGCAATTCATTCAGTTCTACTACGACCTATATCGCGGCAATGACTGTGCCGTACCTTATCTGTTTAATGATGAGATGTTAACACTCCGTAGCGACAAGAATCCATCTTTCGAATGCTGTGAAGCCAAATACTTCATGGCCTACAAAAACGGAAAACTAGTAGGTCGAGTAGCTGCCATTATCAACAATCGAGCCAATGAACGTTGGCAACGCAAACAAATACGCTTCGGATGGTTCGACTTCGTGGACGACCAAGAGGTCAGCAAGGCACTGCTCAAGGCCGTAGAGACTTGGGGTAGAGAGAAAGGTATGACGGAATTAGCAGGCCCGCTGGGATTCATTGACACCGACCGTGAGGGGATGCTGATCGAAGGCTTTGACCAACTATCAACCATGTATATCAATTACAACTACCCTTACTACGCACAACACATGGAGAAAATGGAGGGGTTCGAGAAAGCCAACGACTGGGTAGAGATGAAGGTGAAAGTGCCCGAGGAGGTACCCGACAAGTTTGCCAAGATTACAGAGATGGTGCGTAAGCGCTATGGACTACGTGTTCATAAGTTCACACGCAAGGAGCTGATAGACGAGGGGTATGGTCGTAAGGTGTTCGACCTGCTCAATGCCACCTATAAAGACCTTTACGGTTTCAGTGAGCTCAGCGACCGCCAGATAGACAAACTGGTCAACAGCTATATCAAGATAGCCGATCTCAATCTGGTGACAGCCATCATGGATGGCGACAAGATGGTAGGCTTCGGTATCACCTTCCCCTCATTCTCAAGAGCCATGCAAAAAACGCGCGACGGACGTTTCCTGCCCTTAGGTTGGTGGCAGATGCTTAAGATACTGAAATGGCACAAGACACCTATCGTAGACTTGCTGCTGATTGGTGTACTACCCGAATACAGGGCAAAAGGAGCCAATGCGCTGATTTTTGACGACCTCATTCGCTGGTTCCAGCGCTATAACTTTCAATGGGCGGAAACTGGGCCACAAATGGAAAGCAACGAGGGCGTGCTCTCGCAGTGGCAATATTTGGAAGCCACCCAGCACCGACGCCATCGTTGCTATCGGAAAATTCTGTAAAGACTATCGGCGGTCGTTATTGATTAGCTCTAACAGCTTATCGACAGCCTCTTCCTCAGGAATATTCTTCTCTACACAAACCTTCTGCTTATAGAGGGATATTTTACCACGTCCAGCACCTACATAGCCGTAGTCGGCATCAGCCATCTCACCGGGTCCGTTGACGACACAACCCATGATACCGATCTTCAGACCTACCAGATGACTGGTAGCCGCCTTGATTCGGGCGATAGTCTCCTGTAGGTTATATAAGGTACGTCCGCAACCAGGACATGAGATATACTCGGTTTTGGTGAACTTGATGCGGGCTGCCTGAAGAATGGCATCGGCTAGGCTAATAAGACTAGTAGTACTAGTCCTACTAGTTATAACTAGTTTGGTGGCTTTTCGGTCTATCAGCAAGCCGCCAACCGCCATTGCCGCCTTCAGTTGTAAGGTCTCGTAGTCGGAAGCTTCAACGTGCAGGGTAATGGTATCATTCTGAATGCTCTTTTCAGCCTCCTCACGCAGACGGGTACACTCAGGGATGAGGTCTACCAACTTACGGGCCACAGGAATCTCGCTTTCGGGTTCCTCAGAGAGCGACACGCGGATGGTATCACCAATACCCTCGGTCAGCAGAGCACCAATGCCTACTGCCGACTTGATGCGTCCGTCTTCGCCTTCACCTGCCTCCGTTACACCAAGATGCAAAGGATAGTGCATATCCTCCTTATCCATCGTCTTGACTAACAGGCGAACGGTAGTCACCATCACCACCGTATTGGACGCCTTGATGCTGATGACCACATCGTTGAATTGCTCGCGTTTGAAGATACGCAGAAACTCCATACAGCTCTCTACGATACCGGCGGGCGTGTCACCATAGCGCGACATGATACGGTCGCTGAGCGAACCATGATTCACTCCAATACGCACGGCCGTATGGTGCTCCTTACAGATATTCAAGAAGGGGATGAGCTTTTCCTCAATCTTTTTCAACTCAGCAGCATACTCCTCGTCGGTATACTCCAAATGTTTAAAGGTACGACCGGGATCCACGTAGTTGCCAGGATTGATACGTACCTTCTCACAATACCGAGCAGCCACATCTGCCACATGAGCCGTGAAGTGAACGTCGGCCACCAAGGGAGCCTGATAGCCATCAGCCTTCAGGCGTGCTGAGATATTCTTCATGTTCTCAGCCTCGCGCGTTCCCTGGGTAGTGAATCGCACCAACTCACCACCCGCATCAATGATGCGTTTGGCCTGAGCTACACAGCCCTCTGTATTGTTGGTATCCACCGTTCCCATTGATTGGATACGGATGGGGTTGTCGCCACCAATGGCAATCTGGCCTACTTGGGCGACAGATGATTTTCTTCTCTGATACATTTAATTGGTCTTATACTCGTATTTCACTTCCGCCAAGTCACGATTGGCCTTCTCGATCTTAGCCTTCAGCCCACTCTTATAGTCAGCCAACCGCTGGGCAATAGCCTCATCGCTCAGTGCCAGCATCTCAACAGCCAAAATGGCTGCATTCTGCGCACCATTCACACCTACGGTAGCCACAGGAATACCCGGAGGCATCTGGATAATGCTTAACATAGCATCCAGTCCGTCCAACATACCCTTGATGGGAACACCGATAACAGGGAGTGTCGTCGACGCAGCAATCACACCAGGCAGAGCTGCTGCCATTCCTGCAGCAGCTATAATCACTTTCAGTCCACGCTCCTTGGCGCCCTTGGCAAAGGCCTCAACAGCCTCTGGCGTACGATGTGCCGAGAGCGCATTCACCTCAAAAGGCACCTGCAAATCGTCGAGCAACTTGCAGGCTTTCTCCATGACGGGCAGATCACTTGTACTGCCCATGATAATGCTTACGATTGGTTTCATATCTCGATTTACATAAATAATATCGCTACCGCTGCACAGAGGAATCCTACCCAGAAACCTACCACAACTTGCGACAGGCTATGCTGACGCAGAATCATACGGCTGGTACCCAGCACTCCTGCCACGAGGAACACCAGACAGAGCCACCACACCGGATTGAAATTCAAGTATTCGGCAAAGGCGAACAAGGCACCTGCCACCCCACCGATGGCTGCCGTATGGGTGGATATTTTCCACCACACGTTAATCAATGCACAGACTATCTGCAGCAACAAGGCGGCAATAATGATGGCCGACATAAAATGGGGCATGTGTAGCCGCTCCATCACGAAGACACAGGTGAAGTAGCTGACGATGGATATGACGTAGGGCACCATACGTCGTTCGCGGTGACCCAGTTCAATCAGGTTCCAGCCCTGATAGCGACGGTAGAAATGAATCATTACCGTAGGTATCAGGATGGTGAAGAGGTAGGCCATAATCAGCACCTCTAGCTTGTAATACAAAGGGAAGATGCTCATATAGCTAAACACAAAGAGCGCCACCAGTCCGACCATCGGCAGGTAGAATGGTGTAAACAGCATGCTCAAGATACGGGCAGCCAAAATCATTTGTCGCTCTCTTTTCATCGTCTCAATCTTGCTATAGGAATTCCCATCATTTCCCGGTATTTAGCCACTGTACGACGGGCGATGGGATAGCCACGCTTCGTCAGTTCAACCTTCAGAGCGTCGTCACTGAGCGGTTTACGCTTGTCTTCCGCATCTATAATATCGCGAAGGGCAGCCTTAATCTTACGCGTCGACAGTTCCTCGCCCTCAGCCGTCACATAGCCGTCGTTGAAGAAATAGCGCAGAGGGAAGGTGCCCCAGCGGGTTTGTGCATATTTGGAGTTCGATACGCGCGAGACGATGCTCAGATCGAGTCCAGTCTTCTCGGCGATATCCTTCAGAATCATAGGGCGCAGCGAAGCTTCATCACCATCTTCGAAGAATCGGTGCTGCCACTGGATGATAGCCTGCATAGTGATGGTCAGCGTATGTCGACGCGCCCGAAGAGCATCTATAAAGCCCTGTGCGGCATCCACCTTTTTCTTGGTATAGAGTAGCGCCTCCTTCATCTGGCGGCTCATATTTTCCTTATTGGTCTGATATTCGTGCAGGATATCGGTGAACGACTGCGAGACGTGCAGTTCGGGAATATCGCCATTATTCAGTGTGAAGGTGACCGTACCATCATCCTGCGTATCGATGATAAAATCGGGAGTAATCTGCTGTATCGAGCGACCGATCACCTCGCCCATCGACGTTCCTGGCTTAGGGTTTAGCTTGCGAAGCTCCTTGATTAACATCTCAGCCTGCAGGTCGGTCAGCTGTAAGGTCTGTTGCAGTTTCTCCCAATGCTTCTTTGTAAACAAATCGAAATAGTTCTCGACCGTCTCCAGCATCAACTCCTTCAGTCGTGAGGGGTCTCGTCGTTCTATCTGTAATTGGAGGCACTCTTGCAACGAACGGGCTCCAATGCCAGCAGGGTCAAACTCCTGCAACTTATGGAGCACCTCTTCGATATCCTCCTCCGTCACGTCGATATTATGATAGATGGCCAGTTCGTCGGCAATGCTATGCAGGGGCTTACGCAATAACCCGTCGTCGTCGAGCGAACCAATCAGGTATTCCATCACGCCACGCTGCTGTTCCGTCAAATCGGCCATCCCCATCTGTTCATTTAGCTGGTCGTAGAACGACTCCGTCTGTCCATATACCATCGCCTCACGTTCCTCCTGACTGGACTGTCCACCATGATAGACAGGCAGTTCCTCGTCGTCACGCCCGATAGACTCCAGAGCGGCATCCAGAGCCGACTGGCGTTCCTCTTGTTCGTAAGAATCCGGGGTATCCGAAGTATCCGAATTGTCCAAAACGTCTGGATATTCCGGCTCGTCAGCAGATATCTCCAAGGCAGGATTGTCGTCCATCTCAGTATTGACACGTTCCATCAACTGAGTAACGGGCAACTCTGTCAGTTGCGCCTGCAAAAGCTGTTGCTTCGTGATACTCTGCGCCAGTTTCTGCTGTTGTGTCAGTTTCTGTTCTTGTCTCTGCTCTTGTGCCATTTTCAGGCTGCAAAGTTACGAATTATTTTCTATGTTTACTCTTTTATCCTCAATTTTATTTATAATAAGCCTTCAATTGCACCGCATACGAAGCCAATTTACGGGTATCCATATTGCCATATCGCTCCCATATTTGCTGACAAGGCTGCAGCAGTGGATGAATGATGACGTCCTTGCGACGCAGATAAGGGTCACAATGCTGGAAAAGATCCAGCACGTCGACTATCATTTCTACAGGTACCTTCATCAGGCGAGCCAGCTCCTGCACCTCTGGCGTTTCCTTGACCATTGTTGGTGGCGTCAAATGGAAATACAAGTCCAGTATCAACACCAGCGAGATGGGCATCAGCTTCTCCTCGCCCTCCAACGGGCGGAAGTCGCGTTCAAAGGTCTCCTCCACGTCTACCCCGTCGTAAAAATCACCGCTACTGTTGAAACCTATCATCCTGCGCAACAACTCGACGGCACGCGTCAGCCGTTTGGGATTTCGGCTATACTCGTCCCACATGCGTTCAATGCGCGGTGTCTCCAGATGAGCTATCTCACACTGTCGGGCAAAGAGTTGTTCGGGAGCGATGTGCAGCTCAAGACTGAGGAACACAGAATCACGGCTATACATAGGTTTTACACCTATGGGCTTGCGCAGATATAGTTGCATAACAAGCAGCCAATAATCGTCCTGCCAATTCAGATTTTTAGCCATAATAGTTCTTTTTTTACTATTTCTGTTGCAAATATACAACTTTTTTCTTATATTTGCACACAAAATAGGAAATACTTTATGCAAAAAATACTGCTATTAGCAGCTTTCATTACATATTTCTCTACACTTAACGCCCAGACTCCTCGTCAGGAGATACGTAGGAATCAGCGTTTTTCGGCCAGTACTTTTATGGCCTATCTCACTCCACGCACCACGCTGACCCCTGCTCCTAAGGACAAGCACCCTTTCTTTATCAGCCATTACGGACGAAGCGGTTCACGCTATCATTCCAAGATGAAGAACTACGACGCCCCTTGGGAAGTGCTTTCGAAGGCCGACTCGCTGGGCAAGCTTACCCCATTGGGGCGTGATGTTCTGCAGCGCGTGACTATGATTCGTCAGGAGGCCAACAATCGCTGGCACGAGCTCACCCCTTTAGGCTATCAGCAGGAACAACAGATCGCGCAGCGTATGGTAGAGCGATTCCCCGAGGTGTTTGAGGGCAACGCTGAAATAGATGCCAGAAGCATGGTTTTTTTGCGTAGTATCATGTCGATGGAGAGTGCTCTGCTGCAACTGGTCACCCTGCGCCCGCAGCTACAAATAAGCCATGAGGCCAGTCTTTCCGACAAGTCTTTCATGAATTCCTCAGACTACAGGCTCAAGAAGACGCGCAACGACTCAATAGCTCTGCTGCAATTCAGCAAATTCGTCAGCAAGCATCCCACCAAGCATCGCTTTCTGAGGAAGCTGTTCAACGACATGAACTACGTGCGTCAACACGTCGACATTGATGAGTTCAGCGACCTGATGTTCAAGTTGGCTACCAACCAGCAAAACACGAAACTCAGCAGTCAGGTAACACTCTATGATATCTTCAGCCACGAAGAGCTCTACACCAATTGGAAGAAAGACAATGTCTGGTGGTATGTCAACTACGGTGCGTGGCCCCAGAATGGCGGGGGACAGCCTTACACCCAGCGTCGTCTGCTCCGCAAGATCATCACCGATGCCGATGAGTTCATACAGTCAGGACAGCATGGTGCACATCTGCGTTACGGCGACGATGTGGTGGTAATGCCGCTCATCTGTCTGTTAGATTTAAATGGCCTCGGGCTGGTTACCAATAATCTGGAGTCACTCGAATCAAAGGGATGGGTCGACTATCGTATTCTACCTATGGCCGCCAATATCCAGTTCGTGTTCTATCGGAAAGACCCGCAGGACCAAGAGGTTGTGTTTAAAGTGTTGCTGAACGAGCGGGAAGCCACCCTTCCATTGCCTGCCGACCGCTATCCTTACTACAGATGGAGCGATTTCCGCCAGTATTACCTTAAAAAACTAGATGCGTATGGAAAGTAAGAAGACCGCATATCAGACTTTTGTCTTGCTCGCCATATTCATCGTCAGCAGTACCGCTACATGGGCGCAGGCAGCCTTCGACCAGATTCAGGCCGACCGCTACTTTGCTGCCACCAATTATCGGCTCTATCCTGACACCATCACTACCCCACAAACACCCCCACCTGCCGGAAAGCATCCTTTCTATATCAGCCACTACGGTCGTCACGGTTCTCGCTATATGGGTAGTCGAAAAGCCTATCTCACTCCCCTTCATATCCTGCAGAAGGGATATAAGGCACAAAAACTCACCCAGCTGGGACTAGACCTCCGCAAACTGTTGGCCAACATCATACACGACACACATGGACACTGGGGCGACCTCAGTGCGTTAGGACATCAGCAGAATCGCGATATCGCACGCCGCATGATGCAGAACTACCCCGAGGTGTTCGAAGGCGATGCCCACATCCAGGCTCGCAGCACCACCATGAGCCGCTGCATGCTCTCCATGGGTTCAGCCCTTCAGCAGCTCAAGTCGATGAACCCGCGGCTACAGGTCGATATGGATGCTTCGCATGAGGACATGTGGTATCTGAACTTTCAGGATAAGCAACTGCGTGACAGCATGATGACACCCAAAGCGAAGAAGTCCTTCGAAAAATACAGCAATTCACGCAAACACAACTGGCGGCTGATGAATCTGATCTTCACCGATTCGACTTTCGTCAAGCAGAATATTGATGATGAATGGCTGAACTACTACCTGTTGAAGACAGATCATGTGCAGCTGAACACGAAGTCCTACGACCAAGTACGCTTGGCCGACCTCTTCACGATGGAAGATCTCTATAGCTTCTGGCAATACGAGAATGCCTGGTGGTACATCTGCTACGGTCCCTCGCCGCTCAACGGAGGCTTTCAGCCCTACACCCAGCGTCATCTGCTTCGTCAAATCATACAAGATGCCGACAGTTGTCTAACGCTCAACAAGCCCGGTGTCCAGCTGCGCTTTGGTCACGACACGATGATTTTGCCGCTGGTCTGCCTGTTGGGGCTCAACGGCTACGATTTCCAGACAGAGAATCTGGAAGAGGTCGAAAAACACGGCTGGTGGGTCAGCGATATCATCCCTATGGCTGCCAATTTGCAGTTTGTCTTCTACCGCGAGCATCCGCAAGACCAGGATGTCATTTTCAAGATTCTACTCAACGAAAAAGAGGCCACACTGCCAATCCCGACAGACATTGCCCCTTATTACCATTGGCGTGACTTTCGCGAGTTCTACCTGAAGAAACTCGACGACTACGAAGCGCGTTAACTCTCTTTCGCCTTAAACGCCACAGCGTACATCCGCATCTGCTTCACCATAGCCAACAGACCATTCGAGCGTGTAGGTGAAAGGTGTTCCTTCAGTCCTATCTGCTCGATGAAGTACAGGTCGGCATCCAGTATCTCCTGAGGCGTATGTCCAGAGAGCACACGAATTAGCAGTGCAACAATACCTTTTACGATCAGCGCATCGCTCTCGGCGGTGAAGTCAATGATACCGTCGTGATAGTCGGCATGCAGCCACACGCGGCTCTGACAGCCGTCTATCAGGTTCTGTTCTACCTTATATTTCTCGTCCAGCGCCTCCTGCTCGTTACCCAAGTCTATCAGCAACTGGTATTTGTCCATCCAATCGTCAAAGCTGGAGAACTCCTCTATAATCTCGTCTTGTATCTCGTTAATGGTCATTTTTGATGATTTTAAAAAGTTTGTCTGAAGGTCTTACCTTATCGGGCACCTTAAAGGCTACGCGCGTTCCCTGCTGTGCGGTCTCAACAGCTTGCACGTCATCATGTATCTCGTCTACCGTGACATACATCACACCGGTCGTAGGACCTGTAATCAGCATCTTGTCGCCTACTGAGAAGGTGTCAGCCTCGACGGTAAATTCGGCCACACCGAGCTTCGAGAAATATTTCACACCCTTGCCAATATACTGTTTACGCTCCGTCGCATTCGACCCGTAGTTATGGTTCCACTCGCCTAGCGTCTGTCCCTGATAGTAGCCATCCCAGAATCCGCGATTGAAGACGGTAGCCAATCGCTCGTCCCACGAGTCTTTCTTCTCTTCGGTGAAAGTGCCGTCAAGTACCGACTGGATGGCCTCCTTATAGCAGTTGACAACGGTATACACATATTCCGGTCCACGCGCGCGTCCTTCTATTTTAAATACGCGCACACCCGACTTCATCATGCGGTCAATAAAACGGATGGTCTTCAGGTCCTTGGGCGACATGATGTATTTGTTGTCTATCTCTAGTTCTGTTCCCGTCTCGCGATCCGTCACAATATAGCTCCTTCGGCAAATCTGCATACAGGCGCCACGATTGGCCGACCGCCCGGTGTTGTCCAGACTCATATAGCACTTACCGCTGATGGCCATACAGAGTGCTCCGTGACAGAACATTTCTATACGCACCAGCTCACCCTTTGGTCCACAGACGTGCTGCGCCTCTATCTGCCGGTAGATGTCGGCCACCTGATCCAGATTCAGTTCACGCGCCAGCACGACCACATCAGCAAACTGAGCATAGAACTTCAGTGCCTCGATGTTCGAGATGTTCAGCTGAGTAGACAAGTGCACCTCTACGCCCACCTGGCGACAATACTGCATCACCGCCACATCCGATGCGATGATAGCCGTGATGTCAGCTTCCTTAGCGGCATCCACAATCTGGTGCATCAACTCGATGTCCTCACCATAGATGATGGTGTTCACCGTCAGATACGACTTCACATCCTTCGCTTTACACTGGGCTGCAATGTCTCTCAAATCGTCGATGGTGAAGTGGTTGGCCGAGTGCGAACGCATGTTCAACTGCTCAACGCCAAAATAGACGCTTCCTGCCCCTGCCTGCAGGGCTGCAGCCAACGACTCGCGACTACCCACAGGAGCCATGATTTCGTAATCTTTTAAATTCATGGGTGCAAAATTACGAAATATTTCGTAATTTTGCAGCATGATTAAACGATATTTTTATCTTCTCATACTGCTGATGCTCGTTGGTTGCAGCCGCCAACAGTCACCTTACATCCACGACGTGCTGCTGCCGATGACACCCGTTAAGAATCAGGGGCAGACCAATGCCTGCTGGGCCTACGCTATGTTGGCAACCATTGAGACGGAGCATATCCTGCGTGGCGACAGCATCAATCTGTCAGGCGTTTATGTGGCACGTATCGAAAACCGCCGGGCCATGTGTCAGACACTACTGAACATCATCCAGCATGAGGGTATCGTACCCTATGATGTGCTGCCCGACGACACTCCAGCCAATCTGAAAGCCCCCAAGTGGGTGTTTATGCTGGGCGCCCGCTATACGCCTAAGGAGTTTGCCCACTCGGTGTGTGCTCCTGACGAATATCTGGCGTTGACCTCCCTACCCGACTCTCCTTATTATAATAAGGTAGAAGTGCCTGTGCCTGACAACTGGGAGCACAACCGCTTCCTGAACCTCCCCATCGACACCCTCCGCCAACATGTCGACCAAGCCCTACACCATCGCCATCCCGTCTGTTGGGAGAGCCGCGAGCATGCGATGGAGATTGTCGGCCTGGCCCACGATGCCAAGCAGCAGACCTATTATATCATGAAAAACTCGTGGGGTCTGGATCAGCCCCACGAGGGATTAGTTTATATGCCTGTCGACCAGATGTGGTCTGACATGATAGCCGTCTATATGACGCAGGAAGCCTTCGCTATTTGTTCAGTTTCCAAGTGACGCCGTCCTTGGTGTCCTTCACCTCAAAACCAGCCTCCTTCAGCTCGTCACGAATCTTATCGCAAGTAGCCCAGTCTTTCTCCGCACGAGCCTTGGCGCGCAGTTCCAGCACCATATCCATCACCTTACCGAAGGCGGCCTCACGAGCATCATTCGAGCCCGACGTCTCAGCCTTCAGTCCTAAGATGTCGAAGGTAAAGAGCTTCATGGTCTCCGATAGTTCCCTCAGACAGTCGGCACAAATGGTCGCCTTATGGTCTACGAGCTTGTTGATGGTCGTACAAGCCTCGAACAGATAGCTGATGAGCTGCGGAGTAGCCAAGTCGTCGTTCATCGCGTCATAACACTTCTGGCGCAGACTCTTGACCACCTTTTCCGTTTCTGCATCACACTGACCAGCAGGCTGTATGCGCTCCAGGTCGCTGATTCCCTGCAACAGCTTCTCCAAGCCCTTCTCTGCGGCCAGCAGCGCGTCGTTCGAGAAGTCTACCGTTCCGCGATAATGCGCCGACAGGATAAAGAAGCGTATCGTCATCGCCGAATAAGCCTTCTCCAGCAACGGGTGGTTGCCTGTGAAGAACTGTTCCAGCGTGATGAAGTTATTATACGACTTACCCATCTTCTTGCCGTTGATGGTCAGCATGTTGTTATGCATCCAGTATTTCACGGCCTGATGTCCCATCGAGGCCTGTGCCTGTGCAATCTCACACTCATGGTGCGGGAATACCAGGTCTAAGCCACCACCGTGAATATCGAATGTCTCGCCCAGATACTTACGTCCCATCGCCGTACACTCACAGTGCCAGCCGGGGAAACCGTCGCTCCAAGGTGAGGGCCAGCGCATGATATGCTCGGGCTGCGCCTTCTTCCACAGGGCGAAGTCGGCCTGATTGCGCTTCTCGCCTACTCCTGCCAACTCGCGGCTCTCGTCTTTGATATTCTCCAGCGAGCGACCAGACAGGATGCCATACTGGTATTGCTTGTTATACGCCTCGATATCAAAGTAGATCGAGCCATTCGACTCATAAGCAAAGCCGTTGTCCAGAATCTGCTGCACCAACTGCTGCTGTTCGATGATGTGACCTGTGGCATGCGGCTCTATCGAGGGACGTAGACAGCCCAGCGCATCCATAGCCTGATGGTATCGGTTGGTGTAGTACTGTGCAATCTCCATCGGCTCCAACTGTTCCAGACGAGCCTTCTTGGCTATCTTGTCCTCACCCTCGTCGGCATCGTGTTCCAGATGGCCCACGTCGGTGATATTACGCACGTACCTTACTTTATATCCCAAATGCTTCAGATAACGGAACACCAGATCGAAGGTGATGGCAGGACGTGCATGTCCCAGATGCGGATCACCATAGACCGTCGGTCCGCAGACATACATGCCCACATTAGGCGCATGCAACGGCTCGAAGCGCTCCTTCTGGCGCGTCAGCGTGTTATAAATAACTAGTTTTGATTCCATTA
>ERZ842401.3456-NODE-3456-length-19638-cov-6.441556_pt1 | contig 19638 bp, 14 predicted proteins | sample MGYA00521270_ERZ842401 | MGnify/ENA primary metagenome ERZ842401 (study PRJEB31892, sample SAMEA3878208) | bioreactor metagenome | biome: Moose rumen | place: Sweden | collected 2011-10 | study: EMG produced TPA metagenomics assembly of the PRJEB12797 data set... | reverse complement strand
TCCCATTTTATTTTATCAACTATATTTTAGAAAAAACGTTTTGGACACTATTGGTCTTTAGCCCAAAACATCCATCTTTTTCAAAATAAAACACATTTTTTATTGCCGTCAGAATTCAATATTCGCACATCCATTCGGATAATTTTTCATATACGCGATTCTCGTTGAGGAATAATCGCTATAAAATAATTGCACCATAATCAGAAATTTTGTTTGACTTCAAATAATTTCGCAACAGTATTTTGTTTCATAATTTATATTATGTTGAATTAAAAATGACGAAAAATATAACGAACGTAACGAATAATCAATTTTATGATAATAGGCAATATAAAAATAAAGCCTAAAACAGTGAAAATCATTACTATAAAATTACTAATATCTGGTGTTATCATACTACAAAGATACAACATAATTGTTACGTTTTTGTTACGAAACGGTTAAGATTTTGTTACAATTTTGTTACAAAAAATATTGTGCTTTGAATATATTTAATACTAAAAAAAAAACGCGCGCACGAGACGCGCACGCGAATGCTTATATAAGATAATTGAGTTATCAACACTACATTATTTATTAACACCTTCGAAACACAACAAACTCAAGCCTGACAGAAATCCTACGGGTCTGGGCTGAGTTTGTAGTGTGTTTCGGGCATTAATAAATAAAAGCATTGATAACTAAATTTATAAATTAAAAAGTATTCGCAACGTGCAGAATAATAACAATCTGTCAGTTGCCGTATTAAATACAAGGAAACCAGCACAGAAAAACCCAGCAACTTGATTTGCTGGGTTTTTCTTGTACATCGCAAACAAAGATTTGCTAATTCCGAGTAATTATTTAGAACCAGAAACAGAATGTACAGAATTAGAATAAGACGCACCGAAAACACCACGAATTGGGTCAAGGATGTGAGAAGCAGTAGTAACAATTGCATTGAGAACACGGTAAACTGAACCAGTAAAAGAATCTTCTGCACCAGGACCAAAACCGCCGAGAGCAATTTGATGATCAGATTGATTAACAGCAAGGATAATCTCCTTGTTAGAAGTATCCAATTGAAACTGACGGAGATAATTTTGAACATACTCATCAGAATTACGAGTTTTCTCATCAAAATCAGCTTGTAATTTCTTTAAACGGGCAGCCTGATGAACATCAGCAGTTTGCTCTTTGGTCAAATTAGTTTGTTCTTCGGTCAAAGTAGCCTGTTTTTCGGCCAAAGTTGTTTGAGCTTGAAGCAAAGCCAATTTTTGAGGCAAGAGCGTTAAAAGTTCAGTAGTTTGGGCACGATTTAAACCAGTTTCGGACTGAATACGTTCCAATTCAGCGGGCTGTATATTATCAATATAATATTTAACTTTATCAGCCTCAAGCAAAGTTAAAAGTTCTTCGGCCTGCAAGTTCCTAATAGATTGAGTAATCTGCTTAAGTTCAGAACCCAATTTATCAATTTCGACAGTTAATTTCCTGTGCTGGTCTTCTGTAAGAGTATCAAGCCACTTTTTATCAACATCAAGTTTTACATTAAGGTCGGCACTTTGCAAGTCCATAAAACCAGCCTCAGAATTCTTTTTGCGAGTATCTGCCTCAATATTTTCACGCTGCGCGTCAAGTAGAGACATAGAAGAAAGATCAGAGGCGAAGTTAGAAAAGGGATTTGCAAAATTAGCAGAAGCCTGACCTTGAGAACTCACCATTTCGGGAGAGGAAGCACTAACATTTTCAATACCATTAGACATAAGCAAACCAGGATTAAGACCGGCGGCGCGAAGACGCTGAACTTGATTAATAGGAGAGTTATAAGCGTTCTCAGCATTCCATTGGTCAATGTTCCACTGATTTTGCTGTTGGGCTAAAGACTGATTGTGTCTATTAACACTATTTTGATTCCATAAACTAACAGCAGAAGCAACTACAGTACCAACAAGGGAAAGAATTGCAGCGACAGCGCTTTTTTCTTTTGGCTGATTGTCACCAGAAGTATCAAGTTCAGGAACTTCCAAATCTTCATAAGGTCCCATAATTAAACTCCTTTCTGATTAGTTACAGGTTTAAAACTACCGTCAGAATAAGCCTTGCGTATTTTCTTCTTACTGGCTTGAGAGCGTTCCCAAAGGTCATTAATATCAACGCCGCGTTGATATTCGGGATTAACAGAAAAATCATTATAAGCAGTGTTATCAGTGGGGGAAAAAAATTGTTCAGAAAGGTTAGCGGGAGAAACAGCTCGACCGTCTTTCGAAGCCTTTAACATATCGGCAGGTGTATAACTCAAATCAGACTGGACACAAGATTCATCTGGAGAAAAAGCAGGATAGCAAGGACGAATAAAATTTTTTGATGTAAATTTCATAATAATAAGTTTTAAAAAGTGAAAAAAGGGGTAGAACAAACAATAGTAACTTTTAGTAACTATTGTAGATCAAACAATAGTAACTTTTAGTAACTAATGGAAGTTCTACCCATACGAATAAAATAATTAACTGATAGTAGGTATATGAATACGAGGAATAGCACGTTTTGCCTTTATGTCAAAATGAATTTGACCCATAAAAGTATGGTCGGAAGAAGAAGTATCTATAAAAGGATTAGTCATTTCGTCCGGATTGATATGCAAAAAGTTAGCGTTAAGGTTAGGGGAGTGGGTAAAGTTACGAGTAATCAAAAAGCCCTGCAAGTCAGTACGGAATAAGCCGTGAACCTCATCATAAGACGCAATAAGGTCATACCAGGGGCGTTGATAGCCAAAAGTAGAAGTATACGGAAGACCCTCAACCTTACGTTGAATTGGAGTAACCTCACGGTAATCAATAGGTTGCAAGCCGATACCATTAAATTCGGGAAAATGCCAAGACAAAAGATTATCTTTAATAAATTTTTTATCAAGAATTTGACTATAACAAGGAATGGGAACAATTGTTAACATACAAACAATAAAACCAGGCTCGTCACAATAGTGAGTAATAGAGTGTTCAGAAGAGGAAAAAATTCCAGCCTGACCAGAATAATCGCCTAAATTCATCTCTTCAGTCTGTGCGGTAGAAGTAATTTGACGAACATTTAAATTACGGGTATAACCGCCAATGTATTCAGGCAAATCAACAGACTTATATTTAATATTAACACCAGTATGAGACTTAAGAACTTCGGCGTAACGAAGTCCGCGACGCATAGCATTTTCCATAAAATTTTGGAAGTGGGAAACATTACGAAAATCGTTGATACTAATACCATAAGAAATAAGATCGCGCAAGCGAGTAAGAGAACCAATAGGAGTACCCTCTGAATAACTATCAATACCGGTTAAAGTATTACCGTCATCACCAATAACGGGAGTGACGGTATAAACCTGACCATTAGCATCCTCAAAGGTAAATTTACCAGTAGAGGAAACACCAACAAGGGCAGCGTCACCCAACTGGGGAGACTTATAGCAAGAAGTAAGAAAGTCAAGTTCATAATTACGATAGCGGAGATTTAAAGGTGTAGTACTGTCAGCACCATCACCCAAATTCGTACAATAGCGGTTAAACTCTTCTACACCGTCCAAAATAAAGGGGTCAACACCGTTACTATTACGATAATAAGCGTTATAAATGCTTTCATAACAACGGAAAGGATAAGCAGCTAATTTAATATCGGGAACGGTTTCATTTGGTTGAATAACAAAGGGGTTGTTAGCAGAAGAAACATCGGCAGAAGAAACGTAATGACGCTTAACAATAAGAGAAGAAAAAGACTTATAAATATCAAGAGTTTCAAAACCTAAAGTAATCCAGAATTTACGACCATTAATAAGGGAATTAACGGCATCTACATCAGAGAAAGAAATAATATGCGAGTCCAAAGAAGCATCATAAGAAGTTTGTCCAGAAGTATGATAAACAATGTGACTGTCATTGAAATCGTCAGAAGTATCAGAGGGACAAGAAATATAAAGAATATAATCAACGGGTTGGGTTACAGAGTCAATAAAGAACCTAATATCACCACCTAAAAGAAAAGAATTAGAACCGAAAACATTACCAATATAATAATCGCCAATAGTAGAAGAAGACAAGACAGTATTAGCGTTCAAGAAATAACTCAAAGGAAACGAATCATAAAACTGACTACCCCACGAAAGATTAGGATAAAGAACAGAAAAATAAGAACCATTTGAGAGAGAGGAAAGATTAGCGTTGAAAGTTGCATTTGTTACAAGGTCTTCAGTTGTAGAGGTAGAAGTACCTTCGAAAACAGAATGATCATCTCGGAGAGAGGTATAAGATAAAGGAACAGGGTTAAAAGAAATATAGTCATAGCCTTCTTCATCTGCGTAAGTTGTTGGAACACCTAAATAATCCGCAAGGGTACCGGTACCAATTTCACCAGCACGAGAGGCAGGAATAGAAATATATGGAATTTCAATATCTTTGGTTTGGCTATAAAAGTCCATAAAATTAGTTTGTAAGTTACGCAAACGTTGATAAAAAAAACTAACTTGAACACGAACAGGTGTTTGAAGAGGAAAGGCCAAAGGCAAAGCACGCAGACCGATAGAACTTTTAATGCGGAAAGTGTCACCAGGGTTAACCTCTTTACAGAGAAGCGGGACAATTTTACCGAAACCGGTAGTGAAATTATTGTCAAAAGACAAATCGAAATTGTTACGCTGTGGTTTACGAGCGTAATCCTCATTTTGTTTAAAAATTTGAGACATAAAATTAAAAGGTTTTAAGGGTTAAAGATTTACGATAATATTGCAATGCGGAAATTTCATTATCCGCAATTTTGCCAGATGTAAGTGGCTCAACACGAGAAAAATAACGTTCGATAAAGGAATTTTTAGAAATAGTATCATTGATATAAAATTGAATAGGATAGGTTAAAAGAGAAAAATCGCACGTTTTCCAACGGAAGAAATCATAAATAAAATCTTTATAGGATAAAGAAGATAAAGCAAAGCGAGAACGATAGTGATTGAACATAAAACGAAACGATGATAATTTGACGTGGGAAATATCTAACTTCACATCAGAAAGAAACGGAGATAATTTATCAACAAACCATTTACGATTGTCAACGGGGAGAGAGAAAAGACAGGATAATGATTTATAAAGTTGGGAACGTAGACGATAAGTGGAACGATTGAACGATTTAAAAAGGGTGTCAAGGAACCAACGAGAAACAATAACTTTAGAAACACGTCCAAAACGATTTTTAAATAATATATCGTGAGGACAGTTAACAGAATGAACCAAAGAAGAATAGTGTTGTTTAATATAATCAGAACCAAGACCTAAAGACCAAGAATGAACATTATTAGATTTACAAGCATAAGAACAACAATAACGAATACCGTCAGCAGGGTCTAATGGTCGATTGTGTTTTTTCTCATAATTTGCCCTATAAAAAGGGTCATTAATTTGTGTGGCTTGTATACGACCAAAAAGAGGACGAACCTTAACCAATTTGCCATTACGAACGGTTTTAATATAACGAGGAAAACGCCAAGGAAGTGAAAACAATTTATATGCTTGAGATTGTGAAAGTTTAGGAAGACCCCAAATTAGAAAATGATAGTGCAAACGGCCGTGTAATTCACCAAGTTCAGAAGTACCAAAAAAACGTATATTTACATTATAAAAACGATAACAATAATCGCGAAGACGCTTTATATAAGATTGAATATGTCGAATGTTAGGCTCGTTATTTTTAGGAAGTGAATAAGGGGCATAAGTAAGAGTAACGAAATAGGGCAGTTCTTTATGGCACTCACATTCAAATTCACAACGCTGGGTAATAATTGAAGTGTTACGTTTTTCACAAAGAACACAATGATTACAAGGAACTTGAATAAAAAGAGGTACTTTTTTATGCAAGAAGTCAAAAGTATAATAATCGTCAAGCATAGAAGTGTTGACAATAGGCAATAAAGTCTCTTTTAGAAATTGATATAAGTTCAAAGGTTGCAATTCATTAACACAAGGAAAAAACCGCGAGACGCCATTATAATAAATATAGCGGTGATGTGAAACGGCACGATACACGCCTGGATTAATCAACAATTTAGGATGCAAACAATTAATCACAAGATAGTTACTTTTAGTAAGTATTGTAGATCAAACAATAGTAACTTTTAGTAACTATTGGAAGTTCTATAATAAACAATCTCTGATACTTCAGTTTTAACTAAATGAAAACGAACATCAGAACCATATTTTTTAATATAGTTCAGGCGCCAACGATTAACAACGTCTTTATCGTGATGAAATAAAGAACCTAAAAAAACATAATCATCTTCATCATAAGTTCCAAGATACGCCTCAATGGAATAATGCGTATAACGAAAAATAGTATTATTATTCATAATTAAAACAAGTTTTGATTTTTCGACAAAAATAAATTTCACCGTCTAAATTTATAGAATATAAGTATTTGTCACGCTTTTCCATATCTGCCAAAGTTTTGACAAATTGACGGGCTTTTTTGAAATTATAACCTTGAAGTATGACAATACGACCGTTTTGATAAAAACCATAATGCCACGGAAAGTTAGAAAGGTCAACAGCATTTTGTTTCATAATTTATATTATGTTAAGTAGCGTATAAAAAAGAGAGGGTATTTAAAACACCTCACCACCATAAAAAAAACTATGAGCGAACTTAAATGATCATTTTTCCAAAACCAAGCGAAAACCGAAATCGGTGTTTCTGTTGTATGGCAAAGAATTATTGCGTGCACTCACTCGGCATTTTGTTCGAGGCGCAAGCCAGCTGCCGCCACGAAGCACACGGTTTTCTCCAAAGTCGGCACCCATGGGATTTGATTGTTGTTTATCTGTATATTTTCCATAAACATCGCTACACCATTCGTAAGCGTTGCCGCTCATGTCGAATATACCAAGCTCGTTTGGTTGACGCTGGTTTACAAAATACAGTTCAGCCCCACCGAGCGTTTCGGCGTTCCAAGCAACTTTTTCGGCATTGTTGCTGCCTGCAAATCTGAAACCTTTGCTACGGTTTCCGCCACGGGCTGCAAACTCCCACTCAGCTTCGGTGGGCAATCGGAAAGTGCGTCCTGTAAGGGCATTCAGCGTTTCAATAAACTCCATGCAATTGTACCAGCTCACGTTGTGAACTGGCCTGTTGCTGCCTTTTATTGTGCTGGGATTGTTGTCCATAACAGTTTGCCAAAGTTCCTGAGTTACTTCGGTTTGCGCAATCTTGTAAGCATCAAGTGTTACAGTGTGCACAGGTTTTTCGTCCGAAGCTGCGGCCACGCTTTGCTCGGCTGTGCCGCCCATTTCGAAAGTTCCTGATTCCACTTTGACGAAAACCACGGGTAACCCTTTTACCCACACAGTGTCTGTTTTTACAGGCTCGGGACCTTGGGCATAAACAGCTACGGCAAGAATGTTGAAAAAAACGCAGAGTAAAATATTTTTCATGGCTATATCGAATTGAATTACAGCGATTTACAAAATCTCAAATTTAAGCATCACACTTCGTCCAAGCTCTATAATGTCGCCATTTTGAAGTGGATACAGAGTTTTGTCGGTTTCAATTTTTATTGGATTGGGAGTTCCCTCGCGGATAATTTTTGTGGCGTTGCCCGACGAAAAGCCGCTTATCATGGCGTGCAGGTAAAATCGGCCGTTTGTCAATTCAATATTGGCGTGCGAGCTGCTCACATAATTGTTCAAATTGGCCAGTGTTGTATTGGGTTCGTCATCGTTTATCACAATGTCGTTTTGGCGTGGAACACCATTTTTGGTAGTAAATTCTCCCCTGCCTATTTTGTAAACCGTTTTGCCGTCGGAGACTGGATCTATCAGATACTCAGATTGTTTGAGGCTGCCATGGTTGAACGCCACGGATATTTTGGCTTTTTGCGACGGCACGTCGGCCGTTGTTTTGGCGGTAAGCAACTCAACAAAAATTTTCTGTTTGTAAACATCGGCGGCATTTGGCTCAGCTTTTTTGTTTGAAACAATTTTCAAAGTACCATTGGCAAGCGAACTAAACCCACTATTTTCGAACATCAGTCGGAGCTGGTTTTCGAAAGTTTTGTCGAGAACAAGGCCGAGACTACTTCTGTCCACATAAAATACCGCACCTGTAAAATCGTCTTTACCGAGTAGGTTTTTAAGCATTTGTCTGGTGTTGTCCACAACGGAAGCCCTTATTTCGGGAGCTGAGTCGTCTTTGTTGTCCTGCCGGGTCGGTGTTTGTTGGGTAGCCTCTTCCCCACCCTGTTGCCCGGCTTTACCATTGTTGGCAGGATTGTCGGTTTTTGCATCTTTATTTGGCATTACCGTCATATTTGACTGATTTTTTTTATCTGGATTGAAAAAATTGTCAATGTCGGAAAAAAAGTCTTTTAGTCCCATAATCAATAATTTAAATTAATTTATATAACCCAATTCTTTAAGTACTTTTAGCACCCTGTCTCTGGTAAGTGCCATGGCAAGTCCGGAGTGAGCTTTGGCGCGTTCGATACGCACAGCAACGGCAAGTTTATTGGCTTTGGATTGGTTAACGCCTTCGCTATCAACAAAAAACATGTACCACGCATCGTTTTCGGAATGCACTTTGTCGGTTCTGCGTCCGTTCACATTCCCGTTTTTGAACGAAACGGGCTTGCCGCTTTGGTTGCGATAGACATGCGACCGTTCGGGAGTGCCTGTTTTTCCGCCAATGGCGGCATTGGCGATACCTCCTTTTATCCGGGCTTGGTCTTTCATATACTGTTTTAGTAGGCTTAGCGATGATGTGCATACCTGTTCGGTTTCTACTGATGTGAGTTTTTTGTGCAAGGTGTCGTTTGGCGAAAGAGGCAGCAGAAAGCGTGTGTGAGCAAGGGTGCCGTTGTTCACCACAATGGAGGCCACTCGAGCCATGCTGAGCGGAGTGGCGCGCAAGGTGCCTTGTCCCCAAGCCCATGCGCACTCGTTCCAGTTCATTTTATGCAAACGCGGCTCGCGAGGATTTTGTCCGTCGCGGTTTGCTATATAGCGCTGATAGCGGTTGATGCCTGCCGTTTGCATAGCAGCAACTGCTTGGTTGAACAGGGTGTCGTCGTAGTCGGGGTTGGGAGCGAAGAAATAAGGAGTTATCGACGAGTCTATCACAGTACGGCCTTTTGAGTTAATCGATTCCTTGTCGATGCGCATGCCAACGGCTTTGTATATGCGGGCCAGCTGCGGGTAAAGGTCCATATCGTTTACGCTGTTTACAAAATAGCAGTTTGACGATTGCACAATGGCCGAGTGCAGGTCGACATTGCCAGTGGGTTCGCCAAGCACGTTGTCCACCTTTTCTTCGTTGTACACAAAATATTGTTTTTGAGCGACTTGTGGTCCAATTTTCATAAATCCAGCCATTGCTGACATCACTTTGGCGGTGGATCCTGGCTGTGTTTGGTATGTGGTGCCGAGGTCGCGGTCGGTGTAGGCGTGGAAATTGCTGTAGTTGTCGCTGTAGTAGCTGATATGTTTTTCGGACCTTGCCAGCATGTCGTCTTGGTTTGGCAGCGGATAGTTGGCGGAGCAAAGCAAGTCGCCCTCGGCGGCGTCGAGCACCACCACGGACACGCGCATATAGTCGTTGTGGCGGGTGTTGGCAAACTGTTGCAGCTCGTTTTGCAGTTTAACCTGCAGTTGTGCGTCGATGGTGAGTTTTATGTCGCGTTGCTGGCGCTGTTCGTTCCATTTTTCCACTTTTCGGCTGTTGGTGCCGGCTTTGAGCATGGGCAGCAGTGCCGAATAGTCGTATAGTGTGTAGGAGTATTGTTTTGTGCCAGTTTGTTCAAGATATCGGCTGTAGCGGTATTTGTGCGAGGTGAGGCTCTGTTTCACGGGGTTGCCGTTTTTGTCGCGTTCCACGTTGTCGAACCCGCGCAGCAGGGCCAAGTGCCGGTTTTCGGCCATGTAGCCGCTTGGGTTGTTGTCGTGTGTGCCCCATTGAATTTTGGTGTTGAAATCGCCGAGCATGAAAAACATCTGGTTGCCGAATGGATAGTATCTGCGTTTGGGATATTTGAAGGTTTTGCGTATGTCGTTTTTGTCGATTCCGGCATTGGTAAGGCCGTTCACGATGGTGTCGTTGTTGCACGATGATGCTTCGCTGGTGGCCAGCAGCACTCCGTTGCGGTCGTAGATGTTGCCGGCATTCAGTTTGTCCATCAGTATTTCGATACGCGGGTTGTACTCCACCACGCGTGCGCCCTGAGTGTTGGTTACAAAGGCCGGGTGTATCAGCGTGCTGTTGCGTTTGATGGTTTGGAACACAAACAGCCACACTATTATAATTGCCGACATTACTATAAAGGACAGGCTACCCACTGTTATCACCCCATCGTAGCGTTGTATGTACTGCTCCTGCCGTTGCGAGGCCTTTTCGCGCGACAGCGACAATATTATACCGAATATCAGCAAGTTAGCAACAAGGCTCGACCGTCCGTAACTCAAAAATGGCACTGCTATGCCTGTAAGAGGTATAAGGCCAAGGCTGCCAAGCAGTATCACCAGAAATTGTATGCTGGTAACCACGGTAAGTCCGGCAATGAGATAAAAACCGAAGTTATTTCCCACTTTGCGTGCCACAAGCAGGCAGCGGTGTATGAGTATGGCCATGCACACAACAATAAGCACCAGTGCAACCCACCCCATCTCTTCGCCGATGCTGGCAAAAATCATGTCGGTATGGCACGCCGGGATTTGGTTGGGGTGCCCTTGCCCCAGGCCCTGTCCTGCAAAGCCGCCGGTGGCAAGGGCCCAATATCCGTGTGCTACTTGGTCGCCGCCGCGGGCCTCGTTGTCCCAAGTGCCATTGTGGTACCACATAACCATGGCATTGCGGTCGTCGAGGCGGTCGGCTTCGTTTTCAAAGCCAACAGTTCTCAACAGTGGGGCGCCAAACAGAAAGGCCACTATTATCAGGTTGAAGAAAATAGCGCTCTCGAATATCCGCTTGCGCAACAGCCAGCTTACCACAGTCCATGCCACGAACCACAGTGCGGCAAAAAATCCCATCAGTGCAAACGAGCCGGGCTGGCTCAGCTTGCTGCCGATGATGAGCATAAGCACAAAAGATGCCACGCCCACAAAAAGCTGCATGGTGTCGCGCCGTGCCACGGAGTAAAGCAATACGAAAGTGAGCAGTATCACCAGTGCGGGACCGCCGTCGCTCAGTATCATGTAAAAGCCCATGAAAACAAATATTGCCAATGCGGCACCCCAAACGAGTTTGAGCTGTTTGCGCCAAAAGAACTGCTGTTTCTCCGAGAAGGACTGTATGGTGTCGGCATTTTTGGAAAAAAACACCGCCATAAAAATCATTATCAGCACTTTGGAAACCTCGCTGGGCTGGAACCCGCCGAGGTTCACTTTGGCGCTGCTACCTTCGGGACCCGACCCGAAAAAGAGCAGCAAAACCATCATTGTGGCCGTAGCTACAAGATAACCAAAGGCTTCGGGCAATTCGATGTCGCGCAGTTTCGGAATTTTGGAGCAGACCAACGTTATCAGCTTTACGACAAGTATTACAGGCAACAAAGCCACAAGCATCAACAGGTAAAAACCTTTGAAAACATTGATGGCGGCTTTGTTTTGTGTGCGCCGCTGGATGTCGTTGCTGAAATCGTCGAGTTTTTTGCCGAACGGCTTGTTGGCCCAACGCAGAAACTGCATTACGAAATCGAAATCGACATGTATGCCAAACAGCGAGGTGCCGTTGTTGTAGAACCGCAGCAGGTCCATGCGTACCACAAAAAGCAGCAGCACTATGCCGAAAAAGGTGCCTTTCAGCGTGTCCCACCCGCGCAAGGTGTCGGTAAGCGGGTCGAGTATGGCGAAATGAGAGAGCAGGCCGATGCCCGTAAGCACCATCAGTATCGATATCAGCAGGGTGTCGGTGTGCTTGTTGGCACGGCGGTCGCGAACCACAACGAAACCGTATACCAGCCACCACATTACGACAAAAAGCAGGAACGAGATAACCAAATAGTTGATGTAAGTGGAGGCGGTACGCACGGCAAGCACTCCGTCGTTTTTTAGCCGCTTGTAAGTGTAGATGTCCAAAAGGGTTATGCGGTCGGTTTTTTGTTCAAAACGGAAGTTTTTGTTAGTGAGTGTTCCTTGGGGCGAGCCATAGCTGAATCCCAACTTGATGGGCAGAACGCTGTACTGGCAGCTGTCGGTAGGTTGCACGTTGAAACGCACTTCGCCATTGGCGTCGGTGAAAGCGTATTGTGCAATGGTGTCGAAAACGTAGGATTGGGAGACCGTTTCGTTGTCTCGGGACACGGTGTCGGTCAGCAGCTGGTGTTTGGTAAGTCTCACCAGCACAGGTTCTTTCACCGGTTTTTGCCTTGGTTTGCCAACCAACGAGCAAATTCTGTCCCAGAGCGAAGTGCAGGAGTCGCTCTTTGCCGTTATCCTTACGGTGATGGTTTCGCTACCCGCACTTGTTGGGAACGAATCAGTTGCCAGTTTGGGATTGGCATAAATGGCGGCCACATCGCTGGTCCAGCCCAGACGCTGTTTCGACACGCTGTCGCGGCTTTTCAGCAACTCGCCACCTTGACTTGCAGCCTCGGCTACGTCGATTTTAAAAGTGCGGGTATTGAGGTTGCCAAGATTGGGCAATACGTATCCGCTGTTCAAGGTGTCGCAAATTTTGCGGGCAATTAAAGTCACGTCCTTCGGGTCGTCCATATAGCCGAGCAGTAGGTCGGACAAATCGTTGACTTTCAGACCTTTTTGCAAGACAAGCGGTTGTTTGCCCTGCCCTTCATCTTGGCCAATATGCAGTGCTGTGCGCTGGTTGAAATACAGTGCCACAAAGCCGAAACAAAGCACCAGCGTGGCAAACAGAAGCGAAACGTATGGTCGGTTGGGTTTCATTGAGTTGGGTAAAAAGGGTAATATTCTGATAAACAAATAATTAAAGAGGTCTCTCTGGAACTATGCCTCTTTTGTTGCCATCATTGGCGGAATCGGGCTGCATAACCACGGTATCGGCCGGAATGCCATAATAACGGTTGAGCTGCGACTGCACGCGCAGTTTGAAAAATTGTGGATCTTCGATACTTTTCTGCCAAGAGAATATGGAGTCGAGAATAACCTTTTCTTGGGAAGGCTGCACCTGCTCTGGGGTGGGTTTCTGTTTTTGGAACGGTGCGAAACCGTGTCCGGCCACATAATTGCCTGCCAGAAAAGCCAGTGCCAGTCCGGCCACAATGGCAAGGGTTAACCACAGCCACGACAGGCTTTTTTTTCTGCTTGCAGCGTTATCGGTTGCTGGGTCGGCCGATGGTTTGGCCTTAGGAGCCTCAACCACAGTGGGTTTGGGTTTCGACATGGGGTTGTTGGCCACAGCCAGCACCACGGTGATATTGTCTTTGCCACCTTTGGAGTTTGCCTTGTCTATCAGCTGTTTGGTTTTTTCCTCGGGGGAGATGGGTTTGTCAAGAATTTCTGTAATTTCGGCGCTTGTAACGAGGTCGGTAAGTCCGTCGGAGCAGAAAAGCAGCTGTGTGTTTTCTTTTAGCGGCCATTTGCTGGCTTCGAAGAAACCGCGGTCGGTGGTGGTGTGCATGTCGTCGCCAAGCAGTCGGTCGATAATGTTGCGCTGTGGGTGGTTCATGGCCTCTTCTTCGGTGAGTTCGCCAATTTCTTCGCGGTATCCTACCAGAGAGTGGTCGTGAGTTATTTTTTTCAGAATACCGTCCTCGTAGCGGTAAATGCGCGAGTCGCCCACGTGCACCACATCGATTACGTTTTCGTCGAGTTCTATTATTCCTGCGCTAAGCACGCAACCCATGTTGGGACGCATGCTGTCTTGGTGACGAGCCTCGCAGATACGGTTGTTGGCTTCAACCACAGCTTCCTTCAGAGCTTCGAGCGGATTGTCGCGCAACACTCCGGCAAGGTGCTTGGGAATGTACTCCTGAGCCATCTGGGCAGCCACTTCGCCTCCTTCGTAGCCCCCTACCCCATCTATGGCCACGCAAAGTATGTAACGGTTGCTCCACACTGTCTGGGCAATAAAAGCATCTTCGTTGTTGGAACGGATTTTACCAACATTGGTTTCTCCGTAAAATTTCATTTCTTTCATATATATAATAATGTGGTTAACGTGGGTAATTGCTGATATGTTCTTTGATAAGATATGCCACAAGCAGTGCTATGGCCACAAGCAGAATGATGTCAAGCATAGTTCAGGTTGAAATTTATCTGTATGTCGTCGTTCAAAAGTATTGTGGAATTAGTAGGCAGTTCCGACCAGTTGTTTTCGTCTTTCACCATTGTTTTTTGGTTTAGTTTGGTATCGCCAACGGCAGAAATAAGGTAGCGTTGGTTTGCCGCCTCGAACCTTATGTTGATGTGCGGGTTCATAATGCTGTCGTCGTCGATGCGGATCACCTCTATGCCGGGATTGCCGCCGTTTGAGTTGGGACCTGTAATCTGCACGGTTTTGGTGCCAATTGTCAGACGGTCGGTTTTTTGGCCGTCTTTCACAAAATAATTGTCATAAATTTGCAGTGTGGCCGACACAGGTTCTTTCTTTTTATCATGTGCCACAAACCTTCTTGAAGGTCGTGCCGGCTCCGGCTGTGGTGCTTGCGGTGGTGCTTGCTGTGATGCTTGCTGTGGAGTTGGCCTTGGTATGGCGTCGTCAAGTTCGGAGCGCAGAAACTCCACGCGGAAAGCGTTATTGCTCAGCGCGGTAACATCTTTGAACGCCTCCGGATTTAGTGCAAGATTCTGCGGTGTGGTAGTGCCTTTGGTGTTGGAAAAAGTGGTAATAATGCGTCCCGAGCCGTTGCCCGAGTTGGCTATAACTGCGTTAGCAGGCGAAGCAACATCGTCTTGGGCGTAAAGGTCGGAGGTTACGGTAACCCGGCCACGCACTACAACATTCTCGACAGACTTACCGTCGGCGGAAACATAATCGGGCTTCCACTCCATGAACTGTATTTTCCAGTATTTCGAATGCGGCACATAGTCCTGCCAAAGTGGGTTTCTCTTTAGTTGGTCGCGCACTTCTATCATACATTGTTTTTTGATATCCTTGGCACGAGCGGGAAACTCCTGCTGGCGGGCTTTGAAATCGTCGGGTTGGAGCCATATCAGGAAACTGGTGGGAAACAACAGGCTCATTTTGGTTGACGAGTCGTTTAGACGGTATTTGAAATGCTCAAACACCTGATCTACCAAGCCTTGGGCCGAAATCACATCACCATCGTGTGTGGATGTTGACTTTTCGCCAAGAATTGCAACTTTAATTTTGTCGAGTACACTCATATTCAATATTTTATTTCTTGTTATTTACAGTATTACTTAACACCTTTTCAAGCTCTGCACAACGTTTTTGCCAATCGAAATTGGCGGTTACGTAACTGTAGCCGTTTTGGGCTATTTCGGTGCTTAACTGCTGATTTTTAAGTAGTTCCACAATTTTTTCAGCTATCTGTGCGGCGTTGTCGGCCACTGCAAGCTGTTGCCCGTTGCTCACTCCCAGCGGAGTGCTGGCAATGGCAGTGGTAATGCACGGCAGCCGCATTGCCATGGCCTCCAGCAGTTTGTTCTGCATACCGCTGCCCATACGCATGGGAGCCACAAACAGCCTCGACTGGGCATAGCTTTGGCGTATGTCGTCCACCCTGCCCGACACTGTGACGCGCTCACTGGCAAGACGTTTCACAGTCTTGGTGGGATTGGTACCCGACATGAGGACGCGCGTTTCGGGCATGGCTTTCCAGACCTTCGGCATGATGTCGTTCACCAGATATTTGGCAGCATCCACGTTGGGGGCGTATTTCATGTTGCCGCAAAACACTATGTCGTAACGTTTTTCGACCTCCAGCGGGGCAAAATAGGCGGTGTCTATTCCGTTTGGCACCACCACAATCTCGTCGCTGCGGCGGTGTGGGATAACATCCTTGTCGGTTTCGGAGATGATGGTGAGGGCGTCGAAAATGTCGAATGCATCGTACTCGCACGAGCGCACCATTTTAAACTCGTAATGCATCACCCTGCGCCACCAGAAACGAGAGTGATACATGCGGCGTTCGATGTTTTTCGACAGGGCGTCCTGAAAATCAAGCACTTTGGGCGTTGTGGAGCCTTTCACCCACTCCATGGTACGTATCATCTGACAGTATAGCACATCGGGCTGCACTTTTTTCTCGAATTTGCGGAATTTTTTTATGGTGCGCTTGGAGGTCCAGTATCCCACCTGCAGCGATTTTTTGGAGAACAGTGCGCGAATCACGTTCCAGCCTGCGCCGAGCCTGCTGTAATGCACCACTTTCACAGCCTTGCAGTACTGCTCCACGGCATGGAAATCGTCGTCGCTCACCCACTGGTTGCTGGTGCAGAACAGGTAAATGTCGTGGTGTTGCGACAGGCATCGTATCTGGTTGAAAGCGCGCAGCTTGTCGCCTTTGTCGATGGGGTGCGGAAACCTTGGTAGTGCCACTAATATTTTCATAATCAAATAGTTGAATCGTTAAAACAGTGTTCCTTGAATAACTTCGGCGTCGGGGTCGAAGGGCGACACTCCCGAATCGGTGCCGCTGTCGGGAGTTTCGGCGGCCGGTGGGGTTTCGGGCTCTTCGGGCTCCGGTTCGGGCAGCGGGTCGAGCCACACAAACTTCTCCACCACCGATGTGGTGATACGTTTGCCCTTGGCCTTGTAGCCTTTCACGGCAATAAAGTCGGACACCTCTATTATCTCCGACGGAATTTTTTTGTTGGAGTTTTCGGTGTCGTAAACCACCTCCAGCCGTGGGAAAGTGTCGAAAGCGTATTCCACGAGGCTGTCGTCGGTACTTTCGTTGATGAAAGGCAGTTTTTTGTCCAAATCCTCCACTTTGAACCGTTTGATGTAGAAATTGCGGCTTTCGCCGTCCTGATAAACGGCTGTGATGATGGTGTTGGGATTGAATTTGCGAATGGCCACCATGTCGTCGTCGAAATGGTTGCTGAGGTCGAAATTGCAGGTGCGGAAATATCCTGACTGAGTGATGGACAGTATGCGGTCGGAGCCTTTGAACTCGCCGAGCAGAGTGCCGCGTTCTTCCACGTTGAGGCGTTTTATGGTTTCGTCGTACCAAATTTTGCGTGCTCCGAGGGTGGAAACGCCCTCGCCTTTGACGGTGATTTTCTGCACAGCGTTGCGTGTAAGGATGTTGCCTGCGGCGGCGCGTCCTTTTATGGCAATGTCGGCGAAATCGAAATCGAAGCGCACTTTCTTCAGTTTGGGTTTGGCTTTGTGGTGCACCGTTATCACCTCGGCTTCGCCGTTTGGGTTGGCCGAGAAGTAAAGCACGCGAGTGCCTTTGGTGCCTTTGGTGAGGTCGTAGTTTTTGTCGCGGGTGATGCCCGTTACGGAGAACCGTTTCACCATCACGTTGCCGAAAGGCCCGTCGCAGTAAACCATGTTGTACACGGTACGTTCGTCGTTGCGGCGGAACACGCTCACGTATATCAGCTCTTTGCATTCGGCGGTGCCGAGGAAGCCCTTGGACTGCACTTTGGAAACCACAAAGGTGCCGTCCTTGCGGAAAGCAATGATGTCGTCAATGTCGGAGCAGTCGCACATATATTCCACGTTTTCGTCCTTTTTCATGTCGTATCCGGCAAAGCCCTCCTTTTTGTTGACGCAGAGCTTTTGGTTAGCTACCGTAACGGTAACAGCCTCAATGTTTTCGAAATTGCGTATCTCGGTCTTGCGTTCGCGGCCTTTGCCGTATTTTTCTTTTATGCGCTGGAAATAGGCAATGGTGTAGTTCACAAGGTGTTCGAGGTCGTGTTGCACCTGTTCCATGTCGGCCTCGATGGCAAGCTGCTGGTCGTGCGACTTGTCGGAGTTGTATTTTGCAATACGTTCGATGGGAATTTTGCGCAAACGCAGTATGTCGTCGATAGTTACGGGACGGATAAGGTTTTTCACAAAAGGTTTCAAACCCTCGTCGATGGTGGTGTTGATAGATTCGTCGGTGGTACATTTTTTTATGTCCTCGTAAATCTCGTTTTCGATGAAAATGCGTTCGAGCGAGAGCCACTGCCATTTTTCCTTGAGTTCGGAGAGCTGTATTTCAAGTTCCTGACGCAGAAGGTCTTTGGTGTGGTCGGTGGACTCGCGCAGCATTTCCGATATGGACATGAACACCGGTTTGTCGTTGTGAATGACAAAGGAGTTTGGCGACAGCGGTATTTCGCACTGTGTGAACTTGTAGAGAGCGTCGATGGTCTGGTCGGGCGACACATTTTGTGCCAAGTGCAGCACTATCTCCACGTTGGCGGCGGTGTTGTCGTCGATTTTGCGTATTTTCAGTCGTCCTTTGTCGTTGGCTTCGGTAATGGAGTCGATAAGGGTGTCGGTGGTAACGGAGAAAGGTATTTCGGTGATTACCAGTGTTTTTTTGTCCACCTGTTGGATGCGGGCCCTCACGCGCACGCGGCTGGCGTTGGCGAAATCCTTGGGGGCTGCGGATTTTTTGCGTTTGCCGGAGGCGTTGTCGTCGTCGTCGAAATCGTCGAAATCGCCGAGGTCGGCGTATGGGTCGTCGTCGATGTCGTTTACGCCTTTTATGCGTCGCAGTCCGTCGTTGTATCGCGACACGTCGATCATGCCCCCTGTGGGGAAATCGGGGTACAGCTCGAAAGGCAGGCCGCGCAGGTATGCGATGGAGGCGTCGATGAGCTCGTTGAAATTGTGGGGCAGTATTTTTGTTGCGAAAGCCATGCCTATGCCTTCAGTGCCTTGAGCCAGCAGCAGGGGAAATTTTACGGGCAGGGTAACGGGCTCTTTGTTGCGTCCGTCGTAGGAGGGTTTCCACTCGGTGGTTTTTGGGTTGAACACCACGTCGAGGGCAAATTTGGAGAGCCTTGCCTCGATATAACGCGGTGCGGCGGCGCCGTCGCCGGTGAGTATGTTGCCCCAGTTACCCTGACAGTCGATGAGCAAATCCTTCTGCCCCATTGTTACCAGTGCGTCGCCGATGGAGGCGTCGCCGTGGGGGTGGTATTTCATGGTGTTACCAACGATGTTGGCCACCTTGTTGTATCGTCCGTCCTCCAGCTCGCGCATGGAATGCAGTATGCGGCGCTGCACGGGTTTCAGGCCGTCCTTCAGCGTGGGTATTGCGCGGTCCATAATGGTGTACGAGGCGTAGGTGAGGAACCAGTCCTCGTACATGCCTTCGAGAGAGATGGTGGTGCCGTTGTCGGCGTTTGCCACATGTTTTTCTTCCTGTTTTTCGTCGTGTTCTTCTGCCATTGTTCTATTAAAAAGACTTCGTTTTTCGGGTGGTTAAATTGTCTGCAAATTTACGAAAAATTTGCGGTTTTTCCCAATGCCCGACACGTTTTTTTTCATCAATTTACAAAACGTTGGTGCAGAGGATTGTTTTGGATATGGTCGATGCCAACTCCAACCTGTTACTTTTTTTGAAAAAAAATCACTATAGTGCAATAATTGACTTTTTTTTATTGGTGTCCGATAAAAATAGAACGAAATTGCATGTATAGTAGATTTGATATTCATTAGAATATGGTTAAAACATCACAAGGGCTTGTATTCCAATAGTGTCCAAAACGTTTTTTCTAAAATATAGTTGATAAAATAAAATGGGAG
>ERZ842401.3455-NODE-3455-length-19645-cov-4.870291_pt1 | contig 19645 bp, 16 predicted proteins | sample MGYA00521270_ERZ842401 | MGnify/ENA primary metagenome ERZ842401 (study PRJEB31892, sample SAMEA3878208) | bioreactor metagenome | biome: Moose rumen | place: Sweden | collected 2011-10 | study: EMG produced TPA metagenomics assembly of the PRJEB12797 data set... | reverse complement strand
TTTGCCAAGAACATCATCGTGGGCTTTGCCCGTTTCAACGGTCAGAGCGTAGGTATCGTGGCCAACCAGCCCTCTTGCTATGCTGGTGTGCTCGACGTGAATGCTTCGCGCAAGGGTGCCCGCTTCGTCCGTTTCTGCGATGCCTTCAATATCCCCATCGTTTCGCTGGTCGACGTTCCCGGCTTCCTGCCTGGTACAGGTCAGGAGTACAACGCCGTCATCCTGCACGGAGCTCAGCTGCTCTACGCCTATGGTGAGGCCACAGTGCCCAAGATCACCGTTACACTGCGCAAGTCGTATGGTGGTTCTCACATCGTGATGGGCTCGAAGCAGCTGCACACCGACCTGAACTATGCATGGCCTTCGGCTGAGATCGCCGTGATGGGTGCCAGTGGTGCTGCCGCCGTTCTCTATGCCAAGGAGGCTAAGGCTAAGAAAGAAGCAGGCGAGGACGTGAAGGCCTTCATCGCCGAAAAGGAAGACGAGTACAACGAGCTCTTCGCCAATCCTTATCAGGCAGCCAAGTACGGCTATATCGACGATGTCATCGAGCCGCGCAATACGCGCTTCCGCATCTGCCGTGCTCTGGCACAGCTCGCCACCAAGCGCGATGCTCTGCCTGCCAAGAAACATGGTAACATTCCGATGTAATAGCCGAAATATCGAGATATTGAAACATCGAAATATCGAGATATCGAAATAACGAAATATCGAAAAAATATGAAGAACGAAGTTTATGCTGCCATAGCAATGGCTCTGCATGAGCATCTGGGAAATAACGTTCACGACGTGGAGCCCGGCATCATCACGATTGCCGAGCACCCCACGCAGTGGAACGGCTATGCTCAGACCATGACAGCTCACCCGTAAATCTAAAGACAATGAAAGAATACAAGTATACCATTAACGGTACGAAATATGAGGTTGCCGTTGGCGACATCGAAGAGAACATCGTGACCGTAACCGTGAACGGCGAAGACTTCAAAGTGGAAATGGAGAAGCCCGCTGAGCCAGAGAAGAAGAAGCCCGTGCTGGGCAAGCCTGCTACTGCTGCAGTATCCGATGCTTCTCCATCGGACAACAAGGCTGCCGTGAACAAGAACAATGCCATCAAGGCTCCGCTGCCTGGTGTCATCACCGACATCAAGGTGGCCGTGGGCGACGAAGTACAGGTGGGCGACACCGTCGTCGTGCTCGAAGCCATGAAGATGGCCAACAACCTGCAGGCTGAAAAGGCAGGCAAAGTGACCGCCATCTGCGTGAAGATCGGCGAGAGCGTGATGGAAGACGATGCTCTGGTCGTGATTGAGTAACCACTTGAACAGAGCCTCTAAACATTTCGACCTTGAACAGAACCTCTATATTGAGGGCGACAATCTTGAGGCGTTAAAACTGCTTCGGCAGGATTATCGCGACGAGGTCAAGCTCATCTATATTGATCCGCCCTACAACACCGGCCATCAATTTGTCTATTCCGACAAATTCACGAGTCAGCAATGGGGTTCTATGATGCTCCATCGTCTCGAAGCAGCGCGAGAACTGCTGAGCGACGATGGAGCCATCTTCATTTCCATCGACCAGCACGAAATGATCCGTCTCGTCGGCATCTGCGACGAAGTGTTCGGAAGCGTCAACCGCGTGGCCATCATCTCAGTTATCAACAATCTGAAAGGCCGCTCCGACAATGCTTTCTTTGCCACCTGCCACGAGTTTCTACTCGTCTACGCAAAAGCTGTCGACAAGCTGTCAATCACAGGATTCCCGTTGAGCGACGATGAAGTCAACGACGAATACGACCAGCAAGACGAAATAGGCCGTTACAAACTGATAGGATTCAGGAAGACCGGCAGAGCGTGGAAGCGCGAAGAGCGTCCCAACATGTTCTACCCTGTACTGTTCAAGAATCAACAGTTCAGCACTCTCCCACCCCACGAGCTGGTTCAACTCTACGACGAGCAGCGCGGCACGTTCAACGATGCCTATTTGCTGGCCCTCACGGAACGCTGCCAACGACAAGGATTTCAGGTCATTTGGCCAAAGAACGAGCAAGGAGTCTATGGCAGATGGCGCTGGGGCATTGAGACTTTCCTTGCCCAAAAGGACAGTCATTTGGCCCTGAATGCCGCAGGAACGCTGTGCACCAAGATGCGAGCCACACTGGAAAACGGGCAGTTGCGGATGAAAGCCGCAAAGACCGTGTGGTATAAGCCCGACTATGACACGGGCAGTGCCGCCCGACAGCTGGCAACGCTGATGGGACGGGCCGACCTGTTTGAGAATCCGAAATCGCTCACGTTCATCGCCGATATCATAAAGATTGCCACTCGCAAAGACAGCATCGTACTCGACTTCTTCTCCGGTTCGTCGACGACAGCCCACGCGGTGATGCAGCAGAATGCCGAAGATGGCGGATGTCGCAAATTCATCATGGTGCAACGCCCAGACCCTACAGCCGCAAGGAGTGCTGCCCGTCAGGCAGGCTATCACACCATCTGCGAGATTGGCGAAGAACGTATTCGTCGAAGCGGTCAGCTCATTCTGGCCAAACAGAAAGAACGAGGTGACACTCAGCTTATCAACACCGACTTTCGTATTGAGAAACTTCCACAATCGCACTGAGAAACTTCCACAATCGCATTGAGAAACTTTTACAATCACACTGAAATACTAACAGGATTGCAATGAAATACTGATGGAATTGCAGTGAGATTCCCAAACGAACAGACAGGAACACAAATGACAAAGAAACGAACAGCAGTCATAGGCGGAGGCGCTGCCGGCTTTTTTGCAGCCATCAATCTGAAAGAGATGATGCCCGAGATGGAGGTCACCATCCTGGAAGGCGGCAGCAAAGTGCTTCGCAAGGTGGAAATCTCAGGCGGCGGACGATGCAACTGCACGAACACCTTTGCCGACGTGAAAGACCTCTCGGCGGTCTATCCTCGTGGCCATCGGCTGATGAAGCGGCTGTTCAAGGGCTTCAACCAACGTGATGCCTACGAATGGTTCGAGCATCACGGCGTGCGACTGACCATTCAAGACGACCAATGTGTATTTCCCTTTTCGCAAGATTCGCACACCATCATCAACCTCTTTTTGGCAGAAGCCGGCAAACGGGGCATCACGATTGAAACAGGCAGGAAAATCAATTCACTGAACGAACTCGACGATTTCGATTTCATCATCGTCACTACAGGCGGAAGCCCCAAAACAGAAAACTTGCAATGGCTTCAGCATGAAACAGTTAAGCCTGTTCCTTCACTTTTCACTTTCGCTATTGAAGATGCGTCTTTACGCAATCTTATGGGCACTGTTGTCGAAGATGCCAGCGTGCATTTTCCTGGCACCAAATTGCGTAGCAGCGGCCCACTGCTCATCACTCATTGGGGTATGAGCGGCCCCGCAATTCTGAAGCTATCCAGCTATGGTGCCCGCCTGCTGGCCGACAATCACTATCATCTGCCATTGAGTGTGAACTGGACGGATAGCACCGAGGCAAACGTGAAGGAAGAGCTCTGCAGCATCATGCAACAGCACGTGCAGAAACAGATTACGACCATTCGTCCTTTAGGGCTCCCCACCCGTCTTTGGCAATATGTCGCCGAAAAGAGTCTGGGCGAGCGATCGGCCTATCGCTGGAAGGATCTGAATCAGAAAGAACTGAACCGACTTGTGAACACACTGACCAACGACAACTATCAGATAGCCGGCCGCGCAGCTTTCAAAGAAGAGTTTGTTACCTGTGGCGGCATTTCACTATCAGCAGTGAACCCCTCCACTTTGGAAAGCAAGACCCGCCCCAATATTTTCTTCGCCGGCGAAGTGCTTGATATTGACGGAGTGACTGGCGGTTTCAACTTCCAAGCAGCCTGGACAACAGCTTACACCGTAGCGACTGCCATCAAAAACAAGCTATAATTTTTGCAAGAAATGCATGCATTTAGGCATCATTTCAAAAAAAATGCGTACATTTGCACGCAAAACGTATATGCGAACACGATATTCGCAATACAAAGAAAAAGAACCAAGACAAGTGTAAGCACATGACGGAGAAGCTGCATTTCACGACAGAAGAACGCGAACAATCCCTCAAGCTCTATACCGAACTCAGGGAACTGATTGCCGACAACATAGAGGCAGACGACGAAGAAAAACTGCGCACCCATCTGCTGAAAGCCATCGAGGAAGGACAGGTGCATCGCGACATGTTCGACCTGAACCCCATCCTGACGGCTCTTCAGACGGCCAAGCTCATTGTAGAGGAAATTGGTCTGCGCCGCGATGCCGTGATGGCCGTCATGTTGCGCCCCAGCGTTGAGCAGGGGTTCTTGAGTCTCGACGACATTGAGAAAGACTATGGCCAGTCCGTAGCACGCATTCTGCACGGCTTGGAGCGCATTCAGGAACTCTACCGCAAGAATCCCGTCATTGAGAGCGAGAACTTCCGCAACCTGTTGCTGTCGTTTGCCGAGGACATGCGCGTCATTCTCATCATGATTGCCGACCGCGTGAACTTGATGCGGCAGATACGCGACACCACGAATCAGCAAGCCCAAACCGAGGTCAGCCAAGAGGCCGCCTATCTCTATGCGCCCCTGGCCCATAAGCTGGGTCTCTACAAGCTGAAGAGCGAACTGGAAGACCTCTCGCTGAAATACCTGGAACACGATGCCTACTATCACATCAAGGAAAAGCTGAATGCCACCAAGCAGGCACGCGATGCCTATATCGAGAACTTCATCGGCCCCATTGAGCAGAAGCTGAAGGCGGCTGGTCTGAAGTTCCACATGAAAGGGCGCACAAAGTCCATCCACAGCATCTGGCAGAAGATGAAGAAACAGAAGTGCGAGTTCGAAGGTGTCTACGACCTCTTTGCCATCCGCATCATCATCGACTGTCCGCCAGAGAAGGAGAAGCAGAGCTGCTGGCAGACCTTCGCCATCATCACCGACATGTACACCTCGAACCCCAAGCGCATGCGCGACTGGCTCTCAGTGCCTAAGTCAAACGGCTATGAGAGCCTGCACATCACCGTGCTGGGTCCTGAGAAGAAATGGGTGGAAGTGCAGATTCGCACCGAGCGCATGGACGAGATAGCCGAGCGCGGCGTGGCTGCCCACTGGCGCTATAAGGGCGTGAAGGCCGAAGGCGGCATGGACGACTGGCTGGCCAGCATCCGCCAGATGCTGGAGAACGCCTCGGAGGGTCTGGAAGGCATGGATCAGTTCAAGATGGAGCTGCAGGGCGAAGAGATCTACGTCTTCACGCCCAAGGGCGACCTGCTGAAGTTCCCCAAGGGAGCCACCGTGCTCGACATGGCCTACCACATTCACTCGAAGGTGGGAAGCGCCTGCACAGGTGCCAAGATAAACGGCAAGATCGTCACCTTCCGACAGGAGCTCAGTTCGGGCGACCAAGTGGAAATCATCACCTCGGCCAATCAGAAGCCCAAGCAGGAATGGCTCAGCATCGTCAAGACCTCGCGCGCCAAGGCGAAGATTCGCCTGGCTCTAAAAGAGACGCAGCAGAAAGAGGCCTTGATGGTGAAGGAGATGCTGGAACGCAAGTTCAAGAACAAGAAGATTGAGCAGGACGAGAGCCTAATGATGCGCACCATGAAGAAGCTGGGCTACAAGGAAGCCAGCGACTTCTACCGCGACATTGCCAGCGAGGCACTCGATGTGAGCACCATCATCGACAAATACTTGGAACTGCAGCAAGGCGAGAAGGTGGTGACGGGCGACAATCTGGCACGCTCGGCTGAAGAGTTCGTGCTGGAAGAACACCTGCCTGCCAAGACCACCCAGAACGACGACGTGCTGGTCATCGACAAGAACCTAAAAGGCATCGACTACCAGTTGGCACACTGCTGCAACCCCATCTATGGCGACGAGGTGTTTGGCTTCGTAACGGCAGGCGGCGGCATCAAGATTCACCGCTGCGACTGTCCCAATGCGCCTGAGATGCGCCGCCGCTTCGGCTATCGCATCGTGCGTGCCAAGTGGAGCGGCAAGGGCTCGTCGCAATACAGCATCACGCTGCGCATCATCGGTATCGACGACCTGGGCATCGTGAACAACCTGACCAGCATCATCTCGAAAGACGAGAAGCTGGTGCTGCGCTCTATCAACATCGACTCGAACGACGGTCTGTTCCGTGGCAACCTGGTCATCATGATCAACGACAACACCCGGCTGGAGTCGCTCATCAAGAAGCTGCGCACCGTCAAGGGTGTGAAGCAGGTGGAGAGAATCTAAGAGTGCAGGAGTATAGAATTTAGACTTAAAATACAATGCAAAAAACTAAAATTGTGACTTTCGGTGAACTGCTGTTGCGCTTTTCAAAAGCCGACCACCAACGCCTCACACAAGGCGACATGTTCACCAGCAAATACGGGGGCAGTGAGGCCAACGTAGCCGTTTCGCTCGCCACCCTTGGCGACAACGTGGAGTATATCACCCGACTGCCCGACAATGCCATCGGGCATGCTGCTGCACAGAGTCTGATGCAACTGGGTGTCGACACCCATCGCGTGCTCTATGGAGGCAACCGCATAGGCACCTACTATCTGGAACCTGCCGCCGGCATGCGCGCCTCGAAGGTCATCTACGACCGCAACGGTTCAGCCTATTCAGAACTGACACCCGGTATGATTCCCTGGCGCGAGATTCTGAAAGATGCCGATGTGCTGCACGTGTCGGGCATCACAGCTGCCATCTCGCAGAATGCCGCTGAGGCCACCTTCGAAGCCCTCGACATTGCCGACGAGCTGGGCATCAAGATTTCCTTCGACATCAACTACCGCAAAAACCTTTGGAAATATGGAGCCGACGCGCGCAAAACACTGAAGCAGATGCTTTTACGCTGCGACATGATGTTCGGCGATGCCATCGAGTTCGAGTGGATTTGCGAGCGCAAGCAACCTCCCTTCACGGCTACCGACTCTCACTTCGAGATGCAGATGGACGAATATCGTGCATGGTTCGACGACCTGCACCGCGAGTTCCCCCGCTGTCAGCGCTGGCTGATGGGCATGCGCAACATGGTAGCCTCCAGTCATCACACGCTCACCGCCCTGCTCTGGACCAATGGCATCCTGCTGCAGGCCCCCATCATGGACATTCCCGATGTGGTAGACCCCGTCGGCGTGGGCGATGCCTTCATGGCTGGCCTGCTCCACTCCATCTACGCCTTCCCCGGCGACGAGCAGATGGCCCTCGACTACTCGCTGGCAGCCTCAGCACTGAAGAACACCATCCCTGGCGACTTTAACCTGGCTACCGACGAAGAAATCGTGGCCGTGGTGCAACACCGATACAACACCGCCTCGCTCTACAAGGTTACTATCTGACCTCCTTATCTGTGGTTGGAAGTATCATCTCGTCCACCTCACAGCTATTTAATTGTATATCAGAACGTTACTTCTCCCAAAAATTTATTTTTGTTTGGGAGAAAAACTCCGGACGTCCCGGAGTAATTCTCCGAAAGGCATGGAGTAATTCTCCGAATATCCCGGAGTGTTACTCCAAGCGTCTTGGAGTGATTCTCCGAAAGTTCCGGAGCAATACTCCGAATAACTTAGAGCGTTACTCCGAATAACCTGAAATGTTAATCCGAATAATTTGGAGGATTACTCCGAATGACTTGGAGCAGAACACAAGTGTGCAGCCCTACCCTTGTGACTTGCTCCTGTAGATAAACACACCGATGATTACAAGTGCAGCTACGGCTGCGACGTCAAGCCATTCCATATTCTCTCCTGCTATTTTGAGTTATCAAAAAGTTCTAAAATTTTTTCCACCTTTTCTTGCATCGGTAGCGTGGCATCTATCCAATGGATCTTGAAGCCACGACGCTCCATACCACGGAACCACGTCATCTGCCGCTTGGCAAACTGATGGATGGCAATCTCCAACTGACGGAACATCTCGTCGAAAGAAAGCTTGCCAATGACATATTCTGTCAAGTATTTGTATTCCAAGCCATAATAAATAAGGTCTTCGGCAGGGATTCCGCTGTCGAGCAGCGAGCGAATCTCGTCAACCATACCTTCATCAAGACGGGCTTTCAGCCGTCGGGTGATCTTCTCGCGTCGCAGGTCACGGTCGATGTTCACACCTATGATGAGCGAGTCGACTGGAGGAATAGATGTACGAGGGTGCCCCAATAACGCCATCTCAATCTCTATGGCACGGATGGCACGCCGAGCAGTGTCTACATCGGTGGTGTTATGCATGTGCGATCCGTTCTTCTGCTTCAGTTCTTGCAGCATGGCCGTCAGTTCCTCCAGCGACTTTCCCTCCAACCGTGCACGCAGTTCTGGGTTCTGAGGCACAGGCGACAGCTGATAACCCTTCAGCACGGCCTCAATGTAAAGACCAGTGCCGCCACACAGAATGGGCTGCTTGCCCCTACCTATTATCTGTTTATAAGCCTCGGCAAAGTCCTGCTGATACTGAAAAAGGTTATACTTCGTGCCGGACTCGCAGATGTCTATCAGATGATAGGGAATGTCAACGGCAGTGCCGTCGGCCACTAAGCGATAATCAGCAAGGTCCTTGCCTGTACCTATGTCCATTCGACGGTACACTTGTCGCGAGTCGGCCGACAATATTTCACCGTCTAACCGATGGGCCAACGCTACCGCCAAAGGAGTCTTCCCACTGGCCGTAGGGCCGAGTATTGTGATGAGTTGCTTCATAACTGATTGCAAAAATACGAAAAAAAAGCAAGTATCTCAAAAAAAAGATGTAATTTTGCTGCTGATTTGCAAGAAACTGAAAACAATATGGCTATTGACCAAGCAATATTCAGACGAACGGAACTGCTGTTGGGCAACGAAACGATGGAGCGCATTGCCAGCAAACGGGTCATCATCTTCGGCGTGGGAGGCGTTGGCTCCTGGTGTGCCGAGAGCCTGGTGAGAAGCGGCATCCGGCAGTTAACCATCGTAGACAGCGACCGCGTCTGCATCACGAATATCAACCGGCAGCTGATGGCTACCACACAAACCGTCGGGCAGGTGAAAGTAGACGCACTGCGCGACCGCCTGCTGACCATCAATCCCAAAGCGGAAATCACGGCTCTGCAAAAGATATTCTCTGAAGAGACGGCCCACGACTTCAACATTGACAGCTATGACTACGTGATTGATGCCATCGACTCGCTGAAAGACAAGGCCCTGCTCATCCTGCTGACCTGTCAGACACGGGCGACGCTGTTCTCGTCGATGGGTGCAGCCCTGAAACTGGACCCCGCACGCATTCAGGTGGCAGAGTTCTGGAAGGTGAAGGGCGACCCGCTGGCAAGGGCACTGCGCAAGCGCTTCAAGCGCGACGGACAGTTTCCCAAGCGGAAGTTCCTGTGCATTTACTCCGACGAACTGCTGCAGAACAAAGGCTTTAATGCCACTTGCGGAACCGAGCAATGCATGTGTCCGAAGGCTAAGGAAGGACCTGGAGACCGCGCGCTGCTGAACCACGAGTGGTGCTCGTCGAAGGCACAAATCAATGGCACGCTGGCACACGTGACAGCCATCTTCGGCATGATGCTGACCGGTCTTGTCATGCAAGATATCGTAAGTCATGAACAGTCATAACCGGGGGAAACAGGAAGAGAATATGAAGAAAGTGTGTTTCCTGGTCGATTCCATCTTCAGCATCGGAGGTGTGCAGCGAGTGACAGCCGTCATCGCCAAGGAACTGGCAAAGGACTGCGACGTGACCATCGTGACCCTCGACAAGCCCGACCAACAAGACACCTCGCTCTACGACCTGAAAGAGGCCAACATACATTACCGCTTTTTCAGTTATCCCACCATCAGCCCACTGCGGCAGTTGCTTTGCAAGGCCTATAGTGGGTTCTATCGCCGGTGCCAGCCCAAGGGCAAGTGGTTCTCCGACCGCTATGCCCACAGTTCTTTCCCTGCCCCACTGCGCAAACCACTGGCCACCGAACTGCAACAGGGACACTACGATGCCATCATCGGCGTGCATGCCCCGCTGGCCGTGCGTTTGGCAACCATCAGACAACAACTGAAGGGAACACGTTGCATCGGCTGGATTCACAATTCCTTCGAGGCGCTGTTCGGTCCCACCTCTTTATATATAGGGCCCGACCGACAGCGGCACTACATCTACCAGTTTCGCAAGCTGGACGAGACCATTGTGCTGTGCCACCACGATGCAGCTGTCTACAGAGCCTACGACCAGCATTTCCAACCCACGGTCGTCTACAATCCGCTGACCCTGCAGCCGGGCAAGCTCTCAGAAGGAACCTCCAAGCGCTTTTTAGCCGTAGGCCGTTTCTCACGCTTGCACAAAGGCTTCGACCTGCTCATCGATGCCTTCCACCTGTTTGCTCAAAAGAACAAGGACTGGACGCTCCACATCGTTGGCGAGGGGCCCGAAGAAGAACTCTACCGCAAGAAGATTGCCGACTACGACTTGGGACAGCGTGTCATCATACACCCCTTCAGCAACCACATACAAGACTATTACAGCGAGGCACAGGTCTACGTGCTTTCCTCACGATGGGAGGGCTTCGGCCTGGTGCTCGTCGAAGCAATGGCCCACGGACTGCCCGTCGTATCGAGCGACCTGCCCACCAGCCTGGAAATCATGGGGTCGTTCGGGCTCTATTTCCACAATGGCAACACAGAAGAACTGGCTGAAAAGCTGGAAGAGGCCTCCCGACTGAACGCTTCGGAGAAAGCAAAAGAGGCCACAGCCATCGCCCGTCGCTTCAGCATCGACCGCATCATGGAGCAATGGCGAAGAATCCTGTTCGCCTTCATCGGCCTGATGTGTTGTATCTCTGTCGCCGAGGCAAAGGTGAAGTTCAAGGGCCAGAAGGCATTCGTCTATCGCTACTATCTGAAAGACAAGAAAGGCGGCAACGTCTCGTTGGACCGCCCTGCTCACTTCCTGTCGCAGAAGAGCCTTGCACGGCGCAAGCGGCAGGGGCTGAAAGTCGACTCTACCGACCTGCCCATACCCGACGTGCAACTTAGGGAGTTCCGCGTGAAAGATGCCACCGTGATAGGCACCAGCCGCTGGAACAACACGGTGGTTGTCAGTGCACGCGACACGGCTCTGCTGAACCAGCTTGCACAGTTGCCCATCGTCAGGGAGGCACGCATGGTCTATCAGTATCCTGACAGCGTGGACAACAACTACGAGCCTTTCCGTCCGAAGCATCACGACTACTTCAACCGCTGGGATTCGCTACACAACGACCCGCTGGGAATGGCTCGTCAGCAGATGGAAATGATTGGCGGCGATCGTCTGCACGAGCTGGATTTGCGCGGACAGGGCATGACGATTGCCGTGCTTGACGGTGGTTTCCAGAATGTCGACCAGTTACCATGCTTCTTCGGAACAAAGATTGTCGGCATCAAAGACTTCGTCACGCCTCACCGCGACGACCATTTCTATGATGGTATCGACCACGGAACGAAAGTTCTGTCGGCATTGGCTGCCGACGCTCCCGAGGTGATGATGGGCACAGCGCCCGAGGCTGGCTACTGGCTGCTGCGCTGCGAAGACCCCGTCACAGAGATGCCTATCGAGGAAGACTACTGGGCAATGGCGGCCGAATTTGCCGACTCCGTGGGGGTCGACATCATCAACTCGTCGTTAGGCTATCAGGAATACGACAACGGGCTGGGTGAATACCGATTGCAAGACTTGGACGGCGAGCAGACACTGATTTCCCATACTGCTTCGATGCTGGCGCGCAAGGGCATCGTGCTCTGCAACTCCGCCGGAAACTCAGGCATGGGGTCGTGGAAGAAAATCACGGTTCCTGCCGATGCCAACGACATACTGACCGTAGGTGCTGTCGACCACCGACAGAAGAACGCATCGTTTGCCAGCGTAGGTCCCACACAAGACGGCCGTGTGAAACCCGACGTGGTGGCACAGGGCGTTGGCACAACACTCATCTCAGGACGCGGAACGCTGATTCGCGACATGGGCACGTCCTTCTCCACTCCTATCGTCTGCGGACTGGTGGCCTGTCTGTGGCAGGGGCTGCCTGGCAAGACGGCTTTAGAGATTATTGAACTGGTCAGGCAAAGCGCCTCGCAATACGACACACCCGACAACATCTACGGCTATGGGCTGCCCGACTTTTGGCAAGCCTACATGATAGGAAAGATGGGAACGGCAAAGGAAATATGAGTCGAGCCGCCAAAGTTTGCCCATTGTAATACCGCCTATGCAGACATTAACGCTTTACGAACTGAACACGCTGGTGCGCGAGGTTATCGAAATGGAGATGGCCCGTGAATACTGGGTGGAGGCCGAATTGTCAGAAGTCCGCGAGTCAAAAGGGCATTGCTACATGGAGCTCATTCAGAAAGACGAGTTTGCCAACACGCCTATTGCCCGTGCTTCGGCCAAGTGCTGGCGCTCGGCATGGTCTATGATACAGCCCCACTTCGAGCGCGTCACCGGCCAACGCCTGCATGCCGGCATGAAGGTAAGACTGAAAGTATATGCCCAGTTCCACGAGGCTTTCGGCTTCTCCTGGATTGTCACCGACATCGACCCCAACTACACGCTGGGCGACATGGCGCGCCGCCGACAGGAAATCATCGCACGGCTGAAGAAAGAAGGGGTATTCGACTTGCAGCGCGAACTATCGATGCCCCTTTTCTGTCTGCGCATCGCCGTCGTCTCCAGTTCGTCGGCTGCAGGCTATGGCGACTTCTGCAACCAGCTGGCCGACAGTCCTTTTGCCTTCCAGACGGAACTGTTTGCTGCCACCATGCAGGGCGAACAGGTGGAGGGCAGCATCATTCAGGCACTGAACCGCATCTACCAGCAGGTTGACGACTTCGATGCTGTCGTCATCATTCGTGGCGGAGGAGCCACCAGCGACATGTCGGGGTTCGACACGCTGGCACTGGCCGAGAACGTGGCGCAGTTTCCATTGCCCATTATCACAGGCATCGGTCACGACCGCGACGAGAGCGTGCTTGACATGGTGTCGCATGTACGTGTAAAGACTCCCACGGCGGCGGCGGCTTTCCTGATTGACCACCTGCAACGGGTGCTCGACCGTGTTGAGAACAGCGAGCAACGAATCACGCAACATGTATCCCTGAAAATCTCAGCGCTCAAATCCCAGCTCGCAAGCCTCGAACAGCGCATCCCTACCCTCTTCTCACTGGCAAAGACACGCCACGAGGCCAGACTGCAACAACTGTTGCAGGCACTGGCCGGTAGTACGCAACGTTTGCTTGACAGACACCAGACACACATCACGATGCTTGCCACCCAACTGCCCACTATCTGCAGTCATCAAATCTTAGCTAATCGACATCAACTGGAACTGCTCTCGCAACGCGCATCCTCACTCGACCCACAGCTATTGCTGAAGCGCGGCTACAGCATCACACTGTTAAACGGGAAAGCCGTCCGCCGAGCTACTGACCTGCAGCAAGGCGACGAGATAGAGACACGATTATCACAAGGAGCCATCAAATCAATTGTAAAATAAAAAGACACAAACAATTGATACACAAAAAAGATATAAATCATAATTAAACATATAATGAAATACGAAGAAGCACTCAGGCAACTGGAGACCATCGTCAGCAAGATGGAACAGGGAGAATATGATGTCGACGAACTGGCCGAACAGCTCAAGACAGCACAGAAACTCATCAAACTTTGTCGCGACAAACTGACAAAGACTGATGCTGAAATCAAGAAGATACTGGACAAAAGCGAATAAAGCAGCTGAAAATTTTGTCATATCGTAAGATTTTTCTACTTTTGCGCTATCATTCAGAAACAAAACAAACACCAAACATAATATGAAGAATTTAGATTGGGCAAATCTGTCTTTCGGCTATATGAAGACAGACTACAACGTGCGGTGCTACTACCGCGATGGCAAGTGGGGCGAAATTGAGGTTTCGTCCGATGAGTATCTGAACCTGCACATGGCAGCCACCTGCCTGCACTACGGTCAGGAGGCCTTCGAGGGTCTGAAGGCCTATCGCTGCAAGGATGGCAAAGTGCGCGTGTTCCGTGTGAAGGACAATGCCGAGCGCCTGCAGTCTACTTGCCGTGGCATCATGATGCCCGAAGTGCCCACCGAACTGTTCGAAGAAATGGTGAAGAAGGTGGTGCGCCTGAATCAGGAGTGGATTCCCACCTATGAGAGTGGTGCCACGCTCTATGTCCGCCCGTTGCTCATCGGCACCAGCGCCCAGGTAGGCGTACACCCTGCCAAAGAGTATTGCTTCCTCATCTTTGTAACGCCTGTTGGTCCTTACTTCAAGGGCGGCTTCGCCTCGAATCCTTACGTCATCGTGCGCGACTACGACCGTTCGGCTCCCCTCGGTACTGGTAAGTACAAGGTGGGTGGCAACTATGCTGCTTCGCTCTTTGCCAACAATCTGGCTCACGAAAAGGGTTATGCTTGTGAGTTCTATCTGGATGCCAAGGAAAAGAAATACATTGACGAGTGTGGTGCTGCCAACTTCTTCGGCATCAAGAACAACACCTATGTCACCCCGAAATCTACCTCTATCCTGCCTTCTATCACCAACAAGTCGTTGATGCAGGTGGCTGAGGATCTGGGCATGAAGGTGGAACGCCGCCAGATTCCCGAGGAGGAACTGGAGACCTTCGAGGAGGCAGGTGCCTGCGGCACGGCAGCTGTCATCAGCCCCATCAGCTATATCGACGACCTCGACACGGGCAAGCGCTACTCCTTCGGTGATAAACCCGGTCCTATCTCGAAGAAGCTCTTCGACACGTTGCGCGGCATCCAGTATGGCGAAATCGAGGACAAGCACGACTGGACGACCGTGGTTATCGAGTAATCTATAACCACTTTACAAATAACCTTTAAAAAAAAATTATTATGAAACAAGCTCAACTTGATGTCATCAGTACGATTACTGAAGGTATGCAGATTGGATTAAAGAATGTAGCATCACTCATCGCTGCTGCCATTCTTTATGTGTTCACCATTTGGATTCCCTACATCAACGTAGGAACAACAATCGCTATGATGACTATTCCTGGTCGTCTAGCAAAAGGTGAAGTAATTTCGCCGTTATTCATCTTCGGAAGCGAGTATCGCAAGGACTTCAGCGCATTCTTCCTGTTAATGTCTTTCATCTACACTGTGACCTTAGTAGGATTTTGTTTTATGATAATTCCCGCTATTGTCATCTCATTGTCAATGTCTCTAGCTGCCTATATACTAATTGACTTTGACAAGTCGCCAACAGATGCCATGAAGCTCAGTAATCAGGCAACCAATGGTCACAAGTGGACAATGTTCTTTATTGGAATTCTGTTTGGCATTGTCGTTTTCATCCTAGGATGTATCATAGCAGCTATCGCAAACGCTCTGGGAGACACCCTAGGCATAATACTCTTTGCGCTCTTCATTGTATGTATCATCCCCTTCAATCTGGGCATAAATTCTGTTATCTACCGTACACTTTTCCTCGAGACATACGAAGATGAGTCGGCATCTGCCGACGCTCCAACTGAAACCCTAGAATAAACTATGGGAAAGGCTAGTCGGCGAGATTTTTCGAATTATCTGTAACCTCGGTAAACAGTGTCCTCTTCAAGAGCATTGCCCCCATCGGGCAGTGCTCTTTTCTTTTGATTCATCAGAATTAATAGGTCTTTTCAGTACGGTGAAATCGAGGACAAGCACGACTGGACGACCGTGGTTATCGAGTAGCCCCAAACACATTTACAGAATTTTCTGATAGTTATTACCCTGCAATTCGTCACGATTTGCAGGGTAATTCAGTATTTTTTACAATAAACTCACATCTTATATAAAAGTTTTTCCGTATATTTGCACTCGAATTGCAATTCAAATCACAAAATGAGTAAAGGAAAGCTGGCGAAGTTTGCCGATATGGAAACCTATGCTTGCGTCTTTCAGTACCCCTATTCGGTAGTGAGTGACGTACCTTTTGCCATGCGTGGTCGTTGGCACGAAGAGTATTTCCACAACCAGAATCCCATCGTGCTTGAACTGGGATGCGGCAAAGGCGAATACGCCGTAGGACTGGCCAAACGCTATCCTGATGTGAACTTCATCGGTGTCGACATTAAGGGAGCCCGCATGTGGACAGGTGCTACCCAAGCCACGCAAGAGGGCATCAAGAACGTCGCTTTCCTGCGTACCAACATTGAAATCATCGACCGTTTCTTTGCCAAGGACGAAGTGCAGGAGATCTGGCTCACCTTCAGCGACCCACAGATGAAGAATCCCCGCAAGCGTCTCACATCGACCTATTTCATGGAGCGCTACCGCCGTTTCCTGGTCGATGGCGGCATGATTCACCTGAAGACAGATTCCAATTTCCTGTTCACCTATACCCGCTATATGGTCGAAAAGAACCAACTGCCCATTGAAGCCCTCACGGAAGACCTTTATGCTCAAGTCTCCGCTACAAACGGCAAGTTGTCAGAAGCCGCCAGCATTCAGACCTACTACGAATCAATGTGGATAGCCCGCGGTCTCAACATCCGCTACATGAAGTTCCATCTGCCGCGTACCGGTGAGCTGCAAGAGCCCGAAGTGGAGATCGAGCTTGACGACTACCGCAGTTACCACCGCACCAAGCGCAGTTCGCTTGACAAGGCGAAGTGATTATGGAATTTAAATTCGCTCGATAAGGCGAAGTAATCTCAGAATTTATCAGTTAGAATTATATTTTCTCTAAAAAAATGACCCTATATCCCCAACTCATCATGGACGCGCTGGCCACCGTCATCTATGCCGGCACCAAAAAGAATCTCGTAGAAAGCGGCATGGTGGCCGACACACCCAGCATAAACGGCATGAAAGTGAAAGTAGTGCTGGAATTCCCACGCGACACCGACCCGTTTCTGAAGTCTACCGTCAAGGCTGCCGAGGCTGCCATCCACTACCACGTATCGAAAGACGTGGAGGTAGAGATTGCCACCGAGTTCAAGTCGAAGCCACGCCCAGAGGTGGGCAAACTGCTGCCACAGGTGAAGAACATTATTGCCGTCAGCAGTGGCAAGGGCGGCGTAGGTAAGTCTACAGTCTCGGCCAATCTGGCCATTGCACTGGCCCGTCTGGGTTATAAGGTTGGTCTGCTTGACACCGATATCTTCGGTCCTTCGATGCCCAAGATGTTCAATGTAGAGGATGCCCGTCCATACGCCGTTGAGATGGATGGTCGCCAACTGATAGAGCCAATCGAGCAATACGGTGTAAAGCTACTCTCCATCGGTTTCTTCGTCAACCCCGACACGGCAACGCTGTGGCGTGGCGGCATGGCGACGAATGCTTTGAAACAACTTATTGCCGATGCCGACTGGGGCGAGCTCGACTACTTCATTCTCGACACGCCTCCAGGCACCAGCGACATCCATCTGACCCTGTTGCAGACACTGGCCATCACGGGGGCCGTCATCGTCTCCACGCCTCAGCAAGTGGCTTTGGCCGATGCACGCAAAGGCATCGACATGTATCGCAATGAGAAGGTGAACGTACCCATTCTCGGCTTGGTTGAGAACATGGCATGGTTCACCCCAGCCGAATTGCCTGAGAACAAATACTACATTTTCGGAAAAGAAGGCTGCAAGCAATTGGCCGCTGAGATGCAGGTGCCCCTGTTAGCACAGATTCCGCTGGTTCAGAGCATCTGCGAGAACGGCGATGCCGGCACCCCTGCCGCCACCCGTGTCGACACCATGACAGGACAGGCCTTCCTCAATCTGGCACAAGCCGTTGTCACCGTTGTCAACCGCCGCAACAAGGAACTCCCTAAGACTCAGATTGTGGGGATGAAGAAGGAGGAAACACCTGCTTGATATTTTGTTCACGGTGGCAGACGTGCACCTCTACCCCAAACTTTTTATGGATATGTTCAGCCAGATGCTGGGCTGAATATACACTGCGGTGCTGACCGCCCGTACAGCCAAACGAAAACATTAGCGAGGTAAAGCCGCGCTGTATGTAGCGTTGTACGTGGGCATCGGCCAACTTGTAGATGCTTTCGAGGAAGGTCAGAATCTCCCCGTCGTCTTCCAAAAAGCGTATGACAGGCTCGTCGAGACCCGTCAACTGCTTGTAGGGCTCGTAGCGACCGGGATTGTGCGTCGAGCGACAGTCGAACACATAACCTCCGCCGTTGCCGCTTTCATCGTCAGGAATGCCCTTGCGATAGCTGAAGCTGAACACCTTCACCACCAGCGGTCCCTTGCCATCATATTTGGAGAACGTGGCCGGACCGTCTTTCGGATGGGCTTTGTATGGGTTCTGGTCGGTCGTTTTGTAACCGTCGGAACGTGTCTGCGACATTACTTCTATCTGCTGGAACTGCGGCAGTGCACACAGTTGCTTCAGCACTTCGCACAGGTAAGGATAAGGCAGGTCGGCCGTCTGCAACAGTTCGCGCAGATTCTGGATGGCTGGCGGAATACTCTTGATGAAGTGCTGCTTGCGTTCAAAATAGCCCCTGAAGCCATAGGCCCCCAGCACCTGCAACGTGCGGAAGAACACAAAGAGGCGCAGCCGATGGTTGAAAACATCGCGTTTGGGCATTTCGGTGAACTGCTGAGCTGCCTCGTAGTATTCGTCCAACAGTTCATGGCGCAGGCGGTCAGGATATTTGGCAGAAACCTGCCACAGGAACGAAGCTAAGTCGTAATAGAGAGGACCACGTCTACCGCCCTGAAAGTCAATAAAATATGGTTTTAGACATCCTTTGTCATTTTCATTCTCGCCTCTATCCTCAACGAGCATCACGTTACGCGCCTGAAAATCCCTGTACAGAAAACATTCGCCACGCTCTGCCGTCAGGTCCTTGGCCAGCAAACGGAAGTCGGCTTCCAGTTTCAACTCATGGAAATCAACCTCGGTGGCTTTCAGAAAACAATACTTGAAGTAGTTCAGGTCGAACAGCACCCCCTCCACGTCGAACTCTGGCTGTGGATAGCACTGGGAGAAATCAAGCCCGCGAGCACCACGAAACTGCACGTTGGGCAGTTCGCGTATGGTTCGCTTCAGCAATTCCTGTTCGGCTACTGTATATCGGCCGCCAGCCTCACGACCGCCACGGATGGCATCGAAGAGTGACACCGAGCCAAGATCGGTCTCTATATAGCGCAACTCGTCGCTACTCACGGCAAGTACCTCCGGCACGGGCAGTTGTCGTTTGGTAAAGTGATTAGCCAGATAGACAAACGCATGGTTCTCATCGCGACTGGTGCCTATGCAGCCTATGAGACTCTTCCCCTCGCCATCGGTCATACGATAATAGGCGCGGTTACTGCCGGCCCCAGGCAACTGCTCGGTATGGGCAGGCTCATGACCGCTCCATTCCTTATACAATTTCAATAGCTGTTCCATAATTTACCTGCAAAGGTACGATTAAGCAAGAACAAAACAAAGAATTCGGACAGAAAAATCTACACAAATCATCTGAATAAATAAAAGTCGGCTGTCTCACGACAACCGACTCCTTTAAAAACAAACTACTTAAAAACTAATCTACTAAAACAAATCAAAAATATTTCTTTCGATTGCAAAGGTAGATATTTTCTAATTGCCCTCAAAATTATTTATTGGAAAAAACAAACAAAATTGATTCAAATCAAAGCAATTTTTATTTTTT
>ERZ842401.3453-NODE-3453-length-19654-cov-23.338589_pt1 | contig 19654 bp, 19 predicted proteins | sample MGYA00521270_ERZ842401 | MGnify/ENA primary metagenome ERZ842401 (study PRJEB31892, sample SAMEA3878208) | bioreactor metagenome | biome: Moose rumen | place: Sweden | collected 2011-10 | study: EMG produced TPA metagenomics assembly of the PRJEB12797 data set... | reverse complement strand
TTCTCTATAGGCTGTCAATGATATACGGATAAACACAGAAATTTACTGGTGAGCCAACTTTGCCGCGGATTATGGTGCAAACCATACCCTTTTCCCTGTGGTGGCAAGTGTGCACACCATGCTTAAAAGCCTTTGTGGGAACTGCATGGAAGTAGATTATTGTATTCATTTAATTATTAATTTTAAACGTAAAGAAAGATTATGAGAAGAGAAGGTTTGTTATGCTATGAGGCTCCAGAAATGGAGATCGTAGACTTGGAACTGAACGGTATCCTTTGCACCAGTACTAATGCCGAGAATGTCGACATCGAAGGTGGTGAGGATGGCGGTGATCTGTAATGACTATTAGCGACAAACAATTATTTAACAACAATTTTTTTTGATTCTATGAAGAATTTATTTAAGTTTACTACAGCAGCTCTTGCATTGGTAGCCTTTGCAAGTTGCTCGAATGAAGACTTGTTCAGCTCTGCTAACGACCAGCTGCAGCAGGACAAGAATGGAATCTTGGTAGAGGTGGAGGATCTGATCGACGCCAATACTACTCTGACTCGTGCTTCCTACACTCCCGCACTGGTTGACGGTAAGAAGCAGGGTGTCCTGAACTGGAACACCACCGACATCATCCGTGTGACGGATGCTACGATGGTGAAGTACGACAAGTACGGCTACAATGGCTCTGCATTTGCTTTCGATGCAACTGCTACAGGTCGTTCATCTGCCAAGGTTACCGAGCCTAAGTATGCTTCTTATCCTGATGCAAATATGGTTTGGGATAATGCAGACTGGGAGGCTACTGGTCAGTATGTCATTAATCCTGCCGCTTCTTGGGCTGAGGATCTTGAGAATGATGGTGCATTTGTTGCTGAGCTGCCTCTCTGGGGTACTGCTGAAACGGATGCTACCTATGGTATCAAGACCTCGCTGAAGTATCTGACTGGTGTGCTCCGCATCAATCTGGAGAACCTTCCCGGCAACGCTACAAACGTTCGTGTTGAGGGTTGGAAGAACCTCGCTGGTACACAGGAGGCTCCTATGGCTTCTGACGTGACGTCAACAAACCCCTACTACTTTGAGGCTGTCTATGCTACTGACGATGTGCTGGACGAGAATGCTACCCTCGTTCCTGTCGATGGTAACGATTATGTAAACTATATCGATGTTGACGTGACGGGTGCTACCCTGTCTGAGTCTACCATCTTCCTGCCTCTGATTGTCCAGAAGTATGGTCTGCTGCGCATCTCTTATTCTAACGACAACGGTACTACTTACACCAAGTTCAAGGATATTGAGAACCTGAACGTTGCTCGCCGCACATGGTACAACTTCACTCCTGCTGATCAGTTCGAGGTTTCTGGTGTTTATCCTTCTGACATCACTGCCGTGTTGGCAGAGAAGGCTGCTCAGAGCGAGATTTCTATCAAGACTGGCAAGACTACTAAGGTTGTTACTAGTGACCAGACCATCACTATCCCCGAGACCAGCGCTGACATCACACTGGATCTTCTGGAGCTCAAGGCTGCTGGTGAGACCGCTCTGTACATCGACGCTGCTGGTGACTATGCTGGAACGCTGACACTGAATGTCGCTACTACCGACCTCAGCAATGTATTCATCAACCTGCCCAGCGCTACGGTTGTTGTCAACAAGCTGGGTACTGCTGGTACAACTGATCTCGGTAAGAACAAGACTCCTGGTTTGGCTAACGAACCCAATGGCTTGATTGCTAAGTGCCTCGTCATCGGTGAGGATGCTCAAATCCAGAATATCTGGGCTAATGCAGAGCTTGGTATTGGCAATGATGGTAATCCCGATCTGAAGATGGTGAAGGGTTCTGTAGTTGACAAGATTCGTTTCGAGCAGAACTACAAGGCTGACGCCATCGAAATCAATGGTACTCTGAATACAGGTCTTAACATGACTAGCTTCAAGGATCTGGATGGTAATCTGATTCCTAATGTGACGGTAACTGTTGGTAACGGTGCTTCTGTTCCTGCTATTTCTACAACAGGTGATGTAACTGTTACTGGTGGCACAGTCGCTGGTGGTGTTATCACAGACGGTAATGTTACTGTCAGTGGTGTTGCTGCCACAGGTGTTACTGCTGGTTCGATTACTGGTAACATCGCTGCTCTGACTGCTCCCTCTGCAGCTGCTGACGCTATCGTAGGTACTGTCACTCTGGAAGGTGAGGCTACTGTAGGTGGAAAGATTATGCCTAAAACCAACCACACTTGGACGCTGGAGGTTAAGGACAAGGCTGGTGTTGCCGGTCTGGCTACTGTCGATGCCCTGACCATCAATGGTACTCAGGCTTATGTTACTGACGCTGCTGTTGCCGGTGACGTAACGATTACCGATACTGAGGAGGCTGAGGCCGTGAAGGGTACGCTGACTATGGCTGCCTCGAAGACGCTGAACCTCAACGGTGGTTACATTCAGAAGCTGGACATCACTGCTGCTTCTTCAGCTGCTACGGCTGTCACCATCGCTCATGGTACTGCCGCCAACTACACTGCTATTGGTACACTGACGGGAAGTAACTACGTATTCAGCGGTAAGTCAGTGTGGAATGGTAAGGAGATGAAATCTTCCTTCTCTGGATATAACACCGGTAAGGTTTACACCGCCATCCAGCTGGCCAGCCTGCCTGCTTCTACCACCAGTGTTGAGGTGTATTCAAACATCGACCTGAACAATCAGAACTGGTCAGGTAGAGGTTTCACTGGCACTTCCTTCGCCTTCGCAGGTAAGGATATCAATGCCAAGACTAGCGGCAACCAGTATCCTACCATCGAGAACCTGAACCTCTATGCTCCAAACAACTCTACTGTGACGGGTCTTGGCTTCATCAAGAGTGCTACTTCAGCTACACTGAGCAACTTCACCCTGAAGACCGTGTCAACAAGCTTCAAGAGCAATAATACCGTTACTGGTGTTGGTGCACTCATCGGTTCTGTGACTACAGGTGCTACTATCGACGGTGTGACAGTGAATGGTGCCCAGATTGGTTCGACAGCTTACTGTAAGGAAGTCGGTGGCCTGGTAGGTAACTCTACTGGAACAATCACCCTGAAGAGTGTTACCGCTACTGGCCTGACGCTGAATGGTGAAAACACCATTGGTGGTGTGGTAGGTAAGACTACGAATGCAGGTGCTCCTGTTCAAGTTACTGCCAACTCTACCATTAACGTCACAGCTATCAATGTTCCTGCAGATCATAAGGCTGCACCCGACATCACTAAGATTGGTGCGCAAGAGACTAAGTATGGTGCTGTTGGTATGATTGCAGGTGAGGCTAAAGCTCAGGTAACAATTGACACGGGAAAAACTCTGACTGTCAACGACCTGATTACTGGTCACCGTCAGGAGATGGGTTACACCTGGTATTGGGAGAATGCTGGTTCTAACCTGCGTTACTACCACGGTCTGAATGGCGATAAGAACAAGTCTGTCAAGGATTGGGTATGGGTAGGTCTGCGTTCAGATCTGACCCCAACAACTGCAATTACTACCACTGCAGAATTCCAGGAAACCTACGGTGTAACAGAAAAAGTGTTGATGGTTAAGCATGATATCTATAGCTCATGTGACGAGTAAATTCGTAACAGAAAAGTTAAACTAACATAATTCGGGTGCGCAGGCGCAAGTGCTTTGCGCACCCGATTTTTTATTAACTCCTTAGATTTGACAATACAAATTTGTCTATGAGAAGATTCTTTTACGCAATACTTTTGGCAGCTATGCTGCCCGTGTGTGCTTTCGGGCAGAAAACAGTACATGTAGCTACAGCCGGTACGCTACCTACGCTGATCAGCGATGCTGAGAAGTACACCATCGAGAACTTGACAGTGACAGGTCAGCTCAATAGTACTGACCTGCGACTCCTGCGCGACATGGCAGGCAACAACTGGCAGGGTAACCTGACGGATGGCAAGCTCAGTACGCTGGACCTCTCTGGGGCTACCATCGTCGAGGGTGGTGAGAAGTATGTCGACACGGACAGGATTTATTACGACAAGGAGGGCTCATGGAAGGACAACATCTCCTTCAACACTGTGGATAATGTGTTCCCTCCCTATGCCTTCATGGGCTGTAACAGCCTGCAGGTCATCAAGCTGCCCTCTACCGTCGTAGAGATAGGCAAGTGTGCCTTTGCCATCGGCATGTTGACCAGCATCACCGTACCTTCTACTGTCCGCATTATCGGCCAGCAGGCTTTCTACGACTGTGACCGCCTCACAACGTTTGAGATGCCTGCCGCGTTGACCTCCATCGGACGGGCCGCTTTCTCCTATACAGGCCTCACTGCTGTCACGTTGCCTGCCGGTGTGACGGAGATAGGCAAGATGGCCTTCAATGGCAGCAACAACCTGAAGGAGATCTACGCCTGTATGGCAGAGCCCTGCACCATCGATGCCAAGACGTTCAGCGTCTTCGACACTGCTAAGCTCTATGTGCCTAACGGCTCTGCAGCAGCCTACCAGGCGGCAGACAACTGGAACAAGTTCAGCAACATGGCTGAGTTCAACCCCACAGGGATTCATGGTCTTCAGGCTGAGGGACCCTATGATGTATTTAGCCTCCAGGGCAGACATCTCGTTCGTGGTGCTACGTCGCTTGAGGGGCTGTCGCGCGGCATCTACATCGTCAACGGCAGGAAACACGTCATCAAGTAGTGCTCCTCATGCATGCCTCTTGGTTTGTTCTCAGGGCGTCGCTGCGTCATGAGCTGGCTGTCCGCGACGCCCTGCGTCAGCAGGGGCTACACTGCTATGTACCTTTACGCTACCACGTAGAGACGCAGCGTGGCCATAAGGTGCGCCGTCTGGTGCCGGCAATCTCGGGGTTGGTGTTTGTCTATGGCCAGATGGAGAACATCGCTGCCTGCAAACAGCAGCTGCGAGAGACGGCCTGGTGGTTGACACGTCCTGTCATCGGCACAGAACGACGCGAACGTGTCGTAGTGCCCGACAAGGCGATGGACGATTTCATCCGTGTTACGGAGCATGCAGAGAGTGCTGTCACCTATTTCCGTCCTGACGAGGTGTCGCTGGCCAAGGGCGATCGCATCCGCATTCATGGGGGCGTGTTCGACGGTGTCGAGGGTGTGCTGCTCAAGGTCAAGGGACGTCGCTCCCGACAGCTCGTCGTCACCATCCCTGACCTTGCCGTGGCTGCTGTCAGCATCGAGCCAGATGTCGTCGAACTGGTGAACAAGACCGTTGTCAGGAGCCATGACCTGCATGGCGATGCACAGCAGCTTAACCGTCTGGCCATGCGCCTGCTGACTGCTCCTCCGGACAGGCAGACGCAGCCCCACGAGTGGAACCTCCTCTGCCGCGAGGTGAACCAGCTCTACCAGTGCCTGCAAGGCATGAAGGGCTACCTGCCCTCTGTCGAGGCTGAGCTGTGTCTCTCCCTGCTCCTTGCTGAGCGTGCCCTGAACGGCACCGCCACTGAAGCCACCCTACAGCGTTGTCGGGCTGTCGCCGCCAAGCTCAAACACAACAGTAACCTCAAGTCTCGCCTCCTCGCTGAACTCAAATAGATGAGTCTGTAACCTCATTCTGACCACGGATTACACGGATCTACACGGATAAATATGTCTCCGTCCATCCGTGACAATCCGTCAGATCTGTGTTCGTTTATTATTGACCACGGAATTCACGGATCTACACGGATAATAGAGCTACAAGCCCTTTATAGTACTATCCTATCTTTCTCTAAATCATTAGAGTTGCCAAAATTGTAAAGTAATCCCAATCTGAACCCGGTAGCATGAAGATAGTTGTATACTTGAGCTCGATGGGCGTTGTCCAGCTCACTTACAGCTTTAAGTTCAACAATAATCTTACCATAGCAAACGAAATCAGCTTTGTAAGTCTGTTTTAGTTCTATTCCGTCATATTGTATTTTAAGTTCTTTCTCTCGTTCATACACAATGTTACGACGTTGGAATTCTATCTCTAATGCCTCCTGATAGACAGCCTCCAAGAAGCCATGTCCCAATTCGTTATAGACATGGAACGCCGCGCCATTGATGGCATAACTAAGATTACTGTAAAGTAGCATGACAAATATATTTGATAATTCTTATTAATAAAACGGATTTTCATAGATTTTATTGAGTAGAATAGAAGAATATATTTCTTACGATAATGTATATTAGGCATTATATTAGACATCCGTGGCAATCCGACAGATTCGTGTTCGTTATTATTGACCACGGATTACACGGATCTTCACGGATAAATATTGTCTAGGCATTCGTGACAATCCGTCAGTTCCGTGTTCGTTTATGCTGACCACGGATTACACGGATCTACACGGATAAATATTGTCTAGGCATCCGTGACAATCCGTCAGATCCGTGTTCGTTTTTTCTCTGTGTTATCTGCGAGAGTATAAAAAAATTGTGAGAAATTTGGTCAATCCAAATAAAACCATTACCTTTGTAGTGGCTTAGGAGCATATTTCGCTCTTGAGACCGTATGCATTCATTTAATTATTTCGTAAAGTCTTGAATACCAAAAATTTGTGAAGGACTTGACGAGCAGGGATTGTTGTTTCATGACAATTTCTGCAAGGTTTGTTTGGCTCGCAGATTGCGTGGATTGTGCTGATTAGTCCCCCTGCTTCATAGGCGTCCCACTATGGGAGGACTCAGGAATCTGCGCTATCTCTGACCTAATGGTCTGAGTGTGGCGGTGCAATCTGCGAGCTTTCAACCTTTCTGCGAGAAATAATAGAATTTAAGATATGGACGAAAAGAGAATTAGTCTTGAAGAGTTGGAAGACCTCATTGAGGGTGGCGAGAAGAAGTCCTCGTTCTTCAGTCTTTCCAACCTGTTTGCCATGGCGGTGCTCAACTGGCATTGGTTCCTGTTGTCGCTGGTAGCCTTCGTGGCTGCCGCATGGCTCTACCTGCGCTATGCCGAGCCTGTTTATCAGGTCTCTGCACGCCTGTTGATCAAGGAGGATAACAGTCGTAAGAGCGATATTGGTCAGCTGATGTCACAGATGGAAGAGTTTGGCTTCCTGACTAATTCAGCCGGCATCAACAACGAGATAGAGGTCATCCGTTCGCGTATGCTGTTACGTGATGCAGTGAAAGACCTCAAGCTCTATACTGAATATCGGACAGTGGGGTCTGTCATCAAGCAGATAGCCTATAAGAAGCAACCTGTCAGTGTTGACCTGGAACCCAGTCGTCTGGATAGCCTTGACAAGCTGTTGCTGACTGGTGTACGCAGCATCAGGATGCAGCTCTCAAGGGTTGGCGGTGCCTGTGTGGTGGAGGGTTGCCTATTGGTGGACGGACGCGAGACCAAGAGTTTCTCGAAGACCATTAAGTCTCTGCCGGCCACGGTGAAGACCGACTATGGCGTGCTGACCTTTACAGCCAATCCAAGTAGTGAGTGGAAAGCTGAGGAGGTCTATCAGGTCACACTGACACCCCCTATGCAGATAGCTACGCGTTATATGGCCAGCATGACGGTAGAGCCCTTATCCAAGAATTCATCCGTGGCAGTAGTCATGCTAAAGGACAAGAATGCTCAGCGAGGCATCGATTTGTTGCGTCAGCTATCCATCTGCTATAACCGTCAGGCAAATGCCGATAAAAACGAGGTGGCCTTGCGTACGGAGGAATTCATCAACGACCGCATGGCGAAGATCAATGCTGAGCTCAGCAGTACTGAAGGAGCCTTGGAGAGTTTCAAGCGCAGCAACCAGATGACGGACCCGGGTATTGATGCCTCTCAGTCGGTACAGATGACCAGTCAGTTTTCGGCTCAGCTGTCAGAGGCCAACTCGCAGATTCAGATGTTGGACTACCTGCGTGAGTTTGTCAACAATCCGGCTAATCAGAACCAGATTATTCCTTCAAATGTGGGTATGACCGATGGTGCCTCCAAGGAGCTGATTGCTAACTACAACCAGGCAGTGCAAGACCGCAACCGCTTGTTGAAGGCGGCCAGTGAGGAGGCTCCGCAGGTGAAGACGCTGACTGCAACGATAAATGAACTGAAGTCGAGCATCCAGACAGCGCTTTTGCAGACGCGCAAGTCGGCCGACATCCAGCGTCAGGGCATCCAGTCGCAATATGCCAAATATCAGGGTCGCGTGTCGGCTGCTCCTGTGCAGGAACGTGTGCTGGCACAGATTGGTCGCCAGCAGGATGTCAAGTCCAGCGTCTACCTCATGCTGCTGCAGAAGCGCGAGGAGAACAGCATAGCCTTGGCTGCCACGGCGGACAAAGGTAAACTGTTGGATGAGCCGCTGTTTGAAGGACAGGTCAGCCCCAAGCGGATGATTATTCTGGCCTTGGCATTCATCTTAGGTTTATTACTGCCTGCCATCGTGCTTTTCCTCCGCAATCTGTTCCGCTATAAGATTGAGGGCCACGAGGACGTGGCAGGACTGACGGAGCTGCCTCTGGTGGCTGATGTACCGGTGGTCAACGAAGCAGCAAAAACAGCTGCGGGCATTGTGGTACAAGAGAACACGAACAACCAGATAGACGAGATTTTCCGCTCCATGCGTACCAATATCCAGTTCATGCTCAAGGAGGACGAGAAGGTCATCCTCTTTACCTCTTCTGCCCCGGGTGAGGGTAAGACGTTCAATGCGGCCAACCTGGCTGTGTCTTTTGCATTGCTTGGAAAGAAGGTAGTCCTCTGCGGCTTGGACATCCGCAAACCAGCCTTGGGACGCCTCTTTGGCATGCACGACCGCCATGAGGGCATCACCCGTCTGCTGACCAAGGATGCTGTGACGGCCCAGGCCTTGCAGGAGCAGATACTCCCCTCGGGTGTTAACGATAACCTTGACTTGCTTTTGGCTGGTCCTATCCCTCCTAACCCTACGGAGCTGTTGGCACGTACCAGCTTTGAACAGGTCATTGCACTGCTGCGACAGCAGTACGACTATGTCATCCTCGACACTGCGCCTGTAGGTATTGTCAGTGACACCCTGCAGATTGGTCGTGCTGCCGACATCACGGTCTATATCTGTCGTGCCGACTACACACCGAAGTCCAGCTTTGGCTTGCTGAACTCCCTGGCCGACGAGAAGAAGCTGCCCAATCCCTGTGTGGTGCTCAACGGCATCGACATGTCGAAGCGTAAGTATGGTTATTACTATGGCTATGGCCGTTATGGCAAGTACGGTCGTTACGGCTATGGCAAGTATGGCTACGGTGGCAAGCATGGCTATGGCAACTACGGCAATTACGGCAGTTATGGCCGCTATGCCTCCTCGCACTATGGCAACGCCAATGACAACAGTATCAAAAAATAGATCCGTGACCATCCGTCCGATCCGTGTTTGTTTCTTTCTGCGCTATCTGTGTGACCTATGACCATTGCTGTTGACTTCGACGGGACCATTGTCGAGCACTGCTATCCTGCCATAGGTGCAGAGCGCCCTTTTGCCGTCGAGACGCTGAAGATGCTCATGGCTGACCGCCATCAGCTCATCCTATGGACCGTCCGCGAGGGACGCCTGCTGGATGAAGCTGTCCAGTGGTGTCGTGAGCGTGGCGTGGAGTTCTGGGCTGTCAACCGTGACTTTCCCGAGGAGGACATCACCCGCAACGAGCATTTCACGCGCAAGTTGCAGGTTGACATCTTCATTGACGACCGCAACCTGGGTGGCCTGCCCGACTGGGGAACTATCTATCGCATGATTAGTGAGAAGAAGTCCTGGAACGACCTCCTCGCTGAGAGCCACGCTCCCCAACTCCCCAAGAAGCCTTGGTGGAGGTTATAGTTAGTTTATGTTGACCACAGATTATACGGATTCACACGGATAAATATTGTCACCGTCCCTCCGTGAAGATCCGTCAGATCCGTGTTAGTTTATAAGTTATATGCAAGAATAAGTAACTATGAAGAATTTCAAGATTTTCGCCGTGCTTATCGGCTTCATGCTGTTGACAGGCTGTGCCAGCACCCGTCAGGTAGCTTATTTCCAGAACGTCGACTATGTCGACTTCGAGCAGTCACGCTATCTCTACGATGCCAAGATTATGCCCAAGGACATATTGAGCATCACCGTCAGCACCAGCAACCCTGATGCGGCCAAGCCCTTCAACCTGTCAGTACCTACCACCTTCAGCTCTTCAAACAGTCACCTTTATACCACAGGCCAGCTACAGACCTACCTGGTAGACAACAGAGGCTGCATCGACTATCCCATTGTCGGTTCCTTGAAGGTGGGCGGACTGACAAAGTCTGACTGTGAAAAGCTCATCCACGACAAGATCATGCCCTATCTGAACAAGAACGAGACGCCTGTGGTCACCGTTCGCATGATTAACTATAAGATTTCAGTTCTGGGTGAAGTCAATCGCCCGGGTATGTTCACCGTCACCAACGAGAAGATCAATATCCTTGAGGCGCTGGCACAGGCAGGCGACCTGACCATCTATGGTGTTCGTGACCGGGTGAAGCTGATTCGTGAAGATGCCACGGGCAAGAAGGAGATAGTCACCCTGAACCTCAACGATGCCAGCATCATCAACTCACCCTACTACTACCTCCAGCAGAACGACATCGTCTATGTAGAGCCCAACAAGGTCAAGGCCCGCAACAGCAGCGTTGGCCAGACCACCTCCCTCTGGCTCACCTCCACCAGCATCCTCATCTCCCTCGCCTCCCTCCTCTATAGCATCCTCAAGTAATTCTGGCGCTATAAGATTCTACGAGCCGAATAATACCGATAACTTATGAACAAACTCTTTTTATTCCTATTCATGTTCTTTTTTACTGGTCTTGGAGTTCAAGCCGTTCCCCTCTGGCAAGGTGAACGAGAAAAGACCATTGAAATCCGCGAGAAGATAGGCCTGGACTATACAGTGCCAGACTTTCAGGTGACTAAGATTATCCCGGAGACTATTGGTGCCCGCTTGGCCAAGTTAATTCGTCTTTTAGAGGCGAACTATAAGCAGGGCGTCTACAATCATTATCTCTCCCGCATGATGGACCGCCAGCTTGGTGACGAGAAACAGCATTTCCTGACCATCGAGAAGCTGAAAATCCGAAGCATCCGGAAGCAAGACAGCGTTATCTCTGTACGTGTTCAACTGCAATCCTCCGAAACACGACAGATGGGAAAGCTGAAAAGGAATGTCGATTTTGTCTTCATCAATGGTGTCTCTTCAGATATTTTTGTCAACGACCTCTTCTGCGACCTCGCCCATTACCTGAAGGACGATGAGTAGCCTGCAAATCTTTTTATATAAAACATTTTCTTGATTTGTTTGGGGATTTTGTAAAATTGTCGTATCTTTGCACCTGAAAAACAAATCTTGTTATGTGTCAGACTAGTATCATATCACAGCATATAGGCCGTATTGGAAGACGTTCTTTCGACCGTAGAATGCGTTTAGCCTCGCCTCTATTCGTTGAAAAGCGCGGGGAGCTGAACCGTTTGCTGAACGAAGTAGACAGGCTGAGCGACTGTCTGCACGACGAGTTCATCACCATCACCGAGGACGACTACCGTATGTTTGGACCTGAGCTGAAGATAGTCATTAGCACACTGAAGGCCTTGCGCCATGAGAGCCAGGTGCGCCCTGAGCTGAAGATATACGACAATCGTATGCGCGAGCAGATACTTGATTTGGAGGAATTGGATCATGATATTTACGTTTTTCGAGTGAAGGCACCCAAGAACGAAGGATTGCAGAAAGCTTTGGATTCGCTGAAAGACCTTGATTATTCCAAGTTCCCGTTCTAGTCATATGGTGAATTTCGCAAGTGTCAGTACATTCCGGGTACGCCTGGCCTCGCTGCTCAAAGTGAAGCGAGGAGTGTATTCTGCGGCGTCAAAATCTATCTGCGATGCTTTCCAAAATGCTAGTATAGAGCAGATACGTCAAAACCGCGATATGGTGTTGATGAGAAACGACTCTGTAGTCATCAAATTACGATTGCAGGATAAGAAGCAGCATCTCTCGAAATCAGATGGCTATCGGTTGATATATCTGGTGCTGAAAGAGCGGCCAATTGTAGTATTCTTAGATATCTATCCTAAACGGGGTCCGCTTCAGCAATTGGATATTGAAGATAACGAAATCGAATACCTTGTCAACGAGTTCTATTCAGAGTTGAATGCTTCAAAGTTGATTGCCCACGACATTAATGACCACCTCAAGGAGATTCACGTTTAACCCATTCCCACTCTGCGAGAGCCCGAATGCTCTCCGTGTCCATCCGATAAATCCATGTTCGCATCTTTCTGCGCTATCCGCGTTTTCTGCGAGCCTGTATTATTACCATGCTCTCCAATCACTGATATATTTTCTAAATATTCATGTCTTCTTCTGCGAGCTACAGACGTATCGCCAAAAACACGCTCTTTCTCTATCTACGGATGGTAGTCGTGATGGGAGTGAGTCTTTACACAGTAAGGGCGGTTCTTCATCAGTTGGGTGTTGTTGACTACGGAATCTATAATGTCGTGGGAGGTGTTGTGAATATGTTCTCCTTCCTTAATGGCACGCTCTCTACTTCTTCTCAGCGTTATTTCTCGATAGAGATAGCCAAAGGAGATAAGGAGAGGTTGAACCAGTGGTTTTGTCTGAACATCACAAGCTTTTCTATCTTTATCATATTGTTTCTTTTTATAGCAGAAACGGTTGGTCTATGGTTTGTTAATACACAGATGACTATACCTGCAGAGCGACTGTTTGCAGCTAATGTGGTGTATCAGTTCTCTATTATTTCATTCTGTGTACATTTCATTAATATTCCTTATAACGCTTTAATTATTGCTCATGAACGCATGAGTGCCTTTGCCTATATCAGTATTATTGATGCTGTGTTGAAGTTAGCTATTGTCTATTTTCTGTCAATATCGACTTGGGACAAACTGGTGGTTTATGGTTTCTTGATGTTTCTGCTTTCTTGCAGTATTACCTCTGCCTATATCATCTATTGCTTAAGACGTTTTAAAGAGTCAAAATATCACCCTTATTGGAATACAAGTGAAATAAAGGAACTCCTTGGTTTCTCAGGCTGGCATTTCCTTGGGACCTTTGCTGTGGTTACTCGTAGCCAGGCCATCAATATCCTTTTGAACCTATTCTTCAACCCCGCTATTAATGCAGCCCGTGCCATTGCTTTCCAAGTATATAAAGCTGTGAATCAGCTTTCAAGTAACTTCTTTGTGGCCGTCAGGCCTCAGATTTTCAAAAGCTATGCGACGGGTGACAACGAAGAATTGTATAAACTGATTATGCGGAGCACCACGATGTGTTCCTTCTTGGTTTCTATATTGGTATATCCTATTTTGGCTAATACGGCTTATATATTAGGTTTGTGGCTGAAGGAGGTACCAGACTATGCTGTTATCTTTACGCAGCTGGTCTTAATCAATGGACTGATAGATGCCACCAACGGACCGACGATAGCACCAGCGTTTGCAACTGGTAAAATCAGGAATTATCAGTTAGTAGTATCATTCCTTATTTTTCTGAATCTTCCCATATCGTATATAGCCTTGAAGTTAGGGTGTGAGCCAACGGTGACCATGAAGGTATCTATTAGTCTGTCATTGGTCACTGCGATTGTTCGTGCTTATCTGCTTCGTTCAATGATTGGCCTTCCGTTTGGGAAGTATCTGATATTGTTTTTTAGGATTGTGGTTGTTTCATTATTTATCTGGGGTGTCATTTCTTTGATAAAAAATAACGAAGCAAATAGCTTTGTTTCTCTGTTAGGACGGTCAACGATCATTGCTGTTCTTGTTGTAGTGAGTTATTTTAGTATGGTCATGGAGAGAAATGACTTACGAGCTGTTATCAATTATGTTAGAAGAAGATGAATTTTTTCCATAAATGTATCTTATTGAGAGCAAAGATACCCTCTTTGTTGAGGGCATTGTTGCCCTCTTTGTGGTTTAATTTTAAATATCTGCCTTTAAGGCAAGCTATAAGACTTCCTATTTTGGTCTATAAGCCGCATTTTCTGCGCCTTAAAGGCTCAGTGGTTATTGATTCGCCCTGTATACATTTGGGGATGATTCGATTAGGTTTTTTTACGGCAGATGTTTACCCCAATGCTGGTATTACTTTGCGCATAGAAGGTAAAATCATCTTTCAAGGGAGATGCTTCATAGGTAATGATTGCTATGTGATATGTGGTAAAGATGGAGAGATAGTTTTCGGTAATGATTTTAAAGCAACTGGTGGTATAAGATTAGTTTCACAGCACGGTATTCACTTTGGAAACCATGTTTTAGTAGGTTGGGGCAATACGATTATAGATACTAATTTCCATCCTCTATACGATATGGAGAAAGAGCATTTTAAGAAAGCTTTTGGCCCCATCAATATAGGTGAAAACAATTGGTTTGCAATGAATTGTTTAGTCATGCCTGGTGTGACAACACCTGTGCATTGCATATTTGCTGCCCGGACTATTGTAACACGGGGCGGTCAATATGAATCGTATTGTGTTCATGGCGGGTCTCCCATAGGAGTGTTAAGTCGAAATGTCATGCGTATTATCGGTCAAGATGCCATAAAAGACTATACTGACAAGAACTACTCTTTCGTATGAAAATTGCGATTATCGTACATAACTTGACAGGTGGCGGAGCTGAGAGGGTTGCTGCCATGTGGGCAACGGGGTTCGCCGCTCGCGGACATGATGTGGTGGTGATAACACATGATGCAAAAGATAGACCTATTACCTATCAATTGTCAGAGGATGTCAGACTTAAGAATATAACAACCCATTGTTCAAATAGGTTGCTTCGTATTTTGCAACGGACAATGATGTTACGCTCTTTACTGAAAGGAGAAAAGCCTAATGTGGTTATCGATGTAATACCGGACTATTGGAAGGCAATAGCTATGATAGGACTTCCCTGTAGAAAGATTTCGACGGAACATTCTTCTTTTGAAAGACCTGAAAAAGCAAAGGTTCCTTTTAATCGATATAAAAAGATTTACTTGAACAGATTGTATGACCATGTGACAGTTTTAACCCAGGCCGATAAGGCTGTGATAGGCAGCCAACTGAAGCATGTGTCAGTGATGCCCAATCCATTGGCATTTCCCCCAGCCACTATCATTCCTCGTAAAGAGAAAGTCGTCCTTGCAACCGGTAGATTGGATTCATGGCATTATAAGGGCTTTGATATTTTGATTAAGGCATGGGCAAATATAGCAGATAAGGTTGTTGGTTGGAAGCTTCAGATAGCAGGTGGTGGTAATGGCAAGGGATTAGATTATCTGCAAAAGCTTTGTAAAGATTACGAAATTTCTGATTCTGTGAACTTTGTGGGTTTCCAATCCAATATCCTTCCTTATTATCAGGCGGCGTCTATTTTTGTACTGAGCAGTCGTTATGAGGGCTTTGGTCTGGTCCTGATTGAGGCGATGAGCCAGTGATGTGCCTGTATAGCGTGTGACTATAAGGGGCGACAAAAGGAAGTTATAGCCTCCGAAGAACAAGGCCTTTTGTGTGAACCTGAGAATATTCAGCAATTGAGTCAATCAATGTTGTCATTAATACAAGATGAGAACAGACGCAAGGATATGAGAGCTCACGCTATTGCACGCGCTTCAGACTTCCATATTGACAGAATCATGGACAAGTGGGAAAAATTATTGAATGGAGAATGAGACAAAATAATAATTCTGTAGCATGCAATATCTTGGCTGGTGCATTTTTAGTGCATACTTTCTGCCATTTGCTGGCGAATTTTTCGGTGCTATATATTGTCAACAATCTCAAGATATATGTGTTGTACTTATTTATAGGGTTATACATATTGACTGCTTTGTTAGACCATTCGGTCATTTCAAGAAATCTTAAAAGGACGATTACTTTTGCTTCCTGCTGGGGAATCATCTATCTATTTGCATACTTATATTCAAATTATAAGACAGCGGGTGGAGATTTTGTTACTCTTATAACAGGAGCTATGTTCTTTAGCTTCAGTAGGAGAGTCCAGGAAAAGTGTGTTCACTGGTTTATTATTATACTTGCATTCATCTGTTTGCTCTCTGCGGTGGAATATGTTATCGCTATTTTAACAGGAATCAAGGTTGTGATTGCACATGTACAACGTCACCTTGTACAGGGAACCCAATATTTTGACGAGACGCTCTTTAATGTGATGAGGACAGAAGGCTCCTTCCCTCGGTTCCAGTCGCTGACAGAGGAACCTGGCCTATTAGGGACCTTGTGTGCGTTTATGCTATTTGTGACGGGGCGTATAGAAAGGTATCGTTATCCTTTTTATATCTTCTTAGCAAGCACTCTTTTATCTTTCTCGCTTGCTGGATATATCCTCGCTTCCTGCTATTTGCTGACGCTTAAGGTTAAAAATGTAAAGGTGTTGGTTGGGACTATAGCCATTGGAGTATTAATAGCAATGTATTTTGGTGATTTTTTCCAACGTTTGATATATGAACGATTACAAACGGACGACATTGATACCCGCACAAATGCTTTCTTTGACATGCATTTCTACCATGTATTAGAGAGTGGAGGACTTTGGCTGGGTAAAGGTGAGATGGACTATACGATAATCGGAGGTAATGCTGGGGCAAAGGTTTGGATTTACCATTATGGTGTCTTGGCTTTTGGAACCCTCTTCTGCTGCTATAATTATCTGTTTTGCTCCCTGATGAGGAAATGGACAAATTTTCATGTGATTTTTTTATTGACATTCTGGATGTCATTCTATCAGAGGGCCACAATAAGCGAACCGTATAGTATACTTCCTTTTGTTGGAATAGCATTGTTAGACAATAGACGAAAGCAGATACTAATTTATAGGAGGGACGTTTTACCCGAATACCATCAACATGACGATAGTAAAGAAAATAGGTAATTTTATATGTCACCCCAGTGTGGGGTTGAATGTCATGTTGAGCTCCATTGCTCCTTTGATTAGGAATGATGAGCTTTTTATTCGGATGAAGTGGAAGCTACGAATGAACTATCCGTTAGACTTAGAACATCCGCAAACATACAATGAGAAACTGCAATGGCTGAAATTGCATGACAGAAAGCCTATCTACACCACTATGGTAGATAAATGTGAGGCTAAGAAGTACGTGGCAGATATTATAGGTCAGGAACATATTGTTCCAACGCTGGCTGTTTATGACCGAGTGGAAGACATCGATTTTGATACTTTGCCTCATCAGTTTGTGCTGAAATGTACGCATGACAGTGGAGGTGTCGTTATTTGTCGCGACAAAGAATTCTTCGATAAAAAACGAGCACTTAGGAAGTTGAAGAAGTTTCTAAAAAGAAGTTACTTTTGGCAAAACAGAGAATGGCCCTATAAAAATGTAAGACCTCGCATTATAGCAGAAAAGTATATATCAGACGAAAACGGAGAGTTAAAGGATTATAAATTTTTTTGCTTTAATGGAATTCCTCAAATCATGTTTGTGCTAAAAGACAGAGGAATAGATACTAGACTGAATTTCTATGACATGGAATTTAACAAACTACCATTTGAAAGAGGTTATCCCAATTTCAAAAATGAAGAGGAGAAACCACAGGGATGGGATGAAATGATTGAAATGTCAAGGCAACTTTCTAAGTGTATGTCCCATGTTCGTATCGATTTTTATAATATTAATGGGCATATTTATTTTGGTGAGTTGACCTTTTTCCCTGGGTCTGGTCTTGAACAATTTAAACCTATGAAGTGGGATTGTATTATGGGCGAATGGATAAAATTACCTGAAAATGCAAGGAAGGATGATAGCAACTAAAAAGGTATTATGCTTGATTGATGGTTTAGGCTCAGGAGGTGCTCAGCGTCAGTTGGTGGGATTGGCTAATCTATTGCAAGAAAAGGGCTATGCAGTTTTGTTTGTCTGGTATCACGACTCTGATTTCTACAAACCCTATTTGCAAGAGCAGCGGATTGCTTATGTCCAACTTGGTGCTAACAATAAGTTACAGAAGTTCTATCGTGTATGCAAAGTAGTAAGGGAGTTCCGGCCAGACACCATCATCAGCTATATCGATGGTCCTGCCATGATGACTTGTGCATTTAAGTTGCTTGGTTTAACGGTAGCCAAAATCATAGTATCGGAAAGAGCCGTGATACAAAAAGTAACTAGGCATCAAAGAATAAAATACAATTTGTACAGATGGGCTGACAAGGTGGTCTCTAATGCTCAAGAACAAACCAATCTGATAAATAACACATTCCCATTCTTAAGGGAAAAAAGCTTGACAATTCGCAACTTTGTCGACACAAGTTATTTTCAACCAAGTTGTCATTCTGAACCAAAGAAGGACAAGGCGATTGTCATGTTAGTGGTAGGAAGGATTTCAAGGCAAAAGAATCCGATATTGTTAATGAAGGCTATCAAGAAGGTTCAGTATGAAGGAATTGCAATCAAAGTAAAATGGTATGGTGGTAAGTCTCATGGACAAGAATGCTACTTTGACGAAGTGCAGGAGAATTGTAAGATGATGAACTTTGGAGATACTTTTTGTTTTTTTTCGCCGACAATCAAAGTCTTAGAAGAATATCAGAGATGTGATGTGTTTTGTTTGCCGTCACTGTTTGAGGGTTTCCCTAACGTTGTGTGCGAAGCAACGAGCTGTGGAAAACCTATATTGTGTAGTAGTTTAAATGACATTTCTTTTATAGTTCATGATGGGGAAAATGGCTATCTTTTTGATCCTACTTCTGTAGAAGATATGGCTCAAAAGATAATGAAATACTGTATGTTGACTGCTGAGGAGAGATATTTGATGGGTAAGCGAAGCCGTGAAATAGCTTTGCAACATTTGTCGGAAGCCTCATTTGTGCAGAAATATATAGACATCATAGATGCGTGAAGCCCTATGAATAATAAAGATCGTATTTTACGGGCAATAAAGCAACCTCGATATTTAGTTGCTTTCTTCGTACGGAGATGTGCACGTTGGATAGGAAGTGATAGATTCTATGTCAAGACAATTTACCGTTTGTATACAGGTAAGAGGTTAGACTTAGTTTATCCTCAGACTTATAATGAGAAATTGAACTGGCAAAAACTGTACGACCATAACCCTCTCTACACAAAGATGGTTGATAAATATGCTGCAAAAGAATATGTGGCAAATATAATCGGTAAAGAATATATCATTCCTACATTGGGTTGTTGGGAAACGCCTGAAGAAATAAGTTGGGATAGCCTGCCAGAAAAATTCGTTCTTAAAACAACTCATGATTCCGGAGGGGTTGTTATTGTCAAGGATAAGCGTTCTTTGAACAAAAGAAAAGCTCTTAAGATACTGTCACAACATTTAAAAGCTGATAATTTTTCATTCACTCGTGAATGGCCCTATAAAAATGTGCCACGAAGAATTATAGCAGAACAATATGTAGAAGATAAAAAAACTCATGAGTTGAGGGATTATAAGTTCTTTTGTTTTAATGGCCAAGTAAAGGCCCTATTTGTTGCACAAGACCGTGGAAAGTCTGGTGAAGAGGTGAAATTTGATTATTTTGATTCAGATTTCAACCATTTAGATATTCATCAGTATCATGCGGCAGGCAAGGAGATTCCGGAAAAACCCGTTCAATTTGATGAAATGAAGCAACTTGCATCCAGACTGGAAAAAACCGTGCAAGTTGACCCCATCTGACCAAATGAAAATGACCCCTGTGA
>ERZ842401.3452-NODE-3452-length-19661-cov-5.791543_pt1 | contig 19661 bp, 20 predicted proteins | sample MGYA00521270_ERZ842401 | MGnify/ENA primary metagenome ERZ842401 (study PRJEB31892, sample SAMEA3878208) | bioreactor metagenome | biome: Moose rumen | place: Sweden | collected 2011-10 | study: EMG produced TPA metagenomics assembly of the PRJEB12797 data set... | reverse complement strand
AGCTCGTAAGCCTGACCGGGATATCTGCTTCTTTTCGTCATAGCCGGTGTTCCGCAGCCGTACCCAAGGACCATGCCCTGATCCTCAAAATTGATATATCGGACAAGGGTTTTGTAATGCGCCGTAAGAGCCTCAAATGTCCAGTCATCCGCATTCCATGCCACAGTCAGAAGTGCCGATTTCAGATTCCTGCTGCTTAAACTGCTGTTATATGCACAGAACCGGTCAACTGTCATTTTTAACTGTGCCGTCATTCCATAATAATATAATGGCGTAGCAAACACCACCATATCCGACTGTAAAAGTTTTTGTCTACCACTTTCACCTGCTTCCCGCTTTCCTCTGCACCTCTTGTAAATTCCCTAACCAGAATATTTGTAGAGCCTTTCCTGTTCGGACTTCCCATCAATACAACAATCTTCATATGCAAAATTCTCCCCGTCATCAAGCAAAGTATATTCTTCCGTAACTACTCAGCATAGCCACAAACACCTGCTGTTTGTGGCGTATCATAGAGTATATTCAGCCAAAGGCAGGCTGCCTTTGTGCAAAGCACAAACTATTAATGTAGCCTGCCGTAACTGCTCAGTGCCAAGGGTGCTGAGCAGTTAAACTCAGCCATAAAAGTATAATATATGCAGAGCGAAGATTTCTAAATAGGAAACATGTGTGAATGGAGGGAAAAAATATGAATCGATCAAAGAAAAAAATACTTAGTGTGGGTTTGGTGTTTTTAGCTGCATTGTCTGTTATAGGGATTTTTTCATGGCGGCATGCTTCTATGGAAGCAGAGGCAGCACAGAAAAAGACGGCGATCGTATATTTTAGTGCGACAGGAACGACAGAAGGCGTTGCCCAAAGGGTGCAAAAGGCTACAAAAGGGCAGCTTATAAAAATTCAGGCGAAAGAACCGTATTCTGAGGATGACCTGGACTGGACGAGTGATGACAGCAGGGTGGTAAAGGAGCATGAAAGTGCTGCTTCTCCGGCAGAAAGCAGTGTGCGTCCCGGCATTAAAAATATAAAAGCAATCAAAAAGGCAATCAAAAAAGCGAAGGTAGTTTATATAGCATATCCGATCTGGTGGGGAGAGGCACCGCACATTGTATACAATCTAGTAGAAAATGTCAGCCTGAAAGGGAAGACGGTAATTCCGTTCTGTAGTTCCATGAGCAGCGGGCTTGGAAATAGTGCTAAAAATTTAAAGAAAAATGCAGTCATATCATCCAAAACAAAATGGCTGAAAGGAAAGAATTTTTTTGAGGTTCCTTCACAAAAAAAGATCAATAAGTGGATCAAGTCCTTGAAATATTAAAGGACTGATAATAATAGAAATGAAAGAGAGGATGTTATTATGGAGACCATTACATTGAACACAGGAGCAAAAATGCCTTTGGAGGGATTTGGAGTATTTCAGATTCCGGATGCAGAAGAGTGTGAAAGGGTAGTTTACGATGCGATTAAAACGAATTACCGGCTGTTAGATACCGCTGCTGCGTATATGAACGAGGATGTATATTGTAAAGGGTAGATGTCAGATTTCCGCTGAAAGTATTGTAAAATAGCGGATTTCCTCCATCTGCTACTTTACAACATATGCGGCTGGCTCATTTGTGGTGATTTTTGACAGTGCTAATTACGAATATGTATAAGGATGACAGGGACAGCTTGAGTAAATATCAGCTGTTCTTTTCTTGTATATCTGATGAGAATTTCTAAATCGGATGATTGTATCTTTAACAGATGAAATGTGACTGTGGCAGGGTGTTTGACTGTATACAGGGAAAGGGGTTAGGGATGCAGAGCCGAAGAGAAGAAGTTGTGGTAAAGAAGACGATAGAAGCAGGCGTATTCTACAGACGAATAGGCAATACAAGATTCAAGGTCAGGATACATACTGATGCTCCGGTAAATAAAGGGGAGAGTATGGTAATCGATTCTACTGCAACTATAAAAGAAAAGATACGCCGAATGATCCAAAATGAGCTTGATGTATCATTTAAGCATCTTGGCGCTCCAAAACCATTACAAGCCACAAGCGATCCAGCCGCAGGGAAGGAGTTCCTATGACGGATATAAAACAGATGAGCAACAGTATTACGGCACTTTATGAGAGGCTTTCGAGAGATGATGAACTGGCGGGTGACAGTAATAGCATTGTCAACCAAAAGAAAATGCTGGAGGACTATGCCAGGAGCAATGGATATGGGAATATCCGGCATTTTACGGATGACGGGTGGAGCGGCGGGAATTTTGATCGTCCCGGCTGGAATGACATGCTGAAAGGGATTGAGGATGGTCTGATCAGCACCGTGATTGTGAAGGACATGAGCAGAGTCGGTCGGAATTATCTGCAGGTGGGATTTTATACGGAGGTGTTGTTTCGGGAGAAGGGAGTGAGATTCATTGCCGTCTCAAACGGTGTTGACAGCAGGGACAATGCCAGCAGTGAGTTTGCACCTTTCCTCAATATCATGAACGAATGGTATCTGCGTGACAGCAGCAGGAAGATCAAGGCTGTCTACCGGGCGAAAGGAATGGAGGGGAAGCCTGTGACAAATAACCCGCCCTATGGCTATGTCAAGGATCCGGATGATAAGGATCACTGGATCATCGATGGGGAAGCAGCGGATGTGGTACGTAGGATTTTTGCCATGACGGTTGAGGGAATGGGATCCTACCAGATTGCAAAAGTGCTTTCCAATGAAAAGGTGGAGAAGCCATCGTACTACCAGTGGAGGCGGGGAAGGGGATGTTATAAGAACCAGTGCGACATTGATCATCCCTATGCGTGGATGGGGATATCTGTGATTAGAATGCTGGAGAGACCGGAATATATGGGCGATACGGTCAATTTCCGCACGTCCAAGGAATCATATAAGGATAAGGTGTCAAAGAAGAATGCAAAGGAAGAAGTCATGATCTTCCGGGATACCCATGAGGCGATCATCGACAGGAGAACATGGTACATGGTGCAGGAACTGCGCAAGACGGTGCGGCGAATTGGCAAAGCCGGAAGCGGAATGCCCAATCCGCTGACTGGGAAGATGATCTGTGCAGACTGTGGTGCAAGGATGCATAACCAACGTGAAACCACAAGGGCTGGCAGGGATTGGCGCGGTCTGCCAAATGGAAAAACGAGGAAAACTCCGGACAGTTATAACTGTTCCACTTATAATAACTCCAGAAAGAAAAATGACTTAAGCTGCTGCTCCCATTATATACTCACGGACTCCATTCGGGCGCTGATCCTCGAAACGATCCGTTATGTGTGCAAAAACGTGATGGAGGATGAGAAAGGCTTTTGTGAGGAGCTTCGGAAGGAGTCCCGGATAAGAAGCAAGCGGGAGTCGGATAAAGCAGCAAAGCAGATCGCAAAATGGGAGAAACGGTCGGGTGAACTGGATATGCTGATCAGAAAGATTTATGAGGACAATGTGACAGGGAAACTTAATGACAGACGATTTTCCATCCTGCTTGATGGCTATGAAAAGGAGCAGGCGGAAATCGAAGCGGCATTGACGAAAGAGAGAAATAATCTGGAACAGTATGAAAGCGATACGGACAGGACGGAGGAGTTTGTGGCGCTTGTGAAAAAGTACACGGATTTGGAGGAACTCACAACGCCAATGATCAATGAATTTGTGGATAAGGTGCTGGTTCACAAGGCAGAGAAAGTAAATGGGGAGAGGCAGCAGGAGATTGAGATTTTTCTGAATCATATCGGAAAAGTGGAACTTCCGGAAACAGAGCTTACACCGGAGGATGTGGAGGCAGAGAAAGAAAAGAGAAGGATCCGGGAGAGGAACGCTTTATACCAGAGAAGGCGCAGGGCAAAGATCAAGGCAAAATCGGATGCAATTCTCCGGGCAGTTGCGGAAGAGGACAGACAGGCACAGATAGCGAGAGCAGAAGAAATGGCGGACAGGTTTATGGAGGACGAAGGGCTGGAACTGGAAGCGTCCGTGCTTGCAGGGGAACATAAGGAATATGTTGATTGTGGAATATTCCCGGATATGGAGGAGGTTGAAAGGAAGTACGGGGAGTATCTGGCGAGGAAGTGAGCCGCATGAAGTAGTGTATGGAGAGCTTGAGAGTGTTATGAAAGAAGGAGAGCACAGGTTTGTTCTGGGATGAATGACCTGTGTTTTCTTTTTGTGCTATATGTCGTATATTTTGTGTGGTGAAAGAGTAGCAGCGAAACTGCTGTTTCCCGACCGCAGGGAGGGAAAGGTTTGGGCAAAGCCCAACAGGGGTGTCGGGGGCAGCGCCACTGACCAGGTGACGCTCTGGGGCAAAAGTTCCACTTTTGACACAGAGTGTCTGTGCTTGTTAAGGGGGTTATAGTTCCTAAAGCCATCTGTGGGATTCGCCGACAGGGAGGAATGATAGAAGAACCGCATTTATTTTAGTAGGGATATAGTGTATTTTTGCTGAAAAATAATTTGTTTTGAAATCATGTTGAATGGGAGAAAGTTTTACAGGATATCAGGATAGTGGTAAAATGATTCAGAATTCATGGAAGATAAATGGGGATGGGGTAATAAAATTTATTTTTCAGTTTTCCGGCTGTCCGCATCCTATAAACCCATGTATCTAATTCTGCGATTCATAAACAAAAATTTGTTGTAAATCCATCACAAAAAATTACATATATGTACAAAAAAATGCACATGTGGTATGCTATTATTTAGCCAGTGAAAGAATTGTCCTGTAGTGATAAGAAGTGGAGGTTTCGTATGGGTGAATTCGATAAAATCATTGGTTATGGAGACATTAAGCTGGAGCTTAAAAGGTTTGCTGATGTCCTGAAAAATTATGGAAAGTACTCAAAATTGGGTGTTTCAATTCCAGGAGGAATTCTCCTCTATGGCGATCCGGGCATTGGCAAAACGTTGATGGCAAATTGTTTTATTGGTGAGAGTGGATGTGACACCTTAGTTTTGCGGAAAGAAAAGCCAAATGGAGATTTTGTGGATCAGATTAAGGAGACATTTGAGAAGGCCAAGAATGATCCTGAGAAAGTAACTATTGTATTCCTTGATGACATGGACAAGTTTGCAAATGAAGATTATGTACATCGGGATGCGGAGGAATATGTGGCAATACAGTCTTGTATGGATGACTGCAGGGGATTTGGCGTTTTTGTCCTTGCGACAGTAAATGATAAGCACTATCTTCCCGATTCCCTTTTAAGGGCAGGCAGGTTCGACAAGATTATAGAGGTTCACGAACCAAAAGGAAAAGATGCAGAACATCTTATCAGACATTTTATGTCTCTTAAGCAAACTGTTGGCAACGTTGATATTCAGGAGATATCAAGATTTATGGAAGGAAGATCCTGTGCTGAACTGGAAGCAGTTATTAATGAAGCAGGCATATATGCCGGATATGAAGGGAAAGAAAAGATAGAGCAGGAACATATTATAAAGGCATGTATGAGAATACTTTTTGATGCACCGGAATGTATTGTCCCTGATGATGTTGGCATAAAAAGTATCGCTGTTCATGAAGCGGGACACGCAGTTGTGGCCGAGGTTCTTGATGCAGGAAGTGTGACATTTGTTTCGATATGCAGGCATTCCGGTTCAGTGGAAGGATTGACAAAAATACATACACCGGATGGGTGGGATTTTTCCAAGAAATTACAGGAACATGCTGTTATCGAGGGGTTGGCGGGTAAGGCGGCAACAGAAATGGTATATGGTATTGCGGATATGGGCTGCAATGCAGATATGGACAGGGTTTTTGAGATGGTAACAGGATTTGTGGATAATAGCTGTACGTTAGGATTTGAGACATTTGAAGGGAATAATTCTTCAGAATATCTGAGGGAAAAGAAGGACAGGCTCATTGCATCTGAGGTTGAGCGATATTATCAAATAGCAAAGAGGATTGTCGCCGAAAACAAAGAATTCCTTGATTCTGTAATGACAGCATTGTTGGATCATTATACGGTCACATACCGTGAGATGGAGGAGATCAGGAAACGGATAAAGAGTAAAGCCCCCATATTTCAAAATTGAGACTGGACAAAGGCGAGATGGTATGAGAGGAGGTAAACATGAATCATAAGATATATGTGGTGGGCATTGGTGGAGCCGGTGTAAATATCACTAATAAAATATCCGATAGCGAAATCTCGGAGTTATCTGTTGTTGGAGTTGATACAGGGAGAAATGTTTGCAACTGGCATTCACGAGCAGACTACAAAATTCAGATGGGAAAAGAAGCCACAAAGGGTATAAGTGCAATGGGCAGTAGATATCGAGGGAACCATTATGGACGGGGAAAATACTGTAAGCATTTTAGAGGAGATAAAAATCAGGTATAGGGATGTCCTGAGTAGTGATATTACACAATTTCCGTATAACGGAGGAGCATGATATGTTTGCAACAGGAAATAAGAAGATGTTGAATATGCTGATTTTGGAAATTCTGCGGAAATATACAGATGAGGATCATCCCCTATCCCAGCAGGAAATCATAAAATTGCTTGATGCTAATTATGGGATGGAATGTGACCGGCGGTCTGTAAAAAATAATGTATTGTCCCTCAAGGAGATGGGGTATGACATTTCAATGGAAAAGGGATATCGGCTTTTATCCAGGGAATTCGATGATTCAGAATTGCGGATTCTGATAGACAGTGTCCTTTTCTCAAAATCCATTTCAACGAAGCAGGCAAAGGGGCTGATTGGAAAAATCCAAAGTTTGGCGAGCAATTATTTTAATGCAAAGGTTTCGTATGTCAGCAACCTCCCGGAATTGAACAGGACTGTTAATAAACGGGCTGCATATTCCTTGGATGTTATAAATGATGCCATTGCTGCAAGAAAAAAAATCAGTTTCATTTATAACGAAATAGGAACAGATTTCAGGCTGCATCCTAAGAGAGAAGAGCCGTATATTGTCAATCCTTATCAAATTGTTGCAAACAACAGCAGGTTTTATCTGATAGCAAATTATGATAAGTATGATAATGTCTCCCATTTCAGAATTGACAAGATGACGGATGTTCGGATACTTGAAGAGAAAGTGAAGCCGATGAGCAAAATCCTGGAACTGACTAAGGGGCTGAATCTTCCTAAGCATATGGCAGAACATTTTTATATGTTCAGCGGAGAAAGTGCCGCGGTAAAAATCAGGACAACCGAAAATATGATGTCGGAGCTGGTTGACTGGTTTGGAACGGATTTCAAGATTATAAAGAAAGAAAATGGAACAATTATTGTGCGGGTGATCTGCAACAAAGAGGCAATGAGATATTGGGCATTACAGTACGGACCATATGTTGAAATATTGGAACCACAAAGCATAAGGACTCAGATTATAGAGGATATAAGCAGAATGCAGAAAAAATATTCTGGTATTTCAGAGATATAGGGACGGATAAAAATTTTATTCAGGAGTGGAGGGGGGTACATATGTTGCCACAGGAAGAAAAACAAATGGGAATGAACAGGGAATTTTACAGTGAAGCAGAAAAGAAATTGTGGGAGATGTATAAAGAAAAAGGTGTTGGAGATTGTGAGACATGTATGGGATGCAGGGGAGAGGAGAAAAACGGGCATCTAAGCAGACCGGTATCTGCGTGGTTTGTTGGCAATAGGTTTTACGAAAATGACCATCTGTGTATCCTTTTTGTCGGTAAAAATGCAAGGGGATTTTTTCCTGATGCTGAAAAGGAAGAGGATAGAGGGGTGAGTGCGGGAATCAATAATGCTTTTAGCTGCCGACTGAATTTAACGGGAAAGGGATGGGCGTTTTGGAATTATACAAGGGAAATTATCAGGGAATGCTTTGGGGATGACAGCCCTGAGCATGTAGCACTGACAAACATGGTGAAGTGCAATAATTCTGACAGTATTGATACCACCACGGATATAATGAAAAATGCCTGTATCGGAAATTTGCACGTTCTTACAGAGGAAATTCGTACTATACAGCCTACACATGTGGTGTTCTATACCGGAAGGGATTATGATAATTACATTGAAGAAGCTGTATTTGATCGTGGTTCTGTAATCTGGGGTCGGTCAGACTGTCAGAAGGTTGGTAAATATGATTCTCCGTGGGGCGCTGGAATCGGATCCGTTGATGGGAGGAAAATACAATTTTTAAGAACCTGTCACCCGGAAAGAAAAAATAAGACGGAATTTGTCAGGCTGGTTTATGACTGGATAAAGAAAACAGAGAGTTGACAGTAAAGATTCTTAAAGAAGCGCATCATTTAGCCGGGATAGGTCGATTTAATGTTAATTCTTGTTTTAGATAATGAAAGGGGATAGTTTATATATGCAAAAGAATCAAGTAACCATGGGTATTCTGTTTATTGCGTTTTGTATTGCTGGATGCGGTTCAACTGCAAATCATGAGGTTTCGGCATCTGATTATAATTCTGTTGTGGCAGAAAGGGATGCTATACAGACAGAATTAAATGCCATAAAGCAAGAGATGGTTCCGAAAAAGGAATACGAAAGCATTGTTGCCGAACGAGACAAACTGAAACTCAAGGCGGATGCTTACGAAAGTGCGATAAAGGAACGCGATGAATTAAGAGCTAAATTAGAAGAGTATGAAAAAGAAAGCGATGTTGAAACAATAGCGGATGTTCCTGAGAATCCTGAAGAAAAAGAAATTCAAGAAAGATCAATTGGTAAGATACGATATGCAATTGCACCGGCATCTTTGGAGGACAGCTTTGGAAAACATTATGACATCGACAGTTTTGAAATCACGTCTTTAGAAGAAAGTGGTGACAAATTTTTGATATACTATACATGCACGGGGCAGGGGGACTATGGAAACATAAATTTCTTTTGTTATGACTCAGGAGGCTATCTGGTTGATAAATTTCTTGTTGCAGTGAGAACAAATAAAAGTACTGATAAGTTTAAGGTTGAAGATTCCAGATTTATTTCACATAGTACAGTTTTGATAGATGTAGAGTAAAGGGAATACTATATGGTAGTAGCGCATAAAGATGCGCACACAGCCCACACGAATACAAGCCTATGCGAAAAGTTGAGCAAAATATAAGAGAGAATGCGGCATATCATCTCTAAAACCATTGTTGTGCATCAGATGGATTTTTGATATACTTTATATGTATCATTATGCCATCTCGGAGATAATATTTTGAAGAGACATATTGAAAAAAATAAAGTGGAACAGGAGGTGCGGAGTATGGCTGCATTTAGCATTATAGAGGATATTAAGATTAATAATCCCAAGGTTATGGATGGAAGCGTCAGAGAAAGCACCTGTTGTGTCGACGCAGGAATTGACTGCCAGAAGGATCGCTGATCCTGCAAGGTTGAAGACAATTATACTTCGTGGAATTGAAAAGAGGGGAAAGACCTCAATTTTTTACTTCGTATGAAATTGGATTAGAAAGAGTCTTTTGAATTTTGTGAACACGGATTGCAGGCATGAAATATTTGATTACAGATGATGAACTACTCATATTAGAGAACACTGATTATGAGGTCAGAGAGGAAGCGGCAATAATGCTGCGGGATGGAGGAAAAACATGCAAGATGAAAAACATATGTTGAACACAGCAGATAAAAAAAGCGATTTTCCAATCAGTAATGGAAATTCATCAGAGGAATCAAATTTTGCCACAACTATTGAATTGACAGTAACAGACAAAGCGGAAGATGATTTTAGCCTTAAGTGGGCTGTTGTTGGTTACAATAGAGCTAATTTTTCGGAAGAATTTATCGCATCCCATCCGATGGATTTTTATGAAACAGAAGAAGATATTTCCGGAGTGTATGACATTTATTTGATGAATGAACACGGACACTATACTCCGTCTATAGAATTCAGAAATTCAAAGGGCGTTGGCTTTAAGAGTGCGCTGACGTTTTTGGGAACGGCACCGAATCATGCAGGAGAGGGCGATTTTCGGTTAAAGCATTTACGTATGCTATTTGGAATGGATGATTATTCTTTTTATCCGTTTGATTTTGCGGATGTATGTCAAGTATTGGGTGATAAGGATCTTACAATTGACGCAAGAAGTTTCTCGTCTGAGGACTCTGTTGAGAATATAATAAAGTGGATTCGTGGTATTGGGAAAGAGCATCATATTAAAGATCAAGAGATTGTAATTGTTTTTGAGGGAGATAACCTTACATTTGCAGCAGAATTGTCTGAAAAGATATCTGAGTGTTTTTGTGTGAGGATAGGTATTCTTGCGGTTTATTCTGAAAATGTTGATTCAGAAGTGATGAATATTAGCCTATGTTGGTATGAGACCGTATCTGATATACGGAACTTGCGCAGCCGATGGGACAGATATTATGAGGGGAAGTTTCTGTACGCATCTGGAGAAAAAGAGATAGATATGGATGACTATTGTGAACTTGTTGAAAAGACATGGTGGTATCTCCGGCGTGTTAAACACCGTGTTGAGGATTATTTAAGTGATAACTCTCATTATGTTGAAGTTGACAGAACAGAGGTTTTGAGCTTTTTTGAATACGTAAAAATGATGAAAAGATTGACATGCTATTCTGTTAGACCAGATAAGGATCAGAGTAAAGATTATATTTATACTGTAACTGCAATGCTTGCAGACGAATTGGCAAGGTTAGCGTGTGGGAAAGAATTTGGAACACCCTCCTATAACTTTTATGGAGAGTTTACGGGGCTTCATGGAATTGATATGGATGTCACGCTGGCTGCCCCACATCCTGGAAGCGACAAGAGGGTTTATTACAGTACTTCGGAAAAAAATTATCAGGTTTTGTTTGAGGCGGCAAAGAGGTTAAATGAAGAAGAGGCGGGAAAATGAGTGGGTTTTGGAAATTATCATGAATAAACTGCTATTCCTGCAAAATTGCAGAGTATAGTATATGATTAGCCTCAAAAGTATTTGTACGTCATGGCTTGAGAAACATCCATAAGAACATAAGAAAAAATGATATTATTTTCGGACACAATGTACAGGCAGAGTTGTAGCTACAGAGTGGCTTAAGCGGAGAGGATAGATGCATGAAAGTAAAACTTACAGATATTATCGATGCCATCGAGATGATGGATCAGTATTCAGAATATTTTCTGGATAGAGAAACCGGTGAAATTGAATGGGTCAGCGATATGACCATGACGCAAAAGGAGCAGGAAGAAATCTATGACCGTCTTGACGAGCATGGGTTTTACAGACTTCCGACATCCTTTGATATCCGTGATTATGATATCATGGAAGATTTTGTTGACACGTTGACCGGTGCTGTACATGATAGACTTTCGTCTGCTATACAGGGACGTGGTGCGTTCAGGCGATTTAAGGATGCGGTGATAAAGATGGGGATTGATCAGGAGTGGTATGATTTTCAAGCAGCCGCATATAAGCACAAAGCGGCAAGATGGTGTGAAGAGAATGGAATTGAATATGAGGAGTAAATACTCTTATGGCTAATTTTTATGAAATGAACAATGGAACAAATGATTCAGAATTATTGATTGTATTGAACCATCTGGTGAAGCATTGGGAATATGAGGTTGTGGAATTTAAGGAAGCGGGTAACGATTATGATAAGAATAAGATCGGGCAGTACTTCTCTGCAATCAGCAATGAGGCAAATCTGAAATCATTGCAATATGGATGGCTGATATTCGGTGTGCGGAACAAGGATAAAGCAATTGTGGGATCAAATTACAGAGATGAAAAGGATTGGACACATTGAAGCTTGAAATAGCCCAAGGGACAAGCGGTAATATATCGTTTATTGAAATATACGAAGTGTATCCCATTGTAAATGGGGAGAGATTCCGTGTTGTAATGTTTCAGATTCCTGCAGCTGTTACAGCGACACCGACAGCATGGAAAGGGCATTTTTACGGAAGAGATGGGGAGTCTCTGGGGGCTTTGTCAAATGAAGAATATGACAGAATACGGGGGCAGGAAAAGAAGGACTGGTCTAAGCAGGTTTTGATGGAGGCATCCATCAATGATCTCGATAAAGAGGCCATTGCACTTGCCAGAGTAAAGTATAAAGAAAAGATGGGAAAACCGCATATCAGTGAAGAAGTAGACAATATGTCAGATGAAGAGTTTCTGATTAAGTTGAAGCTTATCATAAATGGGAAGATTACAAATGCGGCAATGCTTCTTTTGGGGAATGAAGATAGGGACTATCTTTTTGCATCAGCGCCGGAGGCTTCCTGGCGTTTATATAATTCAAAGAATGATATCAGCGACTATGAAATATTTAAAATTCCTTTTATTACTTTGAGTGACAGGCTCTTTGGCAGAATCAGGAATCTGACATATCGGTATATGCCTAATCAGATGACATTGTTTCCAATGGAAACGACACAATATGATATGTGGCTGTTGCGAGAACTTTTGAATAATTGTATTGCTCATTCTGAATACACGATCGGGGGCAGGATTTATCTGAACGAATTTGAGGACAAAATCATACTGACGAATCCCGGGTCTTTCCTGCCTGGAGCAATAGAACCGGTATTAGAGCCAAGCTATAATCCGCCTTTTTATAGAAATCAGCTTCTCGCTGAAACGATGGTGAAGCTTAACATGATCGATTCACAATCGATGGGGATCAGGCGTGTGTTCAGGATTTTGCAGGAAAGATATTTCCCCATGCCAGATTATGATTTTTCAAACAGACAGCAGGTAAGTGTGTGCGTCTATGGAAAGATACTGGATGAAAATTACATGCACATTCTTTATGATAATCAGGATCTGACACTGCAAACGGTATTCCTGTTGGATCAGGTACAAAAGAAAAAGACACTTTCCAAGGAGGCTGTTTCGTATCTGAGGAAGCAAAAGCTTGTGGAAGGACGGGTGAACAATTTGTTTATATCGGCATCTGTTGCCAAGAGTACAGAGCAGGAAGCTGAATATATCAAACAAAAAGCCTTCGACGATCAATATTACAAGGACATGATTGTTCAATATATAAAAAAATGGAAGAGCGCCAAGAAGAGCGATATCAAAAATCTTTTATGGGACAAACTGCCGGATGGATTGGATGAGAAACAGAAAGAAGCTAAAATACGCAATTTACTGACAGCATTGAAGAAGGCAGGAGTCATTACAACTGATTCGGATAATCAGCAGCGTTCAGCTTGGATCTTGGTTAAATAAGTTTCAAAATTTGAATTTAACCAAGATTTTAACCAAGAATTTAACCAAGCGGGGATAAGAAACGCTTGATTTTAGCGGTTTTTTCGCTTGGTTACTTTTGTGAAAAAAAGAGGTAACGATATAAAAAGGATACGAGTAAGGTAAAAAAACGCTAAAAATAGTGAAATTGAAAATATATGGAGTTTTTATGCAAAGAGAACCAGACAACATAGCTGTGCTTAAAAATAAGATAGAAATGCTTGAAATCGAGAACAGATTGTTAAAATCATTGTTGAACGATCATCATATCTCATATGATGGTATTCTGGAGCATACGGAGCAAGCAGGACAAGAGGTGTTTGATGAAGACCAAGGGGGACGTATCCATGAGTTAGTACTTACTGAGGAGATAGCAAACAGATTTTTCAAGCGTTTTTGGGGGCGAAGAGATGTATATGACTTGCGATATGTGAAGAAAGAAACCGGTAAAGCTGGATATTATACGCAGTGCTATAATTTCTGGAAAGCAGGATGTCATAAAAAGAAAAAAGACGGAACAGGCTGTCAGAAATGTGAATACAAGGCATATAAACCATTAAATCTGGAACTTGTGTATAACCACATGAAGGGCTTGGATCCTAATGGAAATGATGTTTTGGCGATTTATCCCATGTTGGACAATAATATGTGCAGATTCCTTGTATTCGATTTTGATAACCATGTCAAGGGTGCGGAGAAGGAGGATTATGCAAACATAGATAGCCGGTGGAAGGAAGAGGTTGATGCATTGCGTAACATATGTAAGTTGCTTGGCATTGATGCTTTAGTGGAGAGATCAAGATCCGGAAGAGGTGCTCATATCTGGATTTTCTTTGAAAAGCCAATTTCGGCAAGGTTAGCCAGGCAGTTTGGTTTTGCACTGCTTGATAAGGGTGCGGAGACGATTAATCTGAAATCTTTTTCCTACTATGACAGAATGATTCCCACGCAGGATGTCCTTCCTGAAGGGGGCATAGGAAATGTGGTAGCATTGCCGTTACAGGGACTGGCATTAAGGTCAGGGAACAGTGCGTTTATTGATGAGAACTGGAACGCATATCATGATCAGCTGGATGTATTATGGAATACAAAGGCTTTGTCAGAAGAATTTATTCAAAATTGTATTACCATATGGAATGAAACCAACCCATTCAAGGAAGCTTACGGAGAAGGGGAAGAACGGGTGAAACCATGGGAAAGTGCGGGCACATTTGAACATAAGGATTCATCCGGGATCATTGACATCACATTGTCCAATATGGTTTACCTGGATACCCTGCATATGCGACCAAAGCTTCAGAATCAGGTCAGGCATATAGCGGCTTTTGGAAATCCAGTATTTTTCAAAAATCAGGTAATGGGCCTTTCTAATTTTGAAGAATCCCGCTATATCTATCTGGGGAAGGATGAGAACGGTTATATTGGTATTCCGAGAGGACTTACAGAGAAATTATTCGAAAAATTGAAAATTGCCGGAATAGGATATCGGATCATTGATAGGAGAAGTACAAGAAATCCAATACATGTAGAGTTTCAGGGAGAACTCAGGGAATCGCAGATTCCGGCAGTTGAAAAGATGCTTGAGTTTGACAATGGAATTTTGAGCGCCGCAACAGCATTCGGAAAAACTGTAGTTTGCAGTAGTTTGATAGCGAAAAGGAAGGTAAACACATTAATTCTGCTGGAGTCTTCTGCCCTGATAGAACAGTGGATATCCGCATTGGAAAGGTTTCTAATTATAAACGAAGAATTGCCGGAGTATAAAACTCCATCCGGGCAGGTCAGGAAGCGAAAGAGCCTGATTGGCTGGCTGCAGGGAGCCCATGATTCCATGGGAGGGATTGTTGATATTGCAATGGCAGGATCTCTTTGTAAAAAGGGGGAGTTCCATCCATTGTTGGAAAAGTACGGAATGATTTTGGTAGATGAGTGCCATCACAGCGCTTCGGAAACACTCATGAACATTTTGGGGCAAGTGAAGGCGAGATATGTGTATGGGGTGACAGCGACTCCAATGCGGGGAGATGGAAAAGAAAAAATCAATTATTTTTTGTTGGGACCGATACGATATAAATATTCGGCAAAAGACAGAGCAAAGGAGCAGGGAATAGAACATCTGGTATTTCCAAGATTCACAAGAACGGTAGCCGTACATACTTCCGGCAAAGGACTACATCCCAATGCGGCATATGAGTTGGTCAGGAAGAATGAGGTACGCGACGAGCAAATCATAAGCGATATCATGGCATGTATTGAGAATGGCAGGACACCGGTGGTTCTCACAAAATATACGGATCATGCGGAAGTCCTATACGGAAAATTAGAAAATTGTGCTGACAATGTAATTTTGATGTTGGGAGGAAAAAGCAAAAAGGAGCAGCGACTGGTCGGAGAGCAGCTGGCAGGCGTACAGCCGTCGGAAAGTCTGATTATTGTTGCTACCGGACAATTGATTGGCGAGGGTTTTGATTACCCGCGGCTGGATACGCTGATCATGGCAACTCCAGTGTCTGGCAGAAATGTTGTGGAGCAGTATGCAGGTCGATTAAACAGGGACTATGAAGGCAAGAAGAATGTGATTATTTATGATTATGTGGACAATCATGTTCCGATGTTTGAGCGAATGTATGCAAAACGTCTGCGTGCATATAAACAGATAGGATATGAGTTATGTTCCAGCATTGAAGACATTCATGGGGAAGATGGTGAGGGCAAGCAAAAAGTCAATGCCATATATGATATTGATAACTATTTGGATGTGTATTGGGGAGATTTATTGGAATCCAAAAAAGAAATCATTATTTCGAGTCCAAGTCTGAATAATGAGAAGGTGAATAAGCTGATTCGGAATCTTGCATTGAAACAGGAGATGGGTTTAAAGGTCACAATTGTCACCTGGCATCCGGATGTATACAAATATGGGAAAAGTGATGTCAGGATGAGTTTGCTGGATCGATTGAAAAAGGCAGGTTTCAAAATCTGGTTCGTTGAAGGAAACTGTGAGCACTTCGCTGTTATTGATCAGAAAATTGTATGGTATGGCAGTATGAACCTGCTTTCCAAGGAAGATGCGGAGGATAATCTGATGCGTGTATATAGTGAAGAAATCGCGGCAGAATTGCTGGAGATGACTTTTGGCGGAGAAATGGAATTGCTGGAAGAATAGGGCATCGTGCCTTGTGGCTTTTCATAAGCGATTTATGATTTTGTGTGCAAAATCATGTGAGGGTGAAAAGAAATTCTAAGGCTCGGAAGAAGCGTTTACTCGCCAAGAATTTCTAAATTCACCCCGAAAATACAAAAGTAAGACGAAGGGAAAATGATATGAATCTTACCAATTTTTTAAAGCAGACAGATAGTCTGACAGAAAAGTATACAGCGGAACAGTTGAGGATGTTTATTCATGATGTTGCCAGAGTACTGCCGGAGGGGCGCAGGGAGGATTTCCTAAAGCAGCTAAAGGGATTGGATGCCGCGGAAAAGGATGAGAAGCAAAGGGAGGAAAAGGAACAGAGTTTTATAGAAGCCAGCAAAGCGGACTATGATGCGGTGATGAAAGACTTTGACATGATTGAAGCGGGGGAAGTCTCCATTTCCAGTGAGTTAAATGAGGAGTATGATGACTGGTATGGAGGAGAGGAGTTCTTTTATGAGGATCCGGAAGATATCGGCGGAATGTTGCAAAGAGCCTGTAATTTCATCCATACCTGCATGGATACGGAAGAGTATAAAAAAGGATTGGAGATTGGGGAAAGATTCTTTTCTCTTCAAATCTCCTGTTTCAGCGAGTATGGGGATGAGGATTTTTCAGTCAGGGACATGATTATGCATGATTTTCTGCACTGTGACCTGAAAAATGTTGCGTTGGATACGTTATATTGCGGATATCATGCCGTTTCCCTGAAAAAGCGTCCGGAGAAATTATACGAAATTATGACATCAGCAAAGGAAAGGGAGCTTTCGCTTGAGGCACTTTTGCAGCATGGAGAGGAAGAACTGCCGGAGTTTTCAGAGTTCTTAAAGGGATGGATTGATTATCTGGGAAAACAGACGGGTGGTGTCTCTGACAGTTTGTTTTTGGAGGCAGTAGGACTATGCAATGATACGCAGGTGGCAGACAAATATGCAAAGAAATTTGCAATAGTTCATCCTGCGCTTTATCTGGAGCTTTTGGAGCATCCGAAAGGCTCTGATCCCAGGGAACTTGCAGAGTTGGGAGAAGAGGCGTTGAAACAGATCCCGAAAAAATATATCATCCGTGGCAGGATTGCCCTGAAAACCGCCGAATACAGGCTTGCGGCACAGGAAGACAGAGAATCTGTGAAAAAATATTATCTTACCGCTTTTGAATCAGATACCAATGCAGTGAATTATCTGAGGGGTATATTAAATGGTTTGGACAAGGAAGAAGACAGAAAGGAACTGAGTCGCGTCATAGGGACTTTTGACCTTGGTAAAAGCAGCTCCTGGGAATATGGGGGAAGCGTGTCAGGTTCAGAAAGAGCTGAAAACAAGCCGGACAGGAATGCCCTTTTATCTCTGAAGTTTTTGGATGGACAATTTGAAGAGGTTTTGGAAAAGGGATTAAACCAAAGTAAGGCATTGGGTTGGTCAGGGACTTTTATGAAGCAAGGGATAGCAATGTTTTTATTGGCGCTGTATGAAGGAAAATGGAATGGGAAAGGAATCCGGGCAATGGCGGATCTGGTAAAGAAAACTTTTGGTTTTTCGATAGAGGAATACCAATATGGTCTGGATGAGGGTGCGGTTTCAGTTATAGATAGTGCTGGAAAAGAACCATTTTATGATGTAATCGCACATTGGAGACAACTGACTCCCATGGGGCAGGATATGAGGGAAAAAGTAATCAAAAAAATAGAAAAATTATTGGAGAAAAGAACGGCTGGGATTATGGAGGCAAACAGGAGAAACTATTATGGGGAATGTGCGGCCTATATTGCCGCATTGGGCGAGGTGAAGGAATCCCTTGGAGAGGTAGGAGCAAAGCAGCGTTTCATGACATCCTACAAAGAAAAATACACAAGGAGAAATGCATTCAGGGCAGAGATGAAAAATTTTGGCTGGCGGGGGTAACCATGTTACCATGTTAAGAAAGTAAGAATGATTTTATGTAGCAGTAGCCGTGGGGGTGGATTTGTGGGTAACCGGCATTATGCTACGTTGTGGGCAATCTGTGAGTGGGCTGTGGGCAGATTGCTGTCCATAGCCCACCCACAGATTGTCCATGGCGTAGCGCCGGTTATCCATAAATCCACGGCCAACTCAATCTGGAAATCTGACATTCCTACTTGACAATATCAGCATGAAGAGGCGGTTGGAAGGGCGATCGAAAAGAGTGGCGTTCCTCGTGAAGAACTGTTCATTACGACGAAGGCATATATCCATGAGATGGGTTATGAGAAGACCAAAGAAGCTTTTTCAAGATCACTTGACAAGCTGGGCTTAGAGTATCTGGATCTTTATCTGATCCATCAGCCGTTCGGTGATTATTACGGAGCATGGAGGGCTATGGAGGAATTGTACGAGGGAGGAAAGATCCGTGCAATCGGCGTCAGCAACTTCCACAGTGACCGGATCATTGATCTGTGTTTTAATGCAAAGGTGGTTCCTGCGGTCAATCAGATCGAGCATCATCCATTCTATCAGAGAGAGGATGAGGTCGAAATCATGAAGGAATATAACATCCATCCGGAAGCCTGGGCTCCTTTTGCGGAAGGTATGAACGGTATGTTTACAAATCCTGTGCTTTCAGAGATTGCCAAGGCACATGAAAGGTCAGTTGCCCAGGTGATCCTGCGCTGGGATGTGCAGAAGGGGATCACGGTCATACCGAAATCTGTTCATAGGAACCGTATGGAAGAGAATCTGAATATCTGGGATTTTGAGCTGTCAAAAGATGAGATGGAGAGAATCGGGACTCTTGACCTTGGCAGACCGCAGATGCTGGATACAAGGAAGCCAGAGGAAGTCAGAAGGGTCTATGACTATCTGAACAATCCGGTTGTGACAAGCCTGAAATAAAAAGAAGGGTACGGGGACAGGGCTATACTCTGTCTTAAGTTGGTGATGCTATGAAGAAGATAATTATGTGCTGTATGGCTATGCTGCTTGCGTTTACACTTGCAGGTTGTGCTAATGGTACAGAGACCATACAGGAAGAACAGAAAAATGCCAGGGTGTCAGTTGAAAGCATCGAAGAAAACGGGACATCAAAGTATTCGGTGGAAAAGGTCGGATTTGAACGGGACGGACTTCATATCTACGGGGAATTATATCTTCCGGAAACCGAGACACCACTTCCGCTTGTGGTCATTTCCCATGGTTTTGGCGGAAATTCAAGGGATGTAAGAGCCTATGCGGGAATGTTCGCTGAGAACGGGATAGCTGCCTGTGCGTTTGATTTTATCGGAGGCAGTCTGTTCGCCGCTGCCCACATTAAAAACGTTGTTTTTAATCAAGAATCTTCTTGGCGTAGAAGATCGGAAGAGCG
>ERZ842401.3450-NODE-3450-length-19667-cov-4.196716_pt1 | contig 19667 bp, 21 predicted proteins | sample MGYA00521270_ERZ842401 | MGnify/ENA primary metagenome ERZ842401 (study PRJEB31892, sample SAMEA3878208) | bioreactor metagenome | biome: Moose rumen | place: Sweden | collected 2011-10 | study: EMG produced TPA metagenomics assembly of the PRJEB12797 data set... | reverse complement strand
GGAGCTTGCCGCGCACACGCTGCCCGCCGCGTTCGCCCCGCGCTACGACGCGCTCAAAGCCGCCGTCCGCGCCGCCGACCAAGCCGCCGCGCTTGCGGTTCTGGCGTAATAAGGCACACCCTGCCCACCTCGTCCGCCACGCCTGCTGTATGCCCGCGCTTACGGCACTGTCGCAGTTGCCGACCAGCGCGCCGCATTTGCAGCGTTAGCGTGATAAGCGTGCTAGCGCCTAGCGCAACTACAGTGCCGCGTTTTCTATCATCTTCCTTGCGCGCTTTGCAGTGCGGCGCGTTTTTGTTACACTACTCGTATGGCTGAAAAATACTGTATGGAATGTGGCGCACGGCTTGAAACGCGCCAGCTAGCCGGCGAAGGCGACATTCCGTTTTGCTCCGCTTGCAATCAATTTCGGTTTCCTGTGTTTTCTACGGCAACAAGCATGATTGTGCTGAACGACGCACGCGATAGCGTGTTGCTTATAAAGCAATATGGTACGGATTTTTGGCGACTTGTTGCTGGCTACGTGAACAAAGGTGAAGCCGCCGAGCATACCGTTATCCGTGAGCTACAGGAAGAACTTGGAATTACGCTCACGGAATCGCAGCTTAGCTTTAATCACAGCGGTTATTTTGCAAAGTCAAATACGCTTATGCTGAATTTTATCTGCGCTTCAAGCCTCGACGTTGCCGACGCAAGCGCTATCCATCCGAATGACGAAATCGACAGCTGGTGCTGGTTTTCGCTTCAAGACGCTGCTGCCGCGCTTCCCGCCGGAAGCCTTGCCGCGCAGTTCTTTAACCGCTATCTTGCGCAGCAACAATAGCCGCTACCGGCTACAGACGCCTAACACAGCGTACAGCGCCACCATCGCGCCGAGCGCTAGCACATTGTACAGCGTGAACGTGGCAAGGTAGCGCCCCGTGCCGGGAAGCGCCGTCTCTGGCGGCTGCGTCGCTTGCGTCAGTGCGCGCTCGCGGTGCGCGGCGTAGAGCTTGTAGGAAATCAGGCTTGCAAGCGATGCTACGAGCGTGCCTAGCCCGCCTACGTTTACGCCGATAAGGAGCGCGCGGCTTTCGGCGGCGAACGGGTACAAAAGCAGCGTGGCGGGCACGTTGCTGATAAACTGACTTACCGCAACGGCAGCGCTCCATTCGTGGCCGCTAACGGCGCGCTCTAAAAACGCCTGGAGCGGCGGAATATGGGCGATGTTGCCCGTAAAGATGAAAAAAGCAACGAACGTCGCTAGCAGCATGTAGTCTATGCCGGCGAGCAGCCGCCGGTCGGTAACGAAAAGACCGAGAAAGACTGCCGCCGCCGCCGCTGGCTTAGGAAGCACACGGAACACGGCGAGCAGACACAGCACAAAGAGCGCCGTGTATACCGTTATGCGCGCCGCAATCGGAAGCCGAGGAGCTGCCGCCGCCGTCGCCCGTTCGTGGCGGTGCACGTGTCGTACCGGAGGAACGCGCTGCGGAAGCGCAGCTTGCGGCGCGGCGGTGTCGCCCGTAATTGTGCCCGCCGTGTGTAGCTGCACAATCGCCCCCAGCAACAGCAACGCGCTCAGCGCCGTATATGGCAACATCACGGCAAGAAAGCGCCCTAGCGGTAGCCCCGTCTGCTGGAACAAAAACAGGTTTTGCGGGTTTCCTAGCGGAGTAAGCATACTGCCGGTGTTCGCCGCAATCGTCTGCAAAATCACCACGCGCATAACGATGCTACCGTTGGCGACCGGCGCAAGCAAGGAAAGCGTGAACGGCACGAACGTCAGCAGCGCTACGTCGTTAGTGATGAACATGCTAGAAAAGAAGCAGAGCGCAACGAGCACGGCACACAGCGCGCGCACGGAACGGAAGCGCCGGCACAGAATGCCGCCAAGCGTGCTAAATACGCCGCAAGAGCGGAGCGCGCCAACGACGCCCATCAACGCAAACAGGATGCACAGCGTATTCCAGTCGATGTAGCGCGTATATGCGGCTGACGGCGGCACAACGCAGGCGCTCACAAGCGCGCACAACGCCGCGGCGCAAAACACAGCCTCGCGGCGCACAAACGCGGCGAGCGCGCGCAGAACGGTACGAATCATGCCGCTATTGTACTTTTTACGCTACGCAGGGGCAACCGCTAGCGTAAAATTGCTACGCACGGGCTTTCAACAGTGGAAACTTTAAGCATTTATGGTATACTATGCTATAAGCTATAGCGGAGGTTGATATGAGAAATCGCATTGTTGCTGTAACGGTCGGATGCCTTTTGTTGCTGTTGACGGGCTGTCCCGCAGTGCACCAGAACGAGCCCACAAGCGGCATTACCATTGCACTTCCCGGCGCCGGCTCTAGCCGTAGCGTGCAGACCGCCGACGACATAACTCAGTACGCGGTGGGGCTATTTTCATACGCAAAGCTGGGGCGTCTTGCGGACGCGGTGCAAGCTGGCGACGAAGCTGCGCTTACTAGCTACCTTGCCGCTGAAGGCTTAAGCGAGCTGTTTAGCGATGATGACAATTTTAACGACAAAGCTACCGTTGCGTTTGTTGTGGCGGCTGGCATTATGACGCGGAGCGAGCTAGAGACCGTCTTTGCAGCGGAAGAAAAACAGCGCGGAACTGACGGCGCTAGCGACGATAGCGACGACGAGGCGGAAGCGCTCTTTACGGACGCTTGGTCGCGGTGGGTAAAGCGCAGCGCCTATACGGGCGCGCCCGGCGGCACCGTTACCATTCCGCATGTAGAAAACGGCACCTACGCGCTCGTTATGTTCGCGCTTGAAAGCGACCTAGAGCCGCTTGCGGTCGGCTTTGAGTCGCCTGTAGAAGTCACTAACGGAAAGAACGCGCGCGTCGCTATCACGCTGCGCTGGACTGACACCACGTATGCCAGCTTTGACCTTGCCGCGCTCGGCGCCGACAGCACAAGCCTTGCTACCGCCGTCGCTGGCTGGACGGCAAGCGGCAAGGACAACGTGTACATCCGCTTTACGGGCGCGTTCAGCGCCGCCACTGACGAAGCCAGCTGGGACAGCACGCAGCAGCTTGCCGCCGCGCGAAAGCTCGCCGCTATCCGCACGGCGCTTGAAGAAAGCCAGTCCGACGACGGCGCGCGCCTGCACGGTTACGCGCTGGACTTAACGGGCACCACGGGGCTTATCAGGCTCAACGGCAGCGTCACCGACCCCGCTAGCGGCGAAAAGCTAGACTTGCGCTTTATCGACTTTGCGAATATGAACCTTGTTGTGCTTCCCGCTGACGCAATATCCGTAAACGCCGCTTTCAAGGGCTGCTACTCGCTCAAACGTATCCTTGTTGCTGACGGCAATGCTATATTGCGCTCTGTAGACGGCGTGCTGTACGACGGCGAGAAGAAGCGCCTTATCGCCTACCCCGCGCTAAAAGACGACGAAAGCTTTGAAATCCCCAACGACACGACGCAAATTGCGATAAGTGCTTTTTATCATACGCGCTACCTTGAAACTATCACCATTCCCGATAGCGTTACCAAGATATACGCCGACGCCTTTAAGCATTGCGACAGCATAAAAAACGTTACCATCGGTAGCGGCGTGCAGCTGCTGGGCTGCCAGTTCATAGATTGTAGCGCGCTTGAAAGCGTTACGTTTACGGACGCGAGCGACTGGTATTATACGCAAGATGAAAATGTCTGGAATCAGCTTTCTGCTAATAGCTCGGCAGCGACCGTGCGCGCGTATGCAAGCCTGCTGTCCGATGCAACTGTCGGCACGGCGACGGCGGATAGCTTTAAGGAAGGCGGCGCGTTCTACGGCGCGTATTTCTTCCACGGCGAGAAAATTGCGACGCCGATAGCGGATGCCCGCACTGCCCGTGAAAACAATAATGATTACACCAAAGATGTAGACGCCGCCGCTACAGCCCAATTCCTTTCCGACGTGGAAAGCGCCGCCGTTGGTACGACGGTTACGCTTACAGGCAACGTTACCGTTACGTCAAACCTTACCGTAAGCAAAGCCATCACCATCGACGGCGCAGGCAGCTACGGCATTATCCTTGCTAACGGCACCCACAGCTTTACGGGCGTTACTTTCACGAACGGCGCGGGCACGGACTTGGGAAGCGTGCGTATCGGCATGATGGAGTGGCACGGCAAGGGAACGCTCACGCTTACGGACTGCACGTTTACCGACAGCTCCGCTGGTAGCGGCGAATCTTCCCGCGGCGGCGCGCTCTACTTGCGCAGCAAAGCGGGCGCAGAGGCTTCTATTACCAGCTGTAGTTTTACGGGCAACACCGCTACCGAAGGCGCCGCCATCTACTTTAAGGGCGCTGGCTCTGCTACGCTTACGAACAACTGCTTTACCAACAACAGTGGCGATAATGACGTGTATTATAGCGACAAAGACAGCGGAACGCTCAGCGGTAGCGGCAACACCTCTGACAAATCGGCGCCTATCGGCTACTACAACGACACCACGACTGTAGCTGGGTTGTTTACAATAGCGAGGGGGGGGTATTAGTAGCGGTGGCTCTGGCACTACTTCTACTGCTGACGTTACGGCGGCTGTCAGCGAGCTTTCCACCGCGCTTGCAGCTTACACCGACGACGGCACCTATAGCGTCACAAGCCCGCTTACCGTTGCCATTACCGACGCGGCGCCCGACCTAAGCGCGCTCAATGCGGCGCTTCGGGAAAGCAGCGTCTACATCAGCCTTGACCTGTCGGCGTGCACGTCGCTTACGGCGCTGGGTAACGCCAGCACGTCACCTAGCAACAACGGCGTGCTCCAGAACTGCGCCAAGCTCGTCGCCGTCACGCTTCCGGCCTCCGTCGCCACGATGAACGTATGCGCCTTCTACGGCAGCGACGCGCTTACGACGATTACGCTTTCGGACACGGCGTCCAGCTGGACGCTCACTTACGACACGGGTAATCCTGGCGGCACAAAGACCGCTGAGGAAGCCGTAGCGCTGCTGAAAACTGGCATAACAGGAGACACCTACGTGAGCGCGGTGCTCACAAAGAACAACTAGCGTCCGCCCGCGAGCAGCCGCAGCCCCACGAGCGCGGCAAGGGGAGCGCAGAATTATACAAAGAACCGCTGCCGTTGACGGCAGCGGTTCTTTGTGCAGATGCGCGCGCTTGCGCTTTCTCCGCAGATATGCTAGTATTGCACTTGACCAAGGGCGTACTGCTTGCGGTCAGCTACAAGACCGCGTTCGTTGCGGTCTTATTTTTTAGCAGCTTCCTTGCAATGCTGATAATCTTCTGCAGCTGCCATTCATACAGGTGGCTTTCTTCATCTATCCACACATAGACCACCGTGGCTTCCCGCAGCGACACATTGTGCTCCAGCAGCGTCTTTGTCTCGCCGATGAGCTTCGAGTATATCTCCCTTGCGGTCTTCTCCTGCGTGCGGATAAAAATGTTGTCGCCTTGTTTAAGCGCATATTTGAATTGAGTGCCAAGCGTTTTTATGTTGCCAGTGACGTGCTTCAGTTCCGTTTTTATACCATCAGTAAGCGAATCAACGTTTTTTCCTTCAGCGCGCTCGGGCACCAGATACACAAGGTGCCCATGCTCCGCAAGAATGTCGGCCTGCAAAAGCTCTTTCTCCAGCTTTGCCTTTTCGGTACTGTTGACGGGCTTGCGGCTTTCTGCCATAAACACGCGCTCGCTTTTCTGCACCCATGTTTCAGCAGGAAACATACGCCTTGCGACCGCCCCGCAATCTGATTCCGTAGCCATAAGCAATTATCAGGCTTTTGCCGACAGCCGTCAAGGCGCCGCACCAGCACACGGCAGCCTTGATTGCTGCTGTGCGCGGTTGCGGCGATTGTAGCGGCGCTGCACGGGGCAGTCGCTGCATACAATGCCATGGCGCGCTATAGCGCTTCGCGGTACACGAGTAAGGCCACGAAACCGTCGATTGAGGTGGTTTTGTTCTGGCTTACGGAGATAATCCAATCGCCAGTTGACCATTCATTACTGTTGAAATTGGCGGTGCCCAATTCAAATGCAGAAATGTCGTTATAAAATAATTGTTCATCTGCCTGATACACGTCAAACACTGCGTCGCCTAGCTCATTGTAGCTAGAAAGGACATTCGTATTACCGTTCACATCCGCCCAGTACATATAATACTGATAGCCGCTTTCCACCGAAAATGAGTAATTTTGTTGAGTGTTGCTGTTGACGTACAGTATCGTGTAAGCGCTTTCATCATTGAAGCTATGCACCGTAAGCGGCGTTGCTGCAATGTTGCTGCTATCGCCGCTGCTGTTTGAGTTATTGCCACTGTTTCCGCTACCGTTGCTTCCTGTATTCACTGACACGGCGCTAACGCTACCTGTGTTGTAGCTGTAGCCAGATGGCCTAAAGTAGAATTCATAGGTGCCGCTGTAGGTTGTTGTTACGGTAGAATATTGCGCGTAGCTGCTGTAGGTAAAGTCGTCTGAGCTGCACGTGCTTCCTGCGTCAGTAAGCGTACCGAAGTTATAGGGGTAGTAATAATACTCCGAGTCGTTGCGCACAAAGCAGAACTTATGCTCGCCTGCGGAAAGCGTAACGGTCGTTGTGTAAGCGCCGCCGGGGTTCTGGTCCATTGTGCTGGAACTGCGTGCGCTGCCGTCATAATAGTACAGCGTGTAGTTCGCGCTGCTTGTGCTGTTATTGTAGCTGCTGCTATAGTCGTCGCCATAGAGCCAGTCGTGGTAGGATTCCTCGACTTCGCCGTTGAGGAGCTTTGAGCAGGACGCGAGCACTAACAGCAGCGCCAGCGCCGCAAACGGGCGCAGGTGGCAAAAAAATGCGTTTGTTTTCTTCATGGTCGTTCTCCTATTGCCTTACGGGGCTGCCGAAGCAGATACCCACGCGGAAGCTGTCTGCGGCAACAGCCTGCGCGCCAAGCAGAAAATGCAGGTCGTAGCTTGCGGCGAGTTTTATGCGCTCGCTCAGCTTTACTTCAAGCCCCGCGCCGATTTTTGCGACGGCGCCAACGGTGCTGTAGGCTTCTTCAAAGTCGTTGTCCTTCCAGTCGTCGTAGCTGTTGTCGTCGTCAAGCGTGTAGTCCAGATAGTAGGCGCCGATGCCGCCTTTAACGAACGCAAAGACTGGCGCGAACAGGTGCAGCCACGCGCCTACGTCAATGGTAGCGTCTACAAACAAGGCCTCGCTGCCTGCGCCGATGGCCGCGTTCAGCCAGTCGATGTAGAAATGACCGAAATTGCTGCTAAGGACATTGAGCGCGGCGCCGTGCAGCGTGTAGTGCGTGCTGTCGCTAAGGAAGAAGTAGCTTACGCCAAAAGTGTCGCTGACGCGCGCGTTTGCGGGGGAAGAACGCGCTTGTGACTCCCACGGAGCCTTAGTAGTAGAAGCACTGTTTGCGCTATTGCTGACGCTTGCAGTGCTTGCTGTTGTTGTGGTGCTATTTAGTTTTTTTTTACTGTTGGTATTAACGGATGCTGGCGTAATCTTTGCTTGCTTAATGGTAGCGCTTCGCGCACCTTCAACCTTTGTGTTTACCGTTGGATTCAAGTAAGAAGCACCAGTCTGAGTATTATAGACTCTATAGCCAATAACAACTACGTCAAACTTATCATCATTAGTATGCGCAACTACGCTATAGGTGATTTCGCCTGCAATGTACCCATTAGTTTTTGCTGCAACGGTTGCATTATATTCGCTTTCAAGGTCGGCAGTATTTATTTTGAGTTTTGCATTATCTATGCGATACGGTACTTCTTCATCAAGCGATTTAACGCTTACTGGCCAATACGGCTCGTCTGCTTCTGCATCAAAAGCGCCGATATGTACCTGCACTTGATTTGGCCCCGAAAGCTTAAACTGCTTCTTTTGCAGTTCTTCTTTAAGATTATGCTCAGAAAGTTCTACACCCTTAATCGTACTATTGTATTGAATGGTAATGCGCTCTATTGTTCCTGCAATTTCAGTGTCGCGCGCACTCTCTTTTGCAGCAATGTCAGCAGCCTTTTTTTCCTCAAAAACACTTGTTTTTAGCCAGTCTGGTTTTTCCCGCTGCTTTATCTCGGCAATATCTGCTTGATATTTTGCTTGTAGCTTATTCGTTTCCTTTTCAATTTCGCTATCACGTGTGCTTTTTATACTCTCCATTTTAATACGACAGCGGGCTATCTCTTCAAGGTAGTCTTGCGCACTTTGTTTTTCGCGTGCGCTACCAAGTAGCTGGTTTAGTCTGCTAGAAGCGCTGATTGTATTGTTTTCGATAACGGGCGCCTCCTTTGTCTTTACATCAACAACGCGAACATACAGACCGAGATAGCTACCAAGCTGCTCAAAGTAGCCAGAAACAAGGTACTGCGCACCAATCTGCTTGCCAATTTCCACGAGGGCATTATCGCTGACGTTGCCGCTGCTGTACTGGTAATCCAGCTCTTCGTCGAGTAGCTTCGTTGTCTCTGCGTCGCGTACAGCCATAGTAAAGCCGTTACCTTTGAGCGCCGCGTCCATTTGGTCAGAAATGTGCTTTGAAAGTGCCTCTGATGGTGCGGCGAAGCGCTTAACGGCAACGACCGCTCCATTCGGCAACGTTTCTTTGATTTTGTCAGCAACGTTGCTGATTGCGGTATCTAGCTCCAGTGCACTTTGCGCTATTGCCAGATGTGGCACGAACGTGCCAGCAAGCAACAACAGCACAAGGAAAAAAATATTTCGTTTTTTCATGATGAATCTCCGTTAGTGGTATGGCTGTAGCGCGCGCGTTACATGGACTCTAGCTTTGCGAATTCTTCCTCTAGGTCTTGCTCAAACTTTTTCTCCGCGTCGTTCTGCGGCTTCCGCTTTTCGAGCACCTGCTGTATCTGCTGGTTGAAGACTTCGCGGTCGATGGAATAGACGACGACAAAATTGTAGGTGTCTTCGGGCTTGCCGTCGGCGCCGACCTTGCGCGTAAGCGTCCAGTAGTCCATCTCCTGCGCCAAGCCGTTTATCTCTACCTGCGAGAAGTTGGCTTCCAGCTCCTGCGCGTAGCGGTCGTAGCTTCCGTCCACGTTGCCCCTGCCTTCGCCGCCCGCCTTAGCGCGGACTTTTGTGGAAAGCGTGGTCGCAACGCCGCTTTTGACGTCCACGTTGTTCACCCATGCGCGCAGCGCGGCAAGATTTTTGCCCGTGTTTGCCCTGACGACGGGGATTTTTCCGTCGAACTGCGGCAGCCGCGAAATGGCGCCGTAGTCGTTGTTGATTGCGTCGCGCGCCCACTGCGGTATCTGCTCGCCGAACGCGGCTCCCTTCCAGTCGATTATCTGCGTCTGCGCTACGGGCGCCGCCACTGCGGGCTGTGCCGTCGCTACCGTTGCCGCTGGCTGCGCCGCCGCTGGCTGCTGTGCTACCTGCGTGCTGCCGCAGCCTGTCGCCATGAGCGCCGCAGCGCCCGCAAAAATCCCTGCGGCAAGCGCCGCCACCGTCGTTTTTTTCATAAAAACCTCCAAAGAGTTGCTGTCTATGTGCTTTCGGGCGCGGCGGAAACGGCGTTCCGCGTGCGCCCTCGTAAGCCTATTTCAGTTCCACCTGCGTGCGCTCGTCGAATTCGGCGATGAACGACTTTTTTAGCTCGTCGCACACCATGGCGTAGGTCAGGCGGTAGGCGTCCGCCTGCGCGCGGGCGCCTTTTTTGTCGAAGCGGCGCGCGTAGGAAAAATACGGCTTTCCGTCGCCCGCGAGCGCCGTCACGGTGATGTTTGCGTACAGGAACACGCCCGCCGCCGTGGTGCGCTCGTCAGCCGTCACCTGCACGGAAAGCGTGGAAGTCGCCTCGTCGCCAGCGGCGGCAACGGCGTAGCCGCGCGCCTCCAGCAGCTCCGCGAGCGTGGCGTACACCGTGCCCTGCCAGTCGCCCGCCACGGCAATCGTAAAGCACAGGCTTTCGCGGCAGGTTTTGAGCGCGGCGTAGGAGCGCTCTATAAGCGATTCCGCGCGCGAAAAGCGCGTGGCGTCCACGTTGCGCACCAAGCGCGCGTTCTTCACCAGCGCCGCCGTGAGCGCGGAAATGCTTACGGCACTTTTGGCGCAGTGCAAGCCCGTCACAAGGTTCCGCGTGTCCTCGGCGTAGGAAAGCAGCTGCTCCAGCACGGCGCAGTTCTGCTGGATTTCGCCCTCGTAGACGGCAAAGGCGGCCGCGCGGTTGATGAACGCAAGCACGTAGACGCGGCGCCCTGTCGCAAATGGCGCCGTGAACTGCACGCCGAAAAAGTCCGCCTGCGACGTGATGCGCGAGCGCTCGGTGATTGCCGTGCGCTCGCTTGAGGTGTAGAGCGCGCCCGTCTGACTTTCGTTGTAGGCTTTGAGCAGGTCGTTGCAGACTTCCGCCGTGGTGTTGAAGAAGAGCGCAATCTGCGCCACCGCCGCCCCGCGAGCCTCGCCTTCCGTGCCGCCCTCGCCGATGGCGCTGACGTAGTCCTCCGACGGGTACGAAAGCTCCTTGTGCTCGAACCACGCGGGCGCCGTGCTTTTGGGGGCGGCGTGGGCTGGCGCCGCGAAGAGCAGCGCGGCGGCAAAACATGCTGCAAAAAGAGTGTTACGATTCATAGAGCGTTCCTTTTTGTAATGGCTGTAACATCAAAAAAATGTTTTAATCTGAACGGTTTTGCAACATTATATTGATGTTTACTCATCTTAAAACAAAATAATAACGTTGTAAAGTAAGATAGCAACAAGATTTTGTTATTTTGGAGCATGACATTCAAAGACAGGTTGCGCGGGGAAATTGAATATAAGGGCTTGCTTGTAAAAGAGATGTCTGCTGCGCTGGGAATTAGCAACAGCACGTTTTTGTCTTACATCGACGCGCGCGGCGCGCTGCCGAACGTTGAGAACGCCGTCAAAATCGCCAAATACCTTGGCGTTACCGTAGAATACCTTGTTACAGGCGAGGACAGCCGCCCGACGCCAGATTCAAAATACAGCAACATCAAGGAAATCACCAAAGACCTAGCCAGCTTGGACGAAGCGCAGCTGGCGGTGCTCAAGCGCATGATTCACGCGCTGGTGGACTAGCTGCCGCGCGCCGCGTAGCAGTCGCCTCGTACCGCAAACCGCGTGCGTCAGCCGCAGCCGTCGCCGTTGCCCGCAGTCATCGCCGTCGCGCTGCCCGCCGCAAGCCGCCGTTTGACCTTTTGTATACATTCATCTATAATGCACCGCACTTACACATTTGGAGTTTCTATGGACGAGTTAAAGCAGCAGATAAAAGAAGTCATCATCTCCTCGCTGGAGCTGGAGGACGTGACACCCGAAAGCATCGTTGACTCCGAGCCGCTGTTCGGCGAGGGGCTGGGGCTGGATTCAATAGACGCGCTGGAGCTGGGCGTGGCGCTCAAAAAGAAATTCGGCGTCAAGTTCAATCAAGAGAACGCGGACACGCGCGCGCACTTTGCGTCGGTGGACGCGCTTGCCGCCTACATCGCATCGGAGCAGGAAAAAGCACAATGACGAACGAAGAACTTTTTGCGAAGCTGCGGGATGTGCTCGTAAGCGAGTTCGACCTGCCCAAAGAGAAAGTGACGCCAGAAGCGAACATCGTCGAAGACCTCGACCTTGATTCCATCGACGCCGTGGAGCTTATCGTCAAGATGAAGCCGTTTTTGAACGGCAAGATTGAGCCAGACGCCTTCAAGAGCGTGCGAACCCTGCAGGACGTGGTGCATATCCTTGCGCCGCTGGCGAAATAGAGGCAGCAGGAAAGCGTAGTGCGCGGCGAACGCCTGTTCGTCGCGCGGTGGCGCCGCTGGCAGCGTACCATATTTGATTTTAGTACCAATCTGTAGTATCATATCGCGATGAATTCAAAACAGAAAAAAGTGTACGAAAAGATTTTCAAAAATCCCGTGCAGTCAGACATTGCATGGGAAGAAATTGAAAAGTTTTTGGAGTCACTTGGGGCAACTGTTTCTGAAGGCAGCGGCTCGCGGGTTCGCATTGAGCTGAACGGCGAGCGCGCTGTTTTTCATCGCCCGCATCCCGAGCGCGTCACGGACAAGGGCGCGGTGAAGTCGATGCGGAGATTCTTGGACAATGCGGGGGTGCAGCATGATGACGTATAAGGGCTTTGTGGGCGTCGTGGAATACGACGACGGGGCGCGCATTTTTTCTGGCGAAGTGATAAACACGCGGACGGTGCTTACCTTTCAGGGAACGAGCGTTGACGAAGTGGAACATGAATTCCATGCGTCGGTAGACGATTATCTTGCGTGGTGCGAGGAAGACGGCGTTGCGCCCGAAAAACCGTATTCGGGGAAATTCAACGTGCGGCTTACGCCTTTGTTCCACAGCCAAGTTGCTGTTGCCGCACGGAAAGCGGGCTTGTCGCTGAACGGCTTTGTCGAGAAGTCCTTGCATGATGAAATAAACGCAATGCAGCTGGCGTATTAGGAGCCAGCCGTAGCAAGCGGTTACCGCACCTAGCCAGCATTAGCTGTCAGCATACCTGCCATGTTCAAAGTCCTGTTCTACGTTATTTCTGCCCTCTACCCCGTGCTGGTGTTCACCTGCTTGGTGGTGCTCAAGGTGCCCGCGCGCGCGTTCTCGCTGTTCGTCATCTTCATCGCGCTGGTGTACTTCCTTGCGGCGACGGGCGGCACGGGAAAGCAGGGGCAGAAGCGCGCGACGCGCCTGCTCGCCTCGTCGGCGCTGCTTTTGGCGGCGGGCGTGGTCTGCCTTGTGACGGGAAGCACGCTGTTCCTTAAGCTCTACCCCGTGCTCATCAGCGCCATCTTCCTGTGCGTGTTCGGCTACACGCTCTTTGCGCCGCCGTCCATGATTTTCCGCTTCGCCACCATGATGGACAGGAGCATACGCGGCTCGCTTGCGGAAAAGCGCGTGGCGCGCTACTGCCGCCGCGTCACCGTCATCTGGTGCGCGTTTTTCGTGCTGAACGGCCTTACCGCCCTCGTTACAGTCTTCTCGAAAAGTGATATACTCTGGTCAGTCTACAACGGCGGCATCTCGTATCTCCTGATGGGGCTACTTTTTGCCGTCGAATTCATAGTCAGAAGGTTTGTGAACAAGAAAATGCCTGTATCTATCCCCCTTTCACGCTTTACCGCCGCCAGCCGCCCCGAAAGCACGGTGCTCTGCTACGAGCGCCGCTGGTCTGACGGCGCCTACCTTACATGGGGCGACTTTTTGCGCGACAGCGCGAAGATTCGTGCCTTTATCCGCGCCCACGACGACACCCGCCAGTGGATTCTGCACTGCGAGGACTACTGGTACTTCCTCGCCGCGTTCGCCGCGCTCCTGCAATGCAAGAAGGAAATCCTGCTGACGGCGAACATCTCGCCCGCGTTCATCGCCGAAATGCGGGAGCAGACGGCGGCAAACGGCGCGGTGCGCTACCTGACCGACGTGGCGGGGCAGCCAGACGCGGACTTCGTGCCCGACCTGCTGCAAAGCGCGGCGGAGCCTACGGCGGCGGAAAAAGCCGACACGCCCGCGATTGACGCGGCGAGCACGAGCATCATCATGTACACCTCTGGCTCCACGGGAAAGCCCAAGCTGGTGCACCAGCGCCTGACCGAGTTCGAGGAGGACAACGCCTTCGTGCTGTCGCAGTGGGGCGAGGAATTTTTGAGCCGAAAGCTCTGCGCCACCGTAAGCCAGCACCACATCTACGGCCTGCTCTTTACGATAATGCTGCCGTTCACCGCCTGCGTGCCGTTCCGCCGCAAGCGCATCGAGCTGCCAGAGGAATTCGAGGCGCTAAGCGACGAGCGCTACATGATTATCGCCGTGCCCGCGTTCCTGAAGCGCGCTGTCATGCAGAAGGAGGGCGAGACGCTGCCGCTCCGCGAGCCGTGGATTTTCACGTCGGGCGGCGTGCTCACCCCCGACATCGCGGAGAAAACCAACGCCGTGTTCGGCTTCTGGCCGATGGAAGTCTACGGCAGCACGGAGACCAGCGGCATCGCCTACCGCCAGAGCAAGAACGGCCTTGAGTGGACGCCGTTCGCCAACGCCCAGATATGGAAGAACGACGCGGGCTGCCTTGTCATCAAGTCGCCGTACATCAAAGACCCCGCGGGCTTCGCCACGGGCGACCTTGTGGACATCCACGCCGACGGCCGCTTCCTGCTGCAAGGTCGCGCCGACAGCATCGTAAAAATAGAAGAAAAGCGCATCTCGCTGCCAGAGGTGGAGGCGCGCCTTACGCAGAGCGGCCTTGTCGCCGACGTGTGCGTGGTGCCCCTTTCCGACCGCCGCCAGTACCTTGCCGCCGCCGTCGTGCTGAACGAGCAGGGCAAAGCCCAGTTCGCGGGCAAAGAAAAGCTCGCGCTCAACCGCTACTTCCACGACTACCTGATGCAGTATTTCGAGAACGTCGTCATCCCCAAGAAATGGCGCTTTTTGGACGCGATTCCGATGGACACGCAGGGGAAGAAGAAGAAGCCTGAGATTCAGGCGCTGTTCACGGCAGAGCCGCAGGGGGCAGAGTGATGGCGGCGCAGAATGCGGTGCGTGGGGAGCAGATGGCGGCAGGCATTGCGGACAGCGCGCTCGAAGACGCTTCCCATGCTCCCGCCACAGCCCATGCCGCTGTCGGCATTGCAAGCGCGGCGCGGGCGCACGGCATTCCAGACGCGCGCGTCGTCTCGCGCACGGAAAGCGAGGCCGTGCTTGACGTGCATATTCCCGCTTCCAGCGACTATTTCGACGGCCACTTTCCGACCTTCAAGCTGCTGCCCGCCGTGGCGCAGATAGACCTCGTGACCGACTACGCCCGCGCCTGCTTCGGCACCAGCAAGGGCATCCGCGACATAAAGCGCTGCAAGTTCATTGCGCCGCTTCTGCCAGAAGCCGACGTGCGCTTTACGCTGGGCTACAACGCGGGCACCATCAGCTTCAAGCTCACCGACTGCGTAAGCGGCGCCGCCTACGCAAGCGGCACGCTGCGGGCGTAACGCAAAAACATACCTGTTGCAGTTCAAGTCTTTCTCGGTAGCTACAAAGCATTGTCGGCTACGGTGCAGAAAAAGCTGTTGACAAATTAAATTGTATGCAATATATTTATGACAGTTAGCTTGTATCAAATCTAACGATAACTGTAAGACAGCGCGCGTAGGCGCACAAGGAGCGAATTATGGCAATTTATGATTACACCGTAAAAGACCGCAAGGGTAACGACGTTTCTATGGCTGATTTCAAGGGCAAGGTGCTGCTCATCGTGAACACGGCGACGGGCTGCGGCTTTACCCCGCAGTACAAGGGCTTAGAGGAGCTGTGGCAGAAATACCACGACAAAGGCTTGGAAATCCTCGACTTTCCGTGCGACCAGTTCGGGCATCAGGCGCCGGGCGACGACGACGAAATCCACGAGTTCTGCCAGATGAAGTACAAGACGAGCTTCGACAACTTCAAGAAAATCGAGGTGAACGGCGAGAACGAAAGCCCGCTCTTTGCGTTCCTGAAAAGCCAGAAGGGCTTTGCAGGCTTTACCGGCCTTAAGGGCGCGTTTATGAACACGTTTATCGCCAAAAGCGACCCGGATTTCAAAAACAACGCCAACATCAAGTGGAATTTTACCAAATTCCTTGTTGACCGTGACGGCAACGTGGTAGAGCGCTTCGAACCGCCTGCCGGGTATGATGCATTGGCACCCAAGATTGAAGAGCTGTTGTAGGAACAGAAGTCACATAAGACAACAGAAGGCGGCCGGATGGTCGCCTTCATCGTATCTTGTCTGTCCGGATTTCCTAGTTGTATGTTTCGTGCCGGGCAAGTTCCAGATTGATCTTGTCCTGAAAATAAATCCTCACGTATCCGTCTTCTGTAGTTGAAAGAGTGATGTCACCTTCGGGGGTGTCAAACACGGCAAGATATTCCGGGGGATTGTTCTCATCTGTCCCTACGGGCTGGCCGTACTTCAAGGTGAGTTTCATCTTGACGCTTTCATAAAGGGTGCTCAGGGTGGCCCAAGAATTCCTTCTGGGATAAGTCACGACGAACATGTATACAAGGTCATGTCCCGGAACGGTTCCGAGGCGGATTTCAACCTTCTCTTTTCCATAGTTTCCTTCCACGAAAGGCTCGGTTTTGTCTTTATGCGAAGGCTTGAATTTCAACTGCTCCTTGAGCCTTGTCATGCAGCTTTGAAGCGAGCCGTTGATTTCAACGCCCTCGAACTGCATGTGGCCAACGGGCTCGTTGCTTTCGCCCCTTGAGTAGAAGTCCGACAGGCTTCCGCGGAAACCGTAGTTCCCTTGTGCGGATGCCAGAATCGTTGCCGAAAGCAGCAGTAATATGGCGAGGAGATGCTTTTTCATGATAGAATTTCTTTGCGATTTCCGGAAGTCTCGGGGAATGGCTATCTTTGCACGTGCAATTTTCGTGCTATTGCTGTTTTATAAAAGAATGCGATTATGAAAAGACTGATCAGAGTATCTTTTTTCGTTGCGTGTTTCCTCCTTCTTGTTCCGCAGCTTTCACACGCTCAGTACAGAACTTCAAAGATAGAATACGGCCACGGCGGTCTCGTTACTTCTTATGGAGAAAGACTTTCCGACCGAGAGGTTCGTGACCTTGTCGGAGGGCGTATCTATGATGAGACCTATACGGGTGCGGTTAAACAGCTGAGAGCGGGAAAGACATTGGTTTTTACCGGAATAGGCGTGACGACCCTGGGGACGCTTGCCACCATGTCTTCCATCTATAATATAGCGGATAAGGAGTCAGAGGACATTACTGCCGGAGAGTCCATGGCCGTCGTGGGTTCTCTGCTTCTTCTTTCAGCGGGATCCGCAATGCTCGATGTCGGTATACCGTTCTGGGTTATCGGCAAAAAACGTCTCAAGTGGGTTGCTGAAGAATGCAATTCCCAGGGCGGAAGAGTAAATGTGAGCCTTGCCCCTGGCCATTATGGTTATGGCGTGGTGATGACTTTCTGAGGCACGGAAGTTAAGACTCTACGTTAACCGAAAATTGTCTATATTTGTTTTTTTAGATTACAGACAATCCGCGGATGAAGCACATAAGGAATTTCTGCATAATAGCGCACATTGACCATGGCAAAAGCACCTTAGCTGACCGTCTTTTGGAACTCACCAAGACTCTTGCCGACAGGGAAATGGAGAACCAGGTCCTGGATGACATGGAACTTGAAAAGGAGAAAGGTATCACCATCAAGAGCCACGCCATCCAGATGGAGTATATGTACAAGGGTGAGAAGTACTTCCTGAACCTCATTGATACTCCTGGACACGTGGACTTCTCTTACGAAGTGTCCCGCTCGATTGCTTCCTGCGAAGGGGCCCTGCTTGTCGTGGATGCTTCCCAGGGAGTTCAGGCCCAGACCATCTCCAACCTCTATCAGGCGATAGATCATGGTCTCGAGATCATTCCGGTGCTCAACAAGATAGACATGGAGTCGGCCCGCCCCGAAGTCGTCACAGATGAAGTATGCGACCTTCTTGGGTGTGACCCTGAAGATGTCTACAAGGTCTCAGCGAGAACAGGTGAGGGGGTGGCCCCGCTTCTGGATGCGATCATAGAGAAGATACCTGCTCCGGAAGGGGATCCGGAAGCTCCGCTACAGGCTCTTATCTTCGATTCCGTATTCAACTCATTCCGAGGGATCATAGCTTATTACAAAGTGAAGAACGGTGTCCTCAGGAAAGGCGACAAGGTAAAGTTCTTCAATACGGGACAGGAATATGTCGCAGACGAGGTTGGCGTCCTCAAAATGAAGCTTTGCCCTACCGATGAGGTGGGATGCGGAAACGTGGGATACATCATTTCCGGAATCAAGACCGCTGCAGAGGTCAAGGTTGGAGATACCATCACCCATGTCGCGAATCCTTGCAAAGAGGCGATTTCGGGTTTCGAGGAGGTGAAACCTATGCTCTTTGCCGGAATGTATCCTGTCCAGGCGGACAGGTATGAGGACCTTCGCGCCACACTGGAGAAGTTCCAGCTCAATGATGCCTCGTTCGTCTACGAACCCGAGTCATCTCTTGCTTTGGGATTCGGGTTCAGATGCGGTTTCCTTGGACTTCTTCACCTTGAAATAGTTCAGGAGAGACTCTTCCGTGAGTTTGCGATGGATGTCATAACGACAGTACCGAACGTCTCGTACAAGGTCTATACGACAAAAGGAGAATGCATTGATGTCCATAACCCTTCAGGTCTTCCCGCCCCGACGCTTATCGACAGGATCGAGGAGCCTTATATCAAGGCCCAGATAATAACGAACACAGATTTCTACGGCCCCATAATGAAGCTCTGCCTTGACAAGAGGGGGACTCTCAAGGGTCAGCACTACATAACAGCGGACAGGGTGGAACTCACTTATGACATGCCCCTTTCCGAGATAGTGTTCGACTTCTACGACAAACTGAAGTCTATCTCGAAGGGATATGCTTCGTTCGATTATCACTTGATGGGATACCGTCCCGCAAAACTGGTGAAACTTGACATCCTTCTGAACGGAGATCCGGCTGACGCCCTTTCTTCGCTGATTCATGAAGACCATGCTTACGAATTCGGAAGAAAGATATGCCTTAAGCTCAAGGATCTGATTCCCCGTCAGCAGTTTGACGTGGCGATTCAGGCGGCAATCGGTGCCAAGATCATCGCAAGGGAGACTGTCCGGCAGGTGAGGAAGGATGTTACCGCCAAATGTTACGGAGGCGATATCACCCGTAAGCGCAAGCTCCTAGAGAAGCAGAAAGAAGGAAAGAAACGAATGAGGCAGATCGGAACAGTCCAGGTTCCTCAGAGCGCATTCATGGCCGTCCTTAAACTCGATTGATCCAATGTTGAGAGTCGCCATACTTATGACTTCTTACAACAGGCGGGAAAAGACCCTCGCCTGTCTGGACTCGTGTTTCCGCGAGACAGAAGCCATAAAGGCGCAGGGCCAGTATTCCTTCTGCGTTTATCTGGTTGATGACGGGTGCATTGATGGTACGGCTGACGCAGTTCTCGGGAAGTACCCCCAAGTGAAAATCATCAAGGGTGACGGGACCCTTTTCTGGAATCAAGGAATGAGATTGGCCTGGAGCGAAGCCGCGAAGGAGGACTATGATTTCTACCTTTGGCTCAATGACGATACTGTTCTCCTCGAGGGAGCTCTGGCTTCCATAATGGAAACCTCCCAATTCCTTCGTCACAAGGCCATAATAGCCGGAACGGCCACCAATCCGGAAGGGGAACTGACCTATGGCGGAAGAAACCGTTCGGGAAAGATAATAGAACCGGAACCGACTATTCCTGTCCCATGTTATACCTTCAACGGGAACGTTGTTCTTGTTCCAAGGTACGCTTACAATATCCTCGGTTCGCTTGAAGAAAGGTATCACCATACTTTCGGAGACTTCGATTACGGGGTCAGGGCGGTCAAAGCTTCCGTGTCAAGGGTTGTCGCACCTGGCATAGTGTGCATCTGCAGCCGTAATCAGGGTGTTCCCAAATGGAGGGATTCCAGGTATCCTCTCAGGGAGAGGTACTCTTTCTTGTGGAGTCCGAAAGGACGTCCTCCAAAGGAGCAGTTCCTTTACGATACCAGGGACAAGGGAGTATTATGGGCGATCGGGCATGCTGTCTCGATTCATTTCAAGGTGCTTTTCCCTTCCCGCAATAAACAGGACAACATATGAGCAAATTCTCTTCAGCGGTTCGTTCAATGAGGCTGAGGACACTTCCTCTTTCAAGATCGGAAGAGCACACGTCTGAACT
>ERZ842401.3449-NODE-3449-length-19669-cov-10.076935_pt1 | contig 19669 bp, 20 predicted proteins | sample MGYA00521270_ERZ842401 | MGnify/ENA primary metagenome ERZ842401 (study PRJEB31892, sample SAMEA3878208) | bioreactor metagenome | biome: Moose rumen | place: Sweden | collected 2011-10 | study: EMG produced TPA metagenomics assembly of the PRJEB12797 data set... | reverse complement strand
CATAGGTGATTAGTTTTGAATGAAAAGCGTGGTATAGTTTGTCAATACCTTTACCGGTCATTAAAAATACTGTCGCTTCAGGATAGAATTGCCCATCAGGGTCAAAGTAGAATTGAGGCTCTCGTACTATTTCAGAGTACACTATTTTTGGCTTATTAAAATCCTCGGATTATTTTTTTGCACCGAGGCTTGCGGGATGCTGTGAGGCAAAGACAAGCCTTATTCTCTGGCATCTTGCTCTCTGCAGCGCGCTATGTAGTCGCTGAGTTTACGTTCTTGTGGGCTGTCGGCGGGAAGCCAGAAACGTTGGCTACGCAAAGCATCGGGCAGGTATTGCTGCGTGGTGTAATGACCGGGGAAGTCGTGTGGATATTTATAACCATCGTGGTAGCCAAGTTCTTTCATCAACTTCGTTGGGGCATTTCGCAGATGTAGTGGCACGGGTTGGTTGCCACTCTTTTTTACCTCGTCAAGAGCGTTGTCCACAGCGAGATAGGCAGTATTGCTCTTAGGCGATGCGGCTAAGTAGATGGTGGCTTCGGCAAGAGGAATGCGTCCCTCGGGCCAGCCGATTTTTGCTACAGCATCGAAGGCGGCATTGGCCAGCAGCAGTGCGTTAGGATTAGCTAAGCCTATGTCTTCTGCTGCACTGATTACAAGACGTCGGGCGATAAACTTAGGGTCTTCGCCGCCGGCTATCATTCTCGCCAACCAGTATATGGCGGCATCGGGATCGCTGCCGCGTATGCTCTTGATAAAGGCCGAAATGATGTCGTAGTGTTGCTCGCCGTCCTTGTCGTAGGCTACAGGGCTTTGCTGCAGGCTGTCGGTAACGAGGCTGTCGGTGATGACTATTTTACCCTCGGGTTGGGCTGTTTCGATAAGTTCAAGAATACCGAGCAATTTGCGCGCATCGCCACCGCTATAGCGCAGAAGAGCTGTGGTCTCCGCCACTTCAATATCACGTTGGGCAAGCACTACGTCGGTTTGCAGCGCATGGTGCATCAAGCGTAGTAACCCCTCGGCACTGAGTGGCTCAAGGACATACACCTGACAACGCGAAAGCAACGGACGTATCACCTCGAACGAAGGGTTCTCGGTCGTAGCACCAATGAGTGTGACGGTGCCATTCTCCACAGCTCCGAGCAGCGAGTCTTGTTGCGACTTGGAGAAGCGATGTATCTCGTCAATAAAAAGAATGGGGCTTGCGCTATTGAAGAAACGTCCGTTACGTGCCTTATCAATCACCTCGCGCACTTCCTTCACACCGCTTGTTACTGCACTAAGTGTGAAGAACGGCACTTGCAACGTCTCTGCCACGATACGTGCCAAGGTGGTTTTTCCCACCCCCGGCGGCCCCCAGAGAATAAAGCTTGTGATGCGCCCCGTTTCTATCATCTGACGGAGTACAGCACCCTGGCTCACAAGATGCTCTTGCCCAATGTAGTCATTGAGCGAACGGGGACGCATACGTTCTGCAAGGGGTTTCATAATAACGGCAATTAAGCATTTAGAAACAAAAAGGAGGAATTAAGAATCGGTATCTCGCAACTCGGCAGAGGCTATGAGAGCAAGGAATTTGCTTAGCATAATTCCTGAATACTGATTCCTAATTCCCACTATTTGCAAAAGAAGGCTGCATCAGTGATGTGATGAAACTCCGGAAAATAAGGATTTGAGTGCCGTCAGGTCTTTGTAATCCGGCTTCGTGCTTGGTGCTACGTACCGGCACGCCATTGAACAAGACAAGCTTTCTCGGATTTTCAAAATTATTTGATGAGTATCCCAATCGAACCTTTGCAGCCTTTTGGTATTGCAAAGGTAATGTAAGACCGCGACACGACCAATAATTCATCCGCCTTTTTAGTCTGTGTGTCAAAAAAAACGTCGCTTTCTGCCGTTAGAAAGGCAAAAAGCGGCGGTTGTAGGAATGTTTTTTTGTAGCGGCTATTTACGCGGCCCGTGTGTAGCATTGCGGAAAGTGGAGCGGCGGAATTTTTCATCGGCAGCCTTGATGCGCAAAATTTTTGAAGCCGGGATGCCCCGCTGACGGAGTTTCTTATAGAAGCCGGCCTCTAAGTCGGAAAAGCTACGTTGCAGACGTTGCACATCATCGAGTATGCGCTGACAGTCGCGCTCTGAGAGTTTTTCTGTCGTAACACGTTGGCAAGCGTTGTCTATACGATGTTTGAGTTCGCGCTGTGCATCTTTGAGTTCGAAGAAGAGGGGAAAAACGATATCGGCTTCTTGCTTTGTAAGAGCCGCCTCGCGCGTAATAAACTGGCGCACTTTATTACGAAACTCTGTGGGGTTGAAACTGCGCTCGGGACGTTGAGGAGCGTCGCCTCTCCCGTGCTGGCGTGTGGCGGGACGTTGAGCCTGTGCTGTGAGCGGGGCGCAGGGCATACCGAAGAAAATCATTGCACCGAGCAATAGCGCGGCGGCTATGTGCGTCTTATTGTTGTTCATCGCTGTAGTTGTATAAACTCTGGTCGTCGAGCATTAGGTAGGAATAAAGTTCGTCGTTTAGCAGATTATCGGCTGCGGTAGCCACTTGGGTTTGCACTTCTTGCTGATAGCCTGCGGCAGGCACGCTTTGCTGAAGGGATTTTGTGCCTAAGGCTACCACGGCCACCACAGCTGCAGCACTAAGATATGGCCGCACTATTTGCCATAGCGTGCGCCTCTGAGGAGCTGCGGGCGACGTTGTCTCAGGAATGTGAGCCATTACGCGCGAGGTAAGTGTCTCAAAGTAACCCTCGGGTACACGAAACGGCTGCTGAGAAGAAGCTGAGGAATTAAGAGGTATGGTCATGGTTTCTGAGATTTTGCTTTTTTGACTGAAGTAAGATAGTAAGGTTTAATCGTGAAGAGTAACTTTCTTGATTTGTCGTAGATAAACGGTTGATTATTCGTCTTCATTAAAAAACTGCTCTATCTTCTTCACGGCGATGTGATAGGATGCTTTGAGTGCCCCGACGCTAGTACCAAGTATTTCACTCATCTCTTCGTATTTCATCTGGTCGTAGTATTTGAGGTTGAACACCTGACGCTGCTTGTCGGGCAACGATGCCACTGCTTGCTGAAACCGCACTTGGAGTTCATCGCCATCAAAATACGGATCACTCTGTAACGTGCGTGCCACATCTGTATCGTCTATCGCTACGCTACTGCGCTTTCGTGCCAAGAAACTCAGGCACTCGTTTGTGGCGATGCGATAGAGCCACGTACTCACCTGCGCCTCACCTTTGAAGCTATCAAGCGCAGCCCAGGCTTTCATAAAGGTGTCTTGCAGTACATCGTCTGCATCGTCGTGGTCAAGCACCATAGAACGAATATGTCTATAGAGCCGCTCGCCGTAGCGGTTTACGGTCTCTTCGAAAGCTGCTCGGCGCGTATCGGGGTTTTTTAGGCGGCTATTAAGGTCGTCCACTGGAAAAGGCGTTTCGGATTAGGGTAAGAAAAAACGGGATGTGCTGACATCCCGTATGGATTGTGGAATATGGATGAAGTTAGCACGCCTGCTCATTAGCCGAGGCTAACCTTGCGCACTACATCGCCAACTTTAATAATATAACAGCCACGTGGCAGACTGGTGGACACCGTTTCATCATTGGCGCTAAGTTTTACGGCTTTCACCTTTTGCCCAGTGACACTGAAGATTTCAAGGGTTAAGCCAGCGGCTCCTGTGACACGCAGGGTGTTACCTTTCACAGCTATCTTCACATCATTCTGCACCTCTGCCGAAACCTCTGCTGGCGATGCTTCAACGGGGGTAGCCCAAACAGCGGTGGAGGCCACTGCAAGCGAGGCGCAAAGTAATAAGCGGGAGATATATTTTTTCATCGTCGTCGGTGTTTTACGCTGCAAATATAGAGAGTTGTGTCAAAACCACCAAACTTTCTGCAAGAAAAGTGGATGTTCGTCGTATAAACGGGGGAGGAGCAAACAAAGTAATCGGCTTATTTTTTGAAATTCACCTTAATGTCAACGTATTGCATCACAGCTTCGCCGCGTGCATTCTTAGCGGGGTTGAAACGACGCGGCAGGGAGTGTATCAAGCGTATGGCTTCGGCATCGCACTCGCTGTTGAGCGACTGCTGGATTTTGGCATCGCCCACCTCGCCAGTCTTTTCAATAACCACACGTACCACCACGGTACCGCTCACTCGGCCACTACGCACACTGGCAGGTTTACGTATGCGCTGTTCGATGTCAAAATTAAGAGCAACGTTCCCACCAGGATAGGAGGCTTGTGTCACCGCAGCACCTGCGGCATAAGTACGGTTGTCTATGGTAGGTATCGTCACAGGCCGCACCTCTCTCATCACCTTATTGACGTGCAAAGGGCCGCGACGAAGGGTATAGAACTCGAAATTCTCGTTGAACCAAGGGTTGACAATTCGTTCTATGTAATTGCTGGCCAATATAGAATCCGACTGGCTACACCAGATATCAACTTGCTCGTGGAGCGACACCATCGCATCCTTAAAAGCGGGATAGACCATTGGGTCGCGCCGCAAATCGCTGATGCGTTGCGCACGAAAGACAGCCTGTAAATCGGGCAAGGTGATTTCCTGCTCGGCACGAAGCTCGGCACGCAGGTCGGGCAAAAGTTGGTTCTTCATCTTTACCACCTTACGCTGATATTTGTCAAGATTGGATGCGTGAGGATCAAAATCGCCAGCCATAACGTATGCCTTGCCGCACTTCTTAATCAACAAAGAGTCGTACTTAGCCTTTAATTTCTTGGAGGCGATAGCAATAATCTCGTCGTAGTCGCCACGTATGGCCAGCAAGCGAAGAGAATCGGCGTATTCACGCGCTTCGAGCTCGGCACGTTCATTGACCTCCTCTGGAAGATGGCTATCGGTATAGCAATACACATCGGTACGCAAAGCCAGGCGCAACTCATCGGACACAGCAGACGAGCCACCCATCAAAGCATCATAGGCATCAGAAATTTCTCTCTCGCGAGCGTGAATACTGTCGCGCACGGCCTGAGCAGTGAGTGCGGTGTCAATCACTGCAGAGCCTTGGGTGCGGCGTGAGGAAGAGGAGACGGGTGTAGTAGGTATTTGTGAAAACAAGGGAAGCGCAACAGAAAGTGCGAACAAATAAAGATATAAACGATGCTTTTGCATAACAAAAAGAATATTTACGAAATTAGGTGCAACGAGTAAAGACTTCTTGTGGCTGCAAAGGTAAAGATTTCTACCTTTTTATGCAAAAAACACCTCGCACTTTACCATTTTTAAGATAAACAGCGCGAGGCTTAACAACTTTTTCGCTATGAAACGCTCTCAAGAATTACACCAGTGCTTGTGTATCGCGGGCGATGAGCAGTTCTTCATCGGTAGGAATAACGCACACGGTGACGGGGCTGTCGGGCGTGGAGATTACGGCTTCCTCGCCGTTGATGCTACGATTTTTCTCCACGTCGAGTTTTATGCCGAGGAACTCCATATCAGTGCAGGCTGCCTCGCGCACATCCCACTGATGCTCACCCACGCCGGCAGTGAACACCACAATATCCACGCCACCCATAGCAGCAGCATAACTGCCGATGTACTTTTTAATGCGATAGGTGTACATATCAAGAGCTATCTGGCAACGCTCGTTGCCCGCCTCAATCGCCGCGCCAATTTCTCGCATATCACTCGACACGCCGGTAAAGCCTTTCATACCGCTCTGCTTATTAAGCAAGTCGTTGGCTTGCTGTGTGGTGAGGCCTTCTTTTTCCATAATGGTAAGTATGGCGGAGGAGTCAATATCGCCCGTGCGCGTACCCATCATAAGCCCCTCCAACGGTGTAAGACCCATAGAGGTATCCACACACCGGCCATGCTTCACCGCACTAATACTGGCTCCATTACCGATGTGGCAGGTGATGATTTTCTTCTCCTTGACATCCACTCCGAGGTAATCGCCCACACGTGCGGTAACAAAGCGATGGCTTGTGCCGTGGGCACCATAGCGACGGATGTGGTAATCGGTATAGTACTTATAGGGCAAAGCATAGAAATAGGCCTTTGGCGGCATAGTCTGATGGAATGCAGTGTCGAAGACAAATACTTGCTTCAAGTCGGGCAGCAAGGCGCGCACTGCTTCGTAGCCTTTGAGATGGGCAGGACTGTGAAGCGGGGCGAGGCCCATAAAGGGTTTCCAACCTTCAAGCATTTCAGGTGTCACTACTTGGCTCTCGGTGTAGGTACCTCCTGCCACGATGCGGTGGCCGGCAGCACTTATCTCGTCAAGGCTCTTCAAGGCACCTACCTCGGGAGAGAGAAGGGTGTCGAACATCAGACGGATGCCCTCGGTGTGGGAGGGGATGTCGGCCTCTTTGATACACGATTCACCAGAAGGTAGTTTGTACTTGATAAAAGCACCCTGCAGGCCAATTTTCTCTATGCCGCCAGCAGCTAACACGGTTTCGGTCTCCATCGCATAAAGCTTATATTTAATTGACGAAGAGCCGCAGTTGATAACAAGGATTTTCATAGTATTCTTAAATACAGCGTTTATTTTTCGTTTCGCTCGCAAAAGTAGTGCTTTTTTCCGACTTTGCTTCTTCGTAGCCCTTTAATATGGCACTGCTACACACCAAGTCGCTTCCTTTTGTACAAAAAATGGATTGACGAAACGGCCTTTGTAGAGAGAATTACCTAAATTTGCAGACACAATAAGCCAAACTTCCGTAGCTATGAAAAAACTTTTGTTTGCCGCAGTACTATTATTTGCTGCAATGCCGCTTTTGGCTCAAAACTACGATATCATTCCCCGCCCCAGAACGTGCCAAGCTGGCAACGGCACACTGGTCGTTGACGATGTTGCCGCCTTTTTGGAGGAACTCACCGCAGTGGTTGACAACTACAAGGAATTTGGAGGAAACAATTTTTCAGAGGAGTACCAGATATCCCTTTGGTATGACAGGGAAGGCATCATTCCCGAAGAAGGCTACCAGCTGCGTATTGACGAGCACGGCGTTGACATCACGGCTCATAGCCCGTCGGGGGCAGACTATGCTGCAGTAACGATAGAACAACTCCTGATGCTCAACCAAAACGGCAACCGCGCCGACATACCTTATATATATATAGAGGATGCTCCTAACTTTTCGCACCGCGGCTTTATGCTTGATGTTTCGCGCCACTTTTTCGATAAAGAGCAGATAAAGCGCGTACTTGACATTATGCATTTCTATAAGCTCAACCGCTTTCACTGGCATCTCACCGACGACCAAGGTTGGCGCATAGAGATACCTGAATATCCGAGGCTCACAGAAGTGGGGGCCGTGCGCGACTCGTCGCTCACCAACAAGGGACGTCAGCCGTTCTTCTACGACGACACTCGCTACGGCGAGGGGATGTATTATACACTTGACGACCTTCGCGAAATAGTAAACTACGCCGCAGAACTTGGCATAGAGATTATTCCCGAAATAGACCTGCCAGGACACATGGTAGCCGCCGTAGCCGCATATCCCGAGCTGGGTTGCCAACCCGACCGGCAAGTAAGCGTGCGCGTGTTTCAAGGTGTATCGAAAGAAGTACTCAATGTGGGCGATGATCGCGTGATAGATTTTCTAAAATGTGTGTTGCGCCACGTTTGCGAAGTATTTCCCTATCGCTATATCCACCTCGGCGGTGACGAGTGTCCTACCGATGAATGGAAAAATAACGCACTGTGCCTGCAACGTGTGGAGCAAAACGGGCTGAAAGGCGTAGAGGAGCTACAATCGTGGTTGGTGGAGAAACTCGGCACTTGGTTGAAAGACGAATACGGGAAAGACATCATCGTGTGGGACGAGCTTTTGGCTCATTGGAACGACAGCAACCGCATACGACCGGTCATTATGTGTTGGCGCGGACTGAAGTTTACAGAACAAGCCGCCGCACGCGATTTTGAATGTATCAGCGTACCCAACTATCCGATGTATCTTGACCTTATTCAAGTAAAACCCGAAGACGCTGACATTTGCGAGGTGTACCAAGGAGGCTATGGCCCCTTAGACGTGAACACCGTGGAAGGCATCTACCAAATGAATCCTGTGGAAAAAATGGTAGGCAAAGAAAAACTCTGCCTCGGCACACAAGGCAACCTTTGGACAGAGAGTTGCTGCAACAATGCCCAAGCCGAGTATCAAATGCTGCCACGCTTACTTGCTGTGGCAGAAAATGGTTGGTTGCCCCCCTCGGAGAAACGATGGATAGACTTTCGCACACGCTTGCAGAGCCACGATGAGCTCTTAGACATTATGGGCTACACCTACGCCCGCCACTACTTTGACCAGCCCACACTCTCACCGTTAGACAGTGTGCGCCGCGAAGCACAACACATTTTGCTGAATGCTCACGCAGGACAGCCCGGCTATCCTGCAGCTCGCGCCTACGACAAGTTGCGTCGCGCTCTGTGGAACAACAACTTTCCCGCCGCCTTAGCAGCTTTCAAACGTACACCCATCTCTATGCCCGAAGACGGCACCACATATCATATTATATCAGCCTCAAACTGGTATCTGGCCAAATACGCCGGCAGCACACTCTACGCCAAAGCAGGCGAAGGCCTACACCTGCACTATACGCCACAAAACAGCGAGAGCGAAATGTGGACTTGTCGAAAGGCAAATAACGAAACGTTTGAGTTTGTCAACGTCGCAGACCCGAACGTCAAGCTACTTGTAAACATTGAAAAAGCCACACAACCCGCCGGACACTACTCGTATATAGCCGGTAGCGTGTTGCTTCGCCGCGCCGATGGCAAAGTGCTTGAAGCCACCAGTAGCGGCACTGTCACTTTTGGCACAGATGAACAGCTGTGCCACCCCGGCACGTGGCGATTAGAACAGGTGGAAAACTACTAAAAACACAAACGACTAAATAATCAAAGCACTTCACTATGGGAAGAGTTCTTATTATCGGTGCCGGCGGTGTAGCTACCGTCGCCGCACATAAAGTAGCACAAAACAGCGATGTTTTTACCGACATTATGATAGCCTCGCGCACCAAGAGCAAGTGCGATGCTATTGTTAAAGCCATAGGACGCGAAGACATTCGTACAGCTAAAGTAGATGCCGACAACGTGGAAGACCTCGTAGCGTTGTTCCGCGACTTTCAGCCCGACCTCGTAATGAACCTCGCCCTACCCTATCAGGACCTCACTATTATGGATGCCTGCCTGGCACACGGCTGCTCGTACCTCGACACCGCCAACTACGAGCCCAAGGACGAAGCCCACTTTGAATACTCGTGGCAGTGGGCCTATCGCGAGCGGTTTGAACAAGCTGGCCTCACTGCTATACTCGGGTGCGGTTTTGACCCCGGCGTAACAAGCATCTTCACCGCCTATGCCGCCAAACACCACTTCAACGAAATACAATACTTAGATATCGTAGATTGCAACGCCGGCGACCACCACAAAGCCTTTGCCACCAATTTTAATCCTGAAATCAATATCCGCGAAATCACACAGAAAGGACTCTATTGGGAAAATGGACAATGGATAGAAACGAAACCGCTGGAGATACACCAAGACCTCACCTATCCCGAAATAGGACCGCGCGATAGTTACTTGCTCCACCACGAAGAAATAGAAAGCCTCGTACTCAACTACCCCACCATTCGCCGTGCTCGATTCTGGATGACATTCGGCCAGCAATACCTTAAGCATCTTGAAGTAATTCAAAACATCGGAATGAGCCGCATCGATGAGATAGAATACGACGCGCCCTTAGCCGACGGAACAGGCACAGCACGCGTAAAAATTGTGCCGCTGCAATTCCTCAAAGCCGTACTACCCAACCCACAAGAACTCGGCGAGAACTACACCGGGCAGACAAGCATCGGCTGCCGTATCCGAGGCATCGGCAACGATGGCAAAGAACACACCTATTATATATATAACAACTGCTCACACCAAGCCGCCTATGAAGAAACAGGCATGCAAGGCGTGAGCTATACCACGGGCGTACCAGCATGCATCGGAGCGCGTATGTTTATGCTCGGGTTGTGGAGAAAACCCGGCGTACACAACGTAGAAGAGTTCGATCCCGATCCCTTTATGGAAGAACTCAACAAACAAGGCCTGCCCTGGCACGAACTCCACGATGTAGATTTGGAACTCAATTAAGGTGGGAGAGGATTATCAATCCTGTCGTCGTTTTGCCATATTATTCTTTTTCTTTGGAACAAAATACACTGCCTTATGAAACGCACTCTTATTCTCTCGCTCTTGCTCTTACCATTGATGCTTGCCGCGCAAAGCAGGGTATATATCTACAACGGAAACTCAAATTTTAGTTCTGACATACTCTTTACTTACGATGGCACACACCTTTTTCGTGGCAACAGCACCAATCAGAGCGACATCATTCTCACCTACGACGGACGCTACGTCTATAAGGGAAATAGCACATACCAAAGCAGTATTGTGATGACGTTTGACGGAAAGCACTTATATAGCGGCAATTCCACTTATCAGAGCAACATTGTCCTCACCATTTCTGGCAAATATATCTATCGAGGCAATAGCACGTATCAAAGCGATGTGATATGCAACTACGATGGACGCTATATTCACAAAGGACGAAGCAACTATTCAAGCGACATTCTCTTCACCACCGACTATCCCTTACCCATTCCCGTCCTTGTGGGAGCCGTGGCGATACATTAAGCAAACGTCTGCACTCACTTCATAAACACCCAAACATATAGGTGGGTTCTATTAACATTATAACGGCTGAAGCCTTCAATAGGGTTTCAGCCGTTATGATAAAAGCACTTTGCCGTAGGCAATAAACACTATTACGAACGGCCGGCAAACATTGTTCTCATCCCTGCTGCGGCGTGATGAGTTTGTAGCCTTTGCCGTGGATGTTGATTATCTCCACACGAGGATCTGGTTTGAGGTGCTTACGTAGTTTGGTGATATACACGTCCATTGAGCGGGCATTGAAATAGTTGTCGTCAATCCAAATGCTCTTCAGCGCATAGTCGCGCGGCAACACATCGCCGCCTTTCGCACACAAAAGGGTGAGCAACTCACTCTCTTTCGTTGTAAGTTTTGTTTGCTCCTCACCGCGTATAAGGAGTTGCTTCTGGGTGTCAAACACGAAATCACCCACCTCGTAAGTGTCTTTGTCTTCGTTACGACGGCCTTTCACACGACGCATCACCGCGTCAATGCGCAGCGTCAGTTCTTCCATAGAAAAAGGCTTGGTGATGTAATCGTCAGCACCGAGGCTAAAACCTTCCACGACATCCTGCTTTAGGGTTTTGGCCGTAAGAAAGATGATAGGCACCTCGCTGTTTTGCAAACGAATATCTGCGGCGAGCGTAAAGCCGTCTTTCTTTGGCATCATCACGTCAAGCACACACATATCGAAATGTGTAGATGTAAACGCGCGATACCCAGCCTCTCCGTCCGGACAAAGTGTCGTGTCGTAGCCCTTGGCTTGCAGATACTCTCGCAGAAGCATTCCTAAATTCTCGTCGTCCTCGCAGAGAAGGATGCTCATTTTTTCATTCTGATTCATAGCTCTTAGTTTTTGTGGCTTAGGAAGATTGTCTTCTAACAATTTAGTTTTTAGAAAAGTCGTCCTAAACGTTCATTATCATATTGTGGGTAGTTCAATCACAAAGCGTGTGCCTTTTCCGTAATGGCTCTCAGCACGAATGCTACCTTTGTGATAGTCAATTACGTTTTTCACATAAGCCAGCCCCAGTCCAAAGCCTTTCACGTCGTGACGGTTGCCGGTGTGAACACGATAGAAACGGTCGAAAATCTTTTTTACATCGTCTTTACGAATACCTATGCCGTTGTCGCTGATAATGATGCGTAGGCGGTCATCGGTATTGCGCACATTAACGTGGAGTTCCAACTGTCGCTCCTCGCTCTTATATTTCACGGCGTTGTCCAAAAGATTAAATATCACGTTAGTCAAGTGGATCTCATCACCAAACACACGCGTCTTCTTTGCATCTATAGTACTCTCTATCGTGCCACCACTGCTCTCCACTTTGAGTCGGAAAGTACCCACAACGTCTTCCACGATGTGAGCCATATCTAACTCTTTGTTCTTATAGGCACCACTGCGGCGCGAGAACATACTTATCTGCAGGATTTTCTCTACTTGAAAACGCAGCCGCTTCGTCTCATCGCTAATAATCCCGCTCAGATGAGCGAGCAGCGCAGGCGATTTCGTCACCGATTGGTCGGAAAGCATTTGTGAGGCCAGCGATATTGTGGAGATCGGAGTCTTAAACTCGTGAGTCATATTGTTGATAAAGTCGTTGCGTATCTCGGTCATACGTTTCTGACGAAAGATAATGTAAACCGTGAAGCAGAAGATTACGAGTAGGATAAACGTAAAGATTATTGCCGGAATAATAAAGCGCACACTGGCAAAGATATACTTTTCCATATCTGGGAAATGCACGATAACATTTCCCGTAAGCGTCTGTTTGTCATTAGGGAAAAGCATCGTTTGATAGGATGTTTCGCTCCCACGTGCATCGTAGTCTTGACAGCGATAAAGCTCCTCGCCCTCGGCTGTCACCACACGTATGTGATACTTCAGGCTTAATCCCTCATTGCCGAGTGCATTCTTCACATAAAGGTCAAGCTTGTTAAAATCAAGACGCTTATCGAGCGGCAGTTCACTGGCTTTATAAAGGATGTCAAACACCACCTCCTCAAGCATATTGCGGCGATATTCCGATTTGTATGTACCACGCAGGCGACGACGCATGTTTCTCACGCCTTGTGGAGAGTCTGTCGTTTCCATCTCTCCCTCCTTAAATCCTCCGCTACGCCGTTGCGTCTCCCAAGCATTAGGCATTTTTTGCAAGCTATCGGCCAGTGCCCCACGACGTAACTCGGACGTATCACTCGGTGTGGTGGTTAATCCCATTTCCAGGCCGCGTTGTGTTTCGTCAAGTTCCACATTGCGCACAGCCACATAGAGCGCACGCCGCACGGCGGTGTCAAACTGACGCCGACGCATCTTTACGTTGTCATCAATATACCCCGCTTCCAACAAGATAAGTGCCAAGAAACAAACACCCATCACCACGGCTATTATCCATATTGTGCTTTTCTTCATAGTATGGCTCTACAAGTCTATAAAGCAGAACGTATAACCGATTTTTCTTAAAAAAACACTGCAAAAGTAAGAAGCTCTTGCTGTCGCAAGGTTTAAACAGAACACAAAAAAGCCCGCTATAAATGTTATTTAACATTTCGCGGGCGGGGATAAGTGTACTTTGATGGATAAATCAAGTAGCAGGTGAACGCCTCTGATTAGTGTTCGCCTCCTCCTTGACTAATGGATACAGGGCAAACGCGGAGTAGTCTGACAGTGTTTTGCCGCAGACTTCCTTCAGACCCAATGTCGCCATTGGCACCTTGCCTTTGGCTGTGTGCTTGCCGCTATCAGGACGCACTCGGGACTTGCACCCGATAGATTAGGCATCTGTCGGGCGAAGAAATATACCAAAGGCTACCACAAAAATACTATGCGGTAGCCTTTGCTGAACATTTTATGTACTGTGACAAATGCTTAATGACGGTTGTCGCGGCGGGGGCGGTTGTCACGCCGTTCGCGCTCGTCGTGGTTTTCACGGTTTTCGCGGTTTTCGCGGCGGGGGCGGCGGGGACGCTCCTCCCAGCCCTCGGGCTTTTCCTCCAGCACACGATGAGAGAGGCGATACTTACCCGTCTTCGGGTCTATCTCAAGGAGTTTCACACTGATATGGTCGCCCTCGTGAATACCTGCATCTTCTACCGTTTCAAAGCGTTTCCAACCTATCTCGCTGATGTGCAGCAAGCCTTCACGACCGCTCATAAACTCTACGAAGCAACCATAAGGCATAATGCTCACCACTTTGGCATCATACACCTCGCCCACCTCGGGCACTGCCACGATAGCACGAATTTTTGCCACGGCGGCCTCTATGCTGGCTTTGTCGGGAGCGGATACTTGCACCTTACCCACGCCGTCTATCTCGTCGATGGTAATCGTAGCACCGGTCTCCTCTTGCATACCCTGAATGATTTTACCGCCGGGGCCAATGACTGCGCCGATAAACTCGCGCGGAATGTCGAAGGCTTCAATACGGGGTACATGGGGCTTATAGTCGGCACGCGGGCGGTCAATGCACTTCATCATCTCTGCAAGGATATGTTCGCGACCGGCTTTGGCTTGTGCCAGGGCTTTCTCAAGGATTTCGTAGCTTAGGCCGTCGCACTTGATGTCCATCTGCGTAGCGGTGAGACCTTTGAGCGTTCCGGTGGTTTTGAAGTCCATATCGCCAAGGTGGTCCTCATCGCCCAGGATGTCGCTAAGCACGGCATACTTGTCCTCGCCTGGATTTTTTATAAGACCCATTGCTATACCGCTAACGGGGGCTTTGATAGGCACACCAGCGTCCATCAAGCTGAGTGTGCCGGCACACGTTGTAGCCATCGAACTTGAGCCGTTGCTCTCCAAGACATCGCTTACTACACGCACGGTATACGGAAAGTCCTCTGGCAGCTGTCCTTTGAGGGCACGCCAAGCCAAATGGCCGTGTCCTATCTCACGTCGTCCTGTACCACGCATAGGGCGAGCCTCGCCGGTGCAGAAAGGCGGGAAGTTATAGTGGAGTAGGAACTTCTGATAACTCTTGTCGAGTACATCGTCCACAAGTTTCTCGTCGAGTTTAGTGCCGAGTGTACAGGTGGCTAACGCCTGTGTTTCGCCGCGTGTGAAGATAGCACTGCCGTGGGGCATAGGGAGGGGGTCGGCTTCACACCATATAGGACGAATGTCGGTTGTGGCACGCCCGTCAAGGCGTTTCCCCTCGTCAAGGATGCAACGGCGCATCGCATCGCGCTCCACATCGTGATAGTAACGATCTACGAGTGCGTTCTTCTCCTCGAGTTCCTCGGGTGTGAGTTCGGCGTGGGCAGCAGCATAACGCTCTTTGAAGTCCTCACGGATTTTCTCAAAAGCCTCGGCGCGGGCATGCTTCTCAAGGGCTTGACCCGTGACATCGTAGGCAGGCTGATAGCATTCGTCCTTTACTTGTTGGCGAAGTGCTTCATCGTTTACCTCGTGGCAGTATTCGCGCTTTACGTCGGTGCCGAGCTCTTTGCTCAACTCTTTTTGGAGGCGGCACATCGGCTTAATGGCTTCGTGGGCGGCTTTCAAGGCTTCGAGCAGTGCGCTTTCGGGCACCTCGTCCATCTCGCCCTCTACCATCATTATATTCTCCTCGGTGGCTCCCACCATCAAATCTATGTCGGCTTCTTTGAGTTGTTCGGTAGTGGGGTTTATCACAAACTCGCCACCGATGCGTGCCACACGGCATTCGCTTATTGGTGTTTCAAAGGGTATGTCGGAGCAGGCAAGTGCTGCGCTGGCAGCAAAGCCGGCGAGCGCGTCAGGAATATCTACGCCATCGGCACTGAAGAGTGTCACGTTGACAAACACCTCTGCGTGATAGTCGCTCGGAAAGAGGGGGCGCAAGGCACGGTCAACGAGGCGCGAGGTAAGTATTTCGTAGTCGGAGGGGCGACCTTCGCGTTTGGTGAAACCACCGGGAAAACGTCCTGCGGCACTGTATTTCTCGCGGTAGTCGCATTGCAGCGGCATAAAGTCTGTTCCTGGCACAGCATCTTTCGCTGCACATACGGTGGCCAGCATCATCGTATTGCCCATACGGAGCATCACCGCACCGTCGGCTTGCTTGGCCAGCTTGCCCGTTTCAATACTGATTGTCCTCCCATCGGGGAGAGAAACGGTTTTTGTAATTACGTTCATCTTTTAGGTAATTAAGAATAATATGAATAACTCGCTAAAAATCGCGCAAAATTAGCAACTTCTTCCCATCTGCAAAACATTTTACGGCGTTTTAGCGTGCTACTTACAGCGTTTTAGCGTTTTTTCGCTTGGTTTTGTATCTCTTGGCTAAGGGAGTACAAACTGTTAAAACAGCACGGCAGAAAAGAAACGGCGGATAGCTTAACTACTAAATATCTGCCAAATAGGAAGTGCGGGGTAAGGTGCTACAACGCAGACAGGTTTTTGTGCTACGGGATGTGTGAAAGAAACGCTTCTGGCGTGCAGACAGATGCTTCCGTCGATGTTGGAGCGCGGCGCGCCGTATTTTAGGTCGCCCTTAATAGGTAGCCCGATAGCGGAAAGTTGGCAACGTATCTGGTGGTGTCGTCCGGTAAGCAACTTCACTTCAAGGAGGCTGTAGCGGTCGCTGCTGTCTATCTCGCGCCACTCCAATATGGCGTGTTTGCTCCCCTGGCGTGCGGTGCAAGAGGCGTAACTCTTGTTACGTTGTTCGTTGCGTATAAGGAAATGCTCCAAACGGTGAGGGGTGTTGAGGTCCTCGCCTGGTTTGATACCGAGATTGCCGCGCATCTCAGGGGTTATCTTCTGCACAATGGCGTGATAGGTCTTCTCCACTTTGCTCTCGCGAAACATTTGTGCCATTCGTGTGAGAGCCTTTGACGTGCGGCAGAGTACCACTACGCCGCTTGTCGGCCTATCTAAGCGGTGGGGCAAGCCGAGAAAAACGTCGCCGGGTTTGTGATAGGCTGCTTTGATGTAGGCTTTGGCATCGTCGGCAAGTGTTCTGTCGCCGGACTTGTCGCCCTGTACTATTTCGCCCGCTTGTTTGCTTACGATAAGCAGGTGGTTGTCTTCGTAGAGGATGTTCATACCCAGCGTACGTTGTGGGGCTGTGCCCCGATTTCGAAGTGGCGTTTCACTATGCCGAGGTCTATACGTGCATAAAAACCGAGACGCGCGCGTGCCTTTACCGTCCCATCGGCTTGGAGGGCAAAGCGAAACTGCTGTTGATTGACGGCGGTGGGTGCGAGCAGTGCGGCCTCTACGCCGCGTACGAACCAGTCAGGAGCCTGTTCGCGGCGGGGCGTGGCCACACGGTCGTAGGGCTTGATGCGGTGGGACACTCCTGCGGTGGTGCCATAGCCCACGCTAATGACACATCGCAGACGCTCGCCCTCTTGCAATAGGATACGCTCCTCGTTCTTGGTGTAAGTGAGAGCCACCCAACAAGTATTGAGTCCCAAGCGTTGTGCCTCGAGTACGATTTGCTCGCCGTAGTATCCCACACGCTCGTCGAGGTCGGCGGATTTGTGTCCGGCGATAACGATATAGTCGCGCACGCCGCGAAAACGTCCGTAGTGTGCGAGGAATCCGGTGAACGCCGCAGGGTCGTCTTCTATGAGTTGGATATTCAGGTCGGCAGCCTGCGCGTTTTCTTTGATAACACACATCAACGGCTCGCGCACCGAGGGTTCGAGCGGTCGGTCGTAGTAGGAACGCACACTATGGCGGGCGGCAATGGCTTCAAGGAGTGTCATAGCAAATAGCGGTTTGCGCTGGAAAAATGTCGCCCGTGTGTTACGGTAGTTTGGGATAACGGCTATAGTCGGGCTGACGCTTCTCAAGGAAAGCACGTGAGCCTTCGTGCGCCTCGTCAAGCATGTAATAGAGCATTGTGGCGTCGCCGGCAAGTTGCTGTATGCCCGCCTGTCCGTCGAGCTCGGCGTTAAGCCCCGCCTTAATCATTCTTAGGGCAAGGGGCGAGAGACGCATCATCTCCTCCGCCCACCGGACGGTCTCGTCCTCAAGTTCTTCGAGGGGCACCACTTTGTTGACCATTCCCATTTGTTCTGCCTCGGCGGCACTGTATTGGCGACAGAGGAACCATATTTCGCGGGCTTTCTTCTGCCCTACGATACGCGCTAAGTAACTGGCTCCGAAACCGGCATCGAAAGAGCCTACGCGTGGCCCTGTCTGTCCGAAGCGCGCGTTGTCGGAGGCGATGGTAAGGTCGCAAACGAGGTGCAAGACGTGGCCGCCGCCGATAGCAAAGCCGTTGACCATCGCTATGACGGGCTTGGGGAGCGTGCGGATTTGTTTCTGCACATCAAGCACGCTGAGGCGAGGCACGCCCTGTTCGTCCACATAGCCCCCGCGACCTTTCACGTTCATATCGCCACCAGAGCAAAAAGCCTTGTCGCCCGCCCCGGTAAGCACCACAACACTCACGTCCTGAGCCTCGCGGCAATAGCGCAACGCATCGCCCATCTCGGCCACGGTGAGCGGAGTAAAGGCGTTGCGATAGCGCGGGCGATTGATAGTAATGCGGGCTATGCCGCCATAAAAGTCGAAAAGTATCTCACGATATGGCTTTATCGGTGTCCAAGTGCGCATAAGAGTAAGGGGCTGAAAGGATTTCTTTTTCTGCCTGCAAAGTTACGGAAAAACGCCGACCGACATACGTATGCCGCCGCTATTTTGTACTTTTGCCGCCGTCAAAAGCTTTTCTCCCATGACTACTAAACAAGAAATCGTAGAAAACTGGCTCGTGCGCTATACGGGGCAGCCGCTCAGCGACTTTGGTAATCTTGTGCTGCTCACAAACTTCAACAAATACGTAGATATCTTTTGCGATATACGCGGTGTGTCGCCCGCGAGTATGGAGAGCGGTATGCGCTGTGCCACATCGGAGCAGGTGACGATGATAAACTTTGGCATCGGCTCGCCCAACGCTGCTTTAATTATGGACTTGCTCAGTGCCGTGAGCCCCAGGGCTTGCCTCTTCCTGGGCAAATGTGGCGGCATCAGCGACAAGACACATCTGGGCGACTACATCCTCCCGCTGGCCGGCATTCGCGGCGAGGGGACCAGCGGAGACTATTTCCCCGCCGAGGTTCCGGCACTGCCGGCCTTTATGCTGCAACGAGCCGTGAGCACCGCGTTACGCAACGAGGCACAAGACTACTGGACAGGCACCGTATATACCACCAACCGCCGCGTGTGGGAGCACGACGAACGATTTAAATCATACCTCCGCGCCACACGCGCTATGGCCGTAGATATGGAAACGGCCACACTCTTTACCTGCGGCTTCTACAACCATATCCCCACGGGGGCACTCCTACTCGTAAGCGACAATCCTATGCAGCCCGAGGGTATTAAAACCGAGGCCAGCGACCGTGAGGTAACAAAATCTTTTGCCGAGCAACATGTGCGCCTCGGACTTGAAGCCATGCGTCTCATCGGCGATGACAGAAAAACCGTGCGTCACCTGAAATATGACTGGTAACGTTAAAACAGCAACATACACAATATAGCCGCCCCACCATCTGAAAGAAATGTCCTTGCTAAGAAACCTGAAAGAGCACTACCGTTGTAGCACGAGCGGAAAGGCTGATACACCAGCCAATAGAGGGAAAAAGGCACGAGACCACGAGAAAAGATGCTCGGACTAATCTTAAACACCATCGGACTAATCATAAACACCATCGGACTAATCATAAACAGCATCGGACTAATCATAAACACCATCGGACTAATCATAAACAGCATCGGACTACGCAGAACTTATTAGTGGCAAAGAAAGGGCTTTCAATGGCCGATGAGATGCGCTTGCGAGTTCCTTTTTTTCAAAAGTAAGCCCCATAAATTCCGTTTGTTAGCACACAGCAAAAGTTTCGCGCCGTAGGCTTTCGGAAACCCAACGGCGCACGCCAAACCCTCGTCGCCGTCCCTTCCTTTCGCACAACAAACCGCTACCGAGCAAGCATATTCTTTCCGCTGTCGCTCCGCTTTTCGCTCGTGCGCGACCAATTTTTTCCTTAA
>ERZ842401.3447-NODE-3447-length-19675-cov-5.681244_pt1 | contig 19675 bp, 16 predicted proteins | sample MGYA00521270_ERZ842401 | MGnify/ENA primary metagenome ERZ842401 (study PRJEB31892, sample SAMEA3878208) | bioreactor metagenome | biome: Moose rumen | place: Sweden | collected 2011-10 | study: EMG produced TPA metagenomics assembly of the PRJEB12797 data set... | reverse complement strand
CGCGGACGGTAAGAACTGGTTTATCCAGTTCTTATTTTTTGTCTGGAGGGAATATTTTTATTCCCTTATTTTTATAATTAGGATATCCAACTATTTTATCTTCAAATATTAGAAATGCCTTATCTTTGGTATTTCTTTTAATATATTTATGAATTGGATATGAATATAAATCCGTTATTTCTAATCCTACATAAGTAGAACTATATTCCTCATTCCATTTAGGATTAAAATATACTCCATCTATTTTTGATTTAAGTTCTTTTGAACTTATTTTTTTAGTTCCAGTATCTCACTTTCTTACTACTAAAAAGCGCCAATACAAAAGCTTATAAAATATAAGCCTGTACTAGCACTCCCTTTTATAAACTATATTATACACCTGATTTATGTTTTTTTTATTAAATTTTGATCAAATTTTAATACTTATGACACAATGACACACTGTTTGCGAGTACCCTACACTCATTTATAGTGTCATAGTGTCATTTTTCTTTACTTCTTTTTTAATGTTGGTCCTTTTTCTGATTTAATAGAATAAATAAAATTTACTAAATCAACAAATTCTTTATAAGTTTGAATACTATAATCAGTTGTCTCATTAATTTTTTTTCTATCTAAATCTGCATATTTATCATAAATATTTACAACTTCAATACCTGCATTCTTACTTGCTAATACTCCTGTATAAGAATCTTCAAATATTAAACATTCACTTGGAGATGCATTATAGTATTGCATTATTTTATTATATATTTCCGGATTTGGTTTCTTATTTTTTACATCTTCTTTTCTAGTAATTAAATCAAAAACTTCTGTTATATTCATTTGTTCTAACATTCTTTTATTCTTTTTAGAATAAATATCTAGTTGAACTTGTGTTGTCATTGTTGCTAATACTAAAGTAAATCCTAAATCTTTCAACATTAATATTAGTTTAACAACATCAGGTTTAAAATCCATCTCATTTTCTAAAACTTCACCTGATTTATCCCATCTAATCTTAAGTAATGTCTGTGCATCTCTAATACTGAAGTTATACTTTTTTATTAGATATTCGCAATATGCTAAATAAATATCACTATCTTGATTACTATGAAGAAAAGAATCTCTTTCAGTTTGTATATCATCTAAATCTATAGATATTCCCCCAAATTCTTCAATCAATTTTTGATCTGTTCTATTCCAAACTCCGATAGAATCAATTAGTGTCCCATCCATATCGAAAATAATGTACCTTTTATCTTTTAATTTAAGTTCATTTAATTGTCTCATTGGTGTTCACCTCCTATAATCTAATTTGTTTTATTATCACTAGAATTAATTATTTCTTATGTGATTTTTCATTATCGTAGTAACTATTTATTTCACAATAAACACTTTCTATTTTCTTTAATTCATCAAATTGTTCTTGAGGTGCCTTTCTATTCATCATACATTGTTTAATATTATCCATTCTTTTTTCATAGGTAGTACATGCATGCTCATTACTTTGTTTTCTCAATTCTTGTAATACCTCTAAGTAATCATTTCCAACTGGTATAACCTTAAATCGATTATCAAATGGCACAACATAATTTACTTTTACACCTAAAGATATGCATTCTGATATGAAACCAGGTAATAAAGTATAACATTTATTATGTGATTCAATATTTGATAATTTGGCATTTTCACTTTTTAATATTTCTTTTTCATATCTTTCTCTTGTAGAAAGTAGACTTGCTAAATCTCCTGCTATCACAACATTTAAAACAATATCATATTCATTAGGAATTGTTTTTATTAACTCCAATAAACTACTATCAATTGGAGCTTTTTCTCTTAAAACCGAATATCCATTTTGTATTGCATAAGAGAAAAGTTCATCTCCCCATAAATGAGCATCATAATTTGTTAGTTTTGCATAACTTGTTGGATATTTATCCAATATTTCATCAGAATACTTACTCAAATGCCTATAATCATCAGAGTTTATAATTACATACTGCGATAAATCTTGATTGTTTATATAAGTTGTTTTTCCGCAACCAGGTTGTCCTACAACAAACATAATAGATGGATTGTTTTCAGCAGCTCTATTTGAAAACAATTTCTTCTTTAAACATTCTAAAATTAAACCATGTTCTTCTTCAGATAGTTTATATTTTTGAATTAATTCTTGTAATAATTGATTGTTCACTTTTATGACCTCCAGTCCTTATTGTTATTATTAATTATTCATTTTATTTTAATATTCTAACTGTTTAAGAAGTATATGTCTTTTTATATTTTCATCTTTTTGATACCAAGTTTTTATTTCATAACCCAAGTCTTGTAAATTATTTAAACTGAAATTATTTCCAAAAGTAACTTCTGCAACTATGTTTGCAATATCTTTTTCTTTTGCCTTACTTTCTAAATAATTAACAAGTATTTTTTGAAGGCCATTGCCTCTATATTCAGGTAAAACTATAACTCCATCAATGTCAGCACATTTTCCATCAATATCAGGAATAAAACTTTTAATTTGTTTCATTCGTGTTGATACTGATAAAAATATCCATGCAATCATTTTATTATTATAAAATGCACCATATATTTCACCGTCTTTATCAGGATTATTTACAATTCTTAAATACCATTCTTCAGTAAAAGGTAAAAAATACCCTTTTTCTTTTTTTTTAAAGTTATTAATTACTATTTCTTGAATATTATAAATATCTTTAACATCGTTACTATTACAAGTTCTAATTTCAAGATTATTTAAATTTATTTTAGGCATTATTTGACCTCCATTTTATTTAGTTTTATGTCTAGAGTTACATAAGTCTATTGCTCTTTTTAAACCATTTTCTTTAGCAATATTTAAATAATAATCTGCTAATTCATAATTAACTTCAGTACCATGTCCATTATAGTAAAAATTAACACCTAAATCATAAATTGCAGCAATATGACCATTATCTGCACATTCTTTAATAATCTGAAATGCTTTATTATAATCTCTTTCAATATTTCCTAGTCCAAAGTAGTAATAAGCACCTAACACGAATTTACCATAAATTTTTTCTATGTGAGATACATTAGGATTATTTATTAATTCAATTATTTTAGGATAAGCCTTATTTAAAAGTTCTTTTGCTTTATTTTTATCTATTTCTAATAATTCTCCTAATCCTAGTTCATAGGAAATTCCTAAAGAATAAGTGCATAATGGATAATCAATATTAAAACCTTTTAAATAATATTCTAATGCCTTATTGTAATCCTGTGTAGCACCGTTTTCTTCTAAATCATAACTTCTCCCTAATATATAATATGAAAAACCTGTTTCTTGTTTTTTAAGATCATCTAAATTAAATTTGATAATATTCATCATCTCATCTCCTTTAGTTTTTCTTTGGTAATTTACTATAATCATATTTATGTTCTGCAAATTCTAATTCATCAAAGGCGTATTGTATATCCTCGACTGCTTTATCAATAGTATATAAACTATCTTTATTATCTTTCATTATTTGTAAGTGTTCTATTGTATAGAATAGTTTTTGTCTTGCATCACTTACTTTTTTTCTTTTTTCAGTATCGAAATCTAATAAATTTCTTTGAGATTCTTCATGTTTTGACATTTTAAAAATGTACTCTTCGTTAACTAAATAAGTAATACTATCTAACCCTTATCCTAAAACAACAATATTTTTTAATTTAAATCCTGTTCTTCTAATCTCTTATATTCCATTTTATAACACCTTATATTTGTTAATAATTTAAAGATTAAAATTTTCATAAAACAATCTATTTATTAATTTGATTATAACATTTTCTTTATTGTTTTTCCATATTTTAGTAACGTAATACTAACTTTGAATTAGGTATTACATATACTAAAATAAACTAAAAAAGCAGATACATTGAATTAGTATCTGGTTTAGTATCTAGAAAAAATAAAAAAACTCAGAAACCCTTATAAAAAAAGTGATAGGCCTCTCGGCCTATCTTCAGGGGGAAATTAATAAACCAGTCCGTAACAATACATCTAAATATTAAATCCTTGTTTTATAACTATTTCAATTTTTATAAGTTTTTTAAAGTTTATAAAAATATCTTAATTTTTGGCAATTAGTATCTGGATTTAGTATCTAGAAATATATATTGACATAAAACTTATGTTTGATATAATAAACATTGGAATACTTAATAAGTTGGGTGCTACCTTCATCATACTTATGATTGGAGGTGATGCAAATGAGTAAGAAAGATTTTTTAATCTCTTCTTTAGTTCTCATCATCCTTTTACTTATAGCATTACTTTTCGTAATACTAAAATAAAAGAAGCACCTAACTCAACATTGAGATAGGTGCAAACCAAAATATTTTGGGTAACACTCAACCTCAGAATATTAAGTGTTCCTTTTTTATTTTATGAAGTTTCCCTCATCCGTATACATAATATCATACTTTTATATCTTTGTCAAAATACCATAAACGTATACAAACTTAAATAAACAATTAAAAATATCAAATTTTTTGAATTTTTGGTATCTGTATGGTATCTAGAAAAAAGCCAAAGCTTCGCAAACCCTTATAAAATAAAGTGACACTGTCTCACGACAGTGTCTTCAGGGGGAGCACATTAGATCCTCCACTGTATTTTTTAATTTTCCATAATTTGTTATAAAATAAGGGCTTTTTCCATATATCTAAAATTAACTATCCACTACTTTTTATCTTTTTGGGTAGATAAATGGGTAGGTAAAAAAGTGCACATAGTTTTTGGGTAGGTAAAATTAAAGAGCATTATTTAAATGCTCTTTTGTCTATTTTTCATAATATCAAAAATAATATATCTATTTAACAAGATTTCTTACATCATTCCCATCAATTATATCCATTAAACTTTCGATTAACATTCTTTCCATTTCTTTTACTGCATCAAAAGAATTATATGCATTATGAGGTGTAAGTAAAAATTTATTATTAGGTAAATCTAAAAATTTTTCATTTGTTTCTTTCGTAATTGGTTCCTTATAGAATCCATCCAACGCAACAAAACCAATTTTATTATTTATAATTGAATTATACAGATCTTCTTTATTTATTAATTCTTGTCTGGCTGTATTTACTAATATTGTATTTTCATTAACAAGATTTAATTGCTCTTTCCCTATCATATTAATATTTTCTTCAGTATATGTTGCATTTACTGAAATCACATCTGCATTTTTAAACACATCGTTAAGAGATACCATGTTAGTATTATATTTACTATCAATATTAGGTTTACTTTCTCTAGAATTATATATTAATTTCATTCCAAAACCATCACATAATATTTTTGCAATATGAGTACCTATAGCACCCATACCTACTATTCCTAATGTTTTGCCTTCTAAATTATAGTTTTTTATTTTATTCCATTCTTTATTTTTAACTTCATTATTACTGTATGTTATTTTTTTTACTGCATCTAATATCAGAGCAACTGTGTATTCAGCTACTGCTTTTGCATTTGCACTTGGCGTATAAGTAACTGGAATATTATATTTTTTTGCTGTTTCTACATCGATGTATTTTTGATAACCTGTTCCCATAAAAGATATTAATTTTAGATGTTGATTATTTTCAATTACATTTACAGTACATATTTCATCTCCACCATTTATAGAACAATCATAGTCTTTTAAAATATTAGTTAATTCTTCTTCAGAATAATCCATTCTTCCAGTGGAAACTTCTATATTTTTTTCTTTCAATTGATATAAAGTATTTTCATCAAATGTGCATCCTGTAAAAAGTACTTTCATAAGTTCACCTCTATAATCATTATACCATAATAATCTTAAAACTTATCTTCTATAAAAATGAAAATATAAATTTTGGGTAGGTAGCTGGGAAGGTAAATTTTTTCTTATTTTTTAAAATCCTTATAAAATAAGGCATAAAAAAAGTGATAGGCCTCTCGGCCTATCTTCAGGGGGTTCGGTTGAATATACTCTCACTTAATATTATTGTGAGAGATATCAGCATAATATCTCTACTATGCAATTTAATGATATCTAAAAAAAAAGAAAAAGTCAATTAATTTAAATCAACTTTTTTCAAACATTTTTTTCTTTACACTTTTAATAATTTACATTCATAGATTTTATAAAGCTTTCCTTAAGTTCGTCTTTACACTCTTCATCAAGTAAATATTCTTCACTATCTTCTTTAGCTTTAATAAGTAAATCATAATCATCTTTTAATGAAGCAATCTTAAATGACATATCTCCACTTTGCTTAGTTCCAAATAAATCTCCATGTCCACGAAGTTTAAAATCTTCTTCACTTATTTTAAATCCATCAGACTCTTTTTCCATAACATGAAGTCTTTTTGCATCGTTATCACTTATTAAAATACATTTAGATTCATCTTTTCCTCTTCCTACTCTTCCTCTTAACTGATGAAGTGTTGAAAGACCAAATCTATCAGCATCAAATATAACCATAGTAGTAGCATTAGGAACATCTACTCCAACTTCAATAACAGTAGTTGAAATAAGTATTTGAATTTCATTTTGTTGAAATTCTTGCATAATTAATTCTTTAGCCTTACTAGCCATTTTTCCATGAACTATATCTATTTTAAAATAATCCCCAAATGCAAGTTTCATCTTATCTCTTAAATCAAGTACAGTAGCTAGTTCTCCACTTGATTCACTATCTTCAATAAGAGGCGCTATTACATAAACTTGATGATGAGCTTTTAATTCATCAAGCATCATTTGAAGTACATCTTTAATTTCTGAATTCTTCTTTAAATATGTAACAACTGGTTTTCTACCAACTGGTTTTTGTTTAATAATAGAAGTATCCATATCTCCATAAATAGTTAAAGCATAAGTTCTTGGGATAGGAGTTGCACTCATATAAAGAATATCAGGCATTAATCCTTTATTCTTTAAATTACCTCTTTGATTAACACCAAATCTATGTTGTTCATCAGTAATAACAAGTCCTAAATTGTGATAGTTAACTTCTTCTTGAATTAATGAATGAGTACCAATAATAATACTTATTTCACCATTTTCAAGTTTCTTATATATTTCATTCTTTTCTTTTTTTAAAGTTGAACCTGTTAAAAGAGCTATCTCTATATCAGTATTTTTTAATACTTCTTTTAAATTATTATAATGTTGAGTTGCAAGTATTTCAGTAGGAGCCATCAAAGCAGATTGGTAACCACATAAACTATTAATATACATAGCTATAAAACTAACTATTGTTTTACCGCTACCAACATCTCCTTGAAGAAGTCTATTCATTCTATTATTCGATTCTAAATCTTTGATAATATCATTTACTGCTTTATTCTGATCATCTGTTAAACTAAATGGAAGACCTTTAATAAACTTATCAACTTTTTCTCTATCTACTTCTCTTTTTATACCTGTATTTTTCTTTTTATTTTCATGCTTTAAATAGTTAATCTTAAACATAAATTGAAATAATTCTTCATACTTAAGTCTATTTTTTGCCTCTTGTAACTTATTATCATCAGGCGGATTATGAACTATATTAAGAGCTGTTTTCTTATTAACAAAGTTATACTTCTCAATATATTTTTCTGGAATATAATCAGGTATCTTCTTTCCAAACATTAATAGAGCCATATTAATATAAGTACTTAGATTTTTAACAGTAAGTCCACTAGTACTATGATAAACAGCCTCTATTTTAACTTTATTAGAAAGAGGCGCAAGCTTAATTTCAGAAGCAGTAATAACATTCTTCTTTTTATCAAATTTACCAATTACAGTAATACCAATACCTACTTCTAAATCTTTTTTCATAAAAGCTCTATTAAAAATAGAAACCCCAACTACTCCACTTTGAGTAACCAGTCTAAAATTCATTTTATTAAGTCCAGCTTTAAATCTCATTAAAATAGGAACACTTTCTATTTTCCCATCAATTACAATATGACCACCATCTTCTACTTCACTTAAATTATCACGAACAAGATAATCATATCTAAATGGATAATGTGTAACTAGATCTTCAACTGTATTTATATTTATTTTATTAAGTAAGGATAGTGATTTAGGACCAATTCCTTTTACTTCCTTTAATTCACACATACTACCACTTCCTCGTCCACGTTATTATATCACGTTAACTCTCAAAAATCAATTTAAATTATTTGTAAATAACATAAAAAAATAAAGAAATCTAGTTAAATATAAAACTAATATATGTTATACTTATTTAGAAAGTGAGGTATACATGAAAAATAAAAAATTAATTATTAACATACTAAAAATGGTATTAGTATTTACACTATTTATTTTTAATTCACTTATAAGACTACTAATATGTAAAATATTTGGTTTAAATGTTAAAACATTAAGTGATAGCACTGATTTTATTATAAGATTAGCTGTATATGTAATACTAATTGTAATTTTTGCATTAATATATAAAAAAGATATTAAACCTGAATGGAAGAACTTTACTAAAAAATTAGGTAAAAACTTTGATACAGCATTTAAATACTATGGTATTGGACTTGCAGCAATGGTAGTATTTAATCTATTCATTAATTTTGTATTAAAACTAGGACAATCTCAAAATGAAAGTGCTGTTCAAGACATGATTAAATCTACACCAATACTTATGATAATATTTGCAGGTATTCTTGCTCCTATTATTGAAGAAATAGTATTTAGGAAATCATTAAAAAATGTATTCAAAAATAAATGGATGTTTGTAATTATCTCAGGATTTATATTTGGCCTATTACATGTAACTGGTTTTAGTATAAAAACACCTCTAGAATACTTATATATACTTCCTTATGGTTCTCTAGGAGCTATGTTTGCATATATGGATTATGAAATAGATTCAACATTTCCTTCTATATCAATGCATATGATGCATAATACCGTATTAGTACTAGTAGCAGTATTACCAACATTAATACATTAAAAAATACTTAAAAAGTATTTTTTTTTTTGCAAAAAAAAGAAGTATTATTCATCAATACCTCTTTCTACAATACTATCAAATATAGCAAGTACAACAGCTAAAACACCTTGTAATAATACTACTAAAAAATATTCAAGCCAAAATGTTCCAGACACAGTCATTTTATAATTAAATAACATATATATCATATTATATACTAAACAGCTAAACACATAATTAGAAATAACAATTAGTAAAGGAAGTCTAGAATAAACTAAGAAATAATTATAAATAGATAAACAAATAGACTGAGTAGTAAAATATGCTAAAGTAATAACACCAATACTGTATATATTGAAATTACTAGTAACAAAGAAGTTACAAAAAGCTCCATAAAAGAATAATACTATCGTGGAAATAATAACTGCTCTAAGTCCATATTTATATCCAAGTTCTTTCACTGTAACACATGATAAGAAAAACACTAGTGGAAATAATAAATTCATTATACTTACATCAACACCATATAAATTAAGATTTATATTATGAGTTGAATACAAGAAAATAACCATCGCAGAAAGTAAGAAACTATATGCAACAGATAATTGTCTAATTGTAATTTTTTGTTCTTCTTTTATTTTTTCTATACTTTTTCTCGCCACACAAATCAACCTCTATTCTGATAAAATTATAACATATAATTTTAAAATTAAAAACAATATTTTATAATATTATTTTTCGTGTTAAAATACTATTAAGGTGATAATATGACACGTGAAGAACTTAATAAAGATATTCAAGATGAAATTGAAAACGAAGAAATAAAAGAAAAAAGAAAAAAATTAGTAAAAAAAGTAATTAAAATAATAGTTATACTCTTTATTATAAGTGTAATATTTATAGTATATACAAAAATAATATCTACTAGTGGATTAAAAGTTAAAGAAGAAAGAATTGAAATAAAAAACATTCCTGATAGTTTTAATGGAGTAAAAATCATACAGTTTTCTGACTTACAATATGGCTCAACTATATTTGAAGATGAACTAAAAAGTCTAGTCAAGAAAATAAATAAAAGAAATCCAGATATTGTAATATTTACGGGAGATTTAATTGATCAAGATTATCAAGCAAAACATGAAGAGAATGAAAATATAATAAAAGAATTAAATAAAATCAATGCTAATATTGGTAAATATGCAGTAAGTGGTGATGAAGATAAGGATAATTTTAATACTATTTTAACTCAAGCAGGTTTTACTGTTTTAGATGATTCATATGATTTAATTTATAACAAAGAAAATAATCCTATTTTAATAACAGGATTAAAAAGTAAAACAAAAGATATTAATAAAGCCTTCTCATATTATAAAGATGAAAAATCAAATAAAGATATTTACAGCATATTAATAATGCACGAACCAGATACAATAGATAAAGTATTAAATAATTATAAAGTAGATTTAGCTCTTACTGGTGGAAATCTAAATGGAGAAATTTACATTCCTAAAGTAGGAGGACTACTTACAAGAAAAGATGCTAAAAAATATACAAAGAGTTATTATAAGATTAATGATACAAGATTATATGTATCAAGTGGTGTTGGAACAGATAAACTAGGAATAAGATTAGGTACAATGCCAAGTATTAATTTTCTAAGACTCGCTAAAACTAATTAAATAATTTTGAAAAGAAGTTCTTCTTCTTTTCTTTTTTTGTATTAACAAAAACATCTATATTTCCAATTATATCTTTATCTAAATAAATAACAACTTCCCCTACTTTATCATTATTTTTATAATTAGAAGTTTTTTGTATTCTTAAAATAGTTTTAATTTTATCCTTTTCCTTTTGAGTTAAAGGATATTTAAATGATTCTTTAATATATAAATTATCCTTAAAAATGAAATCATCAACAGAAAAACTTTCTTTATCTAAAATAGAATAACTTTGATATTTACTATAAATATATTCATATAAATCTTTATGATTTTGATAATGATTAGGATCTTTTAAAGAAACAGCAGTAAGTCTTAATCCATCTTTCTCACTAGTAGAAACAAGTGTTTTACCTGCACTAGGAGTATAACCAGTTTTTCCTCCAGTTGCAAATTTATATTCTTTTAAAAACTTATTTCTGTTATACCATAAATAAGTTTTATTATTTGATGCTACTTCATATTTATATGTAGAAGTAATTTTTCTATATAAAGAAGATTTTTTATAGATATAACTAGATAAAAGAGCCATATCATAAGCAGAAGAATAATTTTGTGTTTTTTCATCAAGTCCATGAGAATTATTAAAAGTAGTATTATTCATACCAAGAGAGGATGCTTTTTGGTTCATAAGTTTAACAAATCCTTCTTCATTTTCACATATATTATTAGCAATTACTACTGCACTATCATTTCCACTTCTAAGTATCAATCCATAAAGTAAATCGATAAGTTTCATTTCTTCTCCTACTTCTAAATATATATTAGTACCATACATAGGCAAAACTTCTTCTCCCACTTTATAAATATCATTAATATTTCCATTTTCTATTGCAATAGTAGCTGTCATAATCTTAGTAATAGAAGCAATTAACCTTTTTTCATTCATATTTTTTTGATACAAAATTCTACCACTATCTATATCCATAACAACAGTACTTTTAGCTGTATCAGTTAAAGCAAATGTATTAAATGGAAAAAGTAAAAAGAAAAAAAGAAAAATAAAAAGAAATTTCTTCATTATAATCACCTATTTTAACTTATGAAATTTAACAAAAAAAAGACCAATTGTTAAATAATTGATCCAAATTGAGTTTTATCATACGCTACTATTTTAGAAGGAACAAAATTCCTATTAATTTTATACATAAAAGACTTCTTAGTTGGAACTCCTTCTTTAAATCTTTGAGGAAAATCTATGCCAGGTATTTTCTTTTCTTCATCAATTGCATATCCAAGAAAAGACATTTTTACAATTTCACTTTCATCTACTTTTATAACAGGCATATTAGGAGCAAGTAAATAATAATTATATCTACAATCTTCTTTCACATAAATACATTGAACAATATCAACTTCTTTATTTTTATTTGTCCTTTTTAACTCAACAGCTGAAATTTTCTTACATTCTTCGTCTGATAAAAACATCTTTTCTATATTTCTAACATAATCTTTTGATTCATAATAACCATTATCAAGAACACCAATTATTTCAAATAAACTATCAAGTTTTTCTGAAATAGTCCCACCTTTTTCTTTTAATAAAAACAATTTTTTCTTTAACTGTTCAAAATATTCTTTTCGCTCAGTATAAAAATTAAATTTTTTATCTATTTCTTCTATCAATTTATTATCATTATCAAAAGGATTAACTGAAGTACAAAACTCATCTATATTTTGTGAATTACGTACACCAAAATATTCAGTATGATCCCCATATCTAATTTTAGCTAAATCAGTATACTGTCCATAAGTAGCATCTGCAACCCATAATTTATGATTATATTCAAAGACAACATTAGTATGATGAGAACTGCATATTTCATTATGAATTCCTACTTCATTAAGAAGATAAGAATAAATTTTTGACCACTCTTTACATATAATTTGATTCTTATTAAATTTAGAAGTATCAACATCAGGATAAGACATTCTAGCAAATTCATTGCCATCAGTATTATTATACTTAGTACTAAAGTTTAAATAAAATGCTAACTTTAAATAAATATATCTAGCCTTTTCTAAATCGTTTAAATCATCAGGCATATCTTTTAATATTAATTCTTTTAAAGTCATACTATCACCAATTTTATTATAACAAAAAAAGAAAAGCATTTTAACTCTTCTTTACATATATTTACTAACCAACATAAAGTCCATGTATTTTTTCTCTATCTAAATCACTAATATCTTCAAGTATCCATTTTCCATCTTCTTTATGTAAAGTAAAAATAATTTCATATTTTATTCTATCTTCTACAGTTTTCATTTCACTTATTTTATAATCCCAATACTTTGAGTTATCAAGTGTACCATCTTCTTTTTGAAACTTATCTTTATTTTGCTCATAATAAATTTCACTTTTAGAAAGAGCATTTCTATAATCATATACTTCTACTTCAACATTAACTGAAGAAGAATCACCTAATGTATTTTCATCTTTAATTTTGTATGATAAATCTTGATACTGTCTTTCCATTAAACTACGATAATCCTCTTTTTGATCATCACTAAGTTCGGTATTATTACTAACTACATTATCAAGTTGAGCAAGTACTTCGCTATCTAATTTTTGATATTTTGACATAAAGTTTTCTACTTTAGAAGAAGGTGTATCAGTAATATTACCACAACCACTTAATAATAAAATAAATAGTACAACAACTAATAATTCTTTTAAATACTTTTTCATATTATTCCTCCACTATTATAATGTGTAAAAATAAATAAAGTATACAAAAAAAGATAGAGGAAACTCTATCCTAAATATTTTTTAACTATATCAATAATTCTAAGTGTCTCATCTTTAAGTATTTTAAAGTTACTCTTAATATAAGATGAATCATTATTCTTACCGCGCATTTCATGTTCTAAAGCTATTTCTGAAAGTTTAGCAAATCCTAAATATTTACTATCACTTTTTAATGAATGAGCAAGTATTGCATAATCTTCCATATTATTTTCTTCAACATATTTTTCCATGTTAGAAAGTTTTTCATCAATAGCTGATAAAAAGTCATTAAGAGTTTCATTATACATCTCTCTATCACCAAGAAGTTCTAATGCTCTACCATATTCAATACCATTTTTAATTAAATAATCAGTATTACCAACAACATCTTCAGAAACTAAAGTAGTAGAATTTTCTGACTCAGAAATCTTATCACTATCAATTTCATTAACTTCTTTACTCTCATCAAACCATTCTTTAGGGAATTTATTTTCTTTTGTTCTTGCTAATATAAATTCAGCAATTACTTCCTCAAATAATTTTTTATCAACAGGTTTAGATATATATTCATCAAATCCTGCATCTAAGAATCTTTCTCTTGCCCCACTAATTGCATCAGCAGTAAGTGCAACTACTTTAGTATTAAATCCTGGTATTTGTTTTAATCTATTAAGTGTTTCAATTCCATCCATCTCTGGCATCATATAATCCATAAAGATTAATGTGTAGGTTGTCTTCTTAACTTTATCGATACACTCTTGGCCACTTAATGCTTCTTCTAAAACAAAATTATAATTTTTAAGTAGTTTTTCAGTTATTTTAATATTTAACTTATTATCATCAACTATTAATATTCTAGGTGAATCATCAAACGCAGTAGAATTATTAATTTCTTTAGACTTATCTTTCTTTACAGGTTCATCATCTAAAGTTTCAATTTCTTCTTCATTATTAATTGAATTCAAATCTTCTTTTAATAACTCTATAGTATTATTTAATTTTTCATTAGAAGAATCTGTATTTTTCTTTCTATTTAAATAATCTTTAAGAACACGCAATAATTCTTTTTTATCAATTGGTTTAGCTAAATAATCATCAAAACCATCTTTTAAATAACTTTCTCTCATACCACTAAGTGCATTAGCTGTAAGAGCAACAACTGGAATATCAAAACCAGGTATTTCCTTTAATTTTTTAAAAGCTTCAGTTCCTCTCATTCCTGGCATCATATCATCCATTAAAATAAGATCAAACTTATCTCCACCACTAATTAAATCTATGCACTCTTGTCCACTCTTAATTAAGACAGTAGTAATATCATATTTTTTAATAATCTTATCCATAATCTTAAGATTAAGTTCATTATCATCAACAACAAGTACACGACAATTAGAATAATTAACATTTTCATCTGTATCTTCAACAGAACTACTATTACTAATCTCACCTTGAAGTTTAACTATCTTCTGACTTAGATAAACAATAAACGTAGAACCTTTACCATATTCACTTTGAACAACAATTTTTCCACCCATCATTTCAACGAATGACTTAGTTATTGCAAGTCCAAGACCAGTTCCTTCAAGAGTTGTATTTTTATCTTCATCAAGTCTATTAAACTTAGTAAATAATGAATCGATTTGATCTTGTTTAATACCACGTCCAGTATCTTTAATTGTAATAACTAGTGAAGATGTATCATTTTCATTAATACAACTAACTGTAAAGTTAATTGATCCTTCTTCTGTATATTTAACTGCATTAGTTAAAATATTAGTTATAACTTCTTTTATCTTACCAATATCACCATACATAACAGCAGGTATATCAGGAGCAAAATCACATTTTAATTCAATAGGTTTTTCGCCAATTCTAGGAATCATTAACTTAGATATATTTTGTAGTTCTGGAAGAAGTGTATATTCTTTATTAACTATCTCCATCTTATTAGCTTCAATCTTAGATATATCAAGTATTCCATTAACTATTTCAAGAAGTGTATTACTAGCCATTATAATATCTTCGGCATCTTTCATAGCATCTTCTAAAGTTTCTTCTGTTTTTATACATTCAGAAAAACCAACTATAGCATTTAATGGAGTTCTAATCTCATGACTCATATTAGATAAAAACTCACTCTTAGCACGATTAGCCTTCTCAGCATGTTCCTTAGCAAGGTTTAATTGAGTAAGCATTTTAACATCTGGATTTTCAATAGTAAAATACATTATTAAACAAGTAAGTACAGTAGATGGATTAATTATATAATTAGCTGAAGGAAAGAAATATTGAACTACAACCATTAAAATTCCTTCAACAATTAATAAAGCAACAGGAATATACTTTTTGTTTTTTATATTCTTTATATCTTTTATAACAAGCACAACTAAAAACAAATAAGCCAACGAAAATATTACATAGGTATATTTTACTGATAAACCATCAGCTACCATTACATTATTTTGATTACTAGTACTTATTGGTAAAAATAAAATAATTAGTGAGTTAACAAAACATGATATCTTACATATTTTTTTTGCTAAAGGCATTGTTTTACTATCTTTATTGGAAATTGAATAAGTATAAAAAGTAAAAATTAAAATAGTTAAAACTAATCCAATCAAATACGCCTTATTAAGTAAACCAATAATTAATTCTGCATGTGACAAATTAGGAAAAGAAAATAAACCTAAGACTAATCCAAAAAATATTGTTACTATACAAGCTATTAACAATTTCCCATATGTATTATCCTCAATTTCATGTAATCTTTCCTTGCTAAAAAAAATAAAACTTAATGTTACTAAAATAATAAGTGCATACGTATTTAATAAAATAAATCCTTCATTTCTCATATAATACTCTCCTACGATATAATTATAGCACATTTTATTACAAAAATAAAAAAAGTAATTATTTAACTACTTTTTTAATTTCTTCGACTTATTCTCTTTATAGATTTTTATATCACCTATAGAAATATTTGTTTCCTCTAAATCAACAGTTACTTCGTCACCGCATAAACCTTCATTAACAAGTTTATTATAATCGGTTTTTCCATTTTTAGTTAAAGGAATATCTTTTCTAATTCTAAACTTAGATGGAATCTGTCTCGTAGATACAGAAGGATTAGAAATAAATTGATTATTTACGATTTCTTTAACAATTTCTACTTGCTCTTCATCTGTAAGTTCTGAATCATCATTTAAAACAATATGAGCAATAGGCATATTACCAAAACGTGTTTCTTCATAATATGGTGATATTACACAATATTTAACTTTAGAATTACTTTTAATAACATTTTCTAATTCATATGGTTTAACTTTAAAACCATCAAATCTCGTAAATGAACGGTCACTTCTAGTTAAAAACTGCATTACACCATTTTTATACATTCTTGCAATATCTCTTGTAAAAATATAATCTTCACCAAAATATTCTACATGCTTAACAATTTGATTCCCATCCAAAATCCCTGAAGTAACTGATTTAGATGAAATAATTAATTCTCCTTCAACATAATCTTTATCTGAATCAAACCTAACCAATTCTTTTGTTTCGGGATTAACAATTCCATAGATAGTATTTGACATAGGAATACCTAATGTTCCCGGAATATTATATTCATCAGTTGCATAAGAAGAGCATCCACAAGTTTCAGACATACCATGTCCTTTTGTAAGTTTACCTTTGAAACCATGATTATTCAAAAATTTATTAACTTTTTCTTCATCGTGAACATCCATAGAGTCTCCACCATAAGTTATCATAGACACAAATGACAAATCGGAATTTTTTAAAGAAGGATCTTCTAATAAGCCAAGATACCAAGTAGGTGTTCCAATAATAATTTGAGGTTTAGATTTAAGTATCATCTTACCCAAATTATTAGGAGCAAATTCAGGAATTTGTATTAAATTATTACTATGACAAAAACCAGCATGAACAACATCAACTATACCAAAAGCAGCAAAATAAGGTAGTATATGTAAAGCTTTATCGCCCTTTTTCATAGGCATATTTGATGAAAAAGTTTGAATGGAATATGCATTAAAATTATCATGGGTTAAAGGTATAGCTTTAGGTTTAGGACTTGAGGTACCTGAAGTATGAACAATTGAGCATAATTTATCCGGAATATATTCAGGTACAATAAAATTAACATCAGATGATTCTTTTACTAAATCATTATAATAATTTATTTTAAGTTCAGAAGTTGAAATTGCTTCTTCTAATTTTTTTGCAATTTCTTTTGAAGATTTCATTTTTCCTTTAGTATTTTTCATACCATTAAAACTAATACCCTCAGATAAATAATTAACCTTTTCTTTAATCCCCATAGAATCAGTAGGAGAAACAAGAGTAATTTCTTCAATTCCAATTGCTTTTAATTCTTTTTCAATAGGCTTAATCATTGCTAAATAACACTGATCTAAAACTATTAAATGTTTTACTTTTTCTTCCTTTATAATAGATAAAATTTTCTGAGCACTAATATTAAAATCAACACTATCAGGTCTAGGATCAACATAATCTGAAATAGCCCCTATTTGTGCAGCACCATAAAATAAATACGCAGTTTCAGGTATATTTGGTAATAAGTACATTACCCTATCATTATTTTGCACACCTAATTTAGTTAGTACCTTTGAAGCTTTATCAATATTTTCAAATAACTCACCATATGAAATTTCTTTACCATAATATGTCATAGCTACATTATTTAAATTATCATTATTACTCTTCATATAATCAAGAACACTCATTTTTGGTATATCAAAATTACAATTCTCAGGTTGGTAATAAATTAACCAAGGTTTATCAATATTAGGATATCCTGTAGGTGGTCCTTGAATCTCACCAGTTAATAATCCTCTCAAATATATATTTCTCAATTTTTCTTCATTTATAGATAGTTTACCCATAAAATATTCGCCCCCTCAAAATTGCCTAAATTATATCACAATTTACACTATTTGTCAATTTTAACGTAACACAGTAATAAAGTTATTTCAACAGTTTGGACAAAAGTGTACAAAAAAATAGTTAATTTTCTAATATAAAGTTAACTATTTCTTCTTCAAAATTATATAATTCATGCTTACCATTTTTTATTATTTTGTAAACTAAATCATTTTTATTAACAAACTTTAATATATCACAGGCAAGTACTGTTCTATCAATATCTCCTTGAATTATATAAATATTATTATAATTATGATTTTTAACATAAATATCAGCCTTTTTATACTCTTTATAAGCATCATGATAAATCCTAATATTACTATAAAGAGAAAGATAAGTATTATCTTTATAGTACTCTTCATTTAAATACTCTACTTTTCTTTCCATAATCTCACAAAAGTTTATAGCGGGATTCATTAAATAAATCTTTTTAACATATTTAATTATTTCATCATAACAATTTAATATTACATATCCACCATAACTAGATCCAAATAAATATATATTTGTATTATACTTTTCCTTCAAGTATAAAATAGTATCTAAAACATAACTCTTACAAATATCTAAGTTAAACTTTTCAATATTAGTTTTATCTTTACCATGGCAAGGCATATCAATACTAAAAATATTATATTTATCCTTTAAAGAATCACTAAATCTTAAAATAAATTCCTTATTAGCACCAAGACCATGTATATATAAAAGTATATCTTTATTACCATCTATAAAACTTAAAGTATTAATTTTATTATTAATTAGAAATTCATCTTTCATAAAACACCTTCTAAATATATTATACATCCATTTTATTATACTCAAATTATTTATTTGAAATTAAATTATTATTCTTATTGTTTAAATTATTAATTCCTATTATATTTTTATCACTAATTAATACTTCAAGTTCTTTTTTTGCAACACTATTTAGTTTAATTAATCGTTCACTTTGTTTTATATTATCCTCAATCATATTCGCATTTAAAACTTCTAGATTACTTAAAATAACTAAATGTAAAACATCAGTATAATCCCTTATATTACCCTTCAAACTTGGATTACTATCTCTCCATTCCTTAGCGGTTTGGCCAAATAATGCAACATTTATTACATCTGCTTCATCTGCATATATATTTTGTTTTTGCTTATCAGTCAACTTTGGAACAATGTTTTCTTTAATACTATCTGTATGTATTTTATAATTTGTTTTAGTAAGCATTCTTCTAACTGACCATTCCACTTCATTTTGATAATTTTCGTTATATTTTAGTCTTTCAAACTCTTTGATTAAATATAACTTAAAAGCAGGATCTATCCAAGAAGCAAATTCTAA
>ERZ842401.3446-NODE-3446-length-19677-cov-5.818928_pt1 | contig 19677 bp, 16 predicted proteins | sample MGYA00521270_ERZ842401 | MGnify/ENA primary metagenome ERZ842401 (study PRJEB31892, sample SAMEA3878208) | bioreactor metagenome | biome: Moose rumen | place: Sweden | collected 2011-10 | study: EMG produced TPA metagenomics assembly of the PRJEB12797 data set... | reverse complement strand
TTATTCTATATACTTTTCTCATTATGGCAAAGATTCAGATGAAAAACGCAATCGCTGAACTTGACGGCGATGAAATGACGAGAGTTTTGTGGGCGGTGATTAAAGACAAGCTGCTCACTCCGTTTGTTGACCTCAAGACAGAGTATTACGATCTTGGCTTGAAAGCCCGTGACGACAGCGATGACAAAGTAACCTACGATGCTGCTGCTGCGATTAAGCGCCTTGGCGTCGGCGTGAAATGCGCAACAATTACTTCAAACGCAGCGCGTATGGAAGAATACAAGCTTAAAAAGCTCACGCCCAGCCCGAATGCCATTCTGCGTGGCGAGCTTGACGGCACTATTTTCCGCGCGCCGATTTTTGTAAACAACATCCATCCAAATGTTAAGAGCTGGAAAAAGCCCATAGTGCTTGGACGCCACGGCTACGGTGATGTATACAAAAACTGCGAAATTAAAACACCCACTGCAGGAAAGGCAGAACTTGTCTTTACCGGAAGTGACGGAAAAGAAATCCGCAAGACCATTATGGAAATGAAGGGACCGGGAATCATTCAGGGAATCCACAATCTTGACGCTTCAATCGAAAGCTTTGCACGCTGTTGCTTTAACTACGGACTTTCACAGAACATCAGTGTATGGTTGGGAGCAAAAGACACAATCAGTAAGACATACGACGGAAACTTCAAGGCGATTTTCCAGCGCATTTACGACCAAGAGTTTAAATCTAAGTTTGAAGCAAAAGGTCTAGAATACTTTTACACACTCATTGACGATGCCGTTGCTCGCGTAATGAAAACAGAAGGTGGCTTCTTGTGGGCATGCAAAAACTACGACGGAGATGTAATGAGCGACATGATTGCCTCTGCATGCGGAAGCCTTGCTATGATGACAAGCGTACTTGTTTCTCCCAACGGTGAGTTTGAATTTGAAGCAAGTCACGGAACCGTTCAAAAGCACTACTACCGCTACCTTAAGGGCGAAAAGACAAGCACAAACCCTGTTGCAACTATTTTTGCTTGGACAGGATCTCTTGCTAAACGTGCAGAACTTGACAACACTCCAGACCTTGCAGACTTTGCACATAAACTGGAAAAAGCAACACTGTCTGTAATTGAAGATGGAATTATGACTGGCGACTTAGCAGCTTTAGCCGAACCTAAGGCAACTCAGATTTTGAACTCTTGGGAATTTATTGACGAAATTGCTAAGCGTCTGTAATTAATCCACCCCAAGGAATTCCTGCATTTTTACAGAGGGCAGCATACTCACGATCGTCTTCTGTATTGTGCAGGGCAGTAACAAAAAAACTTTGATCGGGTGGCAAAGTATCTAACATTGCTTTCTGTTGAACAGAAACTGCTATCTGTTTTTGTTCAACACGAAGGGCCTGATTTGCAACACCATCTCGACTGTCTACCACTTGCACTCCACTACCCGCCACACTCGCTATATTTTCTGCTATGTGAGTAAAATGAGTACAACCTAAAATAATAGTGTCACATTTATTTTCTAAAAAAAACGAAACTGCTGGTTCAACTGCTTTTTGCTTTTCTGCTTCACTTGCGTTAAAAAGTTCGTGTTCTATAAAAGCAATTAAATCTGGATCGCCACGGTTAAAAACATGACAGTCACTTGCATAATCTTGAATAAGTTTTTTATTGTATGGATGATTAACCGTTGCATTTGTTGCAAGGAGTCCTATGCGTTTGTTGTGCGTAACAGAAGCCGCAAGTTTTATTGCAGGAACAGTGCCCACGATGGGAATGTTGGGAAAGAGTGCCCTTAAGTCTGCAAGAGAAGTTACGCTAATGGTGTTGCAGGCAATGATTATAGTCCGAGGATTCCATTTTTTTACAATAAGGGAAAGGGCTTCTGCAGCACAGAAAGTAATTTCTTCTGAAGTTTTTTCTCCATAAGGAAAATGAGCGGTGTCTCCCAAATATACACAGCGAGAGTCAGGGCTTTTTTTCTTTAGTTCAAGCATGTAGGGAATGCCACCGGTTCCGCTGTCTAAAAATGCAAAATCAATATAGTCTTTCATAGGTCATATAGTGAACAATGAGTCAAATGCTTTTTTTGCCGCAGCTTGTTTTTGCGCCGCATCAGAAGAAGATGCCGAACGGTTCAATTTAAAATGCTCGCAAAAGTTTGAGCATTCCTTGTCGCTTACCAAAGAATCAACTGTTTCGTGACAATCGTAATGACTTCCGGGTTCATAATAAAGACAATTACAACAAGAATGAACATCTGCATGACAGACAGGACATTCCGCACTGCGAGAGACAGGTTCGCTTTCTTCAATTACGGTTCCGCATTTCCAACACATGATTCAATCATAGCCATTTGACTAAATGTTTTCAATAGCGTACAGTAGAAGTATGTTCAAGAAGAATTTATGCATGCACCCGGGTTGCAAAAAGCTGGCACTTTCCGCAATTGACGACAATGGAGAAATTACCGACACGGAAGGATTCTGTCTGGAGCACAGTCCAGATCCTACAGAAGCGGTTTCTAGAATCAGAAATTATTTTTTAACTCACGACAAGATAATAAACCTTAACATAGAAAACCTTTCCATAAGCGAAATAGACCTGAGCAATAAATTTTTCTGCGGATGCAACATTCAGTACTGCACCTTTGCAAACATTCATGCAACAAATCTGCGCATAAGAATGTCCGTACTGGGATTCTGCACTTTTACAGACAGCACTTTTTTGCAGAGCAACATACAGTTCAGTTCCTTTGCTGGAACAAAATTTATAAACACACTGCTTACTGGCAGCGATATGATTCACGACAACTTTAACGGAGTTACGGCCTATCAGTCTAGCTTTGACGACAGCGACCTTTACGACAGCAAATTTATAAAGGCAATTCTTATGAACACTTCAATGAAAAACTGCAACCTAAAGAAGACCGTGTTTTACGAGTCTTTAAGGGAAGCCGTTTCTTTTAAAATGTCAAACACAAGGGAAGCACTCTTTGACAGGACAAAGAATTTTCTTATTGCAAGCGAAGAAGAAAAATCAGAGGAAACCAAAGAATGAAAATCTACTATCACTTAAGCAGAGAAAATTTTACAAACTCATATCTTGTGGTAAACGATTCGCCAGATGTAATGGAGGCACTTATTGTTGACCCAAGCACAATTACCACGGAACTTATTTCTCAGATTGAAGACGGCGGATATAAACTTACAGGTGTTCTTGTTACCCACAACCACAAGAATCATGTAAGCGCACTTAACACCCTAAGAAAAATCTACACGCCAACAGTTTATGCGGCAGACTACGAACTTAGCGGAGCCTGGTCTACAGTTCTGGGAGGAGAAGGCGTAATTTCAGTTGCAGGTTTAAGCATATCTTACTTTGCACTACCGGGACATTCCAGCGATAGCATGGTTTACCGCATAGAAAATGTTTTTTTCACGGGCGACTCCCTGTTTGCAGGAACCATAGGAAGCACAAGCAGCAAGTATGCAGAACGGACTCTTCGCAACAATATAAACACAAAGATTCTTTCGCAAAACGACAACTGCGTTATCATGCCGGGACACGGTTCCCCTACTACTGTAGGAGCGGAAAAACTTTACAATATAGACCTGTCAGCAAAGTAAACTTCTAACGGCTTATGTTCCATACTCGACCAGCAACAAGGCCCCATCTAGTAAAGGCATATTCACTTAAAAAGAGGGCCGTATCAGTAAAGGCTTCTGCATTGGTGCTTACAATATAGTCTGCATTTTTCTTTTGACTACGCTGAACTGAGCCCCACTTTGCACGGGTTGTAAAATAGTCAGCAATCTGCCCTACTGTCTGCTGAAGGTGGTAAGCCATAAACTCGTTACGCATAAGATATTCGTCACTACGGTCATACTGCAGAGACTCGTATGTTTCCCAATAAGTCTGAAGAAAATCCATAGAAACGGAATCAAACATAAGGTAACACATGGCCACTGTATCGCGGAATTCTTCATCGCCAAAGTAAATGCCGTGCCAGCCTTCATGGGCAAGCAACTGATAGCGAAGGTAAGAGGGACTTTCCTTTGAAAACGAAATAACGGAACCTTTTCCTGCACTGTAAGAATCAGGGCCGCTTTGAACGATTACATTGTTTGCAATAAGAATTTCTCTAAGAAGAATTTCGTGACTGTTAAGTCTTACACCCTCCTGTGCCGCTCTGGTAAAGAATCGCGCAAGATCATCAGCCTTGTAGTCGTGAGCATTGTAGCCGTGAGCTGTAAGAATAAAACTGTCGCTTACAAATGTTCCCTTGTATCCTGTCTTTTCTACAAAATATGCAAGCCTAGTAAAAAACTGATTTTGCACATCATAGTTTGCAGTATCAAAAATAAGCACATCGGGGAACTCTTCCCACCTAAAAAGTTCGTAGTCTTCCGTGCGCCAATTTTTCTGAGGATATTCAAACAGAAGTCCAATGTCGCTTACAAGAGGATAAATTACCTTTCCACCAGAAGCAGATACAGGGAGACTTTCGTTTGCAGAAAGAAGCGCACACAGAACAAGTTCTCCATGAGAAGAAAATGAAAGTCTGCCATAGGAAGACTCAAATGCAGAAGTCTGAAAAGTAAATGTGTCGCTTACGGGAGAACACCTTATTACAAATTCCTCGCCAGAATAAGCTCCCCTTATGCAGAGTTGTTCCGAAGAAGTTCCAATGTCTGGTGTAGATGCTTTTTCTATTACGATTTTTGGAAGCAGTGAGTCGGAAGTATTTTTTGCAGGAAACATTTTTCTTGCGGAAGAAAAATCAAAACCTGAAGAGCGCAAGTCTATTCCGCCACCGTCAGGACCAAAGGCATAAAGGGGAACAGCACCCCTTCTGTCATAGCCAACCACTGCGTCAGAAAAAGAAACAGAAAGAAGTTTTAGTCCGGGTTCACCTTTTACAAAAAATCCTGTGGGAACAGAGCCGACTTCAAAATTTAAAGCAACATCAACAGCAGGAAGCTGTTCCTTAGAAAGTACTCCTGACACTTGAAAACGGGCATCCATGTTCTCCATAAGTTTTCTGTCATCCAGAAAATCTTCTTCGTATAAAAATCCTGTGTAGAATGTGAGGGTTTCTTTTTTTTCGGACTCATCCTTTTTTAAAGAAAGAACCAAAGAAACGCCCTTGGAAGAAAGAGATGCATTTGAAAGGCTTTCCTTTTGAGCTTCGGTAAACCGATAAAAGAGAGTGTCGCCCTTTGTATTCTGACCTATTGAAGAAGCACGGGCGGAATCAGAAAGCGGTATAAGGGCTTCCCCTGAAAGGTAGACGGGAACTTCCTTACTGCAGGAAAAAAGCAAAATTGAAAAAAGACAAAAAGCAAAAGTCATTCTGAGTTTCATGTCTTCATACTACACTTTTTTTTAATTTTACTCTATACTCTTTTCCATGAAAGCCTTTACAGCAAACAAGGACACTCTATTTTCTCTTGCCGGTCTGCAGAAGGAAATTATTTTTCTTTGCAACAAAAAGCACGGAGCCACCTCTGCACTGCCAGAATTTCCGCTGTGGGCTTTTTATGATGATTCCATTGAGCTAAAGAAGGCATCATGCTCTTCATGCAGAATAGGTTGTGCATGTTTGGACGAAAAAGAAAGGCTTCTGTATTTTCCTGTTGAAATTATTTTTGCAGAGGGGGACACTGTTAACATTAGGATAAATTTTGCAAGGGTAAGCGACGCCGTTACCAGAGACGACCTTGCCCCTTATAAAGAAACTTCCCTTGCGCTGCCTTCATTTAGAACTGGAAGCGTCCTTTTAAAAAACAACGCATGGGAATTTTTTGACGAGCAGTGGGTCAAAGTAAAATAGTTGGAAAATTACTTTATAATTTTTGAACCACGGTCCATTGCAACAAGACCAGACTTAAGCAGTTCAAGAATTCCGTAGGGTTCAAGAAGCCTTATAAGGGAAGCAATTTTGTCTTCGCTACCTGTTGCCTCTACAATCAAGGAATCTTCCGCAACATCAATTATGTGGGCACGGTAAATGTTACATGTCTCTATGATAACGGAGCGGCTTGTTCCAGAGGCCTTAACCTTTATAAGAGCCATTTCTCTTTGGGTGGTTGAAGAAGAATCGCAGTGCTCAATGGAAATTACTTCCACAAGTTTTGAAAGTTGCTTTTCAATCTGCTCAAGAATGTATTCGTCTCCACGAACAACAATAGTCATGCGGGATTTTTTAGGATCACCGGTTTCGCAGACTACAAGAGAGTCAATGTTGTAGCCACGGCGACTAAAGAGACCTGAAACTCGGCTTAGAACGCCTGCATGATTTTCTACCAAAACTGAAAGAACATATTTTTCCATAAGTTACCTCCACAAATATCTTAAATCAGAATCGTATTTCTGAATATATACCCAACAGCCTTATGTCTTCGGCATGCTTCGAAAGCGAACCGATTACAGTGTCTATAAAGGAAACTGGACTTTCTCCGTTTTTTATTGCAGGAGAATCGTGAATGTCTGCATCGGCATAAAACCAGTAGCGCCATGGCTCACCGTGAATGGGTCGGCTTTCAAGGCGAGTAAGGTTAAGCTTGTAGGACTCAAACACGCTTAGGGCTCGGCAAAGAGCACCTGGTTCATTTTTTATCTTAAAGAGGAAGCTTGCCATATTTGCATTTTTTACTTCCGAAGCCCTTCGTTTTTTCTTGTTATGGGAAATTACCACAAAGCGAGTAAAGTTACCAGAATCGTCAGCAATATCTTCCGCAAGAACAGACAGTTTGTAAATGGAAGCGTTGACGGCGCTTGCTATTGCGGCATTCTGTTTGGACGCTTTTTTTTGCACAGTCTTGGCAGCGGTTGCCGTAGAAAGGGAATCTGTGCAGGTCCAGTTCTTGTGCATGTCAAGGAAGCGCTTACACTGGGAAAATCCCTGAGGATGAGAATAGACATTCTTTACATCCTCTAGACTTGCCCCCTTTACACCCAAAAGGGCATGGCGGATGTTAAGCGTAACCGCACCCACGATGTCCACATCTTCAAAGCGAAGAAAGTTGTCGTAATTCTGAAAGACGGAACCTGACAAGGAATTTTCTATGGGTACCATGCCATACTTTGCCTTAGAGTCTGTAACGGTCTGGAAAATTTGTGCAAAGGAATCAACAGGCTTTGCCTTTACATAACCTTCGTCAAAGTAGCGGTTTACAGCCTGTTCAGCATATGCTCCTGGAGAACCTGAATACACACACACTTCTGTTTTTGAGGCGGAAGTTTTTTCCACTCCCCTTGAAGATTTTTTTACCGGCGGATTGTTTACCACAACCTTGCGTACCACAGGAGACAGAGCCCTTATGTCATGCATGAGCTTGTCAAACATGTCGGGATACAGAGAGCGTGCTCCACCAAAAAGAGCTTTCTCGGGATTAAGGCTTACATCAACCGCAATGCCGTCTGCACCAGATGCAACAGAAGCTAGCGACAGGGAGGGAACCTTGTCCCTTACCCCCAGTGCCATGGAGGGATCAACAATTACGGGAAGATGGGTAAGTTCCTTTAAAAGCGCTACAGCAGAAAGGTCAAGAGTATTCTGAGTCATCTGCTCAAAAGTTCGGATTCCGCTTTCGCATAAAATGACATTCTGACTGCCGCCTGCAAGAAGGAATTCCGCAGAAAGAAGAAATTCCTCAACAGTGGCACTTCTGGAACGACAGAGTATTACAGGCTTTGAAAGTTCTGCCGTTTTTTTAAGCAACTCAGTGTTGGACATGTTTTCAGGACCAATCTGAATGATGTCTACAAAATCCTTTGCAAGAGAAAGCTGCTCTGGGGAACTTACTTCGGTACAGACTGGAACATTGTATTTTTGCCCCGCTTCCTTAAGCCAGACAAGGGCTTTTTTTCCTTCACCAGAAAAGGCATAGGGGGAAACATTCTGAACAAAAGCCGCACTCCTAAGCACATTTGCACCAGATGCCACCAGAAACTTTGCGCAGTTAAAGAGGCCTTCCTTTGACTCTACGGCACCGGGACCTGCAATGGCACACAGGCGGTTTCCCCCCACAAGGAGGCTTCCACCAGAAAATGGAAGGGTTACGATTGTATCTTCTTTTTTAAACTTACGGCTTGCAAGCTTGTAGGGATTGCTTACGGGAATAACCTTACCCACGCCGGGCAAAAGTTCAACTTCACGGATGTCTAGAGAAAGTTTTCCGACAATGGCAAAGACTGTTTCCTCTTCTCCCCTTACCTCGCTGATTTTAAATTTCTTTTCGGTAAGGAAATTCTTAAGGTCGCTCTTTTCCTTTCTGCTTATGTCGGGCCGTAAAACAATTACCATAGAGAACCTTAGTTTTTGGAAGTGTTGGTTACATTCCAGCTTACAGTGCGGAGGACATCACCAAAGACACCTGCGGCAGTAACACCTGCTCCCGCTCCATAACCGCGGACGGTAAGAGGAATGGGAGTGTAACGGGCTGTTGTAAACACAAATGCATTTTCGCCGCCTTTTACTCCGTACAGGGGATCTTCAGGGCCAACCTCCAACATGCCAACAGAAACTTTTCCATCCTTAATGCTTGCACCCATGCGGAGTACCTTGTTTTCCTTTTTAAGGGCTTCCATTTTCTTTGCAAAGTAGGAATCCAGTTCGGGAAGTTTCTTAAGGAATTCTTCTGTAGTACCCTCAAGGCTAAAGTTGTCGGGGAAGATTGAATTCATAACTATGTCGTCAAGTTCAATTTCCATTCCTGCCTCACGAGCAATTATAAGGGCCTTTCTTGCAACATCGGTACCCTTAAGGTCGTCACGGGGATCAGGCTCGGTATAGCGCAGTTCCTTTGCCTCAAGAACTGCCTCGCTAAATTTCTTGCCTTCATCAAGTTTTCCAAAGATGTAGCTTAGGCTGCCAGACATAATTCCGTTAAAGGCTGTAAGACGGTCGCCAGATTTAAAGAGGTTCTGCAAAGTGTCAATGATTGGAAGTCCAGCACCAACATTTGTTTCGTAAAGGAAGCGCACATGCATTTCGTTTGCAGTCTTTCTAAGTTTGTGGTAAAAGTCCATGCTCATGGAATTTGCACGCTTGTTGGGAGTTGCAATGTTCATGCCTGCCTTAAGTATGTCTATGTAGCGTTCGGGCAAATCGTAACTTGCTGTGCAGTCTACAAAAATAGGATTAAGGGGTTTTGTTTCGCGGACAAAGTCAAGAATTTCGTCAAGGTTAGTCTTCTTACCGTTAATGCGAACCTTGTCACGCCAACCGTCAAGTTCAATTCCGTCAGCATTAAAAATCATTCCGTCAATGTTTGCAATGGCCATTACGCGGATGTCTATTCCCTGCTCAAGAAGAGCTTTCTGCTGCTCGCCAATTTGGTCAAGCATGGTTCCGCCGATTGTTCCTGCTCCGAATGCATAAACCTGAATTGACTGAACTGTATTAAAGAAGAACTGGTGCACTATGCGTACTGCCGTGTCTCCGTCTGCAGAATTGATTACTGCAGAAATAGAGCGTTCGTCTGAGCCCTGAGCAATAGCAAGAATGTTTATGTCACGAGTTGCAAGAGAGTCAAAGAATGTTCCTGCAACTCCTCGTTTTTTCTTCATTGCGTCACCAATGATTGAGACAATGGCACAGTCGTCATGCACTTCTATTTCGTTAATGAGGCGTCCTGTGATTTCAAGGGAGAATTCTGCCTTAAGCACATCCTGAACTTTTGCGGCGGCATTTTTCTTTACGCAGAAAGAAAGTGTGTATTCGGAAGAAGACTGGGTAATAAGGAGAATTGAAATTCCAGCATTACTTACTGCACTGAATATGCGAGCTGCCATACCCCGGCGTCCCTTCATGCCCGAACCGCTTACGCTTATCATGGCACAGTTTTTAAGACAACTTATTCCCCGTACGGGACCAGCATCCTTTTCGCTGTCAAAGGGACCTTTTGCAATGCATGTTCCCCTAGCAGAAGGATTCTGGCTGTTAAGGCTCCAAGCTTCAATGCCCCTTGCAGCAAGAGGAGAAAGTGTCTTGGGATGAAGAACCTTGCTTCCAAAGAAAGAAAGTTCCATTGCCTCCTCGTAACTCATGTCCTTTACAAGAATTGCATCCTTTACTACGCGAGGGTCTGCCGTATAGATTCCGTCTACATCAGTCCAGAATTCTACTTTCTTAGAACCAAGGGATGAGCCCACAATAGCGGCTGAAAAATCAGAACCATTGCGACCAAGAAGCCCCATAACAGGAGAAGCACCAGTTCCGCCAATCCATGAGCAGATAAATCCGGGGAAAAGAAGAACCTGAGCGGCACTTGCTGTTCCGTCACGATACTGGGCAAGAGCTTCTGCACAGCGGGCGTAGTCGGGGTCGCCTTCCTTCTGATCTCCTGTGGTAAAGATGTATTTTCTTGAATCAAGGAAAAGCACATTAACGCCTTTTGCAGCAAGAACAGCCTCGACAATGGGACAGCACATAAGCTCACCCATGCCCATGATGCGACAGTGAATTACATCTGGACAGACGCCAAAGGTGTTGAGTCCGTTAAGAAGGTTTGTAAGCTCGTCAAGAAGGACAGAAATCTTTTGCATGACGACATCGTCTTTAAAAGAAGGGAGCTGGGAACGAAGTTCTGAACAGATGTCGGAATGAATCGTACGGAGCTGAGAGACATAAGTTTGGGCAGTGCCTCCTGCAACGCAACCGTCAATGGCTTCCTGAAGTTTGTTTGATACGCCTGCGACAGCACTTACAACGACAGAAATTTTGTCGGTTTTTGCGCGGCCTTCCATGATGGCAACGCTGTCTAAAATGCGGCGTGCAGAACCCATGCTAGTTCCGCCAAATTTTAATGTAAGCATACTTCTTCCTCTGTGGACATCAATTTTGCTTTTAGTATAGCAGATTGGGAGAAAAAACTCAATGATGCATTGTTGCATGCATAGGGAACAGACTAGTTAGCTTTTCTTGAGTGGGAGGTAAAGAGAGAGTAGCCAGCTTCGTTCATGCTTTTAACAGAGGCTACATAGGAACCTCCGGGTGCATAAGAGTCGGCCTGAGAAAGATAGTCGGCGGCAAGAGTTTTATTTTTTTCGTCAAAGGCAACCTGCGACATAAAAACAAGGGCAAAGTATCGTTCTGCATCGGTGTGGGCGCTGTCAAGAGCTTTCTTAAAAAGTTCACGGGCGGTTTTCTTGCTACCGCCAGTTATGCCGGGTGCATACCAGTACCACTGGGCGAGGTTTGTAAGGGCATAAGACATGTTATTGTCCTGAGCAAGAGCCTCCTCGTAGTACTTTTTTACTGTGACCCCATACTTTAAAGCCATGCGAACAGGGTCAAAGGACATGCAAACCGAAACCACATCTCCTGCGGTAACATAAAGCCACCTGTTTGGAGTTTCATTTTTATGGGAAGAAAACCAGGACTGAATCACATCGTTCTGTGCAGAAAACTGCTTTTTTAGAGATTCAGTGTTTGAAGCGTCGTCCCTAAGATAGTTGTACCTTTCCAGCAGAAAGAAATTTGAAAGGATAATTTTTTCTTCTTCTGTGCATTTTGAATCAATGTCTGACCTGCGTTCGTTTTCAAAAGCGTCTATTTTTAAAAGGGCCTCTTCGTTTGAGGAAGAAAGAGAAAGGTTCATGCGGACTGTCATAAAGGAATCAATTACGCCCTGAGCAAACGGAGAAATGACCGTAGAAGAAAATGCTTCCACTGCACAAAAAAGAGAAATTGCAATCATAAAGCCAAAACCAAATGCCCTTTTCATGGGAACAAACATACCACAGCAGAAAACTTGCGTCAACAGACTGCCCCCATATACACAATTGATTTTTTCCACTAATATATACCTATGGAAGATGTTACGGAAGAATTCAGCATAGAGCAGGTGTCACCGGAAGCAGCCGGACTACTTGGACTTCAAAACGAATTCAATCTTGACGAACTAGACAACTGGACTACCACAACTGGACTGGTACAGTCAGTCATTGCCTTTTCAAAAAAAATTCTTCCCGAACAAGACATACGGGTCTTCTTCCACGAAACAGGTCTTCATGAATACAGGGAAATAGACAGAGAAGGCGTTACCACAGTTCCTGACGATTCCCTTTTTATCGGCTGTCTTTCCATGATAACCGAACCCACAGCCCTTAACAAACTGTTCACAGACTTTCAGGTTAACGAGCCAGTGCTGGAAAAAGTTCTTTCGGAAGTCTACCATGCCCATACAATCATTCCTGTAGTACACCGCTTCGACCTTCTTGCATTCATTCTTGTATGCACTCCCCCGGAATCAGAAAAGAAAACTCTTGGGGAACAGGAACTAAACTTTCTTAACAGACTTACAGAACGCATTACCATAAACCTCTATGCATCTTCTATTGCAGACCAGAGGCTTAGGGAACTTCTTCGCATGACCCAGTATCCCCTTGCCCTTCAGCGTCACAAGACCATAAAGGATGTTTACGATAACCTGATGAAGGACATTGCAAAAGAAATTCCTTTTGACCTTGGAATCTGCTATGCATACGACAAAGAACTGAATCAGCTTATTCCATTCTGCAAAAAGGGCGTAAGAAATGCAAAGCCTCTTGCGCCTGGACAGGGAATTTCAGGACAGGTGTTTGAATCCCGCCAGCCGCTTTTTATTCCAGACAGAATGTCACACCCCTCTTACGCAATCATGCAGGAGGAGCCTTTTATAGACGGTTCAGTAATTTGCGTGCCAGTCTTTACAAACTCTGGAGATTTGGGCGTGGTCTCCCTTGTTCGCAATCCTGAAAACAAGGAACCCTTTGGCATGGAACACCGCTACATGCTAGAAATTGCCACTGCCTTTACCGCAAGCGAAATTACAAACCGTCAGCTTTATACCCGCCTTGACGAAAGCAACTTTAATGTTGTTGAATCCCTTACCCGAGCGCTGGAAGCAAAAGATTCTTACACAGAAGGTCACTCTGCTAGAGTTACAAAATATGCAGAAGGCATTGCAAGAGAAATGGGCTACAAGGAAGAAAAAATCCATCAGTTAAGATACGGAGCCATGCTACACGACATAGGAAAAATCGGAATCCCTGACGCAATTATAAACAAGCAGGAGCGGCTTACCGATAGCGAATACGAAGAAATAAAAACCCACACCGAAATAGGCTACAACATTGTCTGCAACAACCCCTTCTTTAAGAGCATAAGCACATTCATCCGTTACCACCACGAAACACTTACAGGAACAGGCTACTACGGACTAAAGGAGGGAGAAATTCCCGAAGAAGCAATGATAATCAGTGCGGCGGATATTTTTGACGCTCTTACTTCGGACAGACCCTACAGAAAGGCCCTTTCCATGGACGAAGCAGTACAGGAACTTAAGAAGCAGTCGGGAGTTCATTACACGGAAGAAATTTTTGAAGCCTTCATGCGCTATCTTCTAAAAGAAAAGCCTTTGGAAAACAGAAACTAGCGCTCTCTCTTAAGAACAGTTCCGTAAGTCGTAAGGGCAATGGCGGCGGCGGCACAGAAAAAGAGCGTAAGCAGGGGTTCCCTAAGTTCAAAAACAGAAAGCACACAGTTTCCAGCGCAGAAAAAAATTATTCCCAAAATTACAAAAAAGCGGCTTACTCTGTATGCTAAGCGGGGCCTTACAAAGGAATGCACTGGCATGGAAAAAACAAAGTCTTTCCTAAGGGCTGGCTTTACCTTGGGGCAGCGGCTCCAAAGAGCGACAGTCAGGACAAAAAAAAGAAATGTGGCGCCTGCAAAAACAACGGGCCAAGTTGTAGAAGTAAAAATCAGAAAGGAATACAAAAGAAGGCATACCGAACAAAGGACGGCAAACACAATAGTCCTTAGCAGGGAAAGAGCCTTTGGTTCCTCATAAGAGGCTGAATCAGACTGAACACTACGGATAAATTTATTCATGGAAGTCTGCCCCCAGTCCGTTCATTGCGTCAAAGAAATTGGGAAAGCTTACGGAACAGCATTCTGCATTTCTTACGATAAGTTTTTCTTCTGCAGGAAGTCCAAGTCCCAGACAGGAAAGAGACATAGCCATGCGGTGATCAAGGTAGGATTCCACAGTGCCACCGTGCAGGGTAAAGTTAGGATTTTTACTTCCGTCCGTCTTCAAGGGTGAGTGTCCATTTATTATAAGGAAGTCTTTTCCTTCTTCAACTTCCGCACCCAGTTTTGTAAGTTCTTTTGTTATTACGCTAATTCTGTCGGTTTCCTTTCTGCGGCATACTGCAATGTCTTCTATAATTGTTCTTCCTTCTATAAAACAGGCGATTGCAGAAAGTGCGCACACTGCATCGGGGTAGCCCGAAAGGTTTGCACGAAGAACTCCATCGGGTAAGTTTTTTGTGGAAAGAAGCCCCATTCCGTTACGGGATTTTTTTCCTCCCCTTACGCGAAGGCTTTCTGTTTCACGGTTCCAGTCTATGTCCGCACCCACACTCTGAAGCAGGGCCACAATGGCATCATCACCTTGGGTTCCGCTTGAGTCAACATGTTCTATTGTAATGTCGCTGTCTGTAAGAAGGGCCGCAATAAGGGGGAATGCAACCGCCTCCCAGTCTCCAGGTATAGTTCGGTCAAAGCCCTTGGGAATAAAGGGCCCCTTTACGCTGATTGACTTAAAGTCTGAAGAAACATGAACCTGCGCCCCTAGGGATTCAAGCCACCACTGGGTCATGGTAAGGTAGGGAGTTTCTTTTGGGTCAGTAAGCTCAATGTTCAGTGTGCCGTCCATGCGAAGAGCAGAAAGCATAAGTCCCGTAATATACTGACTTGAAACAGAACCTTCTGTACGCACAGTTCCCGCTTTTGTCTTACCTTGAATTACAAGGGGACAGGTTTTGCTTCCAGGTACGGCACAGCAGGCCTTTGCCCCCAACTGATTCAAAACATCTGCAACATGATCAACGGGTCGGCTCCTAAGGCTTTCGTCTCCCGTAAAGACAGAAACTCCTTCAAATGTGGCCGCAAGAGGCGAAAGAAAATACAGGAGGGAACCGCTGTTACCTGCGTCAACAACATTGGTGGGAAGATGCAGATCTTTTCCTGCTCCCTCTACAGTCCAAGTGTCAAGCAGTTTTCCTTCCGCAGAAGAAAGTGAAATAGAGGCACCCATAAGGGGTACGGCTTTTGCAGTGCTAAGACAGTCGGCACTGGGCAGGGGATTTCTAATATGTGAAGTTCCGTCCGCAAGGCAGGCTAGAACAAGCGCCCTAATAGTATGGGACTTAGAACCGGGAACCCTTATGCTGCCTGACAGACTGTGTCTGCTTGAAACAATATCCATGTAATCAGTATAGCACAGTTTGCGCCTTGAAACAATGGGTATATTCTGATATATTGGAACAATGCTTTACTATTTGGGTGGAATTCTTACTGAATTATGGGGACCGATGCGCCTTCTGCAGTCAAACGCAGTTCTTATTGCGCTTTCGTTGTATTCAGGTTTTTTTATTACCGTAAAACTTCTTCCTCGCTTTTACAAATTTCTTCCGAGCGACAGGGGCAGGGAATTTACGCTTACAAAAGAAGCCGCTAAGGGTAAGCCTACGGGCAGCGGTGTAGTCTTCATTAGCATATTTGTCATTTTGTGCTTTGTATTTGCACCCATGGACATTTTGCAGATGGGAACACTCCTTCTTACCTGGCTTATGATGCTTACAGGATTTCTTGACGACAGGAGCGAAAAAGGCTGGGGAGAATACATAAAGGCCCTGCTAGATTTTGTCATTGCACTGGCAGCGGCGGCACTTCTTGCATGGCAGCTTACGAAGCAGTCAGACAGCGGAAAGTTGGAGTTCTGGCTTCCCTTTGTTTCAGGCTCGGTAACAGTACCCGTATGGCTTTACATAATCATTGCAGTGGTGCTTTTGTGGACTTCTGTAAACACAACAAACTGCACCGACGGAGTTGACGGATTAAGTTCTTCTCTGGTGCTTCTTGCCCTCCTTGTAATGGGAATAATTTTTTATGCAGTTTTGGGACATGTGGACATCTCTGAATATCTTCTTGTTCCCCACCTTCCCTCTGGAGCGTCTTGGGCAATAATGACTTTCTGTCTAGTAGGCGTCCTTATGGGCTACCTGTGGCACAATGCCTTTCCCAGTTCAGTACTTATGGGTGACGCAGGAAGCAGGGCCTTGGGATTTTACATTGGAATGGCCGTTATGGTAACGGGAAATCCCCTGCTTATTTTTGTAACATCTTCCATCATATTTGTAGACGGAGGCTTGGGTCTTTTAAAGGTTGCCCTTAAACGCTTCTGCCACATAAGCATTTTTGAAAACATAAGGTTCCCGCTGCACGACCATGTACGAAAGAATCGCGGATGGTCGCCTACGCAGGTTCTTATAAAATTCATAAGCATTCAGCTTTTGATTACCGTTGCCTTGCTTGGCATATTCTTTAAAATCCGCTAGAGGTAAAACGAATGCAGAGACGAAGAGTAGTAATAACAGGATTAGGTGCCGTAACTCCCGTAGGAAATTCTCCTGAGGAAGCATGGGAGGCTGTAAAAAACGGAAGGAGCGGAGTTTCAAAAATAACACTCTTTGACGCCTCAGACTATCAGGTTCAGATTGCGGCAGAGGTAAAAAATCTTGATGTAACCCGTTACGGAATAGAGCACAGGGCTTTAAGAAAGATGGCTCGCTTTACCCAGTTTCTTCTTTGTGCCAGCGCTCAGGCTTTACAGGATGCAGGCTACACCAAGGAAACAATTTCTAAAGAAAAGTCAGGACTTGTAATAGGAAGTTGCATGGGCGGAATGGATGTCTACGAAGACAGCTACAAAAAATACTACGACCCCAACGGTGGTCCTTCTCGCTTACCGCCGCTTTCAATGCCAATGCTCCTTTCAAACGAAGCCGCCGCAAATGTAAGCATGTACTTTGACATACACGGACCTGCCCTTACCATAGGAACAGCATGCGCTTCAGGCTCTGATGCAATTGGAACAGCACTGGACTTAATCCGAAGCGGACGCTCAGACATTTGCGTGGCAGGAGGAACAGAAGCTTCCATTACGGGATTCAGCATAGGCTGCTACTCTACCCTACAGGCACTTTCTTCCCACTTTAACGATGCGCCAGAAAAGGCAAGCCGCCCCTTTGACAAAGACAGGGACGGTTTTGTAATGGGAGAAGGAGCGGCAGTACTTATTCTTGAAGAGCTTGAGCATGCAAAAAAGCGTGGTGCAAAAATTTACGCTGAACTTGCAGGATACGGTTCTTCAAGTGATGCCTTCCACATTACGGCTCCCCGAAAGGACGGAGAAATTGCAAAACTTGCCATAGAAGAAGCCCTTAGGGATGCAAACCTTAAGCCAGAAGACATTCAGTACTACAATGCCCACGGAACTTCAACAAGGGCCAACGACATATGCGAGACAAAAGTTCTTAAGATGGCATTTGGAGAGCACGCAAAGAAACTGCATGTCTCTTCCACAAAAAGCATGACCGGTCACATGATAGGTGCGGCAGGTGCAATAGAAGCCCTCTTCTGCGTAAAAGCAATAAACGACAACTTTGTACCGCCAACAATAAATCTTGACAATGCCGACACAGAAAACGGATGCGATCTGGACTACACTCCAAACAAGGGCTGTTCCGCAGAAATTAACGCAACCGCTTCATGCTCACTGGGATTCGGCGGACACAACGCCTGCCTTGTCATAAAGAAGTTTACTGAGTAACAGTAATGCGCCTTATAGCTTTTGCAAGGTGGGAATCAGTCCAGTCGTAAACGCTAATAAAGTCGTTTGCAAGATCAAGCACGCTCACGCTAACAACATAACGGCGTACAGGGCGTGCATTTTCTTTTTCTTCCACACGGGTCTCTATGCATCCGCAAATAAGAAAATCAACTCCATTGTCTACAGCCCACACTCTTGCGTCAGTGTCAGAGGCAAAAACTTTCTTTTCATAAAGTTCAAGGGTAAATGACTTTGCACGACGAGCCTCGGAAGCAAGGTAAGATGCAAACTGAGCAGCGTCAGGTTCAAAATCACCCACGGTAGAAATGAAGCCTACTGCCACCACAGGAGTCTGACCGTGACTTCTAAAAAAATCTTCTGAAAAGGAAGATTCGTCTAAGGTCAGAACAAAATCAGAGGCTATTTGAGCGCATTCCCGCTTTGTCCAAAGTCCGTCAAAAGAATCTGTTGCAGAGGGAGTGCTTGCACAGGAAACTACAAGAAGAGAAATAAAAATTACGGGAAGAAATTTTTTCATGTTCATCAGTTAGCCGCCATGTATGCAATGGTAAGAGCGTCAATGCCTATGTTTTTAATTAGGGCATATTCGTTAGGCTGATGGGCAAGTTCATCCATGGTGCTCCACACTACGGCATTAAAGCCTAAGTTACGAAGCCCTGCAGCAACAGTTCCACCGCCAATGCCTATGGTCTTTGCCTCTATTCCGTGAACAGCCTTAATGGCTTCCTTAAGTTTTAAAACTACAGGAGCGTCTAAAGGAGTGGGAAGACTTTCTTCTGCCTGAGCTTCAGACACTTCTATTTTTACTCCGTACTTTTCTTCCACTGCCAAGACTCTCTTTTTTAATTCTTCACGAACCTGTTCCAAAGAGTAACAAGGATTGATACGGCAGTCTGCACAAAAGACATCGTCTCCTGGAATCATGTTTATACCAGCAACATTTTGCAACTGCATGGTTGGTTCAAAAGTAGAATACGGCGGGTCAAAGAGCGGGTCGTTTTTGTTAAAGACGTTTTTCATATCATGAACTTTAAGTGCCAGTTCTGCTGCAGCAAGTTTTGCATTTTTTCCTAAATCGGGGCGACTTCCGTGACACTGCTTTCCAATGGTATGAAAGCGGAACCATGCGATGTTCTTTTCGGCAATTTCTATAGTCTCGCCCTTTTCGTCTCCTCCATCGGGAATAAGAATAAGGTCTTCCTTTGCAAACAGTTCCCTGTGTTCCCTAAGAAGAAAATTCATTCCGTAGGCAGAACCAACTTCCTCGTCAGCCATAAAAAGTAGTTTTATTGTATGCTCGGGGATTATGTGCTGCTTTACAAAACTTAAGGCGGCAAGGACACCACTAACAAGCCCCTGCTGATTGTCTTCAACACCACGACCGTAAATTTTTCCGTCCTTTTCTACAACAGTCCAAGGATCGGTATTCCAAAGAGAAAGCTCTCCTACTGGAACCACATCAAGATGAGCGCACACCCAAATGTTGTAGTCGTCTTTTGCACCTGGAATAGTTGCCACCATATTAGGACGAATTTTTGCGCTTACCCTTTCGTCAGGAGCGTCAAAGTGCTCTATGCGACTTATGCCGTTTTTCTTAAGCCAGTCCTCCAGAGCATCACACTTTTCCTTTTCTCCGTCACCGCCGTTTTCTGGTGCCAGTGCCGGATGAGAGGTAAGCAGAGACTCAAGTTCCACCATGTCGTGGGTATGACCTTCAATGTAATCTTTTAGCTGAACAAATTCCTGTGCCATAGTTTTCCTTCTTTCGCATACAGTCTATCACTTTGAAGACATGTTTGCAATTGTATGCAAAAATAAAGAAAAAACAATCTCTTGCATCTGGCTCTTATGAAGTGCATCCTGTTGAGATGGTTTTAAATTTCAAGTGGCTAAAGGCTAAAAACGAAATATAGCATAATCTGAAAAAAAAGGGCCGCCTTAACTGAAGTGCACCCCTAAAGTTGGACAAATAAAGTTCAATTTTAGGAGGTGCAT
>ERZ842401.3445-NODE-3445-length-19682-cov-4.186325_pt1 | contig 19682 bp, 19 predicted proteins | sample MGYA00521270_ERZ842401 | MGnify/ENA primary metagenome ERZ842401 (study PRJEB31892, sample SAMEA3878208) | bioreactor metagenome | biome: Moose rumen | place: Sweden | collected 2011-10 | study: EMG produced TPA metagenomics assembly of the PRJEB12797 data set... | reverse complement strand
GCCGTCTGCTTGATGAAGGCTGCGTTGTCATCTCTCAACATTCGGATACAATCGGTCCTGCCGTTGCCTGTGAAGAAACCTATCCCACCCGTGCCGTATACCACGTGGGCTACAACCAGAGCATGATAGATGTTGCCCCGCTCACTTCGCTAGTGAGCACCCGCATAAACTGGGTGCCGTATATTACGGGCGCGGTGCGTGCTGTTTTGCAGAAAAGAGCGATAGAGAAGACCGTTCGCGGCCATATCCATGGCAACGACATAGGCGCGGGCTTTGAAGCTGACTGGGTGCAGATGCTGGAGCTGAACGCCATCATCGCAGCTCCCGGCACGCAGGAAAAGATTGACGCGGCGGTGCAGGCTTTCAGGCGGGGCTGGACCTCTGTCTTTGTCGGCAACTACACCGGGGTGAACCCCTACGATGCCTCCGACATCTGCGACCTGCGCAGCGAGTACCGCGAAAACGACAAGGGCTCCGCCCCAAGCTTCCACTATATCCTCGACGGCGTGGTGACGGTGGAGGAGTGAAAGAAGAACGAATTAGAAAACGTATATCGTCAAGAAAAGCGAGATAGCGAATTCCTTCGTGGCGTGCCCTCCCTGCTCGTCAGCAAACTTCGTATACGAATCGCTTTTCTTTGAGGTATAGTACGAATCCCCTTTGTTCTCCAGACCGAGGAAGCCATCCGCCGAAAGCCCCAGCGAAAAGGTGTCGTTAAAACTGTAGCGCACGGCGGCGCTCCCCTTGAAGTGCTTGAAGACGGAACTGGTGACATCCTTGAATTTCAAAGAACGCAGGTGATGCGTATCCGTGGATTCCGTATACGTATAGGGCGATGCCGCAAGACTCAGGTCAAAGGAAAGACGCTCAATCGGTGTAAAAGAAAACGCAAGCCCCAGATAGGTGTATATGGACCACCTGTCATAGTCAATGATGTTTCCGTCAAAAGTAAAATGCTCTGCCGCAGGGTCGTCCCAAGACGTATAGGGGGTAACGCTCGTTCCATACCATGCCTCTCCGTCAAAAGCCTTGAAGAGAATGTTCGTATAGCCCGCTTCCAGGCGCGGCGTGATGGAAAATTTTTCCATAGGGGTAAAGGTAAAACCAATGCCGCCCCCGAAGTCAAGGTAGGAACTCACCTTGTTGTCGCTCACTGAATAGTTTGTCTTCATCCCCCAGTCAGCCGTGTTCTGCCAGTCAGAATCCCGCATCTCGCCGCTCTTTGCCGCAAAGGAAGAAGCGAGGTGTAAGTCTACGTTCAGCTTCTTGTACGCACCCCCCACGCGGATGCCGTATTCCCAACGGGGCTTTTCTTCCCATTCAAGGCGGCTCAGCTGCTCCCAGCTTCCGTTGTACTTCTGGTAGACATACTCATCGATCTGACCGTACACGCAGGAAAAATACGGTTCAAAGAAGAGGTGAAAATCAAGCTCCCTGCGCTGTGCCGTGCAGGGAAACAGGCAGAATGCCGCAAGGCAGGCGGCTATGGCAGGATATTTAAGCTTCCCCACGTCCATCCTCCCCCGCAAGCGGATCCACGCGGAAGAGCTTTGCCAGCTGCCTGCGCACCGCTTCCAGATCGCGCGGGTAAGGCGCGGTGAATTCCATGCGCTCCCCTGTGCGCGGGTGCGCAATGCTGAGCCGCCATGCGTGCAGGGCAAGGCGCGAAAGCAGGGGGCGCTCTTCATCGCTGTCCCCGTTCCACTTGCGCTTGAAATCGCTCAGGTATACGCCGCGCTGATTGCCGGAATAGAGCGTGTCGCACACGATGAATATGCCCAGATGGCGCAGATGGGCGCGTATCTGGTGCGTGCGTCCGGTACGGGGACAGGCTTCAAGCCAGCTGTAGGGTCCCGCAGAGCCGAGATTGCGGAAATTCGTCTGGGAAGGCTTTCCCGAACGCTGATTTGCCACAGTGCGGTGACGGGAATCGGCATCAGGGAGCAGGGGGCTGTCTTCCTGCCACTCCTGCCACTGGGGTCTTCCGTGCACAAGGCAGTGGTAGACCTTCTTCACTTCCCGCTGCTCAAACTGCATGGAAAGGATTCGGTGGGCATCAGCATTGCGTGCGTAGATGACGGCTCCGCTCGTGTCCTTGTCTATGCGGTGGACGGCAAAGACAGCGCCAAACTCCTCCTCCACGGCAAGGTCAAGGCGGCGGGCATCCGCATCATACCTGTCGGCGGCAACGAGCAGACCGGAACGCTTGTTCACCACCACGATGTCCTCGTCAGCATACAGCTTCGTATAATCAGCAACAGCTTTCATAATCCAAGTATACTTGAAAAAAAACAGGTCAGCAAGTATCATAGGACTAGTCACAAGATTTACAGAGAGGTAGACGATGGTAGAGGTAAGCGAGCAGTTTTTGATTGACGGAAAGGAATTCAGGATCATTTCCGGCGCGGTGCATTATTTCAGGATTCTTCCCGAATACTGGCGGGACAGGCTTGAAAAGCTGAAGAATATGGGCTGCAACACGGTGGAGTTCTACATTCCGTGGAACTTCCATGAGGAAAAACAGGGACGTTTTGACTGGAGCGGCAGGCGCGATGTAGTGCGCTTTATGGAGCTTGCCCAAGAACTGGGGCTGTATATGATTGTGAGGACTTCCCCCTACACCTGCGGCGAATGGGAGTTCGGCGGTCTGCCTTCATGGCTTCTGAAAGACAGGGGCATGAGGCTGCGCTGCAGCTACCCTCCGTATCTTGCCGCGGTAAAGGCATATTACGAAAAGCTTATGCCAAAGCTCGTCCCCTTCCAGCAGGACAGGGGCGGCGGCATCATCCTCATCCAGATTGAAAACGAATACGGCTATTACGGCAACGACAGCTCCTACCTGCGCTTCCTTGCAGACACCATGCGGAGACTCGGCATCACGGTTCCCTTTGTGACGTCTGACGGACCGTGGTCCCGCGCCTCCTTCAAGAACGGCTCGCTGCCCGGCGTGTGGCCAACGGGGAACTTTGGCTCTCAGGTGGAAAAGCAATTCGCCGCAATGAAGGACTATATGGATTCCCCCTTCCCCCTGATGTGCATGGAATTCTGGTGCGGCTGGTTTGATGCCTGGGGCGGCATACACCATACCTCTGACCTTGCACAGAACGTAAAGGACTTAGAGGATGTGCTCAGGCTCGGCCACGTGAACTTCTATATGTTTGAAGGCGGCACAAACTTTGGCTTCAGCGCGGGGCGCAATGCCACGGAAGCCCATGCGGACATCACCTCATACGACTATGACGCCATCCTTACGGAAGACGGACAGCTGACGGAAAAATATCGGGCATTCAAAGAAGTGATTGCCCGCCACACCCCCATAGCGGAGGTACCGCTTTCTACCGCCATAAAGCGCAAGGCTTACGGCACGCTGGAGTGCTCCGGCAAGGTTGATTTGTTTTCCGCCCTGCCCGCGCTTGCAGAGCCCCGGCAGTCTCCCTACCCCCTGTGCATGGAAGAGCTTGACCAGAGCGGCGGCTTCCTGCTGTACCGCACAAAGCTCGCCCCTTACGAGGAGGCGCTTTCGCTCCGCTTTGACCGCGCCGCGGACCGTGCCGCTGTCTTTGAGGACGGCATCCGCATCGCTGCCCTGCTCAACGAGGAGCTTTCCACGGGCATCAAGAGGGAAAAGGGAACTGCGGGTGCGACGCTCGACCTGCTCTTTGAAAACGTGGGGCGGGTGAACTTCGGACCTTTGCTTGAAGTTCAGAGAAAGGGCATCGCGGGCAACCTGATTGTAAATGACCACGTGCAGTACGGCTTTGAGCACTTCGGCCTGCCGCTCGATGAGGCACAGCTTTCCCGTCTGGATTTTGCCGCAGGCTGGCGCAAGGGGCTCCCCGCATTCTACCGCTTTGCCTTCGAGGCAGATGAGTCCTGCGACACCTTCCTTGACTGCGAGGGCTTTGCAAAAGGCGTGGCATTCATCAACGGCTTCAATCTGGGACGCTTCTGGGAGATTGGCCCGCAAAAGCGCCTGTACATCCCCGCCCCGCTTGTCCGCAAGGGCAGGAACGAGCTTATCGTATTCGAGTCCGAGGGCAAGGCGCAAGCCACCGTCACGCTCTGCGATAGCACCGCCTGGGCTTAGCCGCTACGGACGAGGACAAGTCTCTACGGAACATAAAATTAATTCCAGTACTTGACCCCTCAAAAAAAATCTGCTATCATAGCCTACACTTAGGTTAGTCTGTCCGTAGTAAACCCGCTACTTACTATGGCAAATATGAAGATCAGAGGTTTTTAAGATGTACGCAATTGTTGAATATAAAGGCAAGCAGTACAAGGCTGAAAAGGATGCCGTGCTCACGGTTGATAGAATCAGTGAGAAAGAAGCAAAGCAGGGCGATACAGTGACGATTGACACGGTCCTTTTTGTGGGTGATGGCGAGAAGGTTTCTGTCGGTACACCGTATGTGAAGGGTGCCAAAGTGACCGTAGAAGTCGGAGACACCTTCAAGGACAAGAAAGTGCTTGTCTTCAAGTACAAGGCAAAGAAGGATTATCATCGTTTCCATGGCCATCGTGAGCAGTATACACACATAACAGTGAAGGATATTGCGCTGGCGTAAAAGCGTATGACGCAGGTGCAGCTGGTCTGCGGGGCAAACGGCGAGTTCAGGGCCTGTTCGGCACGGGGACACGCCGGATTTGCCGCCAAGGGGCGCGACATTGTATGTGCGGGGGAAACAAGCATCCTTCGCAGCGCGCTGGCAGTCTTGGAGCAGACTGAAGGCATTACGCTGGTTTCAGACACTTCTTCGCGGGGAAATCTCGCATTCCGCGTGAAGGAGCAGACATTCGGGAACGGAGAGCGGCTCAAGTGCATCGCAGATTTTATCAGGTGCGGCATAGGGGCGCTTGCCGAGGAATATCCCGAATGTATAGAGATGCGGGAAATGAAAGAATCATAAGAGGATTATTATGGGTCGTACAAAAGGCGGAAGTGGTGCTAAAAACGGACGCAATTCAAACCCGAAGTATCTGGGGGTAAAACGGTATGGCGGGGAAATGGTGACAGCCGGCTCCATATTGGTGAAGCAGCGTGGAACACGCATTCATCCGGGCCTTAACGTGAAGCGGGGCGGAGATGACACCCTTTTTGCCACTGCGGATGGAAAGGTTGTGTATGGCGAACGCCGTGACCGCAAGATTGTTTCCATTGAGCCGTTGGCAGAAGCAGCTGCTAACTAGCTCGTCTAGAGATAAGAGAGAAGCCCGCCCTGCGTCTGCAAGGCCGGGCTTTTTTTGTGTATGGGGGTGCCTCTATGGTTCAATTTGCTGATGAAGCCGTTATCAAGGTCATTTCTGGAAAAGGGGGAAATGGCTGTATCTCTTTCCGTCGGGAAAAGTACATTCCGAATGGCGGTCCCAATGGCGGTGACGGCGGGCGCGGGGGAGATGTCATCTTTTGTGTAAAGCGCAACCTGCGCACGCTTGCCCATCTGCGCTACCATCCCATCTTCAAGGCGCGCAACGGCGGCGATGGCATGAGCTGGAACAAGTTCGGCAAGGATGGAGAGGACGTGATAATCCCCGTTCCTCCGGGAACCATCATCCGCGACAACGAAACGGGCGCGCTTGTGCATGATTTTACAGATGAGGACGAGGAAAAGCAGATTGTCTTCCTGAAAGGCGGCAAGGGCGGCTGGGGTAACGTGCATTTTAAATCCAGCACGAATCAGGCGCCGCGCTATGCCCACAGCGGCAAGCCAGGAGAAGAACGGGAGCTGAAAGTGGAGCTTGCCATCATGGCAGATATCGGACTGGTGGGCTTTCCGAATGCGGGCAAATCCAGCCTGCTTGACCTCTTTACCAATGCACGCCCCAAGATTGCCCCGTATCCCTTTACCACCAAGGTGCCGAACCTCGGCGTGTTGCGGGTGGACGAAAACAATGACATCGTGATTGCCGATATCCCCGGCATCATCGAGGGGGCTGCGGATGGTGCGGGGCTTGGCTCCCGTTTCCTAAAGCATGTTTCCCGCACGGCAGGGCTTATCTTTATGATAGACTGCGCCGATAGCAACTGCTTTCAAGCCTATGACCTGCTCCTCGATGAGCTTGAAAAATACGGCGGGGGTTTGAGCGAAAAGCCCCGCCTGGTGCTCTGCAACAAGATAGATGAAGAAGGGGCTGCCGAAAACGCCGCCCGCGTGCAGGAGGAGCTTGCCCGAAAGAATCCCTCGCTTACAGTGATTCCCCTTTCGGTTGTCGCCCGCAGCAATATCGATGCGGTGCGGACTGCTGTCATAGAACTTGCGGGCAGGACGGAGCAGAAGCTTTCTGCAGAAGAAAAATCAGGGGGCTTCCTCTCGGGCCGTTCCGTGGTTGAAGAACTGGGGGAACAGTTCCCCGGTTCTGATGATTAGGAGGTTTTGATGAAACTTGCTGTGCTGGGGGGAAGCTTTAACCCCATTCACATTGGCCACCTTGCACTTGCGGATGAGGTATGCGCTTCGCTCCATTATGACAGGGTGCTTTTCATACCGACCTATGCGCCTCCCCACAAAGAGATGAATGCGGCGGTGTCCGCGTCCGAAAGGCTCCGGATGGTGGAGCTTGCCTGCGCTGGCGATTCCCGCTTTATGGCGGACAGCTGCGAGATAGATCGCGGCGGCATATCCTACACCTATGACACCATTCTCTATCTGGAAGAGAAGTTCAAAGCTGAACTGGAGGGGAAGATTGGCTTCATCATGGGGGAAGACCTGCTTTCCGGCTTTCATCTGTGGAACCGTGCGGAAGCTATCGCGCAGAAGTGCGACTTGATTTTGGCGCGAAGACCCTCCCTTGCAGAAAACAGCAGCTTTGCCAACCGCCCTTTGGGCAAGTATGCGGAGCTGGTGCAGGGGGATTTTGAACTGGAAGGAGACCCCCTCTTTGCGGGCGCCTTGCGGCTGGCTAACGCGGTGCTGCCGGTGAGTTCTACGGATATCCGCACAAGGATTGCAGAGGGGCGGGGCTTTAGATACCTTGTGCCTTCTTCGGTTTTTAGCTATATTATAGAAGGAAATGTATATGGACGTGAGTAATCCTGAACTTGTAGAGAAAATACGGCAGTATGCCGCTTCTGTTGAGAAAAAAGAGCGTTTTGAGCACAGCGTGCGTGTGGCTGAAACCGCAAAGCTTATGTGTGACATGTACGGCGTTGACCCTGCGAAGGGCTATCTGGCGGGGCTTGCTCATGATATGTGCAAGGATCTGCCTGATGAAGAGCAGCTTGCCCTTGCGTCGAAGGATCAGCAGCCCATCTCCGATGTGGAAAAGAAGAAGCCTTCCCTGCTGCACGGTCGGGCGGCGGCGATGAAGCTGCAGCATGATTTTGGCATTGATGACAAAGACATACTGCAGGCTGTCTCCCGCCACACGTTGGGCGGCTCAAGCCTTTGCCCCCTCGCAAAGATTGTGTACGCGGCTGACAAGATAGAGCCGGGGCGAGAGCAGTCTACGGAGGAATACCGCGCCAAGCTTTTCTCTCTAAGCCTGAACGAGCTTGCCCTGACGGTGCTGGAGGAGAACATGGCGTATGTGCAGGGGCGCGGCAAGAAAGTGGCTGCTGTCAGCTATCGTTTCAGGGAGAGCCTGAAGCGCGACATTGCCTATGATGCGCAGATTGCACTGAGCTTTGCGGAGTCTTAAGAATGGCGGGCACTTTTGAGAGGAAGAGTATTTTCTTTATCCTGCTCATCGTAGCCATCATTGCGATGGTAACTGTGCGTCTGGTCTTCTCCCTGCGCAGCGATTCCGTGGGGGAGCAGCTGAAAGATGACCAGGTGGTGAAGGTGCTCTTCGTGCTCCATGACAAAGACAATTCCTCTCTGGCGACGGATGTCTTTGTCTATTATCCGCGGACACGGAAAGGCGCGCTCTTTGATATTCTGGGAAACACGGGGGCAATCTATGAAAGCCTTGGACGTGTGGACCGCATAGATACCATCTATAAAGAGAAGGGTGTGGATGTCTACCGGCAGGAAATAGAAAAGCTGACGGATCTTGCAATTCCCTTTTCTATAGAGATTTCTATTGATGATTTTGGCAGGTTGACGGATTTGCTTGGGGGCTTGAAGGTCTTTGTTCCCCAGCCGGTGGACGTTGTGGACAGCTCGGGAAAGCGCTGGCTTTTGCCGAGCGGCGCGGTAAATCTGGACGGGGATAAAATTCAGACCTATCTGGAATACAGCACGGATATGGACGAGGACGGCGAGCAGGAAGAGCGGCGGCAAAACGCTATCGTTGCCTTTTTGTCTTCAATCTATGAAAACCGCAGCGTCATCTTGGATAAAAAAAATTTCCCCCGTTTCAGTTCTAAGATGAAGGCTAACATGGAGACGAAGGGCTTCTACGAGCTTTTCGATCTCTTTTCAAACGTGCAGTCGGAAAGCCTTTCCGTGCAGACCGTGGTGGGAAGCCCCCGGATGGTGGATGGCCAGATGCTGCTCTTCCCCTATCAGGACGGTCAGCTAATGAAGGATGTCGTGCGGCAGAAAATCCGTATGCTTATCAATGAAGACGAGTCTATGAATCGCCGCGTGTACATTGTGGAAGTGCTGAACGGAACGGTGAAGCAGGGACTTGCCCGCAACGCCTCCATACTGCTCCAGAACGCGGGTTACAATATCCTGCAGGTGGGAAATGCTGACAGGGGCGATTATGAGCATACGGTAATCATCAACCACATCGGAAACCCGGTAGCAGCTGAGGCGCTGGGAGATTTCATCACCTGCTATAACATTATTGACGAGGCTTTGCCTGCCGACGACGAGACGGTGGCGAATGTAGACTTTACGCTGATCCTCGGCAAGGACTGGGATGGCCGCTATGTGCGCGGCGGTTTCGGAAAAGAGGATTCAGAAGGAATTGAAGGGTAAAAACTATGGAAAAGACAACTGAAGAAAAAGCTTTGGAGATTGCAAAGCTCATGGAGGATGGCAAGGGACAGAATGTCTGCGTCCTTGACGTGGCAGCGCTTAACAGCTGGACTGATTTTTTTGTGATTGTGACGGTGACGAGCAGCGCCCACTGGCAGGGGCTGTATCGGGACATACGCGAATACATTGCGGATAATGACCTGCATATCCACGAAACAGTAAACAAGAGTCCTCAGGGAAATGACTGGAACCTTGTGGATTTGGGAACGATAGTCGTGCACCTGATGACGCAGGAGGCACGGGATTTTTATGAGCTTGAACGGCTCTGGCACGCAGGGCGGAAGGTAAAATAAAAGCTAGTAGTCGATCCCGTTGTCATCCATGTCGGCGGGGTCGCTGTCTTCCTCTATGTCGTCTTCCAGATTGTAGATTTCGTCATCGAAATTGCGGCGGCGGTTGTCGTAGCCGTCTTCTTCTTCCTGATCGTCGAAAGGCTCGTCGTAGTCGTCTATTTCCTCTTCGTCCAGCGTGTCGTCGAATGCATCATCATAGCCATCGCTTTCTTCGTCTTCTTCAAAGTCATCGATAAAATCTTCATCGGAACCTATGTCGTCTTTGTAATCTTCATCGTAGGCATAATGTGAGAGTGAAGAAAAATCTCTAAAATCATTGTCTTTGCGCATGAACGTATACCCCTTACATAATTTACTCTAAAATACCCTTGCTGTTTTGTCAATCCATTTCTCTGCTTTATCGGAATAAATTCTTTGCTTGCTTGACATCTTTTGTGCAAATCTGTATGATAAGTGGCGTATGACAGATAGTATAACTGTCAATGCTCCGGCGAAGATAAATCTTGGCTTAAAGGTCTTTCCAAGACGGGCTGACGGTTACCACGATATAAAAAGCATTTTTACAACGGTAAAGCTCTATGATACCCTCACTGTGTCGCTGCTTGACCGCGAAAATGAATGCATTGTGGAATGTGCGGAAATGAAACTTCCCGCTGAAAATACATTTACTATGGCGTACAAAGCTTTCTGCGTGCTGTCTGGTGTGAAATGCGGTGTCCATGTAGACTTGGTGAAGCGCATTCCTTCTGGCGGTGGATTGGGGGGCGGCTCTAGTGATGCTTCATCTTTCATTCAATCCATTGACAGATTATGTGGTACTCATTTAAAGGCTTCGGATTTGCACCAGATTGCAGGTCTCGTGGGAAGTGATGTCTTCTTTTTTACGCATGCTTTACTGTCCGGCGGTCGACATGATTTTACCGCCGTGGTGGAAGGCCGCGGAGAAAAGGTGTCGCAGATAAAGGCTCGTTGCGATTATTCGGTCGTGCTTGTCTTTCCAAATGTTTGCGTGTCAACGCGAGAAGCATATTCTTGGGTTGATGAGGAGATTGTAGCTAGAGGTTTTTCTACAGAGCCATCTGTGGAAATGGAAGAGGAATACAGAAGACCGATCAGTTTGTGGCGGTTTAAAAATGTTTTTACGGTGCCTGTTTCCGAGCGACATAAAGAAATTGCTGAAGCAATCGCAGGACTGAAAGACTGCGGAGCAGACTTTGCAGATATGTCAGGGTCTGGTTCAACGGTGTTTGGTCTTTTTACAAGGAAGGAGCAAGAAGACTATGCCCCTGCCGCATTAAACGCGGTAAATTCCTTGTCAAAGAGATGGCAAACAGTTTTAGCTTGAAGAGCAAAAAAACTGTGGAGGAACGGAGATATGCAGGTTACTGAGGTTAGGATCAGAAAAGTTGAGAGTGAAGGCAAATTAAAGGCCTATGTGACGGTTACGTTTGATAATTGTTTTGTTGTCCACAACGTAAAGATTATCGAAGGTAAGACTGGTCTGTTCATCGCCATGCCGAGCCGCAAGACGGCCAATGGTGAGTACAAGGATGTTGCGCATCCGATCAACCCGGAGTTCCGCAATGCGTTGCAGGACAAAATTCTGGGTGAATACAATGCGGGACATATAGAGCAGGGGACTGTGAAGGCAGAGGAAGGCGAGCATATTCCATCCCATGCCTAAACATATATTTTGGGACGTCGTCAAGTGGTAAGACAACGGCTTTTGGTGCCGTCATTCCGCTGGTTCGAATCCAGCCGTCCCAGGTATACAAAAAGATTGTAACTTATAAATAAGGAGTTCTCACTATGGAACAGTTTGTAATTAATGCTAAGGTTCGTAAGGAAACGGGCAAGCGTGCTGCTAAACAGCTTCGTGCATCAGGTCGGTTGCCTGCTATTGCATATAATGAAAAAGGTGAATCCACTATGCTGGATGTTGACGCAACGGAGTTCTCCAAAGTATGGCGTACAATTACACCGACAACGTTGATTACGTTGAAAATCGACGGTGTGGATAATCAGGCATATATTCAGGACACCGAGTACGACATCATCAAGGACAGGGTTCTCCATGCGGATTTCCATATTGTATCTGGAAACAAGCCTATTACGGCTGTTTACAAGGTTCACTATTCGGGAACCCCTGCCGGTGTGCTCAAGGGTGGCTTTATGGTAAAGCACGTGCCTTCCATCAAGCTCAAGGCTCTGCCTGCGGATCTGCCCGTTTCTATCACCGCTGATGTCTCAAAGGTTGAGATTGGTCAGCGCTATACGGTGCGTGATTTGAATTTGAGCGACAAGATTACGCTTATCACCAGCCCTGATTCCCTGTTGGTGACGGTTGCACCTCCGAAGCGCTAATTTATTTTGACTTTTTACGCCCCTGCCTTGAGTTTACGGCAGGGGCTTTTTTATGGCTCATTTGCCTGATTGCGCCGATACTGTAAAAGAGGTGGACGCAGCTATAAATATAATAGAGGCTTTTGACAGCGAGCTGAGGAAAAACTTGCAGTCTCTGGGCGTTGATTTTTCTGCTCCCTGTGCCGTCGGTGTGGCCGTGAGCGGCGGTGCGGATTCCATCGCCCTGCTCACGGGGCTTTGCCATCTACTGCCTGCGGATAGCAAGCCAACTGTCATCACGCTGAATCACAATCTGCGCCCGGAAGCGGAGACTGCGGGAGATGCTGATTTTGTGCAGGACTATTGCAGGCAGCTCGGCGTTCCCTGCGAGCGCAGGGACATTGAGCGGGGGTTGATTTTGTCGCTTTCGCGGGAGAGAGGCATCGGCATCGAAGCCGCGGCGCGGGAACTTCGCTACGAGCACTTTGCGGATTTTCTTTCCGCCCATAAGCTTTCTTGCCTCTGCGTGGCACACAATCAGGACGACCAGCTTGAGACGCTCCTTATGCGCTTTTTGCAGGGGAGCGGTGTGGAAGCCCTTGCGGGCATACAGATGAGGCGCGGCAGCTATCTTCGCCCCATGCTGAGCATTCCCCGTTCCCGCATAGAGGCGTATCTGCTTGCCCAGCACATAGCGTGGCGCACGGATTCTTCCAACGGGGATGTCGCCATGCTCCGAAACCGCATGAGGCATAGCGTGCTTCCGGTGCTTGACAAGGCGCTTCCCGGTTGGAGAAAGTCCGTGCTTTTTCAGGCAGGGCGCTTTGCGGATGACGGTGCCGCGCTTGGAAGCCTTGTGCAGGCTGCGAAGGAGCGGCTTTGCTGGCGCTTTGCGGGGGGGACCGTAACAATGAACGGTGCTGCCTTTCTTGCAGAGGAGCGGGCTGTGTGCCGCCGCCTTTTATATGCTGCCTTTGATGCTGTAGGGGCAGGGGGGCGCATTCCCTCAAGCCTTGTGGAGCGGGTGTTGCAGCACGGGCTGGCTCCTGCATGGCAGGAAAATGCTGCGGGCGTGCAGGTGGAATGCGACGGGCAAAATATTTTTATTTTTATTGAAAAGGGACAAAATCTAGCGACAGAAAGCGGATTTTTAGTTATAATAGAACGACTTGGCTCTTACAGGCTGGGTGCAATGGAGGTCCTTGCAGGGCAAGGAGACGGGGGCATAGTGCTTTCCAATGCGCATTCTTCCGTCACCATTCCCCGCTTGCAGCTTCCCTTCATGCTGCGCAGCCGCCAGCCGGGAGACCTTATAAAGGCTGCCGATGGCAGTGAGCGTCCTGTCGCCAAAATTCTGGATGACTGGAAGTGCAGACAAAAAAAAGATGCCGTTCCCCTCGTACAGGAACTCAGCAGCGGCAGTCAGCGCTTGGTATGTATATGGGGCAGGGCAGTCGGTTTTAAGGACTGGATAGTAAAGGATTGAGTATGAAAGCAAGAAAGAGTATATGCGGCATGGTATGTGCCATGATGCTTATGTCTGCTGCGGCACAGCAGTCTGACAGCACGGGGCAGGCGAACCGGAGAACGGCGCTGCGCTGCCTTAGTTCTGCAAGTTCTTATGCCTCCCGCCAAAACTGGGCGGCGGCTATTTCGCAGGCGGAGCTGGGGCTCAGCTATGATGATACCATATCCGACCTGTGGTATGTGCGGGCTGTGGCTGAAAACGGCAGCGGCGGCACAAAGGCTGCGGTGCAGGCTTTGGTAAAGCGTGCGCTTGACGGCGGCAACTGGGTGGACTACAACAGGGATAATGCCCGCATTCTGTATGCGGACATGCTCGCGGACACCACGCACTATGGGGAAGTCTTCTCTGTGCTCGATGCTTCTCCGTTCATTTATTCCTCCGATGCAGAATACATACGGGCAAAAGCTTATTACCGCTTGGGCGATCTCCAGTCTGTGGCACGCGCCCGCACAAAGATTGCGGGCGCAAGGCGCATGTATCCCTCTGACACCCGCTTCCCTCTGCTTTTTTTCACGTATGAAAACCCCGCGAGCGAGGAAGCAGCTGTAGTGCAGCTTTCTTCTTATTTTATCTCCCAGATAGCGCAGTACGCGGAAGCGGCTCCCGACAAGGATGCGGAGCTGGAAATATATGCTGCCCGCTATGCGACGGGCTCCACAAGGGAAAAGCTTTTGCAGTCCTTCAATGCGCGAGGGCTGTCGCATCCGCTGTATGCAGAGGTGGCTCTTGCCGCAGGCTTGATGACGGAAAAAGAAGCATTTGAATACATTGTCACATTTGCAGATGACAGCATAGCCTATGAGCAGCTTGTCGCCCTGCTGCGCCGCATTACGGACGAAGCCGTTCGCGCTGAGGCAGGCGAGTATTTTAAGGCATATAACGGCAGCCTTACCCGCGATATGAACGGTGACGGCATTGCTGACCTGACGGTGGCATACCGCCGCGGCAGACCGCAGACCGTGACCTATGACGGCAATCAGGACGGCATAAGCGAGTGGACTGTGGAATGCGATTTCGGCGTGCCTGTTTCCGGTACGGTGAAAAATAACAATGGTTCTGCCGACTTTACCTGGCAGCATTTTCCCTATCTGACTACCTATACGTTTAAAGATATAAACGGCGCCGTGCAGAATGACTATGAGCTGGTACAGGAAGAGCTGAAGTGGACCCCGCTCCGCATGGAAGAGGATGTTGCAATCACAGCGAAGAGCGGCACTCAGTTTTTCTTCCCCTCGCTCAATATCCGCGAGCGGGAGCTCACCAAGGATGCGCTTGTCGCTGCTTCCGCAAATTTTACGGTGCGCACGGAGGAACGGGCTGGCGGCTATATCACTGTGCGCGTGCTGAACGGTAGAATGCAGTCGGCGGATTATTATGCGGGCGGCAGGCTCTATGCGCATGCCCAGTTCAAGGACAACATTCCTCGGCTCCGCATGGTCGATGCAGATGGCGACGGCATATTTGAAACCACCGAATACTACGAGGCTGATGAAAAGCTTGAGTCAAATGTCCATTCAGAAGAAGACGAGCGCGCTATCACGGCGAACCTGTTCGGAACGCCGTCAAACGGTATGCCTTTCTACCTGCGCATGGTGCAGGTTGACTTGAATGCCGACACGGTGCCGGACTTTGTTGAAGAGTACCTCGAAGGCGGCGGGCACGTGGCATCATGGGACACCGATGGCGACGGCAACTGGAATATGAAGTCCATTGTCTATGCGAAGGATTCGGATGGCAATGCGGTGGAAGAGGATATGTTCTATGACATTCCCTCGCACAATGTGGTGTCTGTGCGCACGGTGAACGAGCTTCCCGTCGCCGTCACGAGCAATGGCAAAGAGCTGCCTGTCCGTAAAGATCTCTACTATAATTTTTACTGGATTGGCGAGCTGGGAGCGAGTTCCCTTGCGGGACAGGCGTTGAAGCTTTTTGAAAGCAATCCCGTTCAGGGAAGCTCCGCCATTGTGGAAAGCGGCAAAGACCGCGTCCATGCGGTGCACATCGGTGATTTTTATTATGGAAAGATTATTCCGCAATCCGCTGACTTGAAGGGTGAGGGTGATGAAAAAGAAAATTCCCGCTAAGTTGTTTGCAATCTGCGCAGCCGTCCTGCTTCTTGCTTCCTGTGAAAGTACGGACAAGGCTGTGCCCGCCTCCACTGTGCCGGATTACACAAGCGAGGACGCCATAGCCTATGAGATGCAGGAAATACAGAAAGCTCTGGAAAAAGAGCCGGTGAAGTGCCTGTGGCGGGCAAAGCTTCTGGAGCAGGCGCATCCTTCCCGCAGCGCTATACAGACGCTTTTTAAGACTTGCGAAGATAGTCTTGTGTCGCTGTATAAGGCTGAACTGGAAAAACGAAATTATCTGGATGCCCTGCGCTACTACCAGTCCTTAAAGGCTGTAGGCTACAAGGAGCTTTCTTCCTTGCCCCAGCAGGAGCGGCAGCTGCGGCAGAACCTTGAGCGCAATGTTCCCGGACTTAGCACGGTGCCGGAAAGCCAGAATACCCGTGTCGCAGACCTCATCAAGGGCACGGTGACGGTCTTTGTGGACAAGGGAATAAAAGTGGAGCGCGGCAAGGGCTATGCCGACGGCGTGCTTGGCAGCGGTTTCTTTATTTCCAAAAACGGCTACATCATTACGAACCACCATGTCATTGAAGACTGCGTGAACCCCGAATATGACGGCTTTGCGCGGCTCTATATCAGGCTTGCCGAAGACCCGGAAACCCGCATTCCTGCCAAGATAATCGGCTACGACAAGTCCATAGACCTTGCCCTGCTCAAGACCGAGGTGGATGCGCCCTATGTCTTTAACCTTGGCTCCAGCGCAGACCTCGATGTCGGCGACAAGGTATACGCCATCGGTTCTCCGCTCGGTCTGGATAGGACGCTGACGAGCGGCATTATTTCTTCCAAAGACCGCGACCTCTTTACGAGCGCCAGAATGTTCCAGATTGACGCTGCCGTGAACAGCGGTAACTCAGGCGGTCCCCTCATAGACGAGCAGGGAAATGTGCAGGCCATAGTCTTTGCGGGCGTGCAGAACTATCAGGGACTTAACTTTGCCATCCCTGTGGAATATCTGCGCAATGAGCTGCCCATACTCTATGCGGGCGGGGCGCGAAAGCATCCGTGGATTTGCGCATACGGCAAGACCAAGCGGTTGCCCGGAAGCGGCGTGGAAAATGAGGGCTTGAGCGTTCTCTACACCATGCCCGGAGGTTCTGCCCTGCGCTCCGGCATCGCGGTGGGGGACACGATACTCTCTGTCAACGGTGTTTCCGTTTCTTCCCGCGAGGATTTTGGTTCTATCCTCATGCAGTGCAAGGCGGACACCATCCTCAGCATAGGGGTGCAGGATGCAAAGGGGCATTTTGCAGAGAAATTTGTCTATCTCGAGCAGCGTCCCGATATGCCGGGGCTTGAAGTATACAGGCATGATGCCATTTCCAGCGCGCTCATTCCTTTGATGGGAATGGAGCTTGTTTCTTCATCAACGTCCAGCAAGCGCCATTACACCGTGAAGTCCGTCATAAAAGGATCCATAGCTGATGAGTCAGGTTTTAATGAAAACGACACAGTGGAACTCATCAAGACAGAGGTGAGCGAGGAGGAATATCTTATCATCCAGCTCTATGCCCGAAAGCGCGCGAATGCGTTCATCGATGTGCCCTTCGGACTCCGCGTGCCTTTGGACAGCCTGTATTATTTTTAAGGAAAGATTATGACCGAACTAAAGTATAAGCGCAACTTCTGCATAACCGCGCATATAGACCACGGCAAGTCAACTCTTGCCGACCGCCTCATCCAGAAAGCAAAGATAATAGAAGACCGCCAGATGAAGGCGCAGATCCTTGACAACATGGATATTGAGCGGGAACGCGGCATTACCATAAAGAGCCAGGCTGTCACCATTCCCTACCGCGCGCGCGATGGCCATGACTACGAGCTGAACTTTGTGGACACCCCCGGCCATGTGGATTTCAGCTACGAGGTGAGCCGCGCCATAGCTTCCTGCGAGGGGGCATTGCTTTTGGTTGATGCCACGCAGGGGGTCGAAAGCCAGACGGTGAGCAATATGTATCTTGCCTTGGAGCAGGACCTGACTATCGTGCCCGTCATAAACAAGATAGACCTTGTGAGCGCCGATGTCGAGCGAACAAAGAAAGAAATAGAGCATGACCTTGGGCTTGACGCTTCAAAGGCCCTCTTGGTAAGCGCAAAGACAGGGGAAGGCATTGACGACCTTATGGAAGCCATCGTCACGGAATTTCCTCCGCCGACGGGGGATGCGTCCGCTCCCCTTACCGCGCTGATTTTTGACTGCCACTATGACGAGTACCGTGGCGTCATCGTGCATATCCGCGTGAAGGACGGCACGGTTAAAGCGGGCGACACCATCCGCCTCATGGGACGGCAGAGCGAGTACAAGGTTGAGCAGGTCGGCTTGTTCCGCATCAAGCTGGAAGAGACCCAGTCACTCAGCGCGGGAGATGTGGGCTACATTATTGCAGGAATAAAGACGGTGAGCGACGTGAGCGTGGGAGACACCATAACCACTGTCGCACACCCTGCCGCCGCGCCGCTCCCCGGCTTTAAGGAAGTAAAGCCCGTCGTGTTCTCGTCCATCTATCCAATAGACTCCAACGACTACGAGGAGTTGAAGGAGAGCATGGAAAAACTCAAGCTCAATGATGCCTCCCTCGTCTACGAAAAAGACAACTCCCTTGCCTTGGGCAACGGCTTCCGCTGCGGCTTCCTTGGGCTTTTGCATTTGGAGATAATTCAGGAGCGTCTGGAACGGGATTTTGATCAGGTTATCATCTTCACCGCGCCGAGCGTACGCTACAAGGTGACTCAGGCGGGGCACGAAACGCTGTGGGTGGACAATCCTGCGGATTACCCGGAAGGCAAAATAGAACGTTCCGAAGAGCCGTATATCGATGCCACTATTATCACGCCGTCAGAATATCTTGGTTCCATCATGGAGCTTTGCCGCATGAAGCGGGGAACTCAGAAAAATATGCAGTACCTCGATGAAAAGCGGGTAGAGCTTACCTATGATATGCCGCTTTCAGAAGTCCTCTTTGATTTTTACGACAAGCTGAAATCATACAGCCGCGGTTATGCCAGCTTTGACTACGAGCTTACCGACTACCGCCCCACAGACCTCATAAAGATCGACATCCTCATCAACGGCAAGCCTGTGGATGCGCTTGCCCAGCTCTGCTACCGTCCGAGCGCGGTGGAGCGGGCAAAGACGGTCTGCGAAAGGCTCAAAGGCGAAATAGCCCGCCAGCAGTTCAAGATTGCCATTCAGGGAGCCATAGGCAGCCAGATCATAGCCCGCGAAACGGTGAATCCCGTGCGCAAGGACGTGCTTGCCAAGTGTTATGGCGGCGATGTTACCAGAAAGCGCAAGCTTTTGGAAAAGCAGAAGGCGGGAAAGAAGCGTATGTTCCTTGCGGGCGAAGTGGAACTGCCCCAGAGCGCCTTCCTTGCCGTGCTTAGGGAAAAAGAAGATAATTAACTTGCCTTTGCTATCTGCTTGAGGAAGAAGTCAATCTCCACACGCACCCGTTTCAGAAACGAGAGCGCGGTGGAGGGTGCGTAGCCGTCGGGAAAGTGCAGGTAGAGGTATTCCCGTCCGCGCAGTGCCCTGTAGAGCTGTTCATCCAGCGTCATGGAGCTGTCCCTAAAGACGCTTTTTTCTCCAAATATGAGCAGGTCTCGGAGCGTTTCCAGAGCTTTTTTTTCATCCGCATAAAACGATGTCACTTTTTCGCTGATCTCTCTTCCCGTGTTCAGGGAGGGGGAAAGCGCTGTATCCTGCGCGTCCCACTCGTTAAGCGCCCGTATACACAGCTCCTTTGTGCATTGGGGAATGCCGAGCGGAATGCCGCTTGTTCCCAGGTCGAAGAGCAGCTTTTCGCGGCAGAAGCAGCCCGCAAAGGTGTCCGCATAAGCCTTCATCACCTTGCTGCTTATCATGGGAAGCCCCCGCTTGTCTTGAATGAAGAAAGCCCCTCCTGCAAAAGCGGCATCGTAATTTGCCGCGGGGTGCAGGCGGCTTGAAGTATTCAGCCTGCTGAGGTGGTGGGGCGTGCCCTTTGCGTGGGTGAGTCCCATGCTGTAGCTAAAGTCAAGCCCAGTGACAAATATCGGTACAGATGGCTCTGCCCGCAGGGTGAGCGCAATATCCACCGCCGAAAGCCCCACTGAGCCAAGCGGCGGCAGAAATGCCTTGATGATGCCCCGTTCCAAAAGCCTGTCCAAGAAGCCTGCTTCCGTATATTTTGAGGCAAACCACACCGTCCTTCCGGCAAAGTCCCTCACCACTGCGGGAAGGGATGCAATGTCGGCAAAGAGCAGGGGGCGTTTTTTGCTCGTGCCTGTATATTGCGCGGCGCCGATATATGCCTTGTGGATGATTGACTGGCTTTCCAGACTTACCACAGCATCTGGCATGATGCCCCGTGCAAGCAGGGCAGGAAAAGCGGCATCCACGGCTATGATGAATGCTTTCGGAGGCGGCAGCGTTTCGTCAAGGCTCTCGCCTGCGCCACAGACCAGATCGGAAGAGCGT
>ERZ842401.3443-NODE-3443-length-19686-cov-5.113800_pt1 | contig 19686 bp, 18 predicted proteins | sample MGYA00521270_ERZ842401 | MGnify/ENA primary metagenome ERZ842401 (study PRJEB31892, sample SAMEA3878208) | bioreactor metagenome | biome: Moose rumen | place: Sweden | collected 2011-10 | study: EMG produced TPA metagenomics assembly of the PRJEB12797 data set... | reverse complement strand
GCCCTGCTCCATGGCCTCGATGGCCTTCCACTTTGAATAGAACTCGCCAATGGGCTCCATGCGGATGGCCGTCAGCACCTTGTTCTTCACGCCCACGGCATCGAGGGCCGACGACAGGGCCAGCGAGTTGATCACCGTGGCGCACATGCCCATCTGGTCACCCTTCACGCGGTCGAAGCCTTTCTGCGAACCGCTCAGTCCGCGGAAGATGTTGCCACCGCCAATGACGATGCCAATCTGCACGCCCAGTTCGTGAACTTCCTTAATCTGGCGGGCATAGTCGCCCAGCCGCTCAGGGTCAATACCGTGGCCCTGCTTTCCCATCAGGCTCTCGCCCGACAGCTTCAGTAGAATTCTCTTGAATCTTGCCATATACATTATTAATTATATGATGAATTGTATCTCCTTAAAGCCGAACCTCTCTTCCCGTTCTTCCTTGCCGTCACGGCGCAGCAGCACCAGGGTGCCATCGTCGTCGACGGTCTTCAGCACATAGAGTCGTGCGGCGCCTTGTGGCCGCTGGAACAGGTGCTCACGTCCGTCCCTGCGGTAGAGGCAGGCCCTGTATTCTTTTCTGACGAAAGCCCACTGCCCGCTCTCCACCATGCCCAGACAGTCCTCCAGATGCTGAACGATGCGCAGCAGCAGCTCCTTGCAACTCACCTCATGCCCCAGAATCTGGCTGAGCGACACAGGGTTAGGCGCATCGCTGCGGAACGCGGTTTGATTCACGTTCAGCCCCGTGCCCAGGATGCAGGTCTTCACATTTCCACCCTGCAGACTGGTCTCAATCAGCGTGCCAGCCAGTTTGCGGTCGTGCCAGTAGATGTCGTTGGGCCACTTCACCATGATGTCGGCCGTATACTCGTCGAGAGCCTCCTTGATGGCCAGCGCGTTGGCCATCGACAGGATGAACTGCTGAGCGGCAGGCACGTTCTTCGGGTGGTAGAGCACCGAGAAGAGCAGGTTCTTGCCGCGCTCGCTCTCCCAGCTGTTAGTGCCGCAGCCGCGTCCAGCCGTCTGGAAGCCGGTCCATGCCAGCATGTCGCGTTCTCCGCCATTCTCCGCCATCCAGCGGTTGGTAGAGTCCGTCTCTTGCAGGTGTACGATGTCGAAATCCATAATCTGATGGCAAAGGTACGAAAAAATCTGCAAACGAGTGCGAATAGTGCTTAAATTTGCATAAAGAATTTGCCCATGCGTGGCTTTCTGCCTATTTTTGCAGTGGTGAAGAACTGGCTGCTCATCATCTTATTCCTTACCATGGGCACGGTTTCTGCCTTCTCGCAGAAGCGGCTCGTGGTGGCCGACGTGGAGACGCTGCTCCCCGTGGCGGGAGTCAGCGTGCAGGGCAAGGGGCAGGCCGTCGTCACCGATTCGGCTGGGCGCTTCGCCGTTCCCGACAGCAGCCGCACACTGCTCTTCTCGCATGTCAACTACGAGAGCCGCATCGTGAACCTAGACGACGTGGCTGCCGACACGGTGTTTATCATCTCCAAGCTGCTCAACCTGAAGGAGGTGGTGGTCTTTGGAAAGGTGCACTACGAGAACGACGGGCTCGACGAGCTGCGCCGCAACCTGCGCATACAGCGCACCGAGGCCCAACTGCTGGCCAACGACCCCAACAAGCCCGCCACCGTGCCCCTGAGCCTGCTCAGCAGACTGCTGCCGAAGAAATGGCGTGCCAGCTACAAAAGGGAACAGCGCCGAAAGCGCCATGAAGATTTGCTAAGAGAATACTGAAGCCTATGCAGTGGACCGACAGAATACGCCAAGTGAAAATACTGCTCGTGCTGGCTGCCGTGCTGATTGCCGCCACGTCGCTCTTCTTCAGCCACAAGCTGGTGAGCGACCTGAAGGCGGAGGAACGCACGAAGATGGACCTCTGGGCCAAGGCCATGAAATTCATCAACGAGGCCGAAGACGAGGCCGGCCTGACGCTGGCGCTGGAGTTCATCAAGGGCAACACCACCATCCCCGTCATCGTGACCAATCCCGACGGCAGCGTGGCTGACTACCGCAACATCATCGACAGTACCAACGTGAAAGCCTACGCACGGCAGATGCGGCAGGCCGGCGACACCATCCACATCGACCTGGGCGAAGGCGACTACCAGCTGGTGTGCTACGACGAATCGACCATGCTGAAGCGCCTCACGCAGTACCCTTACTGGCAGCTGGGCATCGTGATGATCTTCGTCGTGGTGGCCATCTTCGCCCTGCTCTCTTCTAAGCGTGCCGAGCAGAACAAGGTGTGGGTAGGCCTGTCGAAGGAGACGGCCCACCAGCTGGGCACGCCCATCAGCAGTCTGATGGCGTGGACAGAAATGCTGAAGGAGAGCTATCCACAGGATGAGCTGATACCCGAAATGGAGCAGGACGTGAAGCGGCTGGAGCGCATTGCCGAGCGCTTCTCAAAAATCGGCTCCCTGCCCGAGCCTGCCGACACGTCGATGAACGAGGTGCTCGACCACGTCATTGCCTATATGGACAAGCGCACGTCGCACAAGGTGACCATCAAGGGCCACTATCCCGGCCACGACGTCGTGGTGAAGATCAATGCCTCGCTCTTCGAATGGGTCATCGAGAACCTGTGCAAGAATGCCGTCGATGCCATGGAGGGCCAGGCGGGCAAGATTGACCTGTGGCTGCTGGAGGAGGGCGACACCGTGGCCGTAGAAGTGGTAGACACGGGCAAGGGCATCCGCAAGAAGAACGTGAAGAACGTGTTCCGCCCGGGCTTCACCACGAAGAAGCGCGGCTGGGGCCTGGGCCTCTCACTGGCCAAGCGCATCGTCGAGGAATATCATCGCGGCCACATCTTCGTGAAGCAGAGCGAAGTGGGCCGCGGCACCACCTTCCGCATCGAGCTGCGGCATTAGAAGCTACCGTTTTGGCTGCGCTTGTTGAACAGTTCGCCGATGTTGATGCCGAAATTGAGCGATGAGCAGAAGGCCTTCTTGTCTTCAACGGTTTTGAACAGCGGGAGCAGGCCAATGGAAGCGCCAAACTTCACGGGTCCCATCACCATGTTCAAGTCTACGTTCAGCCCCCAATGGTATATCTTCAGCTTGCGATTGACGGGGTCGCCAAAAGCTTCAGGTTCAAAGTGGTAAGTGGCCTTTCCAAATCGGTATTCGGGCACTATGGCCAGGCCGAACTGCGTTTCGAGCCAGTCGCTGGGCCAGTTCACCGTTGGTGCCCATGCCAGCATGAACGGCAACCGCATCGAGCCCACTGTCATGTAGCTGGCCGATGCAGGGGCATCAGTACGGTCTTCAAAAGCGATGCGCCGACCCACGTTGCTGAGCAAGGCACTGTTTTGGAACTTGAATTTACTAAAGACGACCTGGACGGCATTAGAGAACAGGAATTCTCCATTTCGGCTGATGGGAATGATGCCTTCTGCCGTAGTGGCGCCAATCTCGTAGCTTCCTTTATTATGCAATCCGTCGTTTGAGATGCTGCCTTCCCCGCTTCTGGTGACGTGATGCGTGCCGAGGGTTGATGTGCCCCACCAGATGGTGGGATACATCGACGAATAGAGGTGACTGCCGCCAGGGAAGAGCGGTGAGCTGACGTAGATGCGCTCCACTTCCTGGCTGTTGACAAACCTGGTCTCGCTCGACTTGACCATCCCCGCACCGTCTTTGGCATAGACGCTGACGCGGGTCTCTACGGAGTCCTCGCTGATGACAAACTGCTTGCCGTTGTAGACAACGGTGGTGTCGGCCACTTCTTCGGCCATGGCACCCAAGGGCAGGGCCAGCAGGCCCGCAATGAATAGTTTTTTCATAACCATGATATGTTTCTTATTTATTCTTTTATTTCTTCCTCTGGTAGCATAGTTTCAGAATGTCGTCGGGCTGCAATGCTCCCTCGATGTAGATGACGGCTCCGCTCTTGTCCTGTTTCTGTGTGTAGAGAATGTAGCGGTTCTGGCCGTCAGCTGTGGGTGGCAGGATGTAGTAGCCGCTGCTGACGCGACCGTCGCTCACCACCTCCCTGATCTTCTTGGCCTTCCGCCGATCTTCCTCCAACAGCGGGGCAATCTCCTCGCCGTAGGTGCGATAGGTCAGGCTCTGGTAGGTCTTCAGCTCATAGCCGCGCAGCTGCGTGTCGTGCATCTCCACCATCTTGCAGCCCCGCTCGCGGCCGAAGCGGCTGAAGATGTCGGCCACCTTCAGTCCCTGCTGAGCCAGGGCTGTAGCTGCGAAAGCGATGAGCAGCAAAGCCAGTGTCATTATTCTTTTCTTCATAGCTCAAGTATGTTTAGTGCATCGAAAGTGTCTTCTTCTGTAGTAGCCACCATTTGCAGCGCCTGCTCTGCCGCTTGGTTCACCAGGGTGATGTCGGTGGTGTAGTGACCGTCGATGATGGCATAGTGCTTCGCTTCCATTTGCCCTGCTGCAGGCTGGCGCAGCAAGGTGTAGGCTAGGCCTGCTCCTGCCAGCACCAAGGCGGCAATGCCGGCGGCGATGGCCAGGCGGCGGGGGCTTTTTGTTGCGATGCTATCGCAACATACGGAACGTGCGTGACGGGCCTCGCGGGCCTCCCAGGCGAAAATGGCACGATAGGGGCGCCATTCGGGGGGAACTAGCTGTGTCACGGAGAAGTAGTGACGCAGCAACGCCTCCTCTTCATTAGTAGTCGCACCATCAAGGTAGCGGTCCAGCAATGCTTGTATCTGTTCCTGTTTCATAAGCGGTTCATTTTCATGTATAGTTCACGTATGCGCCTGCGTGCACGGCTCAGGTTCTGTCGCAGGCTCTCGTCGGTACAGCCAGTGACGAGCATGATCTCCTCTTTTTCGTAGCCCTCCACCTCCTTCATGCGGAATATCTGCTGTTGCAGAGGCGGCAGACTGTTGACGATCAACTCTATCAGCTCCAGGTCGTCCGGGGACTCGGTGACCGCCCAGCGTTTAAGCAATTCCTCGTCGCTGGCGAAGCGCTGCTGCCGGCGCCAGTAGTCGGTATGCATGTTGCGCAGAATCGTCAGGGCCAGTGCCTCCACATTGGGGTGCTGTGCCAGCTTGTCGCCCAGTTGCCAGAGGCGCATCAGCGTCTCCTGCACCAGGTCTTCGGCCGCATCATGGTCGGTAGCCAAAGCCATGGCTCTCTCCACCAGTACGGCCCGCAGGGGCATCATCCGTTTGTTAAACTCTTCTGCATTCATCTATTATAATAACGAATGGAAGTGCTGTTTTGTGACATCACAGCATATAGAAATGAAGAAATGAGACCTTCAATCATCCTTCACGAAGAGGATAATAAACTGATTATCAGCGAGTTGCTGTGAAGGATGAGTTCATTGTATATTGCGGTGCTGAGAGGTGGCTGTTTTTGCTTTGCTGACGTAGGTCAGCAAAGCAAAAGGACAGCCCTGTTCTTCTCTATTCCTTCTGCCTGTTTCTGCAAAGAATTCGCACATCATTCACCATAACCAATTGACAAACAGGCACTTAACTTGCCTGTGAAGGATATTTTTAAACGTAAGGAAACAGTACTAGCAACAAGTCTTCCATAGAGTCGAAGTGTAAATTAACTAACCACTTTAGTTTATTTAACTAACAAAATTAGTTTAAACGAATTCTTTTAGTTAATTTTGCAGCGTGAAACTTAAAATTGTGCACTGATATGAAGCAACTGACACAGAAAGAAGAGGAAATTATGGAGCGCATCTGGGACCACGGCCCCATGCAGGTACGCGAGCTGCAAGGCTACTACGACGAGCCGCAGCCGCACGTAAACACACTGGCCACGCTGGTGAAGATTCTTGAAGAGAAAGGCTTCCTGGGCCACAAGGCACTGACGGCCCGCTGCTTCCAGTACTTTGCCCGCATCAGCCGCGACGACTACAAGGGTGGCTCGCTGGCCAACGTGATAAATAAGTTTTTCGGACAATCCTACATGAGCGCCGTCTCGGCCTTGGTGAAAGACGAGAAGATCAGCGTGGACGAGCTGAAGGAGCTTATCCGCGAGGTGGAGACGAATGGATGATTTTTAGACGATTGTACGAATGGACGTTACTCAGACGAATGGACGAGTTTTAGACGATTGTACGAATGTACGAATGAACGTTATTCAGACGAGTGAACGAATTTTTCTAACTTCAAATCTCAATTCTCAAACCTCAAATCTCAAATCAATATGCTGTTCGTATATCAACTGAAAGTAGGGCTTTGCCTCATTGCTTTCTACCTAGTGTGGAAACTGCTGCTCAGCCGCGAGACGTGGCACCGCTTCAACCGTGTGTTACTGCTCACGGTGACGCTGCTGGCCTTTGCGCTGCCGTGGGTGAAGCTGTCGTTCAGCCAGCCGCTGCCTGTTGCTGGCGGCATGGTGGAGATAGAAGGGTTGCTGGCTGAGGTCATTAACGACGAGGCGGAGCAACCGGCGGCATCGCTGCCGTGGGTGCGCATTGGGTGCATTATCTATATGATGGGGGCTGGCGCACTGCTGCTGTGGCAGCTGTGGTCGCTAGGCAGCTTGTGGAAGGTGATGCGACGGGGCAGGATGGAGCTGCTGGACGGAGGCATCACCCTGCATGTGCAACAGGCCGACGTGTCGCCCTTCAGCTATTTCCGCCATATCGTCATCAGCGAACACGACCTGCAGGAGGCCCGCAGCGAGATACTGACCCATGAGCAGGCGCATATCTGCCTGGGTCATTCGTGGGATGTGCTACTGATGGACGTGGTGCTGCTCTGCCAGTGGTGGAACCCCGCCGCCTGGCTGCTGCGCCGCGAGCTGAAGCAGGTGCACGAATATGAGGCCGACGAGGCCGTCTTAAACAGAGGAGTCGACGCCCGGCAGTACCAGTTACTGCTGATACGGAAGTCCGTCGGGGACCAGCTATTCTCGATGGCAAACAATCTTAATTATCAATCACTAAAAAAACGAATCCGTATGATGACAACAAAAAGAAGTAGCCGGTGGCAGCTGTTCAAAGCGCTGGCCATCGTGCCCGTGGCAGGCCTGGCCCTGGTGGCCTTTGCCAGTCCGGAAGTGGAGAAAGTGGCGGAGGAAGTGGAGCTGGCCGTCAACGAGCCGGCAGACACTGTGACACCGTCTTCAGGAAAGTCGTGGAAAGCCCAGACGCTACCCTTTGTAGAGGAAGAGTCTGACACGACGAAGGTCTACGAGATGGTGGAGCAGATGCCAGAGTTTCCCGGTGGCGCGCAAGCCTTGATGAAATATCTGTATGGCGTCATGAAGTATCCCAAGGATGCCATGGACGCCCAGAAGGAGGGCCGCGTCATCGTGTCCTTTGTCGTCGATGCCGAAGGGTGGGTGCAGGAGCCCAAGGTGGTGAAGAGCGTCTTCCCCAGTCTCGACGCAGAGGCATTGCGCGTGGTCAACAGCATGCCCAAGTGGACACCCGGCACGCATAAGGGCAAGGCCGTGCGCGTAAAGTACACCCTGCCCATTGCATTCAAGCTGATGGGCGATGATGATAAGAAGGTTACTGTTGAGAAGCAGGTATTTGCCAATCCGCTGATTATTATCGACGGCAAGGAGGCCACCAAGGAAGATATGGAAGCACTGGACTCGAAATCCATCGAGTCGGTCGATGTCCTGAAAGACAAGAGCGGCATCGAACTGTATGGCGACAAAGGAAAGAATGGCGTTATCATCATCAAACTGAAGAAACAGAAATAATCTCTCTCGTTTTGTTGATACAGAACGAGCAGGCCGCGCCGCTGGTGTGTGAACATCGGGGCGCGGCCTTTGCTGCAAATATCGGGCGCGAAGTTTTGCCATGTCGGAAATTATGGCTACCTTTGCAGCCCGAAAACATCAACAGGAAATGAAGAAACTATATATTGAGACCTACGGATGCCAGATGAACGTGGCCGACTCGGAAGTGGTGGCCTCGGTGATGCAGATGGCAGGCTATGAAACGACGGAAAATATCGACGAGGCCGATGCCGTGCTGCTGAACACCTGCTCGGTGCGCGACAATGCCGAGCAGAAAATCTACCGGCGGCTGGAAGCGCTGAATGCCATGCGGCGGACGCGCCCCCTCATCGTCGGCGTGCTGGGCTGCATGGCCGAGCGCGTGAAGGACGAGCTGCTGGAGCAGCACCATGCCGACCTGGTGGCCGGTCCCGACAGCTATCTTACGCTGCCCGACCTCTTTGCACAGGCAGAGACAGGCCACAAGGCCATCAACATCGAGCTCTCCACCAGCGAGACCTACCGCGACGTGGTGCCCCAGCGCATAGGGCTGGGCCACAAGATTGGCGGCTACGTCAGCATCATGCGCGGCTGCAATAACTTCTGCCACTATTGCATCGTGCCCTACACCCGTGGCCGCGAGCGCAGCCGCGACGTGGAGAGCATCCTCCGCGAGGTGCGCGACCTGCGCGACCGTGGCTTCAAGGAGGTGACGCTGCTGGGGCAAAATGTGAACTCGTATAGTGTAGGGTTCAATTTTTCTCAGTTGCTGAGAAAAGTGGCGGAGGAGGCTCCCCAGATGCGCATCCGCTTCACCACCAGCCACCCCAAGGACATGAGCGACGAGACGCTGCACGTCATTGCCGACATGCCTAACGTCTGCCGGCATATCCACCTGCCCGTGCAGAGCGGCTCAGACCGCATCCTGAAGCTGATGAACCGCAAGTACACCCGCGAGTGGTACCTGGACCGCGTGTCGGCCATCCGCCGCATCATCCCCGACTGCGGCCTGTCGACCGACATCTTTGTGGGCTACCATTCGGAGACGGAGGAAGACCACCAGCTCAGTCTGAGCCTGATGCGCGAGGTGGGCTACGACTCGGCCTTCATGTTCAAATATTCGGAGCGTCCCGGCACCTACGCCTCGAAGCATCTGCCCGACGACGTGCCCGAGGAGGTGAAGTTGCGCCGTCTGAACGAGCTCATTGCCTTGCAGACGGAAATTTCCGCTCAGCAGAACAAGAAGGACGAGGGCAAGGAGTTCGACGTGCTGGTGGAAGGCTTTTCCAAGCGCTCTCGCCAACAGCTCTGTGGCCGCACGGAGCAAAACAAAATGGTGGTCTTCGACAAGCAAGACCACCATATCGGTCAGATGGTGCGCGTCCGCATCACCGGCTCCACCAGCGCCACTCTGTTGGGCGAAGCCCTATAATGAGGAATGAGAAATGAGTTTCTCAACAACCTTTGGGAAATGCTCCATTTCGAGCACATGCTCCTTGGCGGCGATGTCGTCGGGGGTGTCGTCGGGCGAGAGGCTGACGCGGAACTGCGCGATGATGTCGCCGGCATCGCACTGCGGCGTCACCCAGTGCACGGTCATGCCCGTCTCTGTTTCGCCTGCAGCCTTCACCGCTTCGTGAACATGGTGCCCCCACATGCCCTTGCCGCCGTACTTGGGCAGCAGCGACGGGTGGATGTTCACCATACGCTGCGGATAGGCATCGATGAGGTAGGTGGGAATGAGCGGCAGGAAGCCGGCCAGCACGATGAAGTCAATGTCATGGCGCTGCAACAGGGGCAGCACGGTGTCGGGCTGCTGTAGCTCTGCCTTGGTAACTACCACGGCGGGAACGCCCAGCCTCTGTGCACGCTCCAGCACCTGTGCCTCGGCCTTGTTGCTCACCACAAGAGCGACGTGTGCGCACTCTCTTGCAGCAAAATACTTGATCAGGTTCTCGCAATTCGTCCCGCTGCCCGAGGCAAAGACGGCAATGTTTATTTGCTTCATTTTCTCTACATTTAGGTATTTTTAGATTTCCGTTTGCAAAGTTACGAAATTTCTTTGTAACTTTGCAGCCAAAATGAAAGAAAATGAAAGAGTTCCTGCGAGTGTTGCGGCGTTTTGTGCCGCCTTATAAGAAATATCTGGTAGCGTCGGTGGTGTTCAACATCCTATCGGCGCTGCTCAATATTTTCTCGTTTGCTGCGCTCATTCCTATCTTGCAGATTCTGTTTCAGACGGGCGATGCCGAGGCTGCAACCCAGTGGATGGCATGGGATTGGGGCAACATCCAGGGCGTGGCGATGAACAACCTGAACTACTTTGTCAATGGGCTGATTGCCGACTTCGGGCAAACGACGACGCTGCTCTTCATCGGATTGTTCCTGGCCCTGACCACGGCCCTGAAGACGGGCGCCTACTTCCTTTCCTCGGCCACCATCATTCCCATCCGTACGGGTGTGGTGCGCGACATCCGCAACCAGCTCTACCAGAAGATTACCTCCTTGCCGCTGGGCTTCTTCAGCGAGGAGCGCAAGGGCGACATCATTGCCCGCATGAGCGGCGACGTGCAGGAGGTGGAGTCGAGCATCATGTCATCGCTCGATATGCTGTTCAAGAACCCCATCCTTATCATTGTCTACTTCGGAACGCTGCTCTTCGTCTCCTGGCAGCTTACGCTCTTCACCATCATTTTCGTGCCCATCTTCGGTTGGTTCATGGGCCTGGTGGGACGCAAGCTGAAGCGTAAGAGCATGGAGGCGCAGTCGCTATGGAGCGACACCATGAGCCAGGTGGAGGAGACGCTGGGCGGCCTGCGCATCATCAAGGCCTTCTGTGCCGAGGACACCATGAACAGGCGCTTCGACAAGGTGAACTCGCACTATCGCAACGACATCATGCGTGTCAATATCCGCCAGTCCATGGCGCACCCCATGAGCGAGTTTCTCGGCACCGTGATGATTATTATTGTATTGTGGTTCGGCGGCATCCTTGTGCTGAACAACCACACCATCACCGGCCCCACGTTCATCTACTACATGGTCATTCTCTATAGCATCATCCAGCCTTTGAAGGACTTCTCCAAGGCGGGCTACAACATCCCCAAGGGTCTGGCCTCGATGGAGCGCATTGACAAGATTCTGCAGGCCGAGAACACCATCAAGGAAGCGCCTGTGCCCCAGCATATCAGCGGCTTCGAGCACCAGATAGAGTTCCGCCATGTGTCCTTCAAGTATGGGGAACAGTGGGTGCTGCGCGACATCAACCTCGTCATTCCCAAAGGCAAGACCATCGCGCTGGTAGGGCAGAGTGGGGGAGGCAAGTCGACGCTGGTCGACCTCATTCCTCGCTACTACGACGTGCAGGAGGGCGAGGTGCTCATCGACGGCATCAATGTCAAGGAACTTGGGCTGCACGACCTGCGTCAGCTTATCGGAAACGTCAACCAGGAGGCCATCCTCTTTAATGATTCGTTCAGGAACAACATCGCTTTCGGTGTGGAGAATGCCACCGAGAGCCAAGTGGCCGAGGCTGCCCGTATTGCCAATGCCTATGACTTCATCACCGCCTCAGAGCATGGCTTCGATACCAACATTGGCGATCGCGGCGGACGTCTCTCCGGCGGTCAGCGTCAGCGGGTCAGCATTGCCCGCGCTATCCTGAAGAATCCGCCCATCCTCATTCTCGACGAAGCCACCTCGGCCCTCGACACAGAGAGTGAGCGTCTGGTGCAGGATGCCCTGGAGCGACTGATGAAGACACGCACTACCGTGGCCATCGCCCACCGCCTGAGCACCATCAGAAACGCCGACGAAATCTGCGTCCTCCATGAGGGCTGCATTGTGGAGCGCGGCACCCACGACGAGCTGCTGGCCCTCGACGGCTATTACAAGAAGCTGCACGACATGCAGCAATAGCTTATTCAAAGTAGAACGTCAGCACCACCATCTTACTGTAGGCGGCATCGGTGCTGCGGGCGAAAGCCTGCTTCGTGGCGTCGGTCAGCTCTTTGGCGTGGTTCTTGTCGAAGACATTGCTTAGGCTGAAGCAGAACTTCAGCTCGGGGATGAGCTTGAAGAAAGGCAGGTAGTAGTCGCAGCCCAAGCCCACCTCGACCATGGTGTCGTAGCGTTTCAGGTGGATGAAGTCCTGGTCTTTGTCCGAGAGGTTGAGCATGGGGCTGACGCCGGCCAGCATGTAGGGGCGGTAGTTGTTGAAGCGCTCAGCCGAAAACTTCAGGTCGACGGGCAGCGAGATGTAGGTGTTCTTCAGGTCTTGTGTCGTCTCGCGTGGCATTCCTGCGTCGTTCAGATCCTGGAAGTCGCGGAAGACGAGGTGCTTCGAGCCGAAGTGCATAGTGGGAACTACGCGCAAGGCCAGGTGCTGCGACAGGCGCATGTCGGCCACCACACCCACGCTGAAGCCGGGGTTCCACGTGTCGGCATCGGTCAGCACCGTGCGCGTCTGCGCTTCAGACTCGGGCAGCTCCAGTAGTTGTGGACCCACGTTTCTGAATTCCACATCCTGCAAGTTCAGACCTACCTGAATGCCAAAGTGCAAGGGGCGCAAGTCGATATACGGCTTGTTCTGCACCTTGCGCTGCTGAGCCCCGGTCGCGGTGACCATTAGGACCGTCAAAATCACGCTTAATATACGTCTCATTCCTTATAATAACGCTATTTTCTCGTTCTTATTGCTTTCCTTCTTCAATTCTCTGCGTCTATCCACTGTCTCTGTATCCCATAATTTGTTGTCTACAGCCTTCCTCTATAGCCGGAAAACTATTGAGACGGAGTATAAATTGAAAAAAAACCTACCTAAATATGATTATAATTCGAAAAAACTTATTACCTTTGCATCATCAAAATTAAGTATTTACAAACCATTTAAAAATTAGAAAAGATTATGGCATACGTAATTGGTGATGATTGCATTTCCTGCGGAACATGTGCAGGTGAGTGCCCCGTTGAGGCAATCTCTGAAGGTGCAGATAAGTACGTGATTGACGCTGACGCTTGCACTGAGTGCGGCACCTGCGCTAGTGTTTGTCCGTCAGAGGCTATCAGCCTTGGCTAATCTCTAAGAATATTAGCTTCATAAACCAAAAAGCGAGAGGCTCTTCACTCTGTGGAGAGCCTCTTTCAAATTTTTTTAGTGCCAGTTTTTAAAAAAACTCGGCCTCCCGTGAAAAAATCTGGCGTCAGATTTTTTCACGGGAGGCCGCTTTCTTTTCGTCGGCGATATGCTACATACTGCCGAAAGCCTCCTTTAGCCACTCAAAACGGCGCTGAATCCAGTTTTTCATGTACTGAACCTCGTTCAGGTAGTTGCCCCAGATGTCGTAGTTGGGCCAGGTATAGGTGTATAAGGTGCCCCACATGTTGTTGTTCTCAGCAACGGAACGTTTGAGGTAGTTGGCATTTTCGTTGATGAAGTTGAAAATGTCTGTCTGGTGCGAGTAGAAGTAGTTGAAGCGCTCCTTCACGCGTGCCACGAAGGCGGGATCCTCGAACAGACGCTGATACCAGGCCACATTCTTCACCCAGAACCCCTCCACCTCGTAGTTGCCGTTGAAGTCGACATTGCCAAAGGATATGTCGAAGTCCCAGATGGGGCCCATCTTCAGCTTGCCACCGCGCGCCAGGTTCATGTAGCAGCTGGAGTGGAACTGTGCATCATTGTTCTTGCTAATTTCATTGATAAGATACCAGTCGACGAATGATTCCATGTCGAGGTTTTTTTGCCAACCCTTTACGGGGTCGGTGAAATTCTTGGAAAACAAGGCAGAGTCAGCTGTCTCAAAGATCCTTTTGGCATAGTTGAATTTTTCGCTATCATATTCTACGTCTGGGTCTTTGATACAAACCGGATTTTCCAGATGACTGATGTTGAATAATTTCGCATCAGCCTCAGCAAGAGCGTGTGAATCAATTTCAAAAAGGAATCCGTCATCGCTTACATTTACTCGGTGTTTCGCTATTTTGAGCTTCTCGCCTAACTGATAGTTGCCGATAAAACGGCCATTGAAAATAAGTTCAATAAAGTGGAAACGAGGTGTATAGTCTAGGTTGCTGATGCTGCCTAGATAGAATGCTGTAGCATTACGTAGTGCCGTCTTGTCGAAGTAATTAGCTAGGAGAACCCATGACTTATCCTTTGGTTCATCTAAGATGGCTACTTTTTCTTCAAATTTTATTCTATATCCCCTTTTGTCAACTCCCCAACTGGTGTTGCCACGGCCCTTAATATAGCCGTCAGCCTCTAAGACTTCGCCAGGGGCACGAGTCACCACGTCCTCCCTCAGGCGGAAACGAGCATTGAGATATTCTTCTTTAGAGATGACCTCGGTGCGGTTCTCTGTTTCAATCCACAAGACGGGCAGGCCCGTGAAGGCGTGAACGTAGATGGTGTAGTCCTTGGTGAGTGTGCCCGACTTGACACTGAGGTGGACGGGGCGGCGGAAGTCGTAGCGCGTGACGCCGCTGACCAGTAACGTGTCGTTGACCATGACGCTGTCGCCATCGTAAGTGAAATGTGGGATGAGCTGTTTGTCGTCTAGAAGATAGTCAATCCAGCAGTGCACCACACTGTCGCCCTCTATCTGGGCCACGGCGGTGCTGATGAGTTGGGTGGGGTTGGATGTTTCGCGGAACTCCATGCTGAGCAGTTTGGGCTCTATCGTGTCGTCGGCCATCTGGAACATGAAGGTGGATCCGTCGAGAAGCTCGAAGATGACAAAGCCGTTGCCAAAAGATATGTTTTTGAAGAAAGTATCGCCGTTGGTGCCGTCTATGCCTTTGGCCACGACGCCCGAGCTGACCCAAGTGAGTCCGTTGTCGTTGGAAATTTCCCACTCCAGGGTGTCAGGGTTGATGCGTACGAGCGGGCTGACGCCATCCTTTCCGTCCTCGCCGCGCGAGGGCTGGCCTGTTGGTAGCCAAGTGATGCCGCCGTCGTAGGAAATCTCCCATTCGGCGGTGTCGCTATTGACACGGAGCATCGGGGGAATGGCGTCTTTGCCGTCTTCTCCATCCTCACCATCCTTGCCGTCTTCCCCATCGCGGCCATTCTGTCCTAGAGCCATGATGCCAGTGTCAATCCAGCTTTCACCTTGGTCGAAAGAGATTTCCCAATGTAGGGTCTCCTTGTTGATTTGGATGAGGGGGCTGATGCCGTCTTTACCATCCTGTCCGTCCTGTCCGTCTTGACCATCTTCGCCGTCTTCACCGTTTTTTCCGTCCTGGCCTTTGGCCACGACACCCAGGTCGGTCCAAGTGATGCCACTGTCGACGGACATCTCCCAGTGAAAGTTGCTTGGATTGATGCGGATGACGGGGGCAATGCCGTTCCGGCCATCCTGTCCGTCTTTGCCGTCCTTGCCGTTCTGGCCATTACGCAGCGTGATGGAAGTGTTGTCAGAAAAGGTAATAATCCAGCCGCCCTCTTCCGTCTGGAGCGGGACGACACTGCTCACAATCTTTCTGGACTCGGCTGCACGTTGAAGTTCTTGTACGGCTTTCTGAAATTGGCTAACGTTTTCTTCCAGGTTGTCTAATCGGTCGTTGACTTCATCGAGATTATTGCAGTTGGCAAGAAGAAAACAGTAGATAAGTGCTACAAAAAATCGCAGAAGTCTCATTTTTGTCTAAAGCGTTGGTAGACTTACAAAATTTCGTGTCGCCCGCAACAGGTTGCGGGCAACACGAAAAGAAATGATACTATATTTTACTTTACAGCCTTGCTCAGCGACTCAACCATCTTCTGGTACTGCTCGTTGTCGGGTTTCAGCTCCAGCAGCTTCTTGGCATACTCCAAAGCCTTGGCGTTGTCCTTGGCCACGTTATAGTGGTACTGCATCAGAGTGCCATAGCTGGCCACGAGGCGGGTCTCGTCGGTGGCGTCGAGGCTTTCGTGAGCGGTGATGAGCTCGATAAGCTTCTCATAATAGGGCTTGGCGAGTCCCTGTGTCTGGTCCTTGTCGATATTCATGTTGGCATTGGCGCGCATGAAAAGGCCATACTCGGCAGCATCAGGGTACTTCTCGACAAGCTCACCCCACACCTGCTCAGCGTTCTTGAAGGCTTGCACCTGTTCGTCGCCCTCCAGCGTGCGAGCGTACTGCTGGTTGAGCAGTCCGAGGCCGGCAAAAGCGATGGCATCAGGATCCTTGGCCGAATCCAGATAGTTCTTGTATGAGCTGATGGCCTGCGGGAACTGCTTCAGCATCTTATAGGAATCAGATAGTGCTCTGTGCAGGTCGGCCAGATCCTTCTCGCTCTCAGTCTTCACCTGGAGACCCTTGCTCAGAATCTCTATTGCCTGCTCCGGCTGTTCCTTACCGAGGAGTGCGTTGCCGTAGTTGAGGTAGTCGAGATGTGAGAAGTTCACGCTGTCCTTGGGAACCTTGGTGAACAGTGCGTCGGCATACTTCAGGGCGTCGTCGTACTTCTTCAGGTTGTTGCTGCAGAAGAGGGCCAGGCGGTTGAGCGTACCGTTGACGGGTTCCTTGGCCAGACCGGCCACGGCGGCATCATAGCCCTGCTGATATTGCTGGGCGATGAAGCAGGCGTTGGCATACTCGATGAAGTCTGAACGAGTCATCTTGGCCGTGGGAACCTGTGCGTAGGTCTCGATGGCCTTGCCGTACTTCATGGAGAGATAGTAGATGTGGGCCTTGAGGGCATCGACGGGATAGTCGGGCACCTCGGCACGCAGCTGTTCCAGCTTCGCAGCGGCACCATCGGGATCAATCTTACGGTAGACCAGAGCGTACTTGCGATAAGGGTCGGGATTGGTCTTGTCGTAGTAGATGGCCTGCTCGTACATGGCAGCTGCCGCACCACCGTCGTCGCCCATGGCGGCAATGTCGCCCAGGAGCACGTAGGCGGGCGAATACTGGCGCTTAGAGGCGGTCAGGGCATTGTTGGCTGCCACGCGGGCGTTGGCAGTGTCCTTTGCCTCATAGAAGGCGCGACCGAAAGCCACCAGGTTCTCGGGGTTCTTCTTGTTCTTTCCGTAGAAGGCTTTCATCTGCTTAGCCAGGTCTGCGGGATTACTCTTGATAAGATTCTTTACGGCATCAACGTCGGCCTTCGTGCCGTCCTGTGCCATTGCGCCCATGCTGAAGCCTAGCAGCAGGGCACCCATGAATAGATATTTAATTGTTTTCATAATGCTCTTGTCTTTTTAATGTTTATTACTTACTTTTTATAGATGGGTGTGACAGCTTTTTTCCTTATTGACGGTTGCTTTTCGGCAAGGTTTAATCGACCACGACTCTTCTTTCTATAAATTCCGTCCAAGCGGGATACAGACCAGCTCTCCACATGACGAGCTGTCCCTCTTCACCCGGATTTGTGAGGTAATTAAAGAAGCGGCGGGGGGAACCCTGTCCGCGTGGGTCAGTGCAGATGGCCCATAAGGTGCGGATGAAAGGGTATTCGGCCGTGGCGATATAATATTGGTAGGGCTTCACTGCACGTAAAGGCGTTTGGCCCACGGCCATCACCGAGATGTTACGCTTAAAGGTGACGTTGGTGGTGTCGCGCTGGTCGTTAATCCAGATAGAGCCCACGATGCCGATGGCATTTTTGTGACGTTCCACGTATTCAATGACCTCATTGGTCGTCTCGACAGCGCGGATGTTGCCCGCATCAGACAGTTTCTCTCCTTTCAGGATGGAGTCGGTACAGAATCGCAGGCAACTTGACTGCGGCGTGTCGAATACCAAGCGGATGGTGTCAAGCTTTGATTCTGGGTAAATCTCTTTCCAGGTGTGTACTTCGCCCGTGAGAATCTTCTTGAAGTTGTCGACCGTGATGACGGTGTCGGGATTTTCGTTATTGATGATAAGAGCCATGCCGTCGTAGGCCAGTGGCTTCTGGCGCGGATTGTGCTGTTTGCTCTTAATGATGTTTTCTTCGTTGGGGGTCAGCCTGCGTGTGGTGAACACAAGGTAGACATTCAGGTCGAGCAGGCTGTCAATAGCTTCCTGCTCTGTTTTGTACAGCGGCCAGAGAGGACGCTGCGTCTTGTTATAGAAACTTTTGTAGCACTCGTCAATGACGGGGCTGATGCTTTTATCGGCGGCAAAGAGCTTTGCCGTCTCGTCGTAGTTGGTATGAGTAGGCTTGCCCCCACATGATGGGAGCAAGCCTATGATAAGAGTTAATCCAACTATCGAAAGAATGTTGAATCGTTTGTTCATTCGCTTATTGCAGTCTGAAGGTTACAGGCACGGTGTACTTCACGCGTACGGCCGAGCCATTCTGCTTACCGGGAATCCACGAGGGCATTCCTTTGATCACGCGTACGGCCTCCTTGTCGAGTGAGGGGTCAACGCTCTTCACCACGCGGACGTCGGTGATAGAACCGTTGCGCTCCACGACGAAAGTACAGACAACGCGTCCCTGGATGCCGTTCTCCTCAGCAACAACGGGGTACTTGATGTGGCTGGACAGGTATTGCATCAGGGCTGCATCGCCGCCAGGGAACTGGGGCATCTGCTCCACGACCTCGAAGATTTTGGTCTCTTCTTCCTTCTCCTCAACCTTTTCCACCACAACCTGGTTCTGCTTCAGCACTTCCTGACCTTCGTCAGAACCTTGGTCGAAGTTGACCGACGAAATAGCGACGTCGCTCTTCTCGGTTTCGTCCTGAGTCTTGGTCACTTCCTGAGGTGCCTCGTCGTCCATGGCGTAGTCAGTGAACTTCTCCGAGTTCATCAGCTGGTCCTGCTGAACCTGCTCTTCCTCGGGCTGAATGTCGTAGACGATTTCGTCTTCATCCTGCTGCTCCTCTTCCTGGTCTTCAACGACCATTTCGAGGGCTTCGGTGCCTTCGTTACGCTCCTCGCTGGCAGCAATTGCATTGGCAATGCCGCCCCATGCGAAGAAGATGCCCACGATAGCTGCTATGCCCAAGAGCAGGAATAGCATGGCCATGTTGTTGCGCTTCGTGGTGTCCTGACGAATCTGGTAAGCACCGTATGCCTCGTTCTTGCCTTCAAAGACAAGATCAATCCATTTCTGGTCTAATAGATCTATTTTTGCCATAGTTCTTTCAGTGTTTTGTTAGACATTAGTACTTACTCTGCCACTGCTTTGGGATAGTCCTTGAGTTCCTTCACCTGCTGCAGCGTGGGATATTTCGTCTTGGCTGTTCCCAGCAGCTGATAGTCCTCTTCGGCCATCTGAGCAATCACATACTTACCGATGCAGCAGATCTGCATCTCGTCCAGAATCTTCACCAGGTCATCGTAGGTGGCCTCGTCCAGCGGCTTGATGTTCACCGACAGGGTGGGAGCCAGCTCCTCGGCTTTCTCTGTGCCGTCGCGCATCTGTTTGAAGATGGTGGCGAACTGAGTGAGGTCGAGGTCTTTCTGACCGTTCTTTACCACGTCAACATGACCCTTCTTAATCATGATGAGCGCCTTGTCGTAGGTCTCGTTGACTGACAGGATGGTGTCGTTGCCAGTGCTGGCACCTCCGCTAATCTTCATCGTCGGATCGTCCTTGCCGTTGGGCTGCTTGGCGTACCATCCGTCAAGGTCGACCTTGGCGTTGATGATGGCCTGCACAGGAGCCACATTGGTCTTGTAGGGGTTGTAGGTGGAGAGCACCTTGCGGATGCCTTCCTTTCCGTAGCTCACCTCTTCGAGATAGTCAATCTCGCCGAACTTCTCCTTCTTGTCGATGATGTAGCTGTAGAGTTTGCCTTCGGGGGCCAGATAGAGTGTTACGGTGAGTTCCGTCTTCGACTTGTCCTTGTCCTGCTCCTGCAGGTTCTGATCCTTTGCCGGCATCGTCAGGTGCATAGCCTGTGGCTTAGCCAGAGATGTACACAGCATGAAGAACGTGATCAGAAGCATCATCATGTCCACCATCGGCGTGAAGTCGACTCGGACATTCATCTTTTTCTGTTTGCTTTCTTTTTTCTTAGCCATAATTATTCTTCCTTTTTATACTGTGTAAGCAATTTGTAACGGCTCTCGTTGATGTCCTG
>ERZ842401.3442-NODE-3442-length-19692-cov-5.957020_pt1 | contig 19692 bp, 8 predicted proteins | sample MGYA00521270_ERZ842401 | MGnify/ENA primary metagenome ERZ842401 (study PRJEB31892, sample SAMEA3878208) | bioreactor metagenome | biome: Moose rumen | place: Sweden | collected 2011-10 | study: EMG produced TPA metagenomics assembly of the PRJEB12797 data set... | reverse complement strand
GATGACGCCGAAGGGCACGCTGACGCTGCCCAACGGGCTCCGCCTCTGCCGCGTCAGCGTGCCCTTCGGCGTCATCGGCATGATCTACGAGGCCCGTCCCAACGTCACCTTCGACGTCTTCTCGCTCTGCTTCAAGAGCGGCAACGCCTGCGTGCTGAAAGGCGGCAGCGATGCCGACCTGTCCAATCAGGCCGCCGTCGAGCTGATCCACGACGTGCTGCGCAGCCGCGGCGTCAACCCCGACGTGGTGACCCTGCTGCCCGCCACCCACGAGGCCACTGCCGACCTGCTCAATGCCGTGGGCTACGTAGACCTCTGCATCCCCCGGGGCGGCCGGCGCCTCATCGACTTCGTGCGCAACACGGCCCGCATACCCGTCATCGAGACCGGAGCCGGGGTGGTCAACACCTACTTCGACCGCGACGGCGACCTCGACATGGGCCGCGCCATCATCTGCAATGCCAAGACGCGCCGCGTCAGCGTATGCAATGCCTTAGACTGCCTCATCATCCACGAAAACCGCTTGGGCGACCTGTTCGAGCTCGTCAAGCCGCTGCTCGACCACAAGGTCAAGCTCTATGCCGACGCCCCCGCCTACCAGCTGCTGCGCGGCCAATACCCGGAGATACTCTTGCAGCCCGCCACCTCCGACTCCTTCGGCACCGAGTTTATGGACTATAAGATGGCCATCCGCACCGTCGCCTCATTAGACGAGGCCTTGGCCCACATAGACCGCTACGGCTCCGGCCACAGCGAGGCCATCATCACCCAAAACGCCGACACCGCCCGCCGATTCCAGCAGGCCGTCGATGCCGCCTGCGTCTATTGGAATGCGCCCACCTCCTTCACCGACGGTGCCCAGTTCGGCCTGGGTGCCGAGATAGGCATCAGCACCCAGAAGCTGGGCCCGCGCGGCCCCATGGCCTTAGAGGAGATCTGCACCTACAAGTGGCTTATCGAGGGTGAGGGACAGGTCAGGCCATAGCCCCCTCCCCGGAATAACATGCGATGTTACGGCAATAATATGCGAAGTTACAGCAATAACATGCGAAGTTACGGCGATAACTTCGCATGTTATTTCATAATTCATAAAATTTTTCATGAATTTTCCATGAATTACGCGCGCACGCGCGCGTTATAGTAGCTTAACGGAAAATGAACCCGCCTATCCTGCCTATCCCGCACCTGAGGGGGTTAGGGATGGGTGCGAGATAGGCGGGATAGGCGGGATGTTTTGGTCATACATATTCATTATACGCACGCACGCGCATATATGTTAGTTTAACAGAAAATAAACCCACGTTACCCGCGTTACCCACACCAAACGGGGGCAGGAAAGGGATGCGAATAACGCAAGTAACGCGGGTAACGCGAGTTCTCCAGACCATAGCCTATCCATATTTTCGCAATCCTTTACGTGTTTATTTGAGAAAAAAAGTGGAAAAATTGTGGGCATTTCAAGAAAAATTAATACCTTTGCAGCCGAATATTCATTTTTTTGTATCAAAACAGTTAACTAAAAATATTGTGAAATGAAGAAAATGTATTTGATGAACGGCTTGGCCGCTATGACTTTTGGCCTCGTCGTCGCAAGCTGTAACAAGATGGACTCCATCCAGGCCTACCAGACCAGCGATGAGGAAGCCATCGACAATGCAGAGCTCCGATTGGGTTATGAAATCAACCCCAATCACGACTGGAGCATGATTACTCAGGCTTCGGCCAGCATCAATGTGAATGGTGACTATGGCACGGACAACATTGTAACCATCTATCAAAACAATCCCGCTTTCGAGAAGAATGGTGTTGTTTTGGGACGCACCACTGTCAAGAGTGGCGAGACAGCTAATTTCGACTTCACGATGCCCAAGGCCACGCAGGTGGTCTATGCTGCCGTCAAGGACTACAAAGGCTATCGCTACATCAAGCCCGTAGCTGTTAAGAACGATAAGGTGCAGGCCACCTTTGGTGAGTCGGCCACCGGCCACCATGCCATCACCCGCACGGCTACCAACGCTAACGTGAACATCCCCACGATTGCCAATCCCACAGCAATGACTGACGAGATTCTGGCCAAGTCTGTGGAGGTGAACAGCACCAATGCCAGCTATAACAACTTTGACTACTATGACATTCAGTACTCTTATCCTGGTGGCGTACAGACAACAACGTTTGAAGGCATTGTACACAACGAAAATTACGTGGTCAACTTCAAGATTTCTGAGGGCAACACCTACACAGGAACCATTGCTGTCTTGGCCAATGCCGGTCTGGTGGCAAAGGAGGCTGTAACCGATGGTAGCGGCTATAATTCTAACTGGACTGGCTATTCTGTCAAGGCCGACACCGTGGCCCGTACCGTCTATGTGGAAGGCAAGTGGGTGATTCCCGCTGGTGAAGGTGGCAGTCAGGCCGTTGGTCAGGGCATCGTTGCCGGCAGCGGCAAGCCTTGGGGCTGCGACGGTATGGTCATCGTGGGCCCGAAGGGTGAGCTGGAGGTCAACGGTACGCTGAACATGAACAACCTGGCACGCCTCATCATCCTGCCCGGCGGCAAGCTGACGGGTACGGGTTTGGTGAATGTCAACAATGGTACCATCACCCACGATAGCAGCTGGAAAGAAATCGTAGAGAACGCTCCAGAGGATCAGTCAGGCGTCAATTATGGTACTATTAGCGTCAAGCAGTTTAATGAGAACTACGGCACTTTCTTCAACTATGGCACCATCACCTCTGACGTGCTGCAGGGCGGTGCCAAGGAGAGCACTTTCGTCAACCATGGCACTGTGAAAGTGGGCAAGGCCTGCGGTAATGGCGATTTGGCTGCCAACCTCATCATCAAGAACAACTGCCGCTTTGAGGTGACGGGCCGTCTGGGCTTCAAGATTTTCCAGAACGGTGCCAACGCCTATGCCAAGGCTGGCTCTTTGCAGTCGTCTGACGCCGAGGGCGGTGAGAACCTGACCTCCTACATTGCTCTGGACGAGGGCTCGCGCTTTGAGATTACAGGCAATGCCCGATTGAATAACACCTCAGTCATTGGTCCCACCTCTGGCGACTATGCTTACGTGGAGTTCGGCAATCTTGACCAGTACAACCGCGGCACAGACTATGGTACTGCTGCCTGCGAGCACCCCATCATCAACAACATCAACCTCTATGTGGGTGGATTTACCAGCGACAATGAGAAAAACAATCTGGAGTTCGGCTTCAATGAGGCTGGCGTGACCACGGGTACCCATACGGGTAACGATGCGGGCAACCTGCTGACGGCCGCCAAGGCATTCAACACCGCAGCTACGGAAGAGTCAGACTGTGCACCAGCCTTTACACCTGGTGGCGACGACGGTGGTGACGACGACGGCGGCGACGATGGTGGCGACGATGACGGTGGCGACGATGACGGTGGCGACGATGGCGATGTCTACCCCATCTACTCTTATGCTTTCGAGGATACCAAGATTTGTGACTACGACATGAACGACGTGGTGCTGAAGGTGCAGGAGACTGCCGACAACAAAATCAATCTGACGCTGGTGGCTTCGGGTGCTACGCTGGACCTGAACATCCGCCTGTATGACTACGACGCTACCCGCACTTCCACCGCCGCCAACTTCTATGGCGACAACTATACCACGCTGCAATACAACGGCAAGGACGAGGTGCACGACATGCTGGGTGTGGCCCGCGGCACGATGACCAACACGGGCATCTACACGGCTAAGCCCATCACCATCACCATACCCAAGGGCAGCCACAAGCCGGAGGCACTGCGCTTAGCCATCTATGCCCCGACGAAGGGCACCGAGATGCGCCTGTCGCACACCGGTGAGCCTCCCTACGGCATCATCGTGCCCGGCAACTGGAGCTGGCCCTGCGAGTTCGTGAACATCAAGAAGGCCTACGGCGAGACCAGCGCTGCCGGTTCGGAGGCTGACAAGAGCTTCGAGAACTGGTCGAAGAAGCACAACGACGGTCTGGAGCACGCTGAGGACTGGTACGACTATCCCACTCCTGCCAAGGGTGCTTCGATGAATGAGAGCGACTTACGCTACTAAAAACTAATTGACTATAGCAAAAAAGAGGGAGGCTGCGCGATGCAGCCTCTCTTTTTTCACCACCGTTTTGCAAAAATTAACAACAGATGTGGTAACTATTTCCAATAATTAGTGTAATTTTGCAGCGTGATATGCACACTCACTAACAACAAGACACTTAATTAGCTAATTAGAGACATATGAAGAAGTTATGGACTAACGGAATGGCACTCCTTGCACTCTGCGGAGCCTTCGTGGGATGCTCCCATGAGGAGAGTTTTTACATTCCGACCGATGAAGAAGCCTATGCCCATGCCGAGCAGTTGCTGGGCCTGACGATTGACCCCAATCAGGACTGGAGCATGACCCAGTCGGGAACGGTTGCCGTGACGGCAAATGCCGGCATCAACGCCACCGAGCTGCTCGTGCTCGATGCCTACCCCTTTGGCAAGGTCACGGCCAACATCCTGGCGCAGGCACCTGTCACCGAGGGACAGACAGTGAACCTGAACTATACCGCCCAGAAGGGACTGACCGACCTCTACATTGCCTGCCGCAATGCACAGGGGGACTACCGCGTGACACGCATCGACATCAGCCAGACAGAGGTCTCCTTCAGTGGCTCCAATGGCCGACAGGCTCCCACCCGTGCCGTGGTCGCCACACCGTCGGTTACCGAGGGCGACTACACGTTCAACGCCAAGTTGGCCCGCTCGTGGGCCGGTGTGAATGCGGCCGTGCATACAGGTACGGACTATAACAACTACTTCAGTGGCATGAACAACTACAGTCCGTGGAACAACTCGGGCTGGAACGACAAGTTCTATCCCGTGACGGGCAGCATCGTGGAGTCTGACTATACTGACACCGACCGCAACAACATCTATCAGGCGTTGCAAACCGTCATCCCTGAGCAGCAGGACAACTTGAGCAAGGCACAGTCTACGGGCTACACCATTGAAACCAAGGGCGGTCCCGTGACACTGACACCCATCCACTCCTCGTCGAACTCCAACGACCAGATCAGCTACTATTACTATCCGAAGAACCAAGTGCCCAGCGCTGAGCAGATCAAGACCATGCCTAAGTACACCTTGGGCAAGATGGGCAGTGAGTTAGGAAAGACCTACAGTCTGGTCTATGTCGATGAATATAATGTCGCTAAATACGAATTCCCTGCCGACTATGTCATCTGCTTCCTCGTCAGCAACACGTCGCAGGAAAATGCCAACCCCTATTATTTCTATGAGAGTGGAGGCATTACGACAACTACGACAACGATGGGTACCTTGGCTTCAACTCCAAGCTATTCGCATCGTCCGAATACTGACGAGTCGCGGGTGTATGGTTCTTATGCTAATCAGCCCAATAATCAATATGGCAATTTGGGCGTTCGCTATGGTAAGACCGATTGGTATGACTGGAGTGGCACCGAAAACCCATACAACAATTTTGAGTTAAAGAACGACAAAGATCTTGAAAGCTATGGCTATACGACACGTGTCCAGCGTCTGTCAACTGATGGAGATAAAACCAACAATGGCAAGAATCTGAACGGTGGCTTAGATAATGGTAATACTACCTATTATTTAAAAGCAAACTTGTATGATTCTTGGAATAGCTACGCGATGCGCGTCGGTGTAAATTGTGGAAAAGGTGTCTATGTCTATGAGTTAGACGACTGGGATTCCACATCAGGCACTATTGTCGGCGATTGGGAAGACAAGGGGTTAAGTACTGCCAAGACGGTTATCGAATTTCCCATTAAAGACGGTAAGGTTTATGCCGTCTATGGCAGAGGCACGAAGATGACTTATTACGGCTCTGATATTTTCAAGACAGAGGGTGGTGGGACTACTTCTTCTACAACGGAAGTGAAGTGGCAGAGCATGCCCATCTGCCCGGAGTACTATGCTGACGGTAATTTGAATACTGTTGTGCATCAGGCTAACAACCTTGACTGGGGACTGGCAAAGTATAATACCAGTGCCTATCAGAACAATACACTTACCGCCCCGCACAACGCCGTGTTCAGCTGGAATGGCAAGAACTATCTTGGCTTTGAGGACTGGGTGGACTTCGACTACAACGACTTGGTGTTTGAGATTGAGGGCACGAAGGGTGGTGAGGAAATCACCGTCACGCCGCCCCAGAAGCAGATTTACAGCTATGCTTTCGAGGACTCCAAGAAGTGCGACTTCGACTACAACGACGTGGTGCTGAAGGTGCAGGAAAACCAGGCCGGCGACAGCATCAACCTGCGCTTGGTGGCTGCCGGTGCTACGCTGGACCTCATCATCCGCCTGTACAACTGGGACGACAATGCCGACCACAACTATGGCTCGCTGGACCGTGTGCTGTCACACAACGGCTACACGGAGGTGCACGACATGCTGGGCGTGGGCCCGGGACTGATGGTCAACACGCATGCGCCCTCCGGCAAGACGGCCACGGCCAAGCCCATCACCTTCACCATTCCCAAGGGCAACCACAAGACGGAGGCACTGCGCTTGGAAATCTACTCCGTCCAGCAAGGACCTATCCGCATAGCCGGTGCCGGTGAGAGCCCCTTGGGTGTCATCATCCCCGAAGACTGGAAGTGGCCCGAGGAGTTTAAGAACATCAGCAGCTGCTACAACGAGCAGAACACCACCGAGGGCGACCAGCGCTTCAGCCAGTTCTTTGAGCATGCCGAAAGTGCCGAGCACTGGTATAAGTACCCCACCCAGTGGGTGATGGACGAAAGCGACCTGTAAAACAGACATGAAAACTTGCGCGAAATGAAACGGGCAATCTGGATGTTGACAATTTGCGTGGTGGTGGCTATGGTCACCACCTCGTGCAAAAAAGACCTCTTTGACCAACAGAAGGCCGAGGAGCTGCTGAAGTATGAGTTCCACAACGACACCATCGATGCCAACCACACATGGACGCTGCTGAACGACCTGACGCTGAACATCACGGCCAACGTGGCGGGCACAGACCATGTGGAGGTGCTCTCGGCAAACCCCTATGCAGGCCGCTCAGAGATACTGGGCACGGCCATCGTCAGGGAGAATGAGCAGACAACGCTCTACTGTTCGGTGCCTGACATTCAGGACAGCATCTATGTGGCGGCCGTGGACGGCAGCGGCAAATACACCGTGGTGGCCATCAAGCCGACAAGCAGGGACGTCAACTTCACCACGCTGAACACCCGCAACACGGGGCAGCTGACGGCACCTACCCTGCAAGAGGTGTGGTACTGCTTCTGCACGGGATTTCCCGATGCCAGCGCCACGTGGGGCTTCAACGACTTGGTGCTGCACGTCTCGAAGGAGGTCGTCAACGAATACCGCCTGCGGCTGAACGTCACGCTGGCTGCCGTAGGCACTACCAACCAGTTGGCTGCCGCCCTGCGACTGAATAATGTGCGCTTCAGCGATGTGGCCAGCGTCACCGTGGACGGCCCTTCAAATGCCTTCATCAGATATCCTGACCGCCAGCGGCTGCTCATCGAGAGCAGCGACCTGCTGTTGGAGGCCCGCGACGGCACTGCCGTCATCAACCTGTTCGACGACGCACATGCCGTCTACAAAATCATTGAGTCGAGCAACGGTGTCGTCACCCGCGCCCTGTTCAACGTGTCGCACGACGTGCTGGCCGGGGCCGCCTTTGCCGAGTGGTCGCCCGTCACCGTGAGTTACGACATCGTGTTCCGCGAGCCCGGCCGGGCCCGCCGCATCTCCTACGGCGACTTCGACCCCTTCATCGTCTACTACCGCTTGGCCATGCGCATGGAGGTGCACAAGTACACCTACAAGCTGCACGAGTCGCTCAACTCGATGTACGAGGGCAAGGGCGCTGCCTACGACAACGGCTACACGTGGGCGTTGGAGGTTCCCTACACTTGGTTCCGCTATCCCACCTATGGCAATGCGATGGGCAGCTATAAGAACGGGGCCATCTTCGGAGCCTATCAGCGCATGACCCACTCGTTTGGCGAATGGGCTGCCGACCGCAACACGGCAAAGGACTGGTATTTGTACCCCGTCACCACGATGGTCTACTAATTCACCTACGGTGTATTGATTTACGTATACGTTTACGTACCGTTTAACACTTTTTAATGTGGGAATAGTTTCTATTCTCACATTATTTATATATCTTTGCATCCGATAAGTGTTGAAACGACAATTTAAAGTGTGGCACTGACAACTAAAAGCAGAACTAACAATTCATTTAAATAACAAAACTAAAAATTACAAAAAACGATGAAAAAGTATTTGATGATGGGTCTTGCAGCACTCGCTTTAGCAAGCTGCAGCAAAGACGAGGTTCAGTACGTGGACAGCGACATCGCTAAGTACGAGACCGCTTTCGTTAACACTTTCGGACAGCCCAGTCCCACCCAGACCTGGGGCTTCGGAACCACCCGTGGCATTACCCGCAGTGCTTATCCCAACGCTAACCAGTGGGCTTCTCAGGGCTACACCGTACCCGATCCCCTGAAACCGGGCCAGAAGGCTCGTGTGCAGTTCTTCTTCCAGACCAAGAAAAATCCTGGCGGCACGAAGGACTTTGGTCAGATTGACTTCTTCGTGCAGCAGGTCTACGACGGAGCTACCGATCCTATCACTGACGCGAAATATGGCTACAGCAGCACTGACTATTCTACAGAGAGATATCTGGCAGCTGACCAAATTAATTATATTGAGAGCGGTGCACACATGGACCACCTGACTGCCGGTTCGGACAATGAGCACATCTACAACTTCAACAATGGTACTTGCAGCACCAATAAGAATGTTGGTGACAATGGCGCAGATCTGGACACCAAGCAGCACTCTGACGAGATTATGCTGATGCTGAACACCAAGACCGACAAGTTCGGCTATGCTAACTCTGACGCCAGCTATGTTCGCACAGACCGCTACAATCTGGTAAGTGGTGCCGACATCGACCAGTATATTGCAGACAACAAGGCCGCTTATGATGCATGGCTTGCTCAGCACGAGGGCATCACGGATGCAATCGTGGATGACGACTGGCACCGCAGCTTCATCGGCTTCGACTTCGACCAGTTGCCTGACAAAAATGTCTTCATCAACTATAGCGAAACCAAAAATGAGTATGGTGTCGTGACTTCTGTTTCTATGGATTATGCAACTTGGACAGGTCCTGGCTATGAGAGATACTATTGGGATGGCGAAAAGATGGTAGAGACTCATACAGTAGATGAAAATTGGAATTGGAGTGTCAAGGAAGGTTATGAGGTCATGACTTGGAAAGGCAAGAAAGTTCCTATGGTTTCTGCAAATAATAACCAGTATTGCGGTGACAAAAAATCTTTTAGTGATGATACTGACATCATGATTGAGAAAGATGACGCCACCTATGGAAAGCATAAGTGCCTGAACATGGAAGTGCTTGGTCCGCTGATTGAGCAGGGTTATCTGCCTTGTTCTTCTACATTGAAGGATTGGGTGCAGGTTGGTGGTTGCGCCGATGGCTACTATAGCGACTGGATTGTCAGCTTCATGCCTGCTACACCTACGGATCCCAAAGAGCCCGGTGAGCCCGAAGAGACTGTCTATGACCTGCGTGTGATGGCTGAGGACCTGACGATTGTCGGCGACGTGGCTAAGACGGACTTCGACTTCAACGACGTAGTGTTCGACGCTGTGCTGGTGAAGAATGCAAGCAACGAGGTGACGGGTGCTAAGATTCGCCTGCTGGCTGCCGGTGGTACGCTGCCCCTGCGCATTGGTGGCGCTGCCAACAACAAGGAGGTTCACGACCTGTTCAAGGTTGGCACTAACACTATGGTTAACACCATCAACGACGGAACAGCCACTTACAAGACCCGCGTTAAGCCCGTTGAGTTTGAAATCAGTGGTAACTGGGCTACCATCAAGGACATTCCAGTGGAGGTGCAGAAGAACGGCGTTTGGAAGCTGATCTTTGCTGAGCAGGGCCAGCCCGCCAGCAAGTTCGGTTGCCCCGTAGGCACTGACTGGTGCGACGAGTGGCAGCACATCGACACCAAGTGGAGCGGCAAGTTCACTGAGTGGGTGAATGATGAGACAAAGCCTTTCTGGGAAGACCTGAAAGTAAACTGGTAAAAAAACATCAAATACATATCATTTTTGTTAGAGAAGGGGCGGCTGCGTGATGCAACCGCTCTTTTTTTTGTTGGTTTGCAGAATAATTATTACCTTTGCATGCTGTAAACAACAATATATCCAAGCGTTATGGTACTGAACTACATCTGGGTGGCATTTTTCATCATAGCCTTCGTCATAGCGGCGGTGAAGCTCGTCTTCTTAGGCGACTACGACGTGTTCCCGGCCATGATGGACTCCACGTTTGCGTCGTCGAAGACGGCATTTGAAATATCTCTTGGCCTGACGGGCGTGCTGTCGCTGTGGCTCGGCATCATGAAGGTCGGTGAGCGCGGCGGAGTGGTCAATATGTTGGCACGCCTGCTGTCACCCGTGTTTACCAAACTGTTTCCTGACATTCCAAAGGGGCACCCTGTGACGGGCAGCATCTTCATGAACATAGCCGCCAACATGCTGGGCTTGGACAATGCCGCCACGCCGTTGGGCCTGAAGGCCATGGAGCAGATGAAAGAAATTAGAAATGAGCAATTAGAAATGAGCAATGCCCGTGGCGAAATCAGTAACGAAGAAAAGGAACGGCTGAGCGTGACGGCCACTGACCCCATGATTATGTTTCTGGTGCTGAACACCAGCGGACTGACGCTCATTCCCGTCAGCATCATGGTCTATCGGGCACAGATGGGTGCCGCACAGCCCACGGACATCTTTATCCCCATCCTGTTAGCTACGTTCTTCTCGACACTGGCTGGCGTCATCATCACCTCCATCTACCAGCGCATCAACCTGATGAACCGTGTCATGCTGCTGACGTTAGGCGGTGCCTGCCTGTTGGTGAGTGGCATCATCTGGGGCTTTGCACAGATGGACGGCGAGGCGATGAACCGCGTGAGCACTACCGTGGCCAACATCCTGCTCATGAGCGTCATTACAGGGTTTATCGTGGCGGGCGTGAGGAAAAAGGTGAACGTCTACGATGCCTTTATAGAAGGTGCCAAGGATGGCTTTCAGACTGCCGTGCGCATCATTCCCTATCTGGTGGCTATCCTGGTGGGCATCGGTGTGTTCCGTGCCTCTGGTGCCATGGACTTGCTCATTGGCGGCCTGCGTTCCGTGGTCAGTGTCACGGGTGCTGACACGCAGTGGGTGGATGCCATGCCCACCGCGCTGATGAAACCGCTGTCGGGCAGCGGGGCACGCGGCATGATGGTCGATGCCATGACCACCTACGGTGCCGACTCGTTTGTGGGCCGGTTGTCATGCATCTTCCAAGGGTCCACCGACACTACCTTTTATATATTAGCCGTTTACTTCGGTTCCGTCGGCATTTCGAAGACGCGCCATGCCGTGACCTGCGGTCTGTTAGCCGACTTGGCCGGCATCATAGCGGCCATCGCAATTAGTTACTTGTTCTTTTCGTAATAGCGGAAAATTATGGCAAACCTGAAATCATTGGCCAAGGATACGGCCATCTACGGACTGTCGAGCATCGTCGGGCGATTTCTTAATTACATGCTCGTGCCACTCTATACGCACTACATGCCCAAGGAGTCGGGTGACTACGGTGTGAGTACCAACATCTATGCCTACACCGCACTGATCATGGTGCTGCTGACGTTTGGCATGGAGACCACGCTGTTCCGCTTTGCCAACGATGCACCACCGTCGAACGTGGTGCCGCTGCGGGGTGTGAGGACGTTATGGTCTGACACCGTCTTCTCCACGGCCTTTGCCATAGTGGCTTCGCTGACGGCTGTCTTCCTGTTGCTATTGTTTGGCGGCATCGGCCCCATCAGTCAGGCTTTGGGCTATGGGGAGCACCATGAATACCTGCTCATGATGGGTGTCGTGGTGGCATTGGATGCGCTGCAGGCCATCCCCTTCTGCTATCTGCGCTTCCAGAAGCGGGCCGTCCGCTTCGCATCGCTGAAGCTGCTGTTCATAGCACTGAACATAGCACTGAACGTCTTCTATTTCGTAGTGCTGGGCAAGACGTCGGTGTTCTACGTCTTTTTTATCAACCTGCTGTGCACGAGTTTCATCACGCTGTTCTTCATCCCTGACCTGTTGCACGTGCAGTGGCACTTCGACACCAAGCTGCTGGGCTGCATGCTGAGCTACTCGTGGCCCATTCTGATACTGGGTATTGCGGGCATTCTGAATCAGGTGGCCGACAAGATTATTTTCCCATTGGTCTATCCTGACGAGGCAGAGGCTAACGTGCAGCTTGGCATCTATGGCTCGTGCGTGAAAATAGCCATGATCATGGCTATGATTACGCAGGCCTTCCGCTATGCCTACGAGCCCATCGTCTTTGCCAAGCAGAAGGATGGCGACAAGGCGCAATACTATGCTGCCGCCATGAAGTACTTCCTGATTTTCACGTTGCTGGCCTTCCTCTGTGTCATCGGCTGGATGCCATTGTTACAATATATCATCGGTGCCGACTATCGCGAGGGGCTGGGCGTGGTGCCTATTGTCATGGCTGCGGAAATCATGATGGGAGTCTACTTCAACCTGTCGTTCTGGTACAAGCTCATTGACAAGACCATCTATGGTGCATGGTTTTCATTAGCAGGCTGTGCCGTGTTGTTTGCCGTCAACATCCTGTTTATTCCGCAGTATGGTTATTGGGCCTGCGCATGGGGTGGCGTGGCTGGCTATGGCACGGCGATGGTGCTGAGCTATGTCGTGGGACAGCGAAAGAACCCCATCCCTTACCCGATGCGCTCCATGGCCTACTATGTCATTATGACCGTCCTGCTGACCTTCACGATGGACTACGTTACCCGCACCTATCAGTTGGGCACCGTTGCCTCCCTGTTGTTCAACACGCTGTGCATCGCCTGCTTCGTGAGCTATATTGCTCACAATGACATGCCGCTTAGCAAACTGCCCGTCATCGGGAAATACTTTAGAAATAAGAAATAAAATCATAAATAAATACGAGAAGATATGAAGAAGCTACTGTTATCGTTTTTACCCTTTTGCCTTTTCACCCTTTTACCTTTAAAGGCTTACGCCGACGAGGGCATGTGGACATTGTACAACCTGCCGACGGCTATTTACGACCAGATGAAACAGTATGGATTTCAGTTGCCCTCGGAGCAGCTGTACCAGTCAGACAATGCCGTGAAGAACGCCGTGGTTAACTTCGGCGGCTTCTGTTCAGGCGTGGTTGTCTCGCCAGACGGACTGGTGTTCACCAACCACCACTGTGGTTTCGATGCCATCCGCAAGCACTCCACCGTGGAGCACGACTACATGCTGAATGGCTTTGTGGCCCAGTCGTACGACGAGGAGCTGCCCAACGAGGGACTGTTCGTCAGCTTTATGTTGGAACAGAAGGACGTCACTGCTGAACTGAACCAGTTAGGACTGCTGAACATCGGTATCGGCAAGGTGGGGCAGTTTGTGGACTCCGTAGAAAATGCATGGCAGAAGGACATCCGCCAGAAGGACTCCACGCTGCGCATTGAAATCAAACCGTTCTACGAGGGCAACAAATACTATCTGACCACCTACCGTGACTTCGAGGATGTCCGCTTGGTGTTCACCGTGCCCAAGTCGATGGGTAAGTTCGGTGGCGAGACGGACAACTGGATGTGGCCGCGCCAGACGTGTGACTTCTCCGTGTTCCGCATCTATGCCGACCCCAAGACCAACGGTCCTGCCAAGTATGCGAAGGAGAACGTTCCCTATCATCCCAAGTCGTGGGCACCCGTCTCCATGCAGGGTTACAAGCCCGGCGACTTTGCCATGATCATGGGCTATCCCGGTTCCACCAGCCGTTACCTATCGTCATACGGTATTCAGGAGCGCCGCGATGCCATGAACAAGACCATGGTGCAGGCCCGTGCCGTGAAGCAGGACATTATGCTGCGCCACATGCGCCAGTCGGAGGCCGTGCGCATTATGTATGAGTCGAAGTATGCCCACTCCAGCAACTACTGGAAGAACAGCATCGGCATGAACAAGTGCATCGACAGCATCGGACTTATCCAGCAGAAACAGCAATTTGAGGCCCGCATCCGTCAGTGGCAGGACACGACGGGCTATCTGAAAGGGAAACTCGACTTTGACCGCTTGCAGCAGCTCTACCAGCAGCGCTTCAGCGCCACGCGTGCCATCTACTATTGGAACGAGACGTGGGGCCGCGAATGCGACCAGCTGACCTCGCGAGCCCGCCGTGTACACAGTGGCATCCATGTGAAAGGTCCCAAGGACAAGAAGAAAAAGCAGTACATCGAGTTCCGCGACAACAGCAAGGAGTGGGACCAGGCCACCGACCGCGAGCTGCTGACGGCTCTGATGAAGAACTATCGTGAGCAGGTGGAGGCTAAGTTCCAGCCCAGCTTCTTTGCTTTGGTGGACAGCAAGTTCCATGGTGACTTCCGCGCCTATGTGGACTACCTGTACGACAAGTCGAAGCTGATGCAGAGTGGCAAGCCCATCTATATTAACAAGAAGGACTATGAGAAAGACCCCGGCGTGGTCTATGGCCGTGACTTGATAGAGCTGATGGCTGCCATCCGCCTCGACTTAGCGGCTGTCAGCGAGCGCATTGCCGAGCAGGAGCAGTGGCTCTGTGCTGCCGTGCTGCGCATGGAGCAGGACCTGCCCAACTACAGCGATGCCAACTTCACGCTGCGCATGACCTACGGACAAGTGGGTGAATACTCGTTAGGCGGACGCCCCTCGGGCTACTACACCACGGCCCGCAGCCTGTGGGATAAGATGCAATTAGCCGACCAGAACGTAGAGTATTTCGCTGACCCCGTCATGCATGAGCTGTTGTCGCAGAAGGACTACGGCCCCTACGCTGACTCACTGACCGGCACCATGCAGCTCTGTTTCCTGACCAACAATGACATCACGGGCGGCAATAGCGGCTCACCCGTCTTCAACGGTCGCGGTGAACTCATTGGCTTGGCCTTCGACGGTAACTGGGACTCGCTCTCCAGTGATATCTTCTTCGACCGTCAGTTGGCCCGTACCATCAATGTTGACATTCGTTTCGTCCTCTATATGATGGATCGCTGGGGCCACGCAGACCGCCTGATTCGCGAGATTAACGCACACTAAACATTTAAAAGATCATACCATGTCTTTGCAAACAATTCTCATGACATGCTGCCTGTCAGTCTGCTTGGCTGCACAGGGGCAGCAGCGGCTGGACCTCAGTGGCCAGTGGACACTAAAGTTAGGCGAGCAGTCGGCTGGCACCGTGACCCTGCCTGGCACGCTGGACACCAACAAGAAAGGGCAAGCCATTGAGAAAAAGGACGAGACGACACACCTGTCACGCCTCTACTCCTATAAAGGGCAGGCATGGTATGAACGCGAGATAGTCATTCCCAAACAGTGGAAGCGGAAGCCGCTGACTCTCTTTTTAGAGCGCACGAAGCCTACATGGCTCTACGTGGACGGTCAGTTCGTGGACTCCTGCAACCATATCTCTACTCCTCACCGCTACCAGTTGCCTGCCCTGAAGCCGGGCAAGCATGTCATCCGTCTGTTGGTGGACAACAGTCGTGGTGTGCCCGAACAGCTTTATGGCAGCAGCCATGCCTATACAGAGGACACACAGACCAACTGGAACGGAGTGATTGGGAAGATGTATCTGGAGCCCCGGCAAAACACCTCAACTCCCCTCCCATCGAAAGGGGCAGGGTTAGAGGTCCGCGGGCATGGTTTCTACGCTCAGGGCCATCCCGTCTTCCTGCGTGGCAAGCACGATGCGTGTGTATGGCCGCTGACGGGCCACTGCCCCATGGATGTGGTGTCGTGGCACGAATATTTTGCTACCTGTCAGGACTACGGCATCAACCATGTGCGCTTCCACTCATGGTGCCCACCGGAAGCTGCCTTTGCTGCCGCTGAAGAGTTGGGCATCTACTTACAGCCCGAACTGCCTTTCTGGGGCGACTTCAATGCCAAGGACACTGTGCTGATGCGGTTTCTCCATCAAGAGGGCGAGAATATCATGCGCGAATACAGCCACCACCCCTCATTTGCCATGTTTGCCTTGGGCAACGAGTTGTGGGGCAGCATTGAGGATATGGCCCGCTTCGTAGAGGACTTCCGTCAGTTGGCACCCCACGTGCTCTTTACCTTCGGCTCTAACTACTATTTGGGTTATCAGGGTGTCAAGCCCGGCATGGACTATTTCACGACCTGTCGCGTGGGCGGCGAGGCATGGGGGGCATATGACACTCACACGCGCGGTTCCTTTTCCTATGCTGATGCCAAGACGGGCGGCATGCTGAACACAGAATACCCCAACACCACGATGACGCTGGATGCAGGCTGTTCGAAGTCGGCAGTCCCCGTCATCAGTCATGAGACAGGACAATTCCAGACTTATCCTGACTACGATGAAATCCAGAAGTATACGGGCGTGCTCTATCCCTACAACATGGAGGTGTTTCGTGCCCGGTTAGACTCGGCGGGCATGCTGGACCAGGCGCAGGACTTCCATCGTGCTTCTGGCCTGTGGTCGCTGCAGCTCTATAAGGCTGACATTGAACTGGACCTGCGCACAGAGGGCATGTCAGGCTTCCAACTGCTGGACTTGCAGGACTATCCAGGTCAAGGGTCTGCCTATGTGGGCATTCTCGATGCCTTTATGGAGCCGAAGCACCTGTGCACCGTCCACGAGTGGCGACAATGGTGCAACGATGTGGTGCCACTCGCCCTGCTGCCCCGCTACACCTACACATCGGGACAGCGACAGGACATCGTGGTAAAGGTGGCCAACTACAGTGGCCGCTCACTGAAAGGACAGACATTGCACTGGGTAGCCGGCAACATGGAGGGTGACTTGATGCTGCCCGATGGCGAGGGACTGCTCACGGCAGGCATTATACCCTTTATTGCACCCGTTGTCCACACAGGTGTTAAGATGGGCATTGTGCTGAGCATTGACGACACGGAGTATCACAACACTTACGACCTGTGGGTCTACCCTGCGGACGTGATGCCTGACAAGCACGGCATTCTGGTCACTCGCCAGTTGACCGATGACATCGGGAAGCAGCTGGAACAGGGGGCTCGCGTGCTGTGGATGCCTGACACCACCCAACTGCAAAGCCGCACCGTGGGTCCGCTGTTCCAGACCGACTACTGGAACTACCGCATGTTCAAGACCATCTGCGAAAACAACAAGAAGCCCGTTTCACCCGGCACACTGGGCATCCTGACGAAGCCCGACCACCCGCTGTTCAACAGCTTCCCCACCGAGGAGCATACCAACTGGCAGTGGTTCCCCATCATTCAGCATTCGCGGCCGCTGATTCTCGACAACTTGCAGCGTGACTACCGTCCCATTGTACAGGTCATCGACAACATCGAGCGCAACCACCGCCTCGGTCTGGTTTTTGAATTTGCCGTCGGCCAAGGCAAGCTGCTGGTTTGCATGAGTGACTTGGAGTGTGCTGCCGAATACCCTGAGGGCCGCCAGTTCTATGCCTCGCTGCTGAACTACATGCACAGCACTGCCTTCCAGCCACAGACACAAATAAAATGGTCTGACTTGCTCGGTAAGCTGTCAGACCAAGTGCAGGAGAAGCAGCTGAAACAGCTGCACAATATCTCGCAATACTAAAGTCCACTTCCTGTTTTGCGTCGCAAAACGCAAGGAACAGACTACTATTTCTTTCGGGGCTTGCGCACAGCCCAGCCTTCTTCGCTGAAGTCGGGCTCCTCACCTTTCAGCTTCATGCCCTTGGGGTTGAGGAACTGCATCCACTCGTCTTTGCTAAACTTGGTACGCGTCTCCTTAGGCTGCTTGGGCTCTTTAGGCTCCCGATATGGCTTAGGGGCTTTAGACTCTCGTGACGGCTTGAAGTCTCGGGAGTCTTTGGCCTTACGACCACCAGCACTGCCTGACGACTTCGGACGACCGCCCTCGGCAGCATCGTTGCAGCGCACCTCGCGGCTCTTGTAGCGCTGTCCGTTGACATACTTGATGACGCGGGGGGCATCCTCCTCAGGTACTTCAAAATAGGACATCGTGCTGAGCAGGTCAATGTGTCCCACCTCTACATGGCCATGCACGTTCTTATTGAGGAACTGCATCAGTTCACCCGGATAGAAACCATCTTTCTTGCCCAGATTGATGAATAGCTTGCGGAAGCCTTCAGACACACCCCCTGTCCTTCCCGAACGGGAAGAAGAACCGGAATGCTTCTGTCCGTCTTTTCCACCCTTGGACGCTTTGCGCCCCTTTTCCGAACGGGAGCTGTTGGATGTGGGTTGCTCTATCTCCGGCGCATCGGCATAGTAGGCCAGGAAGCGGCCAAATTCCAAAGAGACAATCTTCTTGATGAGGTCCTCCTTGTCAATATACTCAAAGTATCGGTCTATGTCCTGCATGAAGGGGGCTATCTGCTCCTCGTCCACGTCGGCTTTCACGATCTGGTCCATCACCTTGTAGAGCTGCTTCTTGCAAATCTCCTCTGGCGTGGGGATGACGCCCTGCTCAAACTGCTTGCCAATCTCCTTCTCGATGTTACGAATCTTGTGCTTCTCACGCGAGTGAACAATGCTCAGCGACGTACCTTTCTTGCCGGCACGGCCCGTACGTCCCGAACGGTGCGTGTAGTTCTCAATGTCATCAGGCAGTCCGTAGTTGATGACGTGTGTCAGGTCATCAACGTCCAGTCCGCGGGCAGCTACGTCGGTGGCCACCAACAGCTGCACCGTGTGCTGGCGGAACTTCTGCATGGTCAGGTCGCGCTGCTGCTGGCTCAGGTCGCCATGCAGCGACTCGGCATTGTAGCCGTCGCGGATGAGTTTGTCGGCCACCTCCTGCGTCTCCACCTTCGTGCGGCAGAAGATGATGGCAAAGATGCGCGGATAGAAGTCCACCAATCGCTTCAGTGCCAGATACTTGTCCTTGGCGTTCACCATATAGTAAATATGGTTCACGTGCTCGGCACCCTCATTGCGCGAGCCCACCACGATTTCCTTTGGATCGTGCAGGTAGCCCTTGGCGATGCGCTCTATCTCGCGGCTCATCGTGGCCGAGAAAAGCAGGGTGTTGCGGTCTTCGGGCACATTCTCTAATATCTCGTCAATGCTTTCCTGGAATCCCATGTTCAGCATTTCGTCAGCCTCATCCAACACCACGTTGTACACATCGTCTAACTTGGCTACTCCGCGTTTCATCAAGTCTATCAGACGGCCCGGCGTGGCCACGATAATCTGCACCCCCTTGCGCAGCGCACGTATCTGCTGCTCAATGGAGGCACCACCGTAGACAGCCTCGATGTGGATGCCGTCTAAATACTTCGAGAAGTCGCGCATATCGTCAGCTATCTGCAGGCATAGCTCACGCGTCGGGGCCAGAATCAGTGCCAGCGGCAGCCCACGGCCAATCTCGCCCAGCTGCGGGCGGGGCCTCTCGGCTATCCGCTGCAGCACAGGTATGCCGAAAGCCGCTGTCTTACCCGTGCCTGTCTGGGCCAAGGCTATCACATCGTTACGATTACCCAACAAATAAGGTATTACCTCCTCTTGTACAGGCATGGGCTGTACAAACCCCATTTCTT
>ERZ842401.3441-NODE-3441-length-19696-cov-8.365664_pt1 | contig 19696 bp, 23 predicted proteins | sample MGYA00521270_ERZ842401 | MGnify/ENA primary metagenome ERZ842401 (study PRJEB31892, sample SAMEA3878208) | bioreactor metagenome | biome: Moose rumen | place: Sweden | collected 2011-10 | study: EMG produced TPA metagenomics assembly of the PRJEB12797 data set... | reverse complement strand
AATTCCAGCCATCAAGTGTTAAAAATCAAAAGTTATTGAAAATGAGCGCTTTATGCGCAGTTAGTATTAGATATTCCTGGTTGTTTATACCCGTTTAGATACATGCATTAAATGCACTTTTACCTATTGAAGTCACACTATTTGGGATTGTTACAGATGTTAGTCCAGAGCAGCTAGAGAAAGTATTATCACTTATAGAGGAAACATTATCAGGAATTATTATTGATGTTAGACCAGAACAACTTTGAAATGCGGATTTACCAATAGAGGTTACGCTATTAGGAATCGTTATTGTGGATAGGCCAGAACAATAAGCGAATGCATATTCGCCTATTGAGGTAACTTTATTTGGAATTTTTATTGATGTTAGTCCTGAACAGCCCTCGAATGCATTATTATCTATAGAGGTTATGCTATTAGGAATAGTAACCGATGTTAGGTCAGTACAAAAATAAAATGTTTTATATCCTATTGAGGTAACACTATAGGTCTTATTCTCATAAACTACTTTTTCTGGAATCAATATATGTCCAGTATATTTTCTACCATTGCTATAATTATTGTAGCTAACCGATAACTCCGTTTTGTCTTTATTCCAATTATAATATATTGTAACTCCATCAGAATTAGCCACTTCTATATCATGGGCTGAAGCATTTACTCCAACCATACAAATAAGCAATAAAAAAAGAATATTTAAACTAAATTTTCTCATTGTCTTTCTTTTTTATTAAACTTCCGTAAATATCAAAATCTTCTGATTCATAAAAGTTCCCATTGTCATCTACTACCATTAGTTTCTTAATGCGACGATGACATTCTTTCAATTTAGGAAAACGTTCATTGATAAGCAGAGCAAGAATCTGTTCCTCTTTTACTGAACAATCATCATTGATAAAATCAATATCCATGTCTATATTCCAAAAAGAATCTGGACTATCGTGCAAATTGAATACAACCTTTGCCATATCAGTCATTAATAAAAAGAAGTAAATCGTATTCTACATGATACATTTTTCCTGTATTCAAACCTTCCACAAGAGCAACAGTCTCTTCTCTAAACTGTCCAGACTCTGCACTTTTTCTTTCTTCACAAACCCAACAATGGAAATACCCATGTTTTTCAACTTGTAATTCATCTTGACTATTCGAATCACCTAAGTCACAATCAGGGATAAAACTTTTAGGTCGTTGTAAAAAGTACTTCACTTTTCTTAATTCTGACATACGCACAGCTACTTTTCTTGCCTATAGCAACCCGGATTCAGCGGTTAATAATAATGTTTTAGAAAGACGTGGGTGCTCTACTCCTCGCTCATCCCACGTGCCGGGCTCTCGCATTGCCTTGTGTTAGGATAAGCAACTCGAGATAGCCCACGTCGTGATATATTGAGACCACTCACCGCTAAAGTGAGCAGGGTACAATACACCCAAAGTGAACGTTTCGGTTGCGTATCTTCTAACACGTTTGATTTGCGAGATCTGGCACGCAGAAGATAACGTTTGTAAACGTCCTTTTTCCAATAAGTCATGACTTTCAAGCCCTACATTGGACTATTCGAGTCGATGCAAAAATAAGAAGAATTTTCGAACAATCCAAATTTTTTTTGAAAGAAATTGCTATAAAACTTGTTTCACAAGCCTTGTGAAAGCACACAACGCCCCATTTTTGGACTTCTCCATCAAAAAAAATATTCAAAATTTGGAATTATCACCAAAAACTACTATCTTTGCAACCAGTTAACAGATTAAGTTTAATAGTAATGGAAATACATCCATCAATTAGACAACGAAGAAAGGAGATTAGGGACGAAGCAAAACGGCTCCTATTAGGTAGGGTGTTGTATCATCCATATTTTCCACACGATATGTATATCAGTGTGAGCGGTATAAAAGAATGGCTAAATCAGCCGCATTGTCATTACGCTTCAAAAAATGAAGCTTTACTTAATCTGCCAGAACTCTTAGAAACTTCAGAGTACTTAGGCTCAATTGAAGACCCAAAAGGAAGGGATTATATTGAAACTGGCCACGTTTTCAAAATACTGATAAACGAATCGCCAAGCTGGATAATTGTGAACCAAACAATATGGGGTGATTATTGGGTGCATAGTGTGTCGGACAACTACCCTTATTTAGACAACAAACAGGACCTCTGAACCCTTCCCTCCGGATCTGCAATCCGACGCGGTATTCTGAAGCCCTGTTGTTTTCTGCTGCAAAGATAGAAAATATTTCTGTAACTTGCAAGTTTTTTTTGAAGAATTTGCGAAAACAGCTGTATTAACAAGAAAAATCAGAGGGCCTTTGATCTTTCAAAAGAAAACAAGGACCTGTAACTCCTTATTAATATCCGAGGTTCTCGCCTACGAGTACAACCGTGTGACGTCCTTTGGGAGAGTTTCTAAGGAAGTGGACGAAGTTGCAGATTGATTCCGGTGAGTTGCAGTTATGGCAAACACCGTCTGTCTGGCATGGGGTCTTGATGTCGAATCGTGCGGCATTGATAGGCGATGCCGTTCCTCTTGCTCTCGACAGAGCTGCCTCTACCGTCTGGGCTACTTTGTTCAGTCCAATCACGAATATCACCTTCTTCGGTCCCCAGGTTATTGCTGCCACGCGGTTGCCGTTGCCGTCGATATTCACGATTACGCCATCCTCTGAGACCGCATTGGCACTGGTAAGGTATACGTCCGTTGAGAAAGCCCTCAGATACATTGCCTGTTTCTCCTCAGGAGTCTCTACCAGGTCTCTGTCGAGCACTTCCAGTGTTCCCCTGCTTCTCAGCGCATCGGGAATCCCCAGGTCTCTTACTGTCATCGTACCGCCCCATGTCACGGAACTGCCATCGGGTATCAGTTCTTGCACTTTGTCTACGGCTTCTGCGCCTGTCTTGCAATAGAAGGCCTCTATATGGCGACGGTTCAGATTCTTTATCAACCGTTCTGCCAGCTTTTGATTTCTTGTTTCTTGTGGAGTCATGCTTCAAAGGTAAATACTTTTTCCGAACTTTGCAAATAATTCGACGTAAAAATACAAAAAAGAAGGCAGTCGTCTTGACTGCCTTCTTTGGTCTAGAAGCCCAAGCAGGATGTTGCTCCGAGGGCTGTGAGAATAGCTGTGGCGATGCTCGCTACGAGCTGCACGATCCACTTCAAGGTTTCCTTCTTAGTCATGATAAGCCTCCTTTTCTTCCGTTACGTTTATCATTTATCATTTATCATTTATCATTTCTAAGCTTACGCCCCTGTCTCGAAGCCTCCGCTACCTACATCGCTGCCGTTCTTGGTGAACACCTTAGTTACAGCCTCGCTGGATGTTCCATCCTTGATGGCAATCGCCTTCACAGTAGCAGTATCAGTCAGCGTGATTGCCTCGCTGTACAGGCTGCTCTCTGCGTTAGGAGCCGTGCCGTCTGTGGTGTAGCGAATCTCTGCTCCGTCAGGACCACTTATCGTCACCTCCGTGCTCTCATCGAATGGAGTCTCACCGCTAATCACCGGTGCCTCTACGCTGGCGGTCTCTGAGCCTGTACCTGAGTCTTCCGAAGAGCCGCTATTCGAGCTGCCCTGCTCTGAACCTGAGCCTTGCTCGGTGTTGGAGCTTGAACCGCTACCGCTGTCTGAGCTGCCGCTGTTCTCAGTGTCCTCAACCTCACCGGTGTCACCAGAGGTCACGCGCTTCAGTACATTGCCGTCCTCGTCGAGACAGGTGATCTGGATTGCGGTGTTCTTCAGCTCGTCTTTCACCTCAACCGAAGGAGTGAAGATGATGCGTCGAACTGTGATGAGGTTGGCCTTCACGTCCTCGAGCTCAGCAACAGCCTTCGAGCGTACACCGAAACGCATGGTTCCCAGACCGGGCAGTGGTACGCTGTGACCCTCTGTTGCCCACGTGCGGAGCACCTCACCGGCTGCATCCCAAGCCGCCTTGATAACACCTGCGGAGATACCCGAGTGGGTTGATGCCTCAGAAAACACCTTCTTCTCCGCGATGGGGATGTACAGGTCGGGGCGCATTACAAACTTCTTACCAGGGTTCTTACCCAATTTTACTTCACGTCGCTGTGCAATAACTTTAATAGCCATAATCTAATTTAGTTTTTGTGTTGTTAAATAATTTTGTTAATACTCTCTGCGTCGCTTGATTTAGCTTCTTGCAGGCACAATTAAGGAAAATAATTGCCACTATTAATGCGCGCAATTTCTATCCTTAAAAGACCGCCTCGCCGCTTCTTCAATTTGACACTGCAAAGGTAAGAACATTTCATTGCGGTTCTCGAATACTAAGCAAGAAATTTTTCATTCTTCTTCGATTTTTCTGAAGTTGTTCGTTGCACTGTTGCAGTGTTGCAGTTCTCTAAAGGGTATTTCCATACCCTCCAAAATACTTCTATATTTATATATAAATATAGAGTTAATTTTTGACCTTCGTAGAATCTATTTTGGAACTGCAACACTGCAACAAGTGCAACACAATAGACTACTATTTCCAGATTCCTAGACCTCTCCAATTGTCGGGGAATCCCATATCCCTCAGCGATAGCAGCGAACCACCTTCTGCAATCAACTTCTGAAAATTCATATAGAAATTATGCTCTGGGCTAACGATGTCGAGGATATATTTGATGCAGCACAGATAGGCAAACAACTTATTGCGCTTAGTAGTTGCTATGGTATTCCTGTCAAGGAATGGATAATCAGCGTTAGTTGGCAACAGCATATTTACCACAAAACGTCTATTCCAGATGCGGCTGTGGTGTGCACAGCAGTTACGAAGGTTAGAAAGTGCATGCATCCAATTCTCCAGAATATCCACCTTGTTAAGTCCCAGTTCTTTAGCAACGGCTTTCTTCTGTTCATCTTTTACAAGCAGTTCATATAGGCGGCTGAGTGAACCGAATGACACTACCTCTAAGGCCATCCATGATGGCGGCATGTCTGGTTCAGAATAGCGTCGGTAATAGTGTTTGATAAACTCCTCGTCGCTTCTGGCCACCTCTTCTTCAATGTCCTCCATCAGCGTGTTGTATTTGAACACACGCTGCCCATCATTCATGTAGGCATCGTCCTTGAACAGCGATTCGTCCTGATACCAGTGGCTATCATGGGTTGCTTCACTATATCGCTGGGTAATCTTCGCACGCAACGCCACCTCAATTTTCTCTAATGCATTGAAAATAAGCATGCGCAATCTTCGGTCGAAACAATAGAGATCGATGATATCCTTAAAGCGTATGTCCTTCCCTTATGAACTCATGATGCTTTTCAGGGTCAGTATTATTTTGGAAGGGATAGGTATAAGCCCGCAGACGATAGTAACTGATATTGCAAAGGTATTGTGCAGCCTGCTCCTCGTCGTCGATGAGTAGACCTCTTGACTTCAATTTATGCACCTGTTCCTTGATGGAAATCGGTGATTTCTCATAAGGAATTCTCTCAATATCTTCATCGTAAGTTATCATACCATTAGGGCTATAAAAAACTCGAAGACCTCCCCGGGTGCGCTGTTCAAGTGGGAAGCGTGGGAGGTCATATTGGGTGCAAAGATAGGCAATATTTCCGAATATTCCAACTTTTTACGAGTTTTTTTTCGATTTAGAACCCATTTTTTCTTCATTTTCCATCTTAATTCCAAAACTTTTTGTATATTTCCATCGTGTTTCGTAAGAGGCACAAGACATATTGGTTAAGATTTGGCGTTCAGCTATCAATCTAGGTTTCGAGAATGTAGGAGTTTGAGAAACGTATCATGAAGAAAGATAGAGTGAATGCTCACGCGATAGGCGTGGGCTTTACTTATCTTATGATACGGGCATCTCCTACAGCCTTCGAACCAGAGAAAGTAAGTTCACGCTTTTTCTGTGGCCGTAACTAAAGACTGATTGAATTTGGCTTGGAATTATCGCAAACGAATTAAGATTGCCCCAGGGATTCATTTGAATCTCAGTCAAGGTGGGGTTAGTACTTCCATTGGTCCCAAGGGAGCAAAGGTGACATTCGGAAAGAATGGCACTTACTTGAATAAGAGTATCCCAGGTACAGGACTATACTCGAGAGAAAAATTGTCTGGTGGAAACAACACTTCCAATAGTGGATGTGCAACAGTCTTCCTGGCAATATTACTATTAATGGGCTTTGCCTTTGCAGTGAATTAAGTATTAACAAAAAAATAAAAGACATATGTTTACGCAAGAAGAATTTGAAAGTGCTTATGAAATCATATCAGGATTTAACAATATTCGTAAGCAAATAAACGATGATTCGGAGTTGCTGAAAAAGCTTTATGAATTATACAAAAAAAGAGGCTTAAAGGTAGAAAAATATAGCGATGTTGATGATAATTTTACTGCTAATGTCCGTTATGCCGTTTTAGATTGTTATATTTCTTTAGGCTATCCTCACGAATATAATAGAAATGCATTTGAGCATTTTAACCTACTCTCTCAGGTTTTTTTAGACAGTAAGAATGAATTTGACTATGCAGAATATAAGTGTATTTGGGATAGTCTCGATTATGCCCGAAGAAGAGGTTATTATGAAAAAGTTTTTAATATCTGTTTTGAATACGCGGTAAAATATTCCACTCTTTCCAAACTCTATATAGACTTATTAAAAACAGATAAATACATAGCGGAAACTTTTTTAATATTAATAAAAAAGCTGACTTGGAAATTATCAAAGAATAACCAATATGTGACATCTGAGGGAGAAGCGTGGTTCTTAAAACTAATGTACAATGATTTAGGACTTCATCCCAATGTAAAGCCTGAATATATGATAAAAAGTGGTGAAAAGCTCACATTATCCATTGAACCAGATTATTTTGATTTAATTGATTGCATAGCAGGAGATTTTTATTCTTTTGTAAAAAATGAATTAGATGAATCTGAGGATTTATATCGTTAAGTTACGGAAATTATTCCTATCTTTGCAAACGATAATATGAAAACGCGCTTGCACGAATAAATTTCGAGGTATGGATTCAAATTTTCTTTAGATTATTTGGATAATTACCAAAAGAATATTATCTTTGCATTCGAGTTAAATGACGATCAGTTATGAAACAGGTTATTGATTTAATCGAGAATCCTAGAGTTAAGGATGTTTTTGAAAGTTATTCTAAGGCATCTTCTTCTGAAGAGCGCCAAAAGATTATTGATGATTATAAATGCTGGTATGAAAATCTATCAGATGAAGATAAACTTACTGAGACTACCCGTCAGTTTGAGAGCGCACGTGCTGTGATAGATGGTGTCAAGGCGAACAACGAAGAACTTAAAGCGCGTCGTATCCGTGAAAAGCTCGGTAATGTACCAGAAGCAATATCTATGAGTTATGTTGCAAAGAACTACTTTGGTAAAACCAAGACTTGGCTTTATCAACGACTAAATGGGAATAAGGTTAATGGCAAGGAGGCTTGTTTCACCGAATCTGAAGCCCGCCAGTTGCAAGATGCACTTCACGATCTTGGACACCGTCTGAGTTCAATCATTCTCATATAAAGCAGTGAAGGCTCGCCGCTGCGAGCCCTCACAACCCTCACCAGCTGCGAAGCCGTGGGGAAATTTTTTGGAGATATTTTTGGCGATATGAAAAATAATCGTTACCTTTGCAATATGATTGCGAAAAACCTATACATGAACATCGGGTTGCCTACGCGTAAAGCGCTGGTTATCAGCAAGTTATACCCCCCCCAATTTTCGTATAGGTTAACAAGACAGTATAATCAGAAAAGCACTGCCTTTTTAGGCATGTACGGCGTAGGCTTGTCCCTGCTGCTATCGGCTCCGGCCTTTAGTGGCGGGGACTTTTGTGTTAACCATATAATAGCTGAATGAGAAATGACTGAAACTAAGAAATTCGTTTTGCTAACCCAAAAGTCAGATATACTTCAGGAAGAAGTGAACAATCTCAGACTGCGACTGTCGGAGCTTGAGGTCAGCCGCAAGATAGAGGGTACACCTCTGGCTTTGGATCTAACGAAGTTCGGCTTTTCTCCCCGATATGTGAATTTACTCCATAAGAAAGGTTGTAATAATCTTGCTGACCTGCTGAAACTGGATGCGCCAACGCTGATTGATGATCATAAGCTTGGCAGGAGTATTGTGAAGAAAATCGAGCGTACCCTCGAAGATATCGGTCTGCGGTTAGGCATGAATCTGAACAGCATGAGCGATGAGGATTTCAACAATCTTGTGTCGATGCTTACAAATCTGACTGGATACACGACTTTAGATTTCAATGCCGACGTTGAGCCGTTAAAATCAGAGACAGTATACAGTCTGGAGAAGAGGCTTTTCCAAATGGGGAAATCGTTAGAATCTCTGAAAAGGAAGCTGAACGATGCCAACGATGTTATTTCAAAGCGGGAAGAGACTATTCGCATTCAGCGAGAAGAAATCAAGTCCTTTCGAAAAGAAATCAGAACTTTGCGAAAGGCTGAAGAATACAAAATAAAAGTAAGTGATAAGCTAAAAAGCGTAGAAGCAGATTTCCAAAAATTCAAAGACCGTCAGCATTCGCAAGACCAAAAGCAGAACGCCATCTTCGAACATAGAGAGGCTACGATGAAGACTTGGATAAAAGGTCTTGAAGAGGATCTCGCATCCAAAAGGGAATATATCAAATCCTTAGAGGCTGCTCAGAAGGAGCTGCGAGAGGAGAATGCGAAATTAAAGGCTCAGCTATCGGAGCAGGAAACAAATATATGAGCAAAAACAAATTTGATGATAAGGAAATAGATATTGTCCTCGAAAAATCTGAGGAGATCTGTAAGAAACTGAACTACATTCTTCAAAAGGAATGTAGAAAACTGAACGAGTTGCGATCCGAAAAATTATGCAAACGTGGTAGTCACGTGACGCTTTTACCAATATGTAGTATTAAACCCATTGGTTCGGGAGAATAGATGGGGATTTTGAAAAAAATACAAATATGGCAAAGAAAACGGAAAATACGACCTCTATAGGGTTTGAGGAGAAAATATGGAGAGCTGCAGACAAACTGTGCACACACGGGGACAGGCACGGTGTGAGTACGGTGTGAGTATGAGTAAATGAATAAAACAAAGTATATGGATAAGATATCAGAAATAGATATAAAATTGCTGGATGCGTTAGGCTCAGAATTTGATGAGGTGTTTGAGTCGTGCGAAAACATAGCAGATTTGATAATAAAGGCAGAAAGGGAACTAAAGAAAAAAGAAAACAGAGTATCTGTTCCCCGCTCAAATCTGATTGAAATAACTACTGAGTTGTATAAGACTCTCAGCGAGTACAAGCAACTGGAGCAATCTCACAATGTGTCTGACACTCTGTGAGCACAAAATATAATGAAAAGACTTTAAATTTTTGCAAAACAGAAATAAACAATGGAACAAGTAATAATTATACCTGATGGGAAAGTGAGAGATTATATAGACGGTAAATTAAGAAATGAAACGCCAGAAGAATATGTAAGACAAACTATAGAGAAAAGACTAGTTTTGGAACATAAATATTCTAAAGCGCAGATCAAAGTTGAATATACCATTAAAGTCGGCAGTGGAAAAAAACGTGCAGATTTGGTTGTGTTTCCAAACAACAGTACAGAAGAGGACTTGAAAAATCAGCATAAGGCATTTATAATAATTGAATGCAAAAAAGAAAATGTTAAGCCAACAGACGCAAAAGAGGGGATAGAACAGCTTAAAGTCTATATGTCTTCATGTGCTAATTGTATATGGGGAATGTGGACCAATGGAAAACATAAAACTGTTTATAAAAAAGTAACAACAAGCGAAGGGATAACTTATAATGAATGTAATGACATCCCATCTGCTGACGGATCTACTAATGAAGATGATAGACCTAAAAGAACTTCATTAACAAAGGCATCTGATGATAATCTCTTGTTTACATTCAGAACATGTCACGATACTATCTCAATAAATGATGGATTATCTAAACAAGCAGCTTTTTTCGAGTTCTTAAAGATTATTTTCTGCAAAATACAGGATGAAAGGAATGTACTTGAACCAATAGAGTTCTTTACTACTTCTACAGAGCGTAACTATCCCGATGGACAATTGAGTGTTTATAATAGGATAAAAAAGATTTTTGAAGTTGTAAAAAAAAGGAACTCTCAGATTTTCGAAAAGGGAGAACAGATTAATCTTGAACCAAGAACAGTAGCACGAATTGTCGGTGAATTACAAAAATATTCATTATTAAATACAAATATCGATTATAAAGGGAAAGCGTACGAGGAAATAGTAGGATCTAATCTCCGAGGAGATCGAGGAGAATTTTTTACTCCTCGCAATGTTATGCATATGGCTGTTGACATGATTAACCCTAAAGAAGGTGAAAAAGTGCTTGACAGTAGTTGTGGGACTGGTGGTTTTATTGTTACAGCAATGAATGCGGTCATAGCCAAACTAACCTTAAAAATGGAACTTCAGTATGGAAAAAAAGAAGATTGGGCAGCAGACATTAGAAAGGCTTTTGATGATAAAATTGCACAAGTTGCTGCTGAGAATTTCTTTGGCTTTGATATAAACCCAGATCTCGTCAAGGCCACAAAAATGAATATGGTAATGAATAACGATGGTAGTGGCAATATTATTCAGTTGAACACCTTATTACCCCCAATTCTATGGCCAGAAGATAGAAAGAAGACCATCCAAAAGGCGATGGCTGAAACACATCCAATTACAAATAAGGATACGATTGGAGTGTTTGATGTTATTGTCACAAATCCTCCCTTTGGCTCAAAAATACCCGTGGATGATCAACAGATTTTGGAACAATTTGATTTGGGACACTCATGGAATAAAGATGAAAGAGGTAATTGGATAAAATCTGAAAATTTGAGAAGCAGTGTTCCGCCTGAACAAGTATTTATAGAACGTATTATTCAGTTATTAAAACCAGGTGGAAGAGCAGCTATTGTACTTCCAGATAGTATTTTTAGTTCTCCAGGACTTGAGTTTATTCGTGTGTGGCTAATTCAAAATACTCGAATTATTGCAAGTATAGATTTACATGCTGATACTTTTCAACCACATAATGGAACCCAATGTTCAGTTTTGTTTGTAGTGAAAAAAACAATTGAGGAGAAGAGAGCTGATATTGAGGCAGGACGGATCGCTGATTACGAAATTTTTATGGGAATGATAGACCACATCGGACATGATAAAAGAGGAAATACACTTTATAAGCGTGATGATAATGGAAATCTTATCATGGAACAAAAGGTAACAACAGTAAGAGAAATTAATGAAGATGGTGAAGTGTCTTATAGAAAAGAAACGTTTGAAGAAAAAATAATCAACGATCAAACTGTCTTGGTAAAAGACGTTTTTGATAAGTGGAAAAAGGAGCAGGGAATAATTTGGTAGTTTAGTTTCTGTAAATATGGATAATATAAAAATACAAACACCATCACCATTCTCATATGGTGCAGTTTCACTACATAAGATCATCAATAACAAATGTAGATTGGATGCTTCTGCTTACAATATTGATGTTATGAAGGCTTTAAAAAAAATAAAAGCCAATCATTATGGATTCGTTACACTCTGGGGTAACTCAGGCCTTATCAGTTCTGCATATTATCCGGGTAGATATAAAAGAATATATGTTTCTTCAAAGAGCGGTACGCCGTTTTATCTTCCTTCGCAATTAGATGAGATACTTCCGAAACCCACTAAATATGTTTCAGAATTGACAGTCAAACAGCTTGGTGATGACTTTATAAAAGAAAAATCCTTGTTATTAAGTAGGTCGGGGACAATTGGAAAATCAGCAATAACATCAAGAACTATTGAAGGAAAACTGTTCTCTGATGATGTTATTAGGGTGACCTTTAAAAATGATTATGATCTTGGTTATGTCTATGCTTATCTTAAATCGGAAATTGGCCTAACTATCCTTCAGGGTAACATTTATGGCTCAGTAATTGACCATATTGAACCAGAGCACTTAAATGACATACCTATTCCATGTGCACCAATAACTGATAGGGAAAAGATAAATGAATTGGTACAGGAATCTTATGATTTACGGGATAAATCTAATTATTTAATAAAACTGGCCCAAAGTGAATTATATAGTGAATTGGGCTTGCTGGATATATCTACATTGTCCCCCAAGCAATATAGTTATAATTCTGGTTTCAACAATTATTCTGTGAAGCTTAGCAAAACAGACTTGAGACTTGATGGATCATATCACATCCCGATAGTCGAAGAGATAATAAAGAAGATTTCCGAAAAATCCGAGAGAATTGCAAGACTTGGAGATGATGATATTTCTGAGTCAATTATACTACCAGGTAGATTTAAGAGAGTGTATGTTGACAAAGAACATGGAATACCCTTCTTTGGAGGTAAGCAACTATTATCGTTAAATCCTACAAATATAAAATATTTATCTCCTCTTCATCACGGAGAACGAATAGAAGGTCAATTGTATCTAAAAGAGAACATGTGTGCTATTTCTTGTAGTGGTACTATTGGAAAAGTAATGATTGTTCCGAAACATTGGGAAGGATGGACTATGAACCAGCATGTTATTAGGGTTGTACCAAAATCAAATGATATTGCAGGTTATATTTATGCATGGATAGATTCTACTTATTGTAAACCTTTAATTGAACGGTATATATATGGTTCTGTAGTCGATGAAGTTGATGATGTACAAATTGGGCGAGTTCCGATTCCAATTTTAAAAAACAAAGAGGTTCTTCAAAATATTAATGATAATATTTTGAAGGCAAATAACCTTCGATACGAAGCATATTTAAAAGAAAAAGAGGCTTTTGCAATAATGAATGATATAATTAACAAAGTAGATTTTTAGTTTATTGCAGTCTGAGTTAACATCGTAATATAAAATGACAGCAGGTAGTATCTGGGCAGAAATGTATAAAATTAAAGGATACCTTTTTCAAATTGAAATGTATACAGACAGAAAGCGTCACAATATCGATTATTGCCGCTTTGCTGATGTTTTTTATAGGAGGTGCTGCATTATTTATCATTCCTCCCGTTTGGATAATAATACTACTATTAGTTTATATCGCTAAGAAGTTATAATATTGGAGGATAATTAGTTTATGAAACACTTATATATAATAACTTGCCTTCTGCTTATGACATCGTCATCAGCAACTGCTCAAGACTTCATCATGATTAATGACGGATATATCAGCTGTATAAACGACCGGAGCGTAAAGTATTTGATAGAAAAGAACAACAAGAAGGCTAAGTGGGTTTATCGTCTGATTAGAATACATAACCAGTCGGTGATGATAAATGAGGATGCAAAGATCACGATAAAAATCGATCATGACCAATATCTTCCTCAGAAGGCTGGTATATTCGTAGATGTAGAGAACAATACAGACGAATTGCTTTTCTTGGATTTGGGGACCTGTTTCTTCAGGAAGAACAAAGCTGCTACATCTTATTTCATAAATTCTTCTACTACAACTACTACTGGTTATGCATCAGGATGGTCGTCTGGTTCGAGCACCATTGGTAGTCTTCTGGGCTTAAATGGGTCGGTGTTCAACAGGAGCAGTTTCGGAGGAGGTGTGTTTAATAGCAAATCTACGACTGTCTATGTAGAAAGGGTTGTAGCGATAGCTCCTCATACAAAATATACTCTTCCATTAAAGATATTCTATGAGACGAAGACAGAAAAGCCTTACAGGACGGACTTTAAATTAGGAGAGAGGAATACGTATCAGCAGCCCGAGAAGATAGAGGATACTCCTTGGGAAATAATCGTGTCGTACGCCAAAGAGTCGGATATTGACAACATGAAGCGTATGAGAGTAGCAATGTATGTAGCAGAAGAACTCTCTGTTCCGTCGTTATGGAAAGATGGTATTGAGAACGAATCAGAAGAATCGCCATTACATTATTATTATAAGGTAGATAAGTAGAGACAACAGATGTCACAGCAGGGCCTGACCCCGATGTGACATTCAATGTAAGATGTGATCTTTGACATAGTGGCACAAAATGGAAGTTGGGCAGGACTTGCAAAAATCTGCTAAAAAGTTTGGCTGATTCACTGAAAATGCTTAATTTTGCAGCGTTAACAAGTAATATTCACTTAAATTTGATAGCGTATGAAAAAGAAATTAAGCAAAAAAAGCAGAAAATCGGTGAGAATGTTTGGAGATGTCGAACATTTAATGTACCTTTGCCGATGAGTACGAGACGTGAAAGGGCTAAGGAGCCCACAACGAAGCTGAACAAGCAGTTGGCAGAGATGGATGTGGCAAAGAGAATCCATTCAGAAGACCAGAAGAAGAATCTTCGCTATGCCGACATCTTCACCAATTTGGCAAACCTTGTATTTGGAGGAATCATTATAGGTGGAGTCTTTGAGAACATGGAGCATCCTCTTTATCTCTACTTGATGGGATTTAGTGTATTCTTTATCCTAATTTGGATTGGAAACGTATATTTTAATAAGGGCATAAAAGAACTCTGAAAATTATGGTTACAGTAGCATTCTTGGCAACAGTAGGGGTATGTGCAATTATATTCTACCTTTACGATAGAAAAAGACTTAAGAGGAGCTAGAGCTCTATGAATTAAACTTCCATAAACGTTCTGGGGAAAGAAGATTTCTCCAGAATGTTTCTTTTTGTGCCGCTATTGTCGTTGGATGACTATAATAGGGAAGAACGAATTATGACAAAGAGAGAAATACAAGAAATCCTGAAGATGCTGAGGGAAGACGGATGGGATCCAAAGCTGTGCGATACGAAAGTACCATATTACGATGCTGTCGTTCCCTGTGGTGTCCCAGAGGATTTAGAAGAGAACTATCCCGACTTTATCATGCTGCCAAAAGACATGTTGTCGATGCATCCTGAGATTACGCTCACAGTACATGGGGATTCGATGAGGGATGTTGACCTGCTCCCAGGTGACGTAGTGAAAGTGGTATGCGACGTGCAGCCCCATGACGGTGAAATCGTGATGGCCTACGTTGACGGTGGATCTACCATCAAGACATATTGCGAAGACAGGAACGGACACCCTTGGCTACTCCCGCAGAACAAAGATTTCAAACCCATATCACTTATGGACAAAGAGGATGCCTGGATTATCGGTTGTGTAAGTGAGATTATCAGGAAAGCACCTCGTACAAGCTACAGAGACTGTCAGAAGATTATAGATGCTGCTATGGCTGAAAGCGCAGAAGCGAAGGAGATACCGCAGCAGCTGATATCACAGATGATCAGAGAGGCCGCCAGGCAGATAAAGATAGCCAGAATGTGGTTCCCTGTATATCGGGGAATGGTTGACTGCTCGGTAGAGGAACTTGGCGACTATGACGGATTCTGTGAACGCATCAGGCAGGAAGTTCCCGATCATCAGCATCTGCCTTCGAGCGTTGAGATGTCGAGAATGGCAGAGGGCAGTTTTATGAAAGCTGTAAAACTGTGGATTGAACTGAAGGCTCCTGTCAGAGGCAAGCGCTTTAAGGCATATAAGGCTCTGGGTGAATGGGTAATCAGGGTGCTTAAAGGAGAAGAACACTTACAATAAGCACCAATAAAAACTCTCAAAAAACTCTCAAAAACTCTCAAAAACTCTCACGAAAAACACGAAAAGAGCCCAAAACAGGCAAAACTCTACATAAAACTCTCACAAACTGCGCAGCGACGGAAAATTTCTTCCGCCGCTGTTTTTTTGTGCCTAATTTTGCAGTGTCGAAAGACAAAAAATAAGTATAATTTAAGATTTAAGTAAAAATGAAAAATCGAAAAATGAAATTCAAGGAACGTCGCCAGGAACTGGAGCTTGAGGTGATTGAGCAGGACCTGAGACAGGAACAGGCGATTGACGGGACTGCTATGACGGTAATGGAGTGTCTTGAGGACAAGGTGAGTAAAGGGCTCTTCGAAATGCTTAAGACTGTGCTCTTGGGATTCAGCGAGCCGATGCAGCTGGAGATAGCTGATGATCTGCTGGACTTCGCATGCCAGCAAGTGATTCACACTACAGGATGCGTCTCGGTAGATGTTGCGCTGGGCTCTTGTTACAAGTGGATTGCTGAAGAGAAAGGAATCATAATTAATTACGATAAAATAATTATTAATGGTTGAAGATTACTTGAAGAATTACCCGAAACTGAAGAAAGTGGCTTGGGGGCTCGGGAAGGTGAAGAAGCTGGCATATCTGAACTACTTCCGCGAAACGTGGCTGCAACAGCAGCAGGACTATATCGACGGAAAAATCAGCGTCATACAGCTTAAGTCTGTCGACGACATCCGGAAAGAATTTGAAGAGCGTTTTGGCTCGATTTATTTATCAATTTAAATTTTTAAAATTATGATTACAAAAGGTTTTATCGTGGCTGTCGGCCAGCCCAGAGAATGGTCGAACAACGATGGTGAGAAAATGCAGAGTGTGGAACTGACGATAGCGATTCCCTTCGTGACGCGCAACGGTGAAGAGCGGAATGATATGCTGATCGGCGAGATGAGCTATCAGAATGCGGACTTCCTGAATGTGCTGAGGAGCACTAGCGAGGCGCATGAGAAGTGCGAGCTGCAAATAGGGTTCTATCTGGCTGACTGGAACGGGAAGAAGATTCAGAACATCAAGATCCACAATATGACAAAACTGATGATGTAAAAGGTAATCGGGCGGAGGAGTAAAGTGGAGGAAGTCTACGTAGTGAAAAATTTGGCCAAAATATTCCGACACCATCCTTCACTCACTAATTCGCAAGATTATGAGTAAGAAAAGCATTAAGACAACGACGCTGAGTGCCCAGGTGGCAGTCAGCAAGACAGAGACAGGAATGGATTACGTGCAGGTGATGCCGGATAATCCTCGTGTAGGACTCACAGCACCGTTTCACGGTATGGGCTACGGCCAGATGCTAAACAACGGCAGCTTCGACTTCGTACGCAAGAAGCGTATTCGCAAGAAGCCTGAACTGAAACTGGAACACAGTTCGGTATCGTATGGTAATGACGGCTACGACCGCTATGTATTTGTTTTGCCTTCGGAGCAGCGGGATGAATTCTGCAGGCTGCTGATGGCGGAAGCTGCGAAGGCAGGGCGATTTGTGGCACTTAACCTCTAAGGAGAACAATCTATGGTGAACTTAATCAGAATTGACGGGAGTGGGCGCAAAACCGCCCAACCCGTTACTAACAGAGAGGACTATATGGCACAGCGCAATGCGCCTGAGAACGCCAAGAACTTCTATGATGCCCGAGGGGGCGATGAGAAGGCGAAGGCCCGTCAGGTGCAGTATTGCTACAACGATGTGTTGCCGGATGGTGTATTGAAAGGCTGCTGCCATCCATCGTCGACCTTTGCCCATGATATCGACTGCGGCGATGCTGCGGAGCAGATGCGTATCAAGGATGTGCTGCTGGCTAAGAAAGATGAGATCGGACTGCTGGAGTTGTCGGGATCAGCCCGTTATGGCCTGCATGCCGTCTGCCGCAGGGAGCAGGGGAAGACTATCCGCGAGTGCCAGTATGCACTTAGTATGGCGACACAGACTGAATACGATACGAACGCACGAGGGTTAGCGAGGGTGCTATATACTGGGCCTGCTACGGAGGATAATCTATTCTTTCTGGATGATGCGATCTTCGAGGAGACGCTCAGTATAGAGGAGAGCGCGAAGGAGTTTGAACTCCTGAAGGAGCGTGAGAAGCAGAATCAGGAGAATATCCCCGCAGCGGCCAAGAAGGCCAACAAGCATTACCGCCCCTGGGAAGAGTCTAAGGAGATAAATAATTCTAAGGAGATAGGGGGAGAAGGAGAGAATAAAACTTCCTTAGATCCGCAGAGCCTGAAAGCGTTTGATCTGTGTGCGGAGCAGGCAGGGCTGAAGCCCGGATCGATGGATGTCTGGGGCGAGCACAACTGGCACGCCAACCTTATGGCTGTTCTCTCAGTGGGAGTGGGTAAGCTGATTAGCCGACAGCAGCTGAATGCCGTTGTGGCCGTAAGGATGCCTAATTACGCCCAGACAGAAGACTGTCAGAAACTCATTGACTACTTCTACGAGAATTATAATGCCGACAAGGGCTTTATGAATGCCAGCCTGCGTGAAATCAACGCTAAGGCACAGAAGGCATCTGAGAGTAGTGAATGGAGTGAAGAGGCTGAGATGCAGGATGAGGATATTCCGAGCGTCGGTCTGCCGAAGATGCCACAAGGCGTAAAGGACTCGATTGATGCCGTGGGACCCAGATTGGTGATGCCGGTAGTGACGGCTATTTGTCCCTGTATAGGGGCATTGGCTACGGGCGTGGTACTCGATGTTCACGGGCAGAAGCGAGGTCTGAATCTTATCGCTTATATCGCTGGTGACTTCTCCAGTGGCAAGGGTTCGATTGATCCTGTGATAGAGGCTTGGATGGCTGAAGTGAGGGAACTCGACAGTATGTATATCAAGCAGGAAGATGATTTCCGTGCTAAGAAAAATGCCGCCAAGAATCAGAAGAACCAGCCGGAGGAGCCGAAGCTGCCCGTAAGGTTTATCACGCTGAATACTACGGTGGCGAATGTGGCTGAGCGTCTGTCAAACACGGCGGGGAAGCATGCCTTCTCGTTTACGCCTGAGGCTGATACGGTAGCACAGAAGTGGCGTTCGAGTATGAGCGACTTCTCGGTGATGTTGCGTCAGAGTTATGACGGTAGCCGCTATGACCGCGAGGCGCGCTCAGCAGAGGCTGTGAACGTCCATATCGAACATTTGCTTTGGAACGTCTCGATGTGCGGAACGCCGGACGCTTTATTTCGCGTAGTGTCAAACTACACCGATGGTTTTCAGAGCCGTATTGCCTTAGCGCGCACACCCGACAATACGTTTGACAAGTTGGTGGATAAGCCCATCGTGTTGACTGAGCGACAGGAAGAGCGCATCCGTCAGATTGCTCATCTGCTGCCGCTGATGCAGGGTGAGATTGTGCTGCCGAAGCTTGAGGCAAAAGGCCGTGAGTGGTTGGAGCAGATCAGACTGGAGACGATGATGAACGACGACAAGGTAAAAGCCCGTCAGCGCTTCAGAATCTGTGTTACGACGCAAAGAATGGTTTGCTGTCTGATGCTCTGTAAGGTCTGCGAGGGACTCATTCAAAAACACGGATTGAATGGGGCTGAGACCCGGCTGAAGCAGGAGTCGAATCTGTGGAAGGAGCTCTTGTTGAAGGCGCAAACGCCCCAACTGTTGGAAGCGTATGATGTTATCGCGAACTCGTTGATGGATAACGCCCTGCACTTTTTCCGCAATCGTATCGAGCAGGCTTTTAGTAACAGAGATTATGCCGGGACTCCGAACGGAGAACGCCGGAAGTCTGGTAAGAACGACTCAATCTATGAGCGTCTGGATATGTTGTTCACCTATGAGCAAGCTATGCAATACAGTGTGGCTGTTAAAGGTGCGAATGTCACCTCTAACTCTGTACGACAAATGCTTAAGAATTGGCGCAATCAGAAGCTCATAGAGCCAACGAATGACGGGAAATTTAGAAAAATTAATATGTAGCGGTCATTTGGTCATTTGGTCAAAATGTTTTTAGGATCAATAGTAATAATCATATGAAAGTAAGTATAGATAAACAGATGAAACTCTCCCAGCATTTTACGCTGGGAGAGATGACGAAGACAAGTCATAAGACTAAGGACGGGAATATACCGAGTCATGTGGCTA
>ERZ842401.3440-NODE-3440-length-19701-cov-7.932556_pt1 | contig 19701 bp, 15 predicted proteins | sample MGYA00521270_ERZ842401 | MGnify/ENA primary metagenome ERZ842401 (study PRJEB31892, sample SAMEA3878208) | bioreactor metagenome | biome: Moose rumen | place: Sweden | collected 2011-10 | study: EMG produced TPA metagenomics assembly of the PRJEB12797 data set... | reverse complement strand
CTTTCTTTGTCCGGGCAAAGAAAGTAGCAAAGAAACCCGCCACTACGCGTGGGGCGGATACTAGCCACTGCTCCAACGTCCGCGCTCTTCGGAAGCCGCCCGTGCCGCTATGAAACCTTCCAGGTTTCAAGTCGCGGCGAGCCGCCATCCTTGGCGGCTCTAAAGTACGGCGGCGGTTATTGCGTCATACGCGGCGGCTTTTAAAACGTTATCATATTAAGGAGTGATTTTATGTCAGAACAGATTGAGGACTACAAAACTTTTTCGCAGGTGACGGACGCCCGCTGGTATCCGCGCTATCACATTGCGCCGCCGTTCGGCTGGTGTAACGACCCTAACGGCATGTGCTTTTACAAAGGGCAATATCATTTCTTCTATCAGCATTACCCCTACGCGCCGCAATGGGGTCCCATGCATTGGGGGCACGTCGTCAGCGACGACCTCGCCTATTGGAAACACTTGCCCATTGCCCTCAAGCCCGAAGAGCCTTACGAACAGGGCGGCGGTTGCTTCAGCGGCTCCGCTATCGAAAAGGACGGCAAGCTTTATCTCATGTACACGGGGCACCTCAGCGCAACGCCCGAAGAAGAAGCCGCTGTCGGTTACGCTCATATCGAATTCCAATGCCTTGCCTCCTCGGAGGACGGCGTTCACTTTACAAAGTCCGAAAAAAATCCCGTTATCGAGGACGTCGACGTTGCGGACAAAGACGTTTCTATCCATGACATTCGCGACCCGAAGGTTTGGGAGCACAACGGCAAATATTATGCGGTACTCGGCTCGCGTACGCCCGATATGACGCACGGGCAAATCCTCCTGTTCGAGTCGAAAGACTTGGTCAAATCGTGGCGTTTCAAAGCCATCTCTGCGCGGAGTGAAGACCTCGGCGGCATGTGGGAATGCCCCAACTTTGCAGATATTGACGGGCAAGACGTGTTGATTCTTTCGCCCATGGACTTGAACACAGAAGACGGCAAATTTTATGGCGACAAAGTGGCGGGCGTCCTTATCGGCAAGCTCAACTACAGGTCGGGTATTTTCAGCCACGGCGACTTCCAATATCTGGACAAGGGCTTTGACTTCTACGCGCCGCAAGTTATGCAGACGCCCGACGGCAGGTCGGTTATTATCGGCTGGATGGACATGTGGAACGTTGACATGCACGAGGCTAAAGACGGCTGGGCGGGGCAAATGACCGTTCCCCGCGAGCTTCACGTTAAGGACGGCAAAATCATCTCTACGCCCGTCAAGGAACTCGAAAAGCTCCGCAAGTGGAAGCCGATAACGCTTAAAGACGTTGTGATTGACGAGGCGACGACGTTCGAGGGCGTTGCGGGCGAGGCTTGCGAACTTGTTTTGACGATTGACGCGGCGGAGTCCAAGAAATTTTCTATCGCCGTGCGTGCCTCCGACATCGAGCAGACCGTTATGTCTTACAATTCGAGCGGCATTTTCAAGTTTGACCGCACCAACGCCGGCGAAGTAATCAACGGGATAGCGTCTGTTCGCGAAATCCAAATCGAGCCGCAAGACAAGCTCAAGCTCCACATCTTTATCGACCGCTCCAGCGTGGAAGTTTTCATCAACGACGGCGCGGAAGTCCTTTCGGCGAGGATTTATCCCAAGCGCACTTCGCAGAAAATTATTTTCATACCCGAAAACGGACTGCTTGAAATCGATTCGCTGGAATTTTACAAGCTCGACTTCGGCATTCCGCACCCGCACATCAAAGACACGACCGAAGATTTAACGGAAAAATTCCCGTTCCTCAAAGGCTGAACCTTAAGGCAAACGAAAACCCCCGCGCAAGCTTGAATCGCACGGGGGATAATTTTTTTGCTTAGCGATTAAATGCAAGTGATTCGCCGGAATTTTACAAGCTCGACTTCGGCATTCCGCACCCGCACATCAAGGACACGAACGAGGATTTAACGGAAAAGTTCCCGTTCCTCAAAGGCTGAACCTTAAGGCAAACGAAAACCCCCGCGCAAAGTTGAATCGCACGGGGGATAATTTTTTTGCTTAGCGATTAAATGTAAGTTATCTCGGCGGGGATTTTGCTCCAATCAATCTCAAAGATTTTCTTAAGCAATTCTTCCTCCGAATCAGCCTCGACGTCCGCGCTCTGGAAGGTTATCGGCATGCCGTCATCTTTGGATTCGTCGTCCTTGGCGGCTTGAGCCTTTTTATCGGCGTCGGCTTTTTCCTCGGCGCGTTTTTCACGAGCCTCCTCCAAGCGTTCCTTTTGGTCGGCGGAAAGCTTTTCCAGTTGCGCGAAAAGTTTCATGTTGCCGTCGCTGTCGAAGGTCACGCTGAGCTGAGAGAATTGGACGCCTTCGCCCAAATCTTTTTCCGACAAGCCCTTGAGAATGTCGACGGCGTCGCCGACCTGCCCCATAACTTTTTCGGCGTATTCGTCGTCCGCCGCCATGCGCTCGACTTCCTCGGCGGTGAGGAGAACCGAATAATCCTTGTCGCTGCCGACCGTCTGCGAAGCGTCCAAATCGTTGGAGACGATGAAGTCATAATCGCCGTATTTCTCACGGAGCGTCGACAGATAACTCTGCGCCTTGGCGGAAAGCTTGCTCTCGTCGGACTGCTCGGACTGCGCCTTGGACAGTGCTTGGAGTCCCGCGTCGGAAATTTCAACGCTGACGTCGGCGGCATAGTCCGCCAAAAGATTTGCATCCGCCGATTTGCCTTGATTCGCCGCATGTTTGCCAAGCTGTTCCGCCTTCTGATATTGCAGGAAATAGCTTGAGTTAATCGCGTTCGTCATGAGATGTCCCTCCCTAACAAAAATTCAATCCATTAGTGAACGAATTTTATCACGCGGCGCAAATTTTTTCAATGCGGCGTCAAAATTTTACTTGACCTTTAAGCAAAAGTTAATGTAGTATTTAAGCCGAATCCAACGGAAGGAGACTGATTAACATGGCTGTGAAAATCGGGAATTCTTATGTCACGGAGACGGCGGCGGCTTACGCTCAAGCCCGCGCAGACGAAGCCTCCGATAACGTCCTCGGCGACTTGTCCAAGCAGTTTAAGGATGTCAAGTTCGGCGTCGGAACTCAACCCTTCGGCGGCACCGGCACCAACAACATCACCATCGCGCCCAATATCCTGCGTCAAATGGCGAATGACCCCGCCAAGCGTTTGGAGTACGAGGCTCTGATTTACGACTGCGACAACGCGTTGAAAAATTCGGCGAATCGTCCGGGGCTTAAGGCGCAGGGCTTTGTTATCGACGGCAAAGGCGAACTCAGCATGTGGGCTATCAGTCAAACCGGCGACGATAAACCTGCGCGGACGCTCATGCACTTCACCGAGGAGGAAAGGCAACGTTTGGCAGGACGCTTGCCGAAAAAATCAACGACGCTCTCGACGGATAAGGTTGACGCCGAAATTCGCAAGCTCAAGCTAAGGAAGGCGCAACTTGAACAGCAAATTACAACGGCGGCGAATCCGAATGCCGATTTGCAACGTCAGCTCACGCAGATTGACAACGAACTCCGCCTTAAAGACAACGACACCTATCGCAAGCAAAACGCCATAGACATAACGATTTAAATCGACGATAAAAAATCCCTTCGGCGCACGGTCGGAGGGATTTTCGTTTATCGCGGCGTCAGAGCCTTCAGCACGCTCACGAGGCGCACGAGCAAATTCTTTTTTGTCTTGAATGTTATAAAAATCCGTTGCGCGGTCTCGACGAATCGGAAATCGTTGCGGAAGATTTTCGACAGCTCGATAATCCCCTGCGCGTTGACGCCTTCCAAATCGCCGAAGATTATCTCGACGCGCAAATTCTTTTCCAGAATCGAACGCACGCCCAAAATCTTTGCCGCAATGCGGAGCCGCGTCACCTGCAAGAGATTTTCGACAGGCTCCGTTATTTTCCCGAAGCGGTCTTCCAATTCCTCGCGCAAGTCCTTAATCTCCTTGTCCTCGCGAACGGCTACCAGTCGCCGATAAATTTCTATCTTATCCGTCGCGTTCGATATGTATTCGCGGTCTATGAACGCCTCGACCGGCAAGCTGATTATCGGGTCGGGCACCTCCACGCGCTCAATTTCCTTGTGCTGAAGTTTTTGCACCGCCTCCTCCAAAAGCCGGCAATACATCTCGAAGCCCACGCTCGCGATATGCCCGTGCTGTTGCGCTCCGAGTAAATTCCCCGCGCCGCGTATCTCCAAGTCCTTCATGGCGATTTTGAAGCCCGCGCCCAGTTGCGCGAATTCCCGCATGGCTTGCAGGCGTTTCTCCGCGTTCTCGGATAAAATTCTCTCCGCTCGGTGAACGAAGTACGCGAACGCCATCCAACTTGACCGCCCCACGCGCCCCCGCATTTGGTAAAGTTGCGCCAAGCCGAAATTATCCGCGTCGTAGACGATTATCGTGTTGGCGTTGGCTACGTCCAAGCCGCTCTCGATTATCGTCGTCGTCAGCAACACGTTGAACGCGCCCTCGTAAAAGTCCATCATGATTTGTTCCAGGAAATTCTCCGCCATTTGCCCGTGCGCCGTTCGGATTTGCGCTTCAGGCACCAACGCCGTTAATCGCTCGCGCATGCGGTCTATCGTCTCTATCCGATTGTACACGAAATAAACTTGCCCGCCCCGCCGTATCTCCCGCTGAATCGCCTCGGCGATTATCGCGTCGTCGTCCTCGATTATGTACGTTTGCACCGCGAATCGCTCCGCCGGCGCGGTTTCTATCAGGCTCATGTCCCGCGCCCCGACCAGGCTCATGTGCAACGTGCGCGGTATCGGCGTCGCGCTTAATGTCAAAACGTCCACGCCCGCGCTTAAAGCCCGTATCCGTTCCTTTTGCTTGACGCCGAAGCGTTGTTCCTCATCGATTATCAGCAAGCCCAAATCCTTGAATTCTATGCGGCTCGATAAAATGGCGTGCGTCCCGATTAGCACGTCGACTTGACCTGCGCGGACTTTTTGCAAAGTAATTCGTTGCTCCTTGGGCGTGCGGAAACGGCAAATCACGTCGACGGTCGGCAGGAAGCCCGCGAATCGCTCCGAGAACGTCTGATAGTGTTGCTGCGCCAAAACCGTCGTCGGGACGAGCACCGCGCATTGTTTGCCGTTCATAGCCGCCTTGTAAGCCGCCCGTATCGCCAGCTCCGTCTTGCCGAAGCCCACGTCGCCGCAAATCAGCCTGTCCATAGGGCGCGATTGCTCCATGTCGCGCTTGATGTCCTCGACGGCTCGAATCTGATCGGCGGTCTCCTCGTAGGGGAAGGCGTCTTCAAATTCGCGCTGAGTGGCGTCGTCCTCGGCGAAGGCAAAACCCTGCGCGGCTTGACGTTGCGCGTACAGCCCCAAAAGTTTCTCGGCAATGTCTTCGACAGCGGCGGACGCCCGCGCCTTTGCCCTAACCCAATCGCCCGAACCCAACCGCGATAACTTTGGAACCGCGCCGTCACCCGAAATATATTTTTGCAGATAGTGCACCTGCTCAACGGGGAGGAACAGCTTATCCGCGCCGCCGTATTGGATATGGAGAAAATCGCTGTGCACGCCGTTGAACTCCAGCGTCTCGACGCCGAGATACTTGCCGATACCGTTTTCGACGTGCACGACGTAATCGCCGGGGTGAATGTCGTTGAAACTGCGAATCCTGTCGGCGTTGTCGACGACCTTAACGCGTTGGCGACGCACCTGTCCGCCGAAAATATTTTTCTCGGTGAGGACGGTCAAGCGGGCGTTGGGGAAGGTGAAGCCGTCGCTCAGCGTGCCGATTTGCAATTCGACGCCCGTCAGATTGTTTTCGTAAAGCAACTTCATGACGCCGTTAAGTTTGGCTTGACTTGCGAACAGTATAAAAATTTTATGCTTGAGGTCGAGGAGCCGCGATATTTCCTCCAGAAAAAATTTCGTTTGCCCTTGAAAGCTCGTGACGTTGGCGGCGGTTATGCCGATTGATTCTTGAGGCTCCAAGCCGCGAACGTTTTTCAACATCAGCTCGAAGTGAATCAGCGTGCCGGCGCGGGAGCTTTTAATCAGTTGCTCGAACGTAAAGATTTTTTTCTTGAGCGCGGGGTCTTCGACGGTCAAGTTGCGAATCGCCTCGAAAATCCGCGCAGGTTCGTCGAAAATGACGGTGCCGCCCTCGCCCGCGCAATTCAGACAAGGTTCGCTCGTCCCGCCGAATTTTTTAACGGGCAAAATCGTGACGGCTTGAATCTTTTTGCGGGAGCGGAGGGTCTCAAAGTCAACGGCGCGAATCGAATCGATAACATCGCCGAAAAATTCTGCGCGGTAAGGCGTCGGCTCGTTAATCGGGAAAAAGTCGACAATGCCGCCGTGCACGCTGTACTTGCCCAAAGCGTCAATCTCGTCCGCACGCTCGTAGCCGAATTCGCGGAGCTTATCGATAAAATCTTCAAGCGATAAATGTTGTCCGACGCCGATTCGCAGTTGGAACTTCAAAAAATCCCGCCGCGATAAATCTTTTTTGACAGCCGCCGTCGCCGAGGCAAGCACGATAAGCGGTTCGCCGCGCAGGAGCCTTGCCAAAATCGCCAAACGTTTGGCTTGCCGCTCCAGCCCGATTGTTCCGGCTTGCACGTCGATTAAATCCAATTCGGGCAGTTCCGCGACTTCCACGTCGGGTAACAGTTCTCGTAAATCGTCGAACCACTCTTGGATTTTTTCTCTGCCGGCGGTCAAGATTATCATCGGGCGCGGATTGAGCGTGTACGCCGCCGCCGCCTGCACGACTTTTTGGGAGCCTGTCACGCCGTAAATCACGAATTCGCCGCGTTTGGAGAATGTAATTGCCGCCTCGCGAATCATGGCGTCGCGCAGAGCCTCTTCCAATATCTTATGCATAAAAGCCTCCTCAGGGAGTAGGAATTAGGAATTAGGGATTAGAGGCGCAAGGGACGCCCGCCCGCCATTATAGCAAAAAAATTCCCTCCGTTGCGGGAGGGATAAAATTTTATGGGTGTGGTAAACGTCGGAAAATCAGAAATTCGCCTTGATAAGCGCGAACAGCTTGGAGTAGGGCGTTACGCCCGTGAAGTGAGTTATCGCGGCGTCGATGCCGTTCGCCTTGATGAAGTCTTGAACTTCGGCGGCTTCCTTGTCCTCGGCGTAGTCAAACTTGAGCGCGGCGGCAATAACCTTAGCCAAAGCAACGGGCTTTCTGCCGCCTTCGATAAGCTGAGTAGCCGGACTTACGAGCCTGTCGCCTGCCGACAATTTGCGCTTCGGACCTCTGGCTACACGCGTAACCTCGTCGCTGATTTCGGGATTCTTAAAGCGCGTCTCCGTCGTCATGACGTACTTTTGATGAACAATCGGGTCAAAATCGTACTTGTCAATCAACAGCGCGGAAGTTTCGTTCCACACGGCGCGGGCGGCGGCAACAATATCCTCGTCGCGCATGGCGGAGCTTATGTCGGGCAAACCCTTCTGATACGCAAGGTAGGCAATGGAGGCGTGCCCCGTGTTCACCGTGAAAAGCTTGCGCTCAATGTACGCGCCGAGGTTGTCAACCAACGTCATGCCTTTAATCGCGGGAAGTTCGCCGACAACGCCCTTTGAATCAACGTCCCACTCCGCGTAGGGTTCGACTTTAACCAAAAGTTTTTCGTAATTCTTCTGGAGCGGGACAATCCTGTCGACAGCCGCGTCGGGGAAACCTATAAGCTTGTCAACCGCCGGCTTAACGTCGTCCGCCAAATGCTGATAGACGAAGCCTTTAAGCACCGTGGAGCCGCCCACCATGTTTTCGCAGGCGATAATGTTCAGCGGCGTATCGTTGACGGCAACGCGTTTGGTCAAGCCCTTGGCGATATTCGGCGCGATAAACTTTAAAATGTTCGGACCGATAGCCGTCGTGACGATGTCCGCCTCCGCAATGGCGTCGAGCAGGGCGTCAAGATTCACGTCGCTGTTAATCGCGCTGACGTTTTCGACGAGGGTTTTCTCCGATTCGCCGAAGATTTGCACGTTGTACTTGCCGAGCGCGTTAATGTCGTCGACGAGCGGAGCCGCCACGTCCACAAACGTAACGTGATAGCCCGCTTGACTGAGCAACAAGCCGATAAAGCCGCGCCCGATATTGCCCGCGCCGAAGTGTACAGCCTTTTTCATGTGATGACCTCCTTAAATCTTTTCGGGAAACGCCACGACGAGCAACATTTTAAAATTGTCCTCGCCGTAAACAGCATGCGGAGTTTTCGCCGGCATGACGATTGACTCGCCCGCCTTGAGGATAAAATCTTTGCCGTCGATAGTGATTCTGCCCGTGCCGTCGAGCGCGGTAACAAGCGCGTCGCCGCCTGATTCGTGCGTGCTTATGCCCTCGCCCTTCGCAAAGGCAAAAATTGTAATGCCCACGCCGTCATTTTGAATCAGCGTCTTGCTGACGACTTGCCCCTCCGCATACGCCACGCTGTCTTTCAAGCTCAAGACTTCCGCTTGTGCGATATTCTTCAGAATCATGGGCTTGCCTCCTTAGCGAAGCGATTCAAAAAATTTATCGTCGACAGGCTCCAGCCACTCGGTCGAGACTTCGGGGCTTGCCTGCATGATTGATAAGTGTTGCATCATGTGCCCCGGAGCCGCGCCGTGCCAATGCTTGACGCCTTCGGGTACCGTGAACGCCACGCCCGGTATCAGCTTAACGGGTTCCTGCCCCCAAATCTGAACGTAGCCCGCGCCCGCCTCCGTCACCAGGATTTGACATGTGCCGTGGTGTTTGTGCCAAAAGGTGTGCGCCCCGTCGATAAACGTCACGTTTGAAACGCCCATTGAATCCTTAGCCAGCGACGTGTGATAAGTCTTGCCCGTGAAATATTTTTCGTAGGCGACATTGGGCTTGCCGATTGGAAAGAGCGTGCCTTGTTCGTTGGCAACTTTGACCGCGACCTCGTCCGCCGAAGGATATTCCGCCGCCTGAGCCGTCACCGTTAAGCAAAACGCCGCCGCGCAGGTTGCCCAAAATTTTTTTCCGAAAAGCATTCTATCATCTCCCGCAACAACTATTCTGCAAGCCGCCGCTTAAAACCTTTAGCCCTTGGTGAACATGTCGAACAAAACTTGCGGGTCGTCGGTCGTGTAAGCTTTTTTCAAGTCCGCCTCCGAATACTCCATGGTTATCGTTGCGAGGTTAGCGATTATCGCCAAGTGGTCGTCGCCCTTGCCCGCTATACCTACGATTAAGTGCGCCGTGTTTTCGTCGGAGAACTTGACGCCTTGCGGATATTGCATGACGACGAGCCCCGTCTTGATGACGTGCTTTTTAACAGCGTTCTCGCCGTGCGGTATCGCTATGCCTTGACCGATATAAGTTGAAATGTCGCGCTCGCGTGCCAACATGCCCTCGATATACGGCTTTTCGACGTAGCCGCTCTTGAACAGCAGTTCGCCCGCCGCACGAATCGCGTCCTCCTTGCTGACGCTCTTCAAGCCGACCTTGACGTTTTCCTTGAGCAAAATGCCCTCCTTGAGCGCGGTGCCGCCCGATTCTTCCGCGCTGTCCGAAGCCGTCGCCGATACGCCGCCGCCCTTCAAGCGTTCGCTGATAATATCGTAAACGTTATTGTTCGTGAAGTCCGTAACCCAAATGTGCTCGGCTTGCGGAGAATCTGCGCGTGCGCGTTCGGCAAGCTTTTCGTGGCTTACGACAATCTGCGCGTCCTTGGGAATGTTGCCGATAGCGAAATTCTTAACGGTGATGCTCTTGTAGCCGTCCTTCTGGAGTTTCTTACGCAGAGCCGCCGCACCTAAAGCCGAACTGCCCATGCCCGCGTCGCAAGCGTAGACGATAAACTTGATGTCCGCGCCCGCGACTTGCTTTTCGCCCGCTTGACCTTTGGAAGCCGCCTTCATAGCTTTCATGTTGGCTTGAGCCGCCGCGAGTCCGTCCTCGTTTTCGGCGTCCGCCTTAGCCGAAGCCTTAATGAATACCGAGGCAACCGCGAAGCTCACGCCGCCCGCGACCGCTACCGCCGCAATGTTGGCAAAGTACGCGCCGGGGGCAGTCATAGCCATAATCGCGATAAACGAGCCGGGAGCCGCAGGAGCTACCAAGCCGCCATTGAGCATTGTCAAGGTAAAGACGCCGCTGACGCCGCCCGCGATAACCGCAAGAATCAGCGCAGGTTTCATGAGCACGTAGGGGAAATAAATTTCGTGAATGCCGCCGAAGAAGTGAATGATAACCGCGCCGGGAGCCGACGCCTTTGCATTGCCGACGCCGAACAGCGAATAGGCAAGCAACACGCCCAAGCCCGGACCGGGGTTCGACTCAATCAGGAAGAAAAACGATTTGCCGACCTCCTCGACCTGTTGCATACCGAGCGGAGTGAAGACGCCGTGGTTAATCGCGTTGTTGAGGAAGAGGATTTTCGCCGGCTCGACCAAAACCGATACCAACGGCAACAAGCCCGCCGAAACTATACCGCCGACCGCGCCGCCTAAGCCGCCCGTCAAGCTCGATACCAACGGACCTACGAAGCTGTAAGCCGCGCACGCCAACACGCCGCCGATAATGCCCGCCGAAAAATTGTTGACAAGCATCTCGAAGCCGCCGGGGATATGGTCTTGCGCCGCCTCGTCGAATTTCTTAATCGCGACGCCGCCAATGGGACCCATAATCATTGCGCCCATAAACATGGGAATATCGGTGCCGACGATAATGCCCGCCGTGGCAATCGCGCCCACGACGCCGCCTCTGTGCCCGTTGACGACCTCGCCGCCAGTGAAGCCGATTAACAGCGGCAACAGCCACTTTGCCATCGGTCCGACAAGCTCCGCCAAGCCCTCGTTGGGTATCCAGCCGGCAGGTATGAATAACGCCGTGATGAAGCCCCACGCTATGAACGCGCCGATATTCGGCATGACCATTGCGCTCAGGAATCGCCCGAATTTTTGCATTGCCTCTTGCATGTTCAACACCTCCGATAAAAATATCATAAATCCTACGTTGCCATTGTATATTACGGGCGCAGGCTCGGCAAGCAAAACACATTGCGGGGCGTCCGCGTGTGTTGCGGACAGAATTTCACAACGCTCGTGCGGCGCGGCAACATATTAAATTTTGTCCGCAAGCATTAAGGACAAATCAACTTGACAAGCCTGTTTTGCAAGTTATAATCGACACAAAGTATAACAGGAAAGGACGTTGCCTTATGGAAGTCGGCGAAGTCGTTGAAAAAAGTTTCTTGCGCCCCATCGACAATACCTCCGTCGTGCAACAGGTCATTGACCGCCTGACGTACGCCATGATTTATAAAGAGCTTCGCCCCGGCGATAAGTTGCCGACTGAAATGGAATTGGCGTCGAGTTTCGGCGTCGGGCGCAATTCCATTCGCGAGGCAATTAAAATCCTCGTCTCCTTCGGCGTCCTGGACATTCGCCGCCCCGAAGGCACCTTCGTATCAAGCGGTTTCTCCGACAAGATGATTAACCCCTTGCTCTACGGCATTATCCTTGACCAATCCGATTCGCTCGACAGCCTTAAGGAGCTTCGCGAGTGGATTGACTTTGGCATTTTGGAACTTGCCATGGAAAAAGCCGCGCCCGAAGATTTGTTTCAGCTTGAGGAGCAACTTCACAAATTGCTTGCGGCGATAGACGCCGGCGACGCCGAAACGGTTTTCATAGCCGACGATAACTTTCACGAGGCAATATCGACCGCCGCGCACAATTCCCTGCTCGGACAAATCGCCAGGCTCGTTCGGACTTTGACAAGCGAAATTCGCATGAAAACTATCGCCAACATGATGAACTTCGGCAAGCGCGACGAACTCAAACGGGCGCACGAAGACCTCTTCCGCGTCGTGAAATACAAGGACGATACCTCGGCGCGTCAAATGCTCGTCGAGGGCTACTTCTACCGCTACAACACCCTGCGTAAATAATCGCTGCCGAAAAATTTTGGGTATAAAAAATTTCGTTCCCGCTTGAAACGTGATATAATCTGCGCGGGTAAAAATTTTTGAGTGCTAAGGGGGAATTGCCAATGGCATTTAACGAGGAACAATTCAAGGCTATCAAGGCGGAATTCGTAATCGACGGGGAACGACTTCAAGAGATCGCGGCGAGCTTCCGTCAAGATTTGCAACTGGGCTTGCGCGACGTAACTTTGTCGTCAATGCGTATGCTCAAATCCTACGTGGGTTTGCCCAGCGGTAAAGAGACGGGCGAATACCTCGCGTTGGACTTCGGCGGCACCAATGTGCGCGTTTCGCTCATACGACTCGACGGCGATGGCAAATTTGAAATTCTCAAGCGCGTGGGGCGTCCGCTTATCGTCCCCGGTCAATACGACTACATTTGCAAGGACGCCACCGCCGAGCAGATGTTCGACTTCATTGCGGGGCTTATCGACGAGGCGATTGACGGCGACCGCAACACCAAATATTATCTCGGTCACACGTTTTCCTTCCCGTCCACGCAGACCAATCTTAACAATGCGCGGCTGATTATCTGGACTAAGGAATTCGCTACCCAAGGCGTCGAGGGCGAAGTAGCCAACGATTTGCTCAGCGCGGCTCTCAAGCGTCGCGGCGCGGACAATGTCGAGCCGGTCGCCGTCCTAAACGATACCGTCGCCGTTCTGCTCAGCGCGGCTTACAAGACGCCCGACACCTTTATCGGCTCCATTTACGCCACGGGGCACAACACTTGCTATCTTGAGCCGAGCATTCATGACCCGGATTGTTTCGGCTCCGGCGGCATGATTCTCAATCTGGAATGCGGCAACTTCATGAAGCTCATGCCCAATCGCTTTGATAAGGAATACGACGAACGCTCCGAAAAGCCCGGCGAACAGCGTTTCGAGAAAATGGTTTCGGGACGCTACATGGGCGAACTCCTCGGCATGGCGATTGCGGAACTCTTGGGCGAAAAGGGCAAGCAATACAATTTATCCTCAATCGATATGTCGATGATGATCCTTGACGAATCGCCGAATTTGAGCAGGGCAACGGATATTTTGATGGCTAAGGTTGGTCACGAGCTTGCCCTCGAAGACGTTAAGAAAGTCCGCGAACTCGCGGCGGCTATCGTGATTCGTTCGGCAAGGCTGGCTGCGGCGTCATTCGTGGCTATCGTTTGGCAACGCGCCGGCTCCGGCAAGATTGTCCGTCAGCACGTGGCGGTTGACGGCTCCGTCTATGAAAAAATGCCGCTCGCCAAGGAGAATATCGTTAAGGCTATGAGCGAACTCCTCGGCGAAGACTCCTCTCAGGTCGACACCATCCTCGACAACGGCGGTTCGGGGCTCGGCGCGGCTATCGCGGCAGCTATGGCTGTTCAAGCTTAATCCGCTAATCCCAACTCAGACAACAAAGCCCCGACGGTTAAATCGGGGCTTAATTTTTTTATCCGCGTGACGATAAACTATCGCCTGTTTGACTGCCGTATTCAGTTTTCAAGGTTCCCTCTTAGGTTGGTTGCCCTTCCCTTAAGGGGTTGTCAATACCCTGCGCAAAAAATTTTTTGGGCAGGCAGGAGAAAAATTTTTTGTGGCGACGTGGAAAATCTTTCAGGCAGGCAATCCCTTCGCCGTGGTAAAATTGGTGTCGGAGGGAGGAATGAACTATGGCTAAAACCGAATCCGAAAAGGCAGCTAATAGACGTTACAAAGAAAAAAATATTGACTTTATCGCCTTTGAAACTCGCAAGGGGAAAAAAGCCGAATATCAGCAAGTTGCACGTGATTTGGGATTAGGGCAAATGGAAATGTATCGCCTCGCCGTCGAAGAATTTATCGCCAATCACGCGGGCGGCGATTTCCTGCCTGTCGTCAAACCCGCGCCCATCATGTCGCCACCAGCCGAAAAACTTTCGTCACAAGAAAAAACTTTGCTCCTCGAGTTCAATAAGCTGCCCACTGACGTTCGGAAGGCATTGCTAAAGACGATTGAGACTATCAACGCTAACCAGAGCGTCGCTACCGAAAACCACGACACCGATTAAGCCCACCGCGCAACAACGCCATTAAGCAAACAGCACAGCCAAAGCCCCGCGACAGGGTTTTTTTTATGCCAAAGTCGCGTTGAATTTTTCAATCATTTTAATCGGGCGATACGACTCCTTAGCTTGCCGCAAGCCGTCAATGCCCATGTCTTCCTCGCGGTTGATGTAAATCATATCCGCCCACTCGTGCTCGACGAAGGCTTGATTTATGGCGACGTAAATGCCGCGAACGGACGGGTCAGCCTTCTCCACGTGAATAACTGCCGTGTCGGAATTTAGTTTTTCGCCGAACGTGAACGCTACAACCTTATCCTTAATCAGAATCGCGCCGCCCTTGAGCTTGAAGGCGTCGAAGTGGTCAAATATCTCGTGAATCGCCGCCTGCTCGTAGCCGATAAACGGGTCGTCGGGATTATCGCGCTTGTGCGTGGCGTACCAAAGATTCAGCTCCTCGCGACACTTCGGGATAATCGCCTCGGTTATCGGCAAATACTTGGCGTCGGGATACTCTTTGCGAAAGGCGTTGAGGTGATTCTTTTTGCCGTGAAACTTGCGCCCCGACAGGTTAATCAAATCCTGCGCCAGGTAGACGTAATCGAAATTGTCACGGTCGGCGGTTATGTCGAACTTCGCATGAGGATAACGCTCCAATTCCTCGGCAAAGGCTTTCTCGACGACGACGAACATAAATTGCTTATCGCCGCGCATTTCTTCCCCAACGCGCAAAATTTTTGTAATGGCGTCTTGCATTTTATCGGGCGCACCAATCGGTTGCCACGCCGAAAAAAATTGTTCGTTCGTCGAGAAAATATAAAGTACGCCGTCCTCGACCGCCCATTGAAGATTGAGCATATCGCGCCACATGTAAAGATTCGTGAAGGTATACTCGGCATTTTCGCAGTAGCGTGAGCCGTAAAATTCATCGAACGTCGCCTTGTCCTTGCAAGTCAGCTTCTGAAAGTTAATGTCGTCCACTCTCCTCGATTGAACTACCCGCCGACTAAAAGACGGGGGTATATTTGCATTATACGATTTTGATAACGGTCTTGCAATATGGCGCGGCGTATGTTAGCTTTAGCGGCGTAAAGGAGGGCAACGTGACGTTGCATCCAATGAGCGCGTTAAGACGTTGCGGCTTTGGAAACGAGTCGCCGCGTCCGAACGTAAATTTTGCATGACAGGAGGATTTTGATGGAAACACAGATAAAAGACCTGCGCGGTCGGGCAGAGGCGGCGATAAGTGCGGCGTCCGACCTCAAAGAGCTTGACGAGGTGCGCGTAAAATTCTTGGGCAAAAAGGGCGAGCTTACCGGCTTATTGCGCGGCATGAGCCAACTTACTGCCGAAGAACGCCCGCTTATCGGCAAAATCGTAAACGAGGCTCGCGCCGACCTCGAACAGCTCCTCGCCGATAAAAATTCACAACTCAAGGCGGCGGAGCTTCAAGCCAAATTGGCGACGGAGAAAATCGACGTGACATTACCGGGGCGGCGCGTCCACGCGGGGCATCTTCACCCGCTTACGTTGACTCTTAACCGCGTTAAAGAAATTTTCATGAGCATGGGCTACAGCGTCGAGGAAGGTCCCGAAGTCGAGACCGATTATTATAACTTCGAGGCGTTGAACTTGCCCAAAGACCACCCCGCCCGCGATATGCAGGATTCGTTTTATATCACCGAGGACATTTTGCTTAGGACGCAGACGTCGCCGGTACAGGCGCGGACAATGGAGCGTCACGAGCCGAATACGCCGATTCGTATGATCGCGCCCGGCAGAGTGTATCGCCGCGACGATTACGACGCCTCACATTCGCCCATGTTCACGCAGGTTGAGGGGCTTGTTATCGACGAAGGTATCAGCTTCGCCGACCTGAAAGGCACGCTTGAGGACTTCAGCAAGAAAATTTTCGGCGACAAGACTAAAATCCGCCTGCGTCCGAGCTTCTTTCCGTTCACCGAGCCGAGCGCGGAGGTTGATGTTTCCTGCGTCATGTGTCACGGCGAGGGCTGTAAAGTTTGCCAAGGCACGGGCTGGCTTGAGATTTTGGGCGCGGGCATGGTTCACCCCGACGTTTTAAAAATGAGCGGCTACGACCCCGCGCAGGTTAGCGGCTTCGCGTTCGGGCTGGGCATTGAGCGCATTGCCATGTTGACTTACGGGCTGGACGATATGCGGCTCCTCTACGATAATGACGTGCGGTTTCTTAAGCAATTTTAAGGCGGTGATTTTGTGCAGGTATCAACCAAATGGCTGAAGGATTACATTGACATAGACTTGACGGCGGACGAGCTGGCGGAAAAATTCACGCTGGCAGGTATCCCCGTCGAAAACGTGATTCACGCGGGCGCGGGACTTGAAAAGGTCGTAACGGGACGAATTGCCGAGCTGAAGGCTCACCCCGACAGCGACCACTTGCTGATTTGCCAAATGGACGTCGGCGCGGAAAATCTCTTGCAAATCGTGACGGGCGCACCCAATGTCGAGGAAGGGCAAATCGTACCCGTGGCATTGGTCGGAGCTGATTTGCCTTGCGGTAAGAAAATTTCCAAGGGCAAAATGCGCGGCGTCGCTTCAAACGGTATGCTGTGCTCCGCCGACGAGCTTAAGCTTGACGCGGCGGACGCCGTTGACGGCATTTATATTTTGCCCGACGATACGCCCGTAGGTGTGCCCGCCGCCGAGGTCTTGGGGCTTGACGATGACATTCTGGAGTTTGAACTTACGGCGAATCGCGGCGATTGCTTCAGCGTGATAGGGCTTGTTCGCGAGCTTGCAGTCCTTACCAAAAAATCTGCGCGGTACCCCGAAGTAAAAGTGGACGAGGACGACGCGAGCGAGGCTTCCGCGCTGGTTAAGATTGGCATTGACGCGCCCGAACTTTGCTCCAGATTCTCTGCGCGGGTGCTTACCAACGTCAAGCTTGCGCCGTCGCCCGATTGGATGGTTAAGCGTCTTGAAGGCGCGGGTATGCGGGCGATTAACAACGTCGTCGACGTGACAAACTTTGTAATGCTGGAAATGGGGCAACCGCTCCACGCTTACGATTTCGATAAAGTTGTCGGGCACCAACTGACTGCGCGGCGAGCCGTCGAGGGCGAACCGCTCCACACGCTTGACGACACCAACAGGCTTGCCAAGGGCGGCGAGCTTGTCATTGCGGACGCGGAGAAGGCGGCGGGGCTTGCCGGCATTATGGGCGGCTTCGAGAGCGAAATTACCGAGGCGACTTCAACCGTTATCCTTGAGGCGGCGAGCTTTAACTCCGCGTCGATTCGTCGGACTTCGCGGGCGGTCGGCATTCACACCGAGGCGAGCGGACGTTTCGAGCGCGGCACCAACGAACACGCCACCATTGCGGCTTTGGACAGAGTGGCGCAACTTTTACAGCAAATGGGCGCCTGCAAGGTCTGCAAGGGCGTCGTCGACGTGTATCCCAATCCCAAGGGCGAAGTCAAGATTAGGGTCACGCCCGCGCAGATTAACGCCCGCCTCGGTACCAACTTCAGCGACGACGAGATTGTTGACGTGTTGGAATCGCTGGGCTTTGAGATTGACGCTATAGGCAAAGTTGACGAGCTGACCGATGAGGTTGTCGATAAGCTTTCAATCGCGACGAAACATATCGGCAAGGCGGCGCGTGAAATCGGCAAGAAATCCAACGTCGAAAATTTTATCGGCAATATCGGCGCGACGTTCAACGGGCTGTTTAAGAACGCCGACAAAACCGCAAAGGATTCGGGCGTCGAGGATTTTGTCAAGACGATTGGCAACGCGGTCGGCGACATGGTTAAGGGCGTCGACATGAAAATCGCTTCGGCTTACGAGGTGACCGTCCCCGAATGGCGCAACGATGTCACTCTGCCCGAAGATTTATCGGAGGAAGTAGCGCGTATCTTCGGATTCGATAAAATCCCGTCGACGCTCCCGAAAGGCAATCAGCAAGGGCGGCAGTCGGCGACGCAAAACTTTATCGACAGAATTAAAGCGGTACTGTCGAGCTTGGGGCTGTGCGAGGAATTGTCGTTCGCGTTCACTAGCGAAGCGATGTTCGACAAGATGAGAATCCCCGCCGAATCGGAATTGCGCCACGCAGTACCGATAATGAATCCGCTGACCGACGAGGCTCCGTTGCTTAGGACGACGTTGTTGGCGTCGCTGTTCGAGAACGCCGCGAGAAATTTCAGCCGCAAAAACGAGGACGTTCGTTTATTCGAGGTCGCGCCGGTATTTTATCCTAAAGCCTTGCCCGTGACGGAGCAACCGCTTGAGCGTCAAAAAGTGGCGGGACTTTTAATGGGACGCCGCGAGCCTAAAGGTTGGTCGCAAGACGCCGCGCAGATTGACTTCTACGACGCCAAAGGCATAGTCGAGGCGTTAATGGCGGGCTTGAGCATAAATAATTATTTCGTGGAGGCGGGCGAGCATTACGCGTTGCACCCCGGCAAGACGGCTTTCTTCAAAAAGGGGCGCGACGTATTGGCGACGGTCGGCGAAGTTCATCCGGCGGTAGCGGAGGCTTTGGGCATACGGAAGAAAATTTACGTGTTCGAGGCGGACGTCGAGACGTTACAACGATTCGCGGCGAAAAAGTTCAGCTTGGAGAGCCTGCCCAAATATCCGTCGATAAGCCGCGACTTGGCGATACTGGTCGAGCCGGACACCTTGGCGGGCGACGTGGAAAAAGTCATCGTCAAAAGCGGCGGGGCGTTCTTCAAGGGCATAACGTTGTTCGACGTGTACACGGGCGAGCGCATAGCGGCGGGCAAAAAGTCTTTGGCGTTCGCGATAGAATTCAGGTCGAACGAGCGCACGCTCAAGGACGAGGAGGCGGACGCGGCGTTTCAAAGCATATTGTCTGCGGTGGAAAAGGAATTCGGCGCGACGCTGAGGAGTTGAGTTTATGGCGTTGAAGGACGATAAACCCGTCGGCGAAATGCGGCGCGTCGAGGTAGAAATCTTCGGCGAGGTGTATCGCCTGCGCACCGAAGACCCCGACGGCTTGGCAAAGCTCGTGCGCATGGTCGATTCGACGATGAAATCCATTTCGCAGAGCACGCGGACTTTCGCGGGCAGTCGCATAGCGGTATTGGCGGCACTGAAAATCGCCGAGGACTATATGCAACTCAAAAAAGACTACGACGAACTTTTACACCTCCTCGACGAAAACAAATGAGTTTAGGAAATAGGCATTTTACCCCGTCAATGGCGGGGATTTTTTTTGCAAAAAGCCATTTGGCGACGAGGCTGATTCAATCGTCAACAGCGGTTTTGGTGTTACAATCAACGTGGGCGCAGGAAATGACACAATCATAAACGGTGGCAACGATAAGCTTTGGAGGCAAGCGGGCGCGGATACACTTTGGGGCGTCAACGGCGAAACTTACAATATCAGCGGCAAGACGCTTGTCAAACAGTAACCTCCCCTGCAATCGGTGCCGCCGATAAATGAAAAAATTTTTTGAAAATATCTTGCAACCCGCGCCAAAAATGATATAATGCGGCTTGGAAGTTTTTAACCAGGTTTTAATGGTAAGGGGGATTTTGTAATGGCAAAAATCGAGAAGATTATCGGTCGCGAAATCGTAGACTCCCGCGGCAATCCGACGGTCGAGGCTGATGTCATCGTTGACGGCGGCAAGCGCGGCAAAATTGTTGGTCGTGCGGCTGTTCCTTCCGGCGCGTCCACCGGCGAACACGAAGCTCTCGAACTGCGCGACGGCGACGCAAAACGCTACATGGGCAAGGGCGT